>OLPU01001065.1_pt1 | contig 21783 bp, 22 predicted proteins | sample 1673111 | NCBI WGS metagenome assembly OLPU01 (sample SAMEA3136755, study PRJEB25190) | human gut metagenome | reverse complement strand
CTCACCCTTGCCAACTGGTACTACGACCACATCGTCGACTACCCCGCCGTCACCTCGAACATGACCGCAGCGGATGGCCAGCTGCTCGTAGCGCGCGCCACCGACTCCGACTGGACCGATAAAACCATCGACGTCACCGCCGAGAATCCCACGCAAACGGCACAGATATTCAGCCTCGCCGGAGAGGTCAAGCAAAAACTCGACCTCAAGACGCTCTCGGGTGATATCAAGCGCGGCGACGATGCGGGCACCCTCACCCTTGTGCAGGACGGCCATACCGTCGCCACCGTCAAGCTCGTCTGCGCCCAAGATCAGGCGGCACCAAATCCTTTAGAGTGGTGTCTGGTCCAGCTTGACCGCCTCTTCCGCCTGGTGACGGGTCAGCCGCAACAAGCAGAATCCAGCCTCGTCGCCACAGCGCCCTCGCCCCTAGAGATCGACGGCACGAAGTAATACGTCCCGGCATATCGATACGCAAAAACGAGCCTGTGCAGAACCGCGATCTTGCACAGGCTCGTTTTACATCACGCTTTGAATGGTCGATGGCGCCGAAAGCCCAACCCTATTGCAACGTTTGCTCAATCTCGAAAAGGGCCTCCAGGCGCTCGGTAGCCTCCTGCGGCGCCAGATACGCGGTGCCTAAACAAGGAGCCGAGCTGTAACGTCCATGGAAATCACTGCCGCCGGTAACGAACAGGCCAAAACGCTCTGCCGCCTCAAAGGCGCGATCAACGTCATCGGGCGTATGCGAAGGATGATACGCCTCGATGCCCATAAGACCGCAGGCAATCAAATCGGGGATGGCAGACCACGAGTCTTTTTGACCCGGGTGGGCGAGCACCGGCACGCCGCCCTGCTCGCGAATGGCACGCACAACCTTTTTTACCTTGGGATACTCGATGGAACGCGCAGCGATACCACCCTTTTTGAAGAACACATCCCAGCAGAACTGATAATCCGGATCGTTTTTAGGGCGGCCCGTCAGCGCCTGCATGATATGCGTCTTGTAGACGCTCGTACTTTGGGCAGCAACCTCACAGACCTCATCGATGGAGAGATGCTTGCCCGAAAACTCAACGTTTGCCTGCTTGAGGCGCCAAGCCTGCCACAGGCTGTTCGCCGTGCGCAAGTACTGCGTTTGGGCAACGATGCGCTCAAGCGGACCCGAGCCATCGGGTGTAGCTTCAAGTCCGTACGCCAGAATGTGAACCTTCTTGCCGGTCTTGGGATTGACAGCCGAGACCTCGCACCCCGCAAGCACCGGGAAATCGAGGGCGCGCGCTCGATCGCGAATGAAGGATAGCTGAGACACGCTATCGTGATCGGTGATGGCAAGACGTGCCAATCCGCACGCACGTGCCTGCTCGATAAGCTCATCTACCGTATATTCGCCGTCCGAGAACGTCGAATGGGTATGCAGGTCCCATGAGCCCTCAAGGCAATGATTATCTGCCTGCTGCGGCTCACGATACGGAATAGCCGCAATCGCGCCTGCGGTTCCTTTAAGCACACAAGGCTTTTTCTTAGACATAGAACCCTCCCTCTCGTGATGGTTGAGGCAATCCTACACCGTTGCCGCGCACGCAAACGCATCGATTACTCGCACGTCGCAAAAAGATGCCGAGCCTACAGCACCATCGTGAGCTTGGCGTGCGCACGCTTTATCTCCCGCGTCTCATAGAAGCGACGGTTTGCAAGCGCATCGGCAATCTTATGCCAGCAAACGGGATATCGTGCTAGGAGCCGAGATAGACATCCGAGCGATCGACAAACAGACGTTGGGCGTTATCCCACGCTGCTTGCGCGATAACCTGGGCAGATTCTCCCGTACGGTCAACGCGATCGTTGATGAGAGCCCGGGCCGTAAGGCCAATCATCGCGGGCTCGCATTCAAGGCCGCGAATGGGCTCGGGTGCCATATAGGGGCAGTCGGTCTCAAAAAGCAGACGATCGAGAGGCGTTGTCGCGAAGGCCTCGCGAACCTCGGTATTGCGCTTGAACGTAGCCGCTCCGCCATAGGCGATATAGCACCCCAGATCGCAAAAGCACTCCATCGTGGCACGATCCTCGCCAAAGCAATGGAGCACGCATCCCGCCTGCGGTATGCCCACTTCGCGCAAGACGCGCTCGGCATCCACATGAGATGTACGCTGCTCGTCGGAAGCTTCGTGGCGCAGATGCAGCTCGACCGGCACGTTATGCGCACGGGCAAGTTCAAGCTGACGAGCCATACACGCCATCTGCACGTCGTGGTCGCACGGCGACACATCGTCTTCGGCATCAAAGTGATAATCAAGGCCAATCTCGCCGATCCCCGCACAGAGAGGATCGGCAAGTGACGCCTCGATGCGCGCATGGATATCGTCCGTATAATCGAGCGCACCATACGGGTGCACACCCGCCAGATATTTGAGAGTGGGAATCTCCCCTGCCGGTACGGCCTCGATAATCGAGGTGCGCAACCACCGCGAAAAAACAGCAGGGTCCATCTTATCGCCCACGGGATCAACGAGCGTCACCAGGGCATCCACGCCGGCACGGCGGGCACGCCTCAAACACTCAAGCGGGTCCTTGTCCCAAAACGAGAGCAGATGCGCATGGGTATCGTACAAAGGGGCCCACGGCTCGGGCGCCTCGACGGTCTTCTTCTTTTTGATGAATGTCGGCGGGTTGATGCTATCGAACACGTTCAAGCTCCTGGGCGAGCGCGATGAAATCGGTGGTTGCAAGCGTCTCTGCACGCGTCGTGGGCGCGATGCCGGCGGCGGCGAAGGCGACATCGAGCACGTCTTTCTCAAACCCGTTTGCGCTCATGGAATTGCGAATGGTCTTACGGCGTTGGGCAAAGGCGGCATCGATCACGCGCGCCACTTGCTCTTCGCCCAGACCGTCGGGCAGCGCCATGTCCACGCGGTCGATACGCACCACGGCAGAATCGACATGCGGGGCAGGCATAAAGCAGCGCGGCGGCACCTCAAAGCGCCCCGTCACCGTGCCATAGAGTCCGAGCTTTGCCGTATAGCCACCGTATGTTCTGTTGCCAGGAGCTGCGGCGATGCGATCGGCAACCTCTTTTTGAACCATCACCACCGCGCGCTTGAGCGCAGGCATGGTTTGGAAGAACTGCAAGATAATCGTCGCGGCAACGTTATAGGGCAGGTTTGCCACAAAGACCGTAGGCTCGCCTTCTGCTACCTGCGCAATCTGCTCCGGCGTCACTTTAAGGGCGTCGCCCATAATAAAGCGGAAATTATCGGTATCGTGCTCGTGCGATGCCAACACCGGTTCCAGCTCGGAGTCGGCCTCAATAGAGACCACGCGCGATGCCTCCTGAGTAAGCGCTAAAGTGAGGGTGCCAATGCCCGGCCCCACCTCGAGCACCAGCTCGCTTCCATCGAGCTCCGCAAGGTTGCAAATGCGCTCGATTACATGATTGTCGATCAAAAAGTTCTGACCCAGGCGATGCTTTGTCGCAAGGCCAAACTCTTCAAGGAGCTGGCGCGTGGCAGAAGCGCTTGCAAGCGGCGATTGCGTCATGAAACTATCCTCATTCTCGTCGGAGCGCAGGTATGGCGCGCGTGTTATTCGGAGTCCGCAGCTTCCTCACCATGAGGGGCAGAGGGACTCGCCTTCATGGCCTCGATAGTCTTTTCCATCAATTCGGAAAGGTCCCAACCCAGGCGCTCGGCGCCTTGAGCAATAACCTCACGCGAGCAGCCGGCGGCGAACTTCTTATCCTTGAACTTTTTCTTGAGCGATTTGACCGTCAGATCATCAACGCTCTTGGAGGGACGCATCAGCACCGCAGCGCCAATCAAGCCGGTAAGCTCGTCGGCCGCAAACAAGACCTTTTCAAGATCGGACTCGGGCTCATAAGGCGTGCCCGTGAGGCCCCATCCATGGCTGCAGCAAGCACGCACCACAGCCTCGTCGATACCTGCCTCGCGCATGAGTTGCTCTGTGCGCACGCAGTGCTCGTCGGGCCACATCTCAAAGTCCAAGTCATGAAGCGTACCCACGGTCTGCCACAGGTCAGCCTCCTCCGCGTGGCCCATATCTGCGGCGTACCAGCGCAAAACCTCGCCCACAATACGCCCATGCGCCAGGTGGAACGGGTCGGAGTTGTACTGTTTGAGCAGCTCGTAGGCTTCTTGCGGCGAAGGAATCATATACATCTCCTACTTTCGGCACGGATCTCGCATGATTTTACTTCTCTTCATGCGAGTACGCATAAAAAGCGCCCCCGATCGCTCGGGGGCGCGACATCGCGTGATGGCAAACGGCCGTGGGCGTTTACTTGTCTGCCTGAAGACGCGGGAACAGCGGGTCGCCCTTCTCCACGGGGGCACCGCCGGCAAGACCGCCCCACGCGCACGCAGCACGCAGGTCGTCGCACTGGGCCTCATCGGCGCAAGCGATACGACGCAGAGCCTCCGCGCTCGTCTGCGGCATAAACGGAGCCAGCAGGTGGGCTGCGATACGAATCGCCTCGAGGAGGTTGTAGATCACAAACGCAAGCTCGTCATGCTTGGCCTCGTCCTTTGCCAAGCCCCAGGGCTCACAATCCTCGATGTAGTGGTTAGCGACATGGATAAGCTCCATGACAGCATCCTTAGCGCCCACGTAATCGACCTTGTCCATGCAGGCAGCGTAGCGATCGTAGAGGCCCTCGGCGATTTGCGCCAGCGGGTTTGCGAACGCGGCGGCATCGGCAGGACGCGCGGGGGCGCAGCCATCGAAGTACTTGGCGCTCATGTTGAGCGAACGGGAAATGAGGTTGCCCCAGCTGTTGGCAAGGTCGGCATTGTAGACCTGCTGCATACGATCAAAGCTGATGGCGCCATCCGTACCCGGAACAACGTCGGTCATGAAGTAGTAGCGGTAACCCTCGACGCCGAGCATGTCGATGACCTCGCGCGGAGCGATGGCGTTGCCGCGGCTCTTGGACATCTTCTCGCCCTTGCCGGTTTCCTCGTTGCGCACCATGAGGAAGCCATGAGCAAAAACATGCTCGGGCAGGGACTCGCCGATAGCCATGAGCATGGCAGGCCAAATCACGCAGTGGAAGCGGATGATGTCTTTGCCCACGATATGGAACTGCGCGGGCCAACGATAGGCAAACTCGGCCTTGGCCTCCGGCGTATCGACGCCGTAACCCACCGAGGTCATATAGTTGAGCAGGGCGTCAAACCACACATAGGTGACATGGCCCTCGTCAAAGGGGACGGGAATGCCCCAGTCAAAACTCGTGCGCGAGACGGAAAGATCATTCAGGCCGCCCTCGACAAACGAGCGCACCTCGTTCATGCGGAAATCGGGCTGAACAAAATCGGGATGCTCGTCATAGAGCTTGAGCAGCTTGTCCTGGAACGCGGAGAGCTTGAAGAAGTAGGACTCCTCCTGCACGCGCTCGAGCGGACGATGGCAATCGGGGCACAGATGCTGACCCTGGCTGCCATACTCCTCGTCGCCCTTCTCGACCTGCGTCTCGGTGAAGTAGGTCTCATCGGGCACGCAGTACCAGCCGTCGTAGCTGCCCTTATACAGGTAGCCCGACTCTTTCATGCGCTCCCACAGGTACTGAACGGCGTCATGCTGACGCTTCTCGGTGGTACGGATAAAGTCGTCGTTTGAAATCTCGAGCTCGTTCCACAGGTCCTTAAAGTGCGGAGCCTGGCTGTCGGTCCACTCCTGAGGAGTCATGCCGTGCTTCTCGGCAGCCTCGGCCACCTTCTCGCCATGCTCGTCCATGCCGGTGAGGAACTTGACGTTATAGCCGGCAGCGCGGCGATAGCGCGCCTGCACGTCGGCAAGGATCGTGGAGTAGGCCGTTCCCAGGTGCGGGTCGGCGTTCACGTAGTAGATGGGCGTGGTGATGAAGAAGGAGGGCTTGTCTGCCATAGATGAACCTCTTTTACGAACGTGCGGCGGCGTATGGTGCCCCGCAGGCGAATGAGCCGCAGGTCATTGTAGCGCAAAGTGCGACGTATGCGCAGGTGCAGATGGTGTTGAACAAAAGCTCTAGCGCGCGGCGGCGTCGCGTTCTTCCTGCATGGCAAGAACGCGCACATACACTTCGCGCTTGCGCAGGGAGTACTTTTGCGACAGACGCTTGGCGATAACAGAGGCGGGTTCGTCCGCCTCAAGGGCGCAAGCGATGTCTTTTGCCAAAAGTTCCTGCTGGTCGGGAGCATCCACCTGCACCGCAATGCCCGTCATCTCGTCGGGAGCGGGAGGTGCCACGACAATGACCATCTCACCGCGCATCTCGCCGCGCGCAAGAACCGTTTCCAACAACGCCGGGGCTTTGTCGCGCAAGACCTCTTCGTGCAGTTTGGTAAGCTCGCGGCAAAGCGCCACTCGGCGCTTGGGGAACACCTGGGCTATCGCCTGGAGCGAGGCGGCTGCACGATGGGGCGACTCGTAAAAAAGCAAGGCACCGGGAATGCACGCGAGCTCGCTTAGACGACGCACGCGTTCTCCGTGTTTACGCGGCAAGAATCCCTCAAAGAAAAAATGCTCGCAGGAGATACCGCTCGCCACCAAGGCGGTCACGCAGGCAGAGGGGCCGGGAATCACCTGCACCTCGACGCCCGCATCGCGAGCAGCGTCAACGAGGACCTGGCCCGGATCGGAAACGCTCGGCATGCCTGCGTCGGAGGCAAACGCCAAAGTCTCGCCCGCCAGCAAGCGATCAACGAGTTCGGGAGCGCGCTGGACGATAACGTTCTCGTCGCAGCGAATGAGCGTCTTGGATATACCAAGATGCGCCAAAAGCTTGGACGTCACGCGAGTATCTTCGCAACAGATGGCGTCCGCGGCACGAAAGGCCTCTGCCACGCGCGGGCTCATATCGCCCAGGTTGCCGATGGGCGTGCCCACCATATACAGGCATCCGCTCATACGATGCGCTACCTCTTCTCTTTGCCGTCAGTCGATCATCGCGCGCTCAAGCGGCGCAAGCGCCACACGAGCATCCCACGCGGGAATGCGCTTCTCGGTCTTCCATGCCTGGAAGTACCAACCCCATGCGGTGTCGAAGCTCGCCAGCTGGCTCGATACGAACACGCGCTCATAGGCAGCGCGGCCTTCGGGGGTCATGCTCGCGCTCGAAAGTACGGCGGCAGCCGACCACTCACCCACCAGAATGGGGAAACCGGTAGAAGCGGCTTCGCGCAATAGCTTCCTGTTACGCGCAATCGCCTGCGATATGCCCTTGGGAGACGTGATATCGCACGCCGATTCATCGCGATAGTGATACAAGTGGAGGTCCATCACGACGTTTTTGTACTTGCCGCCGCGCATAAAACCCCTCCATAGGTCCGGATGCCCCGAAGCAGAAAACACGATGGCCTTCTCCTCGGGCATATGCACGCGCATGAGCGCGTAGGCATCGCGATAGAAATTGCGCAGGTAGTGAGCGGGAATGCCATCCGTCATGGTAAAGATGTTCTTGCGAACGCTCACCACAGGCGAGTCCAGCAACTCGATTCCCAGCAAGGACGCGGCAGACCCATAGCGAGCGGCCAGCTTCTCGAGCGTAGTAAGCGCAACGTGACGCCCATTTTTAGAGGAATGCCAGTCCGCCGTGCTCTCGGGGGTCGTAGGGCTCTCGTTGGAATCCCCTTGGCCGCCGGGCACCGTTGCCAAAGAAAGCAAAACGCTTAGCTCATATTTCTCGGCCCACTCAATCGCGCGGTCCACATAGTCGATTGCGGGGATATTCGTGAACGCATCCTCCCGAGCGCCAAAGACATGCCAGGGTACGGGAATGCGCACCGAATTGAAACCGATTGCGGCGATGCGGCGAAAATCATCTTCGGTGATAAAGGTCTCGAAATGATGGCGCAGGCGCTCGCTATACACCGCCGGACCCAACGCGCGTTGCAGCTCAAGCGCGTTGGCGGCGCCCGTCGCCGCAAAGAGCGAAGGCGAGACCCACGTCTCGGGGATAAACCAGCCGGAAAGGTTGACGCCGTGAATTCTCTCTGCCATACCGACCCCCTATCGAACGGAGCGATAAAAAAAGCGCTCGGCTCGATGCCGAACGCTTTTCACAATTCGAAGGGTGGCCAGAGGGGGAGTCGAACCCTCGACACGCGGATTTTCAGTCCGCTGCTCTACCAACTGAGCTATCTGGCCACTATGTCTGTCGCGAACGACAGCTCGATTACTATACCAAATCGAAGATAGGGGTCAAGCGGCAAAACCCAACTTTTTTTGAAAAATGCCTGTCTTGGGATTCTGCAATCGCAAGACAGGCGCGAGTCTTCTAGTCTTGACCTGGGAACTCTTTAGTCGATACGCGCTCGATCGCCAAACTCGCACCAGGGCAAAAAATCAGACGCCCCGGCTTCACATCCCAGTAGACACGCAGCATGGCACCTTCACGATCCAGAAAGACGATATCGAGGTCCCGCTTCATGAACCATGTGTGTACCGAAGAACAACATGGGAAGACAATGGCAACCCCGTCGGCGCGCATACCCGCCCGATAGACAGGAGCGAGCAGCCCCAAGAGACGCTCGAAAAAGGTCTGCGCCGTGACCACACGCACGTTTTCCCAGCCAAGGATGCGCAACACCGGATCCACTTCCTGCAAAAGCCAATCGGTCTCCCCTCGCGTTCGGAACAACCTCACAAGACCACCCCCGGCCTCCATGGGTCGATCACCACTGTTCGTTCATGCTTAAGCTGAAGAGGCGACCCCAACGCAACGCCCGCAATCGCGATGTTTTGCGGCCAGGGCTCGAAGGTCATCTCGCAGTGATACCGCCGCGGCGCAGCAACAAGCGAAAGCAGCTCCGTACCCGACGCCTCATCCGCCTCGTTTGTCACCGCCACCCGCACCGTATAAGGGCCCATCGCCTCCTGCAATGCGGATTCCACCGTCGCGGTTTTACCCAAGGTGGCATCGCCTTGGGGAGACACCCCTTGCGCCAGCACGACATCTGGTGCCACGCGATCAAAGCGAGCTACCGCACAGGCAAACTGCATGAGGTTGTAGACGATAAGCGCCAAGATAATCATCACCGGCGCCACAACCGCCATCTCGACCGTCGCCTGCGCGCGCTTCTCCCTCAATATGCAAGGCATCATCTGTCGCCTCCTGCAGCGCCCGCGATGTCACGCAAACGTATGGTGAGCGGAATCGACCCGCCACCGGGAAGGGGAATCTCCGCGATCGTAAACTCCTGCTGCGCGATGTATTCCCCCACCTGATAGCCCAAGGCCTGCATGAGCGCTCGCGGATCCGTCGAGCTCAAGGGAATCGAACGTACCGCCTTTTGAACCTGTGCCACGGCAGGAATATCGGCCTTTTCAATCACTTTGGCAGAATCGACAAGCACCGGCTTTCGAAGGCTCAAGTCCACCGGTTCTAAACCCAATGCGCGAACGGCATCGGTCAGGCGGCCTTTGAGCCAAAAGCCAACCGGGCCAAGGCCCATCCCATCGAGCTTCGAGGTCAGTCCATCAAACGCCGAATTCAGCCCAGAAGCCATATCGCCATATGAAACAAGCAGGCTTCCCCACAAGTCCATGACGCTCCCCACAAGACCCACCGGCCCCTGATCAGAGCTTCGCTCCTCCACCGTAGAGAAGAACTGAGAGAGCACGTTGTTCTCCCGTGTTGCCGGGTCCTTTGCCAACGCAGAAGCGGAGACGGCTGCGCGCGATCCCAGCGAGGGGCTCGCCGCAAACGATGTATCAAGCGCATCGGGTGCCTCAATCTCACCACAGGTGACCGCCGCCACACAGCCAAATCGACCGGGCGGCGCAATGCGCGGACGCTTAGAGAAAAGCGCCGAAAGCGCCTCCTCAAACGAATCTCCCGCCTCCCCTGCCTGGGCTTGCGCCTTTTGTTCCAATTCGAGCTCTCGACTTCGGCAGTCAACATATTCGTTAAGCGCAAGGGTGTACTCACGTAGGTGGTATTCATATCCGTTGTCGATAGAGGTCGAAGCCGCAGGGGTCTTTCCCATATCGCTCGTGCCAAAATGGCATACTGCGCACGTGCGCGCCTGGCCACCATCCGCCGCCGATAGCGAAATAACGGGGCCCGCTGCCCCTGTCGCACCAGGGCAGTCGACACCATAATGGATTGTTTGCCCCTCGGGCTCATACGTTGTGGGCCACAAAGCCTGGGTATAAAGGGCCGTCTGCTTGATCTCCTGCTTGTTGCGGGGCAGCAATGGAACCGTGGAGACCACACTCCCGTCATACTCAACAACCTGAGCAGGCTCAAACGCATCGAGCGCATATCGGTAAAACGCACTTCTCGCTGCGGAATCGACCGCCGCCTCGACGCTCGTGCCGTCGGGCTTCTCGTGATCCAAACGCCACTGGTAATAGGCCTTTGTACGCGCGATGCCAACCTCTGGGCTCCAGGCCACACTCGAAGCATAATCTGGGTTCTGCTGGGGCGAAAGACCCGTCAAGCTTGACGCGCGCTCCTGCATGTTATGGCCCTCGCGGCCGCAGTCGGCAATCCAGGCTCGTTTCCTTGCCTGCGCCGTCTCGCGCGATGCCTCCTCGAGCTCGCTCGCGGTTTTATCCAGATCCGACGCCGCCTCGCTCAACGCCTCGAGATTGACACCCTCACCTTCAAGCGCGGGAAACTCGGATGCCGAGGCAAAGGGCACCGCAAGCGCTGTACCGGTATACACCATTGCATCCGTTTTGCTCTCCGCGCACAGGCGCGTTGCATTTGCCGCAACAAGATACGGCAGCGATGCCTCGAGCGTCTTTAACCCTTTCGAAGCAGAACGCGCGAAGTCGTTTCTCATGTCCAAAATGCGCAGCCCGGCATCAATCGCCTTCACTCCCTGAGAGCGAGCACCCGGTATGAGCAGCGCGACAAGTCCTGTTCCCGTTATCGCAAGGCCCGCAAAACCCAAACTTGCAATACTCGCATCGACAACCGTTGCCGCCGTGTGATAGGACGACACGACGTTTGACCCCGCAAGTGCCGCCCCATCGGCAACTGCTTGTACATCCGCGCTGCGTGATAGACTCCATACCGCCGAGACGGCCGAGAAAAGCAGAGCGAGCACGACGAGCATCGCCACCGCAGATGCCACTGTCGTATAGGCGCCCTCCTCCGTGACGAACAAGTCGATTGCGCACAAACCGCTTTGCGAATCGGCATCTGCCCGCTCCTCACGCTCCCCATGAGGAAATCCACGTTTCGTAATCACCCTCCAGCCATTCTGGGCGCGATGCATATAGCACCTCCACTTCAATCGCCACGTTTCCTTGGGACTCACCGGCTGCAAACGCACGTACAAATGCACCAAGAATCGGCAGGGGTTTGGCAACGCCGCGAATCTTCACGCGCGAGACCCCTTCGCCATTCGCATGCCCAAACTCGATATCCCACGAAAGGGGCCCTCCCTCGTGAAAGATGGACACATTGGGCACGGCCTGAAGCCTGCGGAGCACAAACGCGCGGCACGCCTCGTCGGCGTCTTCCCCCGACGTAGTCATGATTCGCGCTGCACTCGAAGCTGCCGATTCCATAACCGCTCGCGTATATAGCAGGCATACCGGTTGGATCGTTAGCAGCAAAAGAATGAGAAACGAGGGCAGCAGCAATGCGGCCTCCACCGTCGCCTGAGCGGAACACTCGCGTACCGGCTCAATACAAGGAGATGTCGATAAGCCCTCCCGCGTCAAAGCCGTGCGATGCCGCCGCCTCCACCAACGCTGCCAAGGTTCCATCCTGCCCTGCACGCCACAGTAGCCCCAGCGCCAAGACAATCGCCAAAAGTGCGAACACCGTGAGCGCATATTCCAACGCCGCTTGCGCCGATGTCTCGCAAAGAACCTTCTTACAGCGCTTCGTTTCGCATGATGACCGCGCCATTTCATCCATATGCACCTCACCCCACGTTCTCGGCAGACAGGCGCACGATGCGCAGCGTACTGGCGGCACCGTCCTCGGTGCTTGTGACATAGATGATGTCGACCCATGTACGAGACATAACGATGCCGCCCCATACATTTCCCTTAATGTCCATGTAGCCACCGCACATAAGCTTGCCTGCGCCCTGTGCCCGATACGCTTCGAGCGCAGCTGCCGCACTTTGCGGCACGTCAGACTCTTCCCGCCAGATCACCGCACGCGATTGCCCCTCTGCTCCAACCGATTCCTGTGCCTGCAAATCATCGAGAAACGTCGCGCGTGAGCTTTCTTTTGTCTGGGCGTTTTGAATTTCTCGCACCGCCTGCCGCTCTTCTTCGGAAAGCTCGACACCAGCAGACGATGGCTTCTTATCTTGTCTTTGCGCAATCAAAAGAAGTGACACCGAAACCAGCGCTAACGCAAGCGCGATCCACAAAATGCGACGGGAAGATGACCTCATGATCTACAGACTGTTAATTCCCGATGCGATTGCATCCCATAGTTCGGTCACCTTGCCGCGAAACGCAACGATGGCCAAAATGGCAATCACCACCAATACGCCAACAAGAATGGCGTACTCCGTCGTCCCCTGCGCGCTGCGCTCGTTTGCAACGATGCGAACCGTGCTCGCGGCCTTCTGTACCAAGAAATACAGTCTTTGCTTCGTGTTCTCAAACCAATGCCCCATCTCTTTCCTCCTTAGATCATTCCGCTCGCAGCAAGCAGCGGACCCAATATGGACAGCAACAAAGCAGGCAATATCAGCGTCCCCGTGGGCACAAGCAGCTTGACGGGAGCGCGCTCGATCTGGCGTTCGACATCTGCCCTATGGGCGCTTCGCATCTCGATTCCCTGGCGAGAGAGCGTATCGGCAAGAGGGGCACCAAGCACATGCGCCTGTCCAACCGCCGCAGCAAACGATTCGAGTTGACGCACATGCGTCACCCGGGCGACCTCGGCAAGGGCATCCTCGCGCGAAGCCATACCCGTCTGCCAGCACATGCGGGCGCGAGCCAGCGAGCGCGAAAGCAGGCCCGTCTTGTTCGCGCAGTACATCTCGAGCGCAGCATCAAAAGAAAGCCCTGCCAGCAAACCCAGACGCACGATATCTGTCATCTCGGACACATCCGAGAGCGAGGTTTTTTCGCTCTTCGCACCACTTTTCATAGACGCCGCGCGCTTCCCGCACGCAATGGCCCTCGAGCACAAGGCCAGCAACCACCGCCGAGCATCAGACGGCATAAGACCACCTGCCGTCCAAACGCATGCGCCCCATGCGCTACCCACAAGCAGCAACATCGCAGCATCCACCGACACGTTGCCTACACCTCCACATGCATGATCTTTCGAATAGCCACCCAAGCGCCGGCGTTGAGCGTCAACGCCACAGCGATCGACATTGCCCCCACGGTCGTTGCAAGACCTGCCCTAAAATCCGTCGACAGCAGTGTCAAAAACGCGACCATCGCCGCTGGCATCCCCGCAACAAGCCGGGCAGACATACGCGCCTGCGACGTCTTTACATCCAGCATGCGCTTGAGCTCCAGTCGCTCATGACACAGCTGGGCCGCTTCGCGCAGCAACTCCCCCAAAGGGGCTCCCGTGCGTTTGGATACCTTGAGAGCCAAAACAACGAGCTCGAGGCCAGGGGCATCGAGACGTTCGAGCATGGCATCGAGCGCCTCTGTTGCAGGCACTCCGCAGTTCACTGCAAACGAGACGCGCATGAACTCCGTCCGAATAGGTTCCGCCGAACGCGCCCCGACAAATCGCATCGCCTGTGGAAGCGAATAGCCCGAAGCAAGCGAGATAGCAAGGGAGCCAAAAGCCTCCGGCATGGCAACTTCAAGTCTTCTCGCACGATCGCGCAAACGACGAGAGCGCACCAAGCACAGAACAACCGGGGGTACAATCGCAAACAGCACGCCCCATGGCGACCACGCCAAGAGAAGACCGAGCACCCCAGCTGCAAAGACAACCAGCACAAAAGCGCCCAGGCGCTCGGTAAACGAATACAGTGCAAAGGGACGCTTGCCGCGCCATGAGAGCTCCCCAATCTCACTCACCGCCCCTTCCGCCCCCGGGAGCAACCTCAGCCGTCGCGCAAAACCAAACGACCCCAAGGACCGGCACCACGCACGCAGCGAAGACGGCTTCGATCCCCATACAAGAGCAGGCTCACCGGCAGTTGTCCCAAGCGCTATCCAAACGCTTAGGCATACGAGGGCTCCGCTTCCCGCGGACACAAGGATCTCCATCGCTCGACCTCCTCCCGAGCAATCGCGCCAGAGCGCACTCCCTCTGCAATAAACGGCGGCTCTCGCAAAAGCAACCAGGTTGTTGTCGCCGGATCAAACGAGACATACTCCTCTAGCTGCACGCCGCCTTCCGGGGCGCGTGTCACGCCCGTAAACGACGACACGAAGCGCCGTCCATCCGGCATGCGCTGCGACATAACGATTCCGTCAAGCGCCATGGCAATCTGCTCCTCAATCAGATCACCCGGAAGATCGATGCCATAACGAGAAAGCAGCGTTAGGCGCACAATCACCTCGCGCGCCGTACCCGCATGCAATGTGGTGAGCGAGCCATCGTGGCCCGTATTCATGGCCTGCAGCATGTCAATGCACTCTTCGCCGCGTACCTCACCCACCACGATACGATCGGGGCGCATACGCAGCGCGTTTGCCACCAGCTGCCTGATGCTCACCTCTCCTTTGCCCTCTATCGACTCCGTGCGAGCCTCCAGGCGCACTACATGGGGATGACGCGCAAATTTAAGCTCTGCAGAATCCTCGATGGTCACGATGCGCTCGCCCAAATCGATCTCGCAGGAAAGGGCATTGAGCAGCGTGGTCTTACCCGATCCCGTACCGCCGGCAACCGCCAAATCTTGCCGCAACGAGACCGCGCAAGAAAGCAGCTGCGCATACCACGAAGGCAAAGAGCCCAATTCCACCAGCTCGCCCAAAGAGGTAATCCGGTCAGAAAACTTCCTAATCGTGAGCACCGGCCCGTCAATTGCAATGGGCGGAATCACTGCATTCACGCGATACCCGCTTGGGAGGCGAGCGTTCACGATAGGACTCCGCTCATCGATACGGCGACCCAATGGCGAGATAATCCGGTCGATGATCACACGAATTTGTTCATCGTCTGCAAATACGTCGTGCATCGGATAGAGCTTTCCCGCGCGTTCGAAAAAGATCGCATCGCACCCGTTGACCATGATCTCGCTCACGCTGTCATCGTCTAATAACTCTTGCAAAGGGCCGAGTCCCACCACGTCATCGAGAATCTCACGGACAATCCGCGTTTGCTCCTGTGCCGTCAACGAGACCGTCTCCCGCGCGTTGAGCACGGCTTCGATTGCCGGGCGTAACTCCTCGCGCGAGCGTTCCGACGAAACAGCCGCAGCCATTCGCGACACCTCGTCATAGCCCACGCGCTCCAGCATCTCTTGCTTTACGCTTCGTTTTAGCTCCGCATAACGCAAGGGTATGGATGAAGATGCACTCGGAATCGACTCAGCACGTCGAATGCGTTCCAATACGCTCATGACTTTTCACCCCGCTGCTTTTTGCGCAAAAAGCGTCGGCGCCCGCGCCCGTTTGCCTGCTGGGTTCGCGCCTGGTAAGCCTGCTCCCATGCTCCAATGTCGCAACCGAGCTCCTTTGCCACACAACGCACAAGCTCTGTCACATCACGGGAAAACGCCGACTCCTGTGCTACGAATTCCCCCAAACGACCAAACGCCTGCATTTGCTCCAGGGCATCGCCGCCTTCGGATATGCGCATGCGAGAACGCAACGAGATCGCCATTTCAAAGCGAAGCGCTTGCTCCTCCTGATTGCCCGCGCGTCCAAACCGATTGAACACCGACGTCATCTTTGTTTTTGCCACGCCGATTCGGCTTGCCAGCTCAATCGCATGAACCGCCGAAGACGCGCACCCTGCCTGTCCAACGACAATGCAGCGATCGCATTGCGCGACAGCACAGGCAACGCTATCACCCCAAAACGTCGAAGTATCGGCAAAGATAATGTCCGCTTCTTGTCGCAAAAGCCCAATCAGCCGCTCCACAGGACCCGAAAGCAATTCGGCACGCTCAGGCAAAAGCGCCGGCCCCCACAAGGTCACCCCTGGAGCCACACGCATGGCTGTTGCCTCAGCGCCAGCCTCAATCCCCTTAAAATCAGGGTCTTCCACAGCAAGAGATGCCAGGTCATTTGGCTCATCGACCCCCACCATGTCGTACATATTTCCAAACATCAGGTCCAAATCGAGCACCGCGGCGCGCAATCCCATCGACGCCGCAGCAAACGCCATTGCAGCCGTCAACGTGGTCTTGCCCACCCCGCCCCTTCCGGATATGACCGCGACAAGCGGCGCCCCGCCAGAAGAGGTGGAGACGGGGGCTGCGATCTTCTCCTCGAGAACCGTGCCCGTATGCGCGGAAGACACCACTTCCCGCTCGCGAGCTTGCTTGCCATCCACCGAATCAGGCCCCATTGTCCCCTCTTCAGACGGTTCATCTCCTACAGCCATCTTTGCAAAGGCGGGCACCGTCATCGGCGCCGCCACGCTGTGCGAAGCCTCGTCGACCTCGCGCGCATGGGACGCTATGTCCCCGCTTTCGGGAAACGGCCCCGTCACCCCATGCGGCTCGACCCATGGCGGTTCCTCCAGGTCAGCCGCAAAACGGTCGATCTGCCATTCGGGCACATCCTCAAGCTCATCCGCCTCCGCCGGTTGCACTTCTACTTCTTCATGAGTTCCAGCAGGGGACGCGGCCACCCCTGCGTCTTTGGGACAATCCTTCGTCTCTGCCCTTGATATAGGTGAATCACACGCCGCGCCCTCTGCTGCAATCACCTCCGTAGCGCCCGCGGCAAACAGGTGCGCCGCCGCTTCCGCATCCTTGCGCGCAACAAGAACCACAATCGGAGCGCTCCAGCCCGCGCCAACAAGCTCGCGCACAACGCGCTGCGCCGTCGCCGGCTCGTCAAACGAGACAGCCGCCCCTACCGCCACCTGCAATAGCACCCGAGCAACGTCGGATATACCCTGTTCGCACCCCATGCGCATCAGCTGCGCGCGAGGACACCGGCGTTCGACCTCCTCCGTCAGTTCGCGCACATTGGATCTCGCGGCGCACAGCAGCCACACCGAACTCATGACGTGCCTCCTTTTTCTGAAGCGGCCCCCGAAGAGAAAGCGCCGCCTGTTGCAATCGTCACCATCCCCTGAGAGGTCACTGCCAAAAGCTCCGGCACCCGCTCAGGTTCCACCCCAAGCGTTACCCAACTCAATGCAGCGCCTCCAACACGCTCCGAACTCGTATCGAGCACCTGCGCCGAAAGCAACAGGTCTGCCACGGAGTCGCGCGAGGCATAGACATCCACGCGATCCCCCGCCTTGATCGCCCCGCCCAGGGCATGCTCCTCATCGCTTGCAACCGACACCGCAACCATTCCGTCTGGAACCTCCAATGAGCCCACCGGTTTCTCGATAAAGTACGCAGCACTTACCACAGCACGCTTGGGTATGCGCGAGGTCGCCGTCTTTCCGGCGACCTCCTCCATCGACGTAAACGCATCCGAGGGCAGCAGACTCGAAACCCAATCCTCAACGGCAACGCTCCCGTCATCGATTCGCTCGCCCGGCTCGATATCACGGGTGGCAACACAAACCCGAGTCACGTCTCCCCCGTACGATTCGATCGTCTCGCGCTGCCTCACCTGGGCTTCTTCACGCACCGAAGTCACATACCAGCAGGTCAATACAGCAGCAAGCAAGCCCATAGCAACGCTTACGACAACACGCGCCTTCTTTCTCATCGCCACCCCCAAATGCCTGCAGCAAAGACCCGTGTCTTTGCTATCTCGATTGTGCTCAGGAACCTGGCATGCGCCGGAATCAATATGAGAAGTCAAATCACGGTCTTACAAATCTCTCCCCCATTTCTCACACGCCTTGTTAGATTTGAGGGGAGAATGCCGCGACGCTTGTGCGATACCTTCGCGGCGCCAGGGCACCAAACATGCCCCACAAACATAAAAAAAGGGCATCGACCAGCATCGATGCCTTTCAAACAATCGCGCAAAGAAAAAAGCCGCCAAAAACGGCGGCCTTGCAATTTCTCAGCTATGTACACGTGCGCCAACCGAAGCCGCGCTCTACCCCAAATGAATATCTGGATCGAGCGACTGAGCGCTCACGCGCATCTCGCGCGCAAGCGAAAGGAACTCGTCGAGACGAATACGCTCGATGGTGCCCTCTTCAACGCCTTCGCACACCGCGCATCCCGGCTCATGGGTATGCGTGCAATCGTTAAAGCGACAGGCACGAGCTGCCTCGACAATCTCGGGGAACATTTTTGCCAACCCTCGCTCATGACCGACAAGCGGCAAACTGCGCAAGCCCGGAGCATCGGCGATGACACCCGCATCGTGACCCAGTGAGACCATAACGCGGGCGACCGTGGTGTGACGACCCGCGTCATCACGCTCACGCACGTCTCCGGTCTCCAACGCCTCATGGCCAAGCAGCGCATTCAGAAGCGTCGATTTACCAGCCCCCGATTCGCCCAAAATCATGGCACAAGAACCCGCCGGAACACAGGCACGCACCTCATCGACGCCCTGTCCTGCCACCGAAGACGTAACAAGCACGCGCACCTGCGGCCCCACCAGCTGTCGAACCGTCTGCACCACGCGCTCGAGCTCGACGTCGTCACAGCGGTCAGCCTTAGTAAGCACGATTACGGGCTCAACGCCACAATCGAGCGCCAACACCATGGAGCGTGCAATGCGGTCGCATACCAGCTCGAGGGTATCGCGCACAGAACCCAGTGCCTGCACGATCAAGATAACGTCGATATTCGCCGCGAGCACTTGGCGCTCGCCGCGCTTCTTGCCGCGCCAGCGTTCAAAGGAGCTGTGACGCGGCAGCACGTGCTCGATAACGCCCATATCATGGCCGGCAGAAATGCGAACGACAACACGATCGCCCACAGCGGGCAAAAGCACCTGCTCGTCGCTGCGCGCCTTGGCAAAACCCACGGCATGCTCGGCACGCAAAGTCTGATCTGCGCAGGCTGCCAGAGGAAACCCGCGATCCAAACGTACGACGACGCCCAGGTGCATCTCGGAGGCAGCCTGTTCGTCACGACGGGCCGCATCGGCAACCCATGCTTCGAACGCGGCAGCCTGAACAGCATCCGCCCCCATGTCCTCAAATGTGGGGACGTCACGCAAAGACTCAAGGGCAGGCAAATCGGCGGCGATGCAAGCTTGCTCCCGCGATATCTCGCGCGAACGACGAGCCGACCCCGCTCGCTTCTTTGCCTTGCCCATGTGTGCCTCCTACTCCTTCTCGATGGCGCGCATGATGGCCTTTTGGATCTCCACGATGGGGATGATCAGGAACGCCAGGGCCAGCGCGGCGATAACGCCCTTAAGCTCAAGCGTCACAGGGCCAAAGAACATATTGGCGAGCGTCGGCTGCACGGTCACGATTACCGTCAGCACCAGCGCCCAGAACGGCAACGGCGTGTTCAGCTATGGCGAGGGCACGACGGTCAACATAAGTGACTCTACGATAACCACCAACCAGAATAACTCGGGCGGCATCCAGACCACCGGCGGCGGCACGACCAATGCGTCCAACCTTACCGTAACCACCAGCGGCAACTCGGCGGCGGCGATTCGCTCCGACCGCGGCGGCGGAACTGTCAACGTGGACGGCGGCACCTACACCACCAACGGCACCGGCTCGCCCGCGGTATACTCCACGGCTGACATAACCGTAAGCAACGCGACGCTTACCGCCAATAATTCGGAAGCCGTGGTTGTGGAGGGCCAAAATTCGGTCGCGCTGATCGACTGCGCCGCCACAGGCAGCATGTCGGGCACATACAACGGCGATGCGGACGAGAACATCCACAACGTCATGATCTATCAGAGCATGTCCGGCGACGCTGAGGTAGGCAGATCTTCGTTCAGCATGACCGGCGGCAGCCTGACCTCGCTCAGCGGCGATATGATATACGTGACCAATACCGACTGCGACATCAGCCTGAGCGGCGTGGAGCTCACGCTTGCCAACGACAAGCTGCTCACGATAGAAGGCAACTCGTCCAGCCGCGGCTGGGGCACGGCGGGCGCAAACGGCGCTAACGTGAATTTCACCGCCGACGCGCAGGTGCTTACCGGCGACATAACCGTCGATACTATCTCCACGCTCGATATGACGATGACTGACGGCACTGCCTTCACCGGCACGATCAATGTAGTCGAAAACGAGGCTGGCGGCACTGCTGTAGAAGATAACGTAGTCCTGACCATAGATGAGGGCTGCACCTGGACGCTGACGGGCGACTGCACGCTGACCTCGCTCACCAACAACGGTACAATCGAGTTCAACGGCTGCACGATAACGCTGGCCGACGGCACTGTGCTTTCCGAATAAGACCCGCACTTACCCAAACTTTACACAATCGGTAGGCCAGCGAAAACATGGGCGCGCTAATATATCGTAAACCAAATTGAGGGGGCAATTACGATGACGAGTGCAAATGACAGGACTGTTGAAAAGATAGAGAACATGTGCGGTGGCAAGGGTCATGTGCTCATAGAGCGTCTTCTGGGCGAAAAGGAACTGGACGGCAAGTGCGGCCTGTACGCCAAGGTAACTATCGAGAAGAACTGTACGCTGGGATACCATGAGCACCATGGCGAGACCGAGACTTACTACATACTCTCCGGTGAGGGCATGTACGATGACAACGGCAAGAAGTACCCGGTCAAGGCGGGCGACGTGACGTTCTGCTGCGACGGCAACGGCCACGCGCTGGACAACACCGGCGATACCGATCTGGTATTCATGGCGCTGATTATTAATAAGTAAGGGTTTGCTGATGGAAGCGGCGCTTCTCTAAAATAGGGGAGCGCCGCTTTTTTACGCTTCCAATATACCCAAATAAGGAGTACAATATGTGTAATAATAATTGAAAAGGAGGCACTTGAATGACAGGCTCTTTGGCAGATGTACATCGGATAGACAACGATTTATGGGCGATAGACGAAATCGGGAAGGACATAATGTATCTGATAGACGGCGGCAGACGCGCGCTTCTTATCGATACCGGTTTTGGCATGTTGGATCTCAAGGCGATTGCGGCACAGCTTTGCCCCGGCCGCGAGATTGTCGTCGTCAATTCGCACGCCCATCCCGATCACGCCAGCGGAAACAACCAGTTTGACTGCGTGCATTGCGGCAGGTACGACGAGCCGCGCGCTCATGCCGCAATTGATGCGCGGGAACTTGATGTGATGAAGCGCAACTTCATAGCCGACAACGCGCGTGCCGCCGGTCTTAACCCGGACGATTGGCGGCCCGGCCCGGCAAATGTCGTCAAGCCGCTTGCGGACGGCGACGTTATAGATTTGGGCGATACACAGCTTACAGTAATCGAAACGCCCGGCCATACGATTGGCAGCATATGCCTGTACGATGAACGGCACAGCCGCCTGTTCACCGGCGACATGGCGCTTACGTGGCCGGTGTGGGGACATCTTGACGTGTCCAGCGCACTTAGCGTGTATCAGAAATCGCTTGCGCGCATGGCGGCGCTGAATGCAAAGAACGTTCATCCCGCGCACGGCGATTCGGGCAACCGCTTCGGCTGTCCGATATGGCTGCTGCCGCCGCGCACGCTGGAGGTATTCGCGCGCGAGACGCAGGAGATAGTGGAAGGCAAACGCGTGGGCGCGCCGTACCACAGCTTCGCGGGCGACGGATTGTGCGTCGAGTTTGAGATCGGCGGCATGGCGTATGATCCCAACCGTATCGGATGATAATGATAGAACCGGCGC
>OLPU01001063.1_pt1 | contig 21805 bp, 20 predicted proteins | sample 1673111 | NCBI WGS metagenome assembly OLPU01 (sample SAMEA3136755, study PRJEB25190) | human gut metagenome | reverse complement strand
TGAGCAAGAAGCCCCCACTTCAAAATCTGTGATTTAAGTGGTGGGAGCATGTCACTCATGAAAAACGGAGAACTCATTCAGGAAGGAACAGAGGCGGAGCTAACAGAGAAAGTGAAAGGCCACGTTTGGAAATGCATTGTTTCGGAAAAAGAAGCCGAGTGCCTTGGGCAGCGTTTTGTTGTAAGCAATATGAGAAGCAATGGTGAAAATATCGAATTAAGAGTGATTTCAGAAAAACAGCCCATGCGGGAGGCAGAACTTCTGGAGGGGACTCTTGAAGATGCCTATCTTTATGAAACACAGTCAGCGGAGGAAACGTAAAATGCGGCTTTATAGAATGGAATTGTACAAACTCTATCACAACAAAATATTTAGAATCGGACTATTTGCCGCTACCGCATTGTTGTTGGCTTATTTTTGGTTTGCAGAAGTAGGCGGGGAAATAGCTGCAGTGGATGGAAGCGTTTATTCTGGTTATGAGGCTGTGAAGATGAACAAGAAAATCACGAAAGAATTTGAAGGCGAGCTGACAGATGAAAAGGTTCATCAAATTGTTGAAAAATATGGTCTGCCATCCAAGTTGGAAGAAAATATGCCGGGATGGAGAGACGGGAACTTTTTAAATGATTTTGTGACACGATATTTTACCAATGGGGCATGGGAAAACGGCATTACTCCAACAGAAAGATATATGATTGCGGAAACAGAACTGGGGGAAAACTGTGAAAAACTGGGGATAACACCTTATCTGACTTACACAACAGGCTGGAAAATATTTGTTGAAATGCTGCAGTTTGGCCTGATATTGGGAAGTATACTGGTTATTTGCAGTGTGTCAACTATTTTTGCAGAGGAGAGCCAGACGAAAATGCTGCCGCTGATTTTCAGCACAGAAGAGGGAAGAAGAAAGGATGTCATGGCAAAAATAGCCGCTGCTTTGACGTTTACAATTTCTATCTTTCTGTGGTTTGCGGTGATAAACCTGGCCTTATGTCAGGTTGTGTATGGGTTAAATGGATTCAATAACATCGCAGGACTGGTACTGTCTGCAAGCATCAGGCATCAGTCGGTGATGTTTTCAAAATATCTGGCAGTCTTACTCATGCTTGCATTGGAAGCCTTATTATCATTGTGTGCTATTACCCTGTGTGTATCTGCCCATCAGAACAGTTCATTTGGAGCCGTCATCATCTCTGCAGCATGCTGGGGCCTGCCGGTGATAATAAGAATATTTTTCGGCGGCTTTATGGCCCTTATCGTCGATGCCATGCCAGTATTCCTGATTATGACAAACATGGTCAAAGACATCTATAACATCTGGCAACCTGTATTTGCCATCAACATCATCCTCGCCGCTGTATGCCTGGCAGAAGGAACCATTGCTTATAAAAACAGGCAAATAGTTTAAAGCAATTAGTTTAAAGCCAAAATTGAATCATGAAGACAGTTGCTCTAATAATAGATGACAAAATAAAATACCCCCCTGATAAGGAAACCTCCGCTAAAACGTTTCGTGCGGGTGCGCGTTGTTTTAGCGGAGGTTTCTTTCTTAGGGGGGGATATCAAATAGGGGATTTTTATGAGTTTTTACAAATAATCGTGTTTGGCCAGCACATTCAGAATATTGCGTCCTTCTTCGGTACCTTCGATGTTTCCCTTCCTTTTGCAAGGCCTTTGTCTGATAAGCTGGTAAGAAGAATTTCAGTGTTGATTGGTGCAGCATCCTATGTTATCTTTTTTATAGGCATTGCATTTTCACCGAATATTCAGGTGGCCTATGTGGCAGCAGTCCTTGGCGGAGTTCAAACAGGTCCGTTTCCTGGTGATCTATCCGGTAATTTCCGTTGCCATATTGGTTCTGGTTTACCTGGTGAAAACACCGATGATCTGCTTCGTGGGAGCATTTGTGATCGGTTATGCAGCAGCAGGCGGTGTCCTTCAGATGGCAGCAGCAACAGTGAATGATCTGTTCCCGAATATCAAGGGGATCATTACCAGTCTGGTCATGATCGCATCCAGTCTGTGCAACTATACAATTTTGAAGTGCGGCAGCGAAAATGTCATCCATGCAGGTGATCATGCTGAACATTGTTATTACCGTTATCGGCGTGCTGCTGGCAGTTTTTGTCAATGTGAGATACGGAAGTCTTTTAGCGAAGACAGAACAATAAAAAAGAGGAGTCTGAGAGTATGAATGCAGTAGAAGTTAGAAATATTAAAATCGGCGAAGGTATTCCGAAAATCTGTGTGCCAATCGTTGGTGTGACAAAAGAAGACATTATCAACGAAGCCAAAACATTTGCAAATATTCCGGTAGATGTTGTTGAGTGGCGTGTAGACTGGTTTGAAAATGTTTTTGATATTGAAAAAGTGAAGGATGTGCTGACAGACCTTCGCCAGGTTTTAAAAGATACACCGATTCTTTTTACTTTCCGTACATCCAGAGAGGGCGGCGAAAAGGCCATTGAAGCAGCAGATTATGCAAAACTGAACAAGGAAATCGCAGCGACAGGCAATGTAGACCTGGTGGATGTGGAAGCCTTTACAGGGGATGAAGTGGTGAAAGAGATTATTGAAGCAGCCCATGCCTGCGGCGTCAAAGTTGTTGCTTCCAACCATGATTTTGACAAGACACCGGATAAGGATGATATTGTTGGCCGTCTTCGCAAAATGCAGGATCTTGGCGCAGACATTCCAAAGATTGCGGTGATGCCTCAGAGCAAACTGGATGTACTGACACTGCTTTCTGCAACAGAAGAGATGAACAGACTGTATGCGGACAGACCGATCATTACGATGTCTATGGCAGGTACAGGTGTAATCAGCCGTCTTTGCGGTGAAGTATTCGGTTCTGCACTGACATTTGGTGCAGCAGGCAAAGCCTCTGCTCCGGGACAGATGGGTGTGAACGACCTGAATACTGTATTAAATCTGCTTCACAAAAGTCTGTAAGTCTGCTTCACAGCGAATCAACAGGCTGTATTGAACAATTAACAGGCTGCACAGCCGGTTTATGATGTCATTGGGGCGCAGGTTGACAAAGATATTGTCACAGCGTATCTGTCAGATTAAAAATTCTCCCGACAAAAGTTTGAAAAAACCACCGGAAACGGTGTATAATATAACAGATCATAAATACTCACCGCCTTTTAATACAGATCAGACGATGAGTGTATTTTGAATAAGTGAAAATCAGACAGAGGGGAAGTATTATGGAAGAACAGTTAAACATGATGCACCGTGGCAGACAGTTCAAACAGCTAATGAACAAGAAGATGGACGGCATCATTCGGGAATATGATGTGAAGCGGGTGGAAATCGAGATTCTGCGTTTTCTGGCTATGTCCGGTGAGCGGAATACGGCAGCAGATATTCATCGTTATCTTGATTTGAATAAAGGGCAGATTTCAAAGACCCTGGAACATCTGTGTACCATGCATTATCTGGAGAGCATGCCAGATAAGAAGGACAGGCGTTATATGCATTATATATTGTCAGAGGAGGCAAAAGAGCTGGTGAGGCGCATCAATGCTATATGGGATGATATGCATCAGCAGATCATGTCCGGTATTCAGGCAGAGGATAGAGCGATTTTCAATAAAGTATTAAAGCATGCAATGGCGAATATGGAGAGAATGATTGATGAGGCATCTGTATAATCCGGAAAAGAAAAAATCTAAAAAAAATATAAAAAGCCTTGACATATTCTTTATTCGTACTATAATGGTTTAAAAATAAACAGTTTAATATCAAACAGTTTATGGTGATAAAATACTTCAGCAGCACTGAAGTATTTTTATTCAGTTAAATCTGGCACTCTGGCTAGATGAGTGCTGATAATGAATACGTTTTAACAGAAATATGCAATGACATCAAAGGAGAAGTGCAGTAATGATCAAATTATTAAAGAAATTGACAAAGAAAGATATGGCACTGGCTGGACTTGCCTTTCTTTTGATTCTGGCACAGGTTTATCTGAACCTGACCATGCCGGATTATATGTCCGACATGACAGTGCTTGTTCAGACAGAGGGAAGTGCCATGGCAGATATACTTGCAGCGGGAGGCAAGATGCTGCTCTGTGCGGTGGGCTCACTTTTGACGGCAGCCTGTATTGCTGTCTGCGCGGCAAAGATTTCAGCAAATTTTTCTGCCAACCTGCGAGGACAGGTATTTAACAGAGTGCAGTCATTTTCAATGGAAGAGATCGGACGTTTTTCAACATCCAGTCTGATCACACGTTCAACCAATGATATTACCCAGGTTCAGATGGTATTGGTGTTGGGATTGGAAGTTTTTCTGAAGGCACCAGTGACAGCTGTGTGGGCCATCTGTAAGATTGCCGGAAAGAGCTGGCAGTGGACGGCGACAACAGGCATCGCAGTTATTATACTGCTGTGCATTGTCGGAACCTGTGTTATGGTGGCAATGCCGAAGTTCAGAAAGCTGCAGATTCTAACAGATAACATCAACCGGGTGACGCGTGAGAATCTGACAGGGCTTCGTGTTGTCCGTGCCTATAATGCGGAGAATTATCAGGAGACCAAGTTTGAAAAGGCCAATGATGAACTGAAGCGTACACAGCTTTTTGCCAACAGAACCATGACGATTCTGATGCCGGGTATCATGCTTGTCATGAATGGTCTGACACTGGCGGTTTACTGGGTAGGTGCTTATCTGATCAATGATGCGGGTATGCAGGATAAGCTGACATTATTCTCGGATATGATTGTCTTTTCACAGTATGCGATGCAGGTTGTGATGGCTTTCATGATGCTGGTTATGATCTTTGTGCTGGTACCCCGTGCATCCGTTGCTGCAAAGCGTATCAATGAGGTACTGGATACAGAACCGGCCATTGAGGATGGTGCGAAGACAGAAGCCAAGGCGGGTATGACCGGTGAAGTAGAGTTTCGTCATGTCAGCTTCAAATATCCGGATGCAGAGAAGAATGTGCTGGAAGACATTACATTTACAGCTCATAAGGGAGATACGGTGGCTTTCATCGGTTCTACCGGCTGTGGTAAGAGTACGGTTATCAACCTGATTCCGAGATTTTATGATGCGACGGAAGGTGAAGTGCTGGTTGACGGCATGAATGTGAAAGAATATACCCAGGAAGCATTGAGAAACAGAATCGGTTATGTATCCCAGAAGGCGATTCTCTTCTCCGGCACGGTTGCAGGCAATGTGGCTTATGGTGAAAACGGCGGCAAGCCTGCGGACAGAGAAGACATTATCGATGCTGTCCATACAGCTCAGGCGGATGAATTTGTAGAGAAACTGCCGGATACCTATGATGGTTTTGTAGCCCAGGGCGGTTCGAATCTCTCCGGCGGTCAGAAACAGCGTCTTTCTATTGCCAGAGCTATTTGCCGTCATCCGGAGATTATGATTTTCGATGATTCCTTCTCGGCACTGGATTATAAGACCGACCGAATATTAAGAAAGGCACTGGATGAAAAGTGCGGTGATACAACCCGATTGATCGTTGCACAGAGAATCGGCACTATCCGCGATGCAGACAAGATCATTGTTCTGGATGAAGGCAGGATCGCAGGAATGGGTACCCATGATGAACTGATGAAGAATTGTGAAGTTTATCGTCAGATTGCTTTCTCTCAGCTTTCAAAGGAGGAACTGGCATAATGGAAAATAGAAATAACAGAGGTGGGATGCGGGGCCCTGGCATGGGCAGACGTCCTGCAGAGAAATCAAAAGATTTTAAAGGAACATGGATGAAGATCATCCGTTATTGTAAACGTTATCTGGCAGTGATCGTTGTTGCTCTGATCTGTGCCGTGGCCGGTACGATTCTGACAATCCTCGGTCCGGATAAATTGTCAGATCTGACAAAGGTGATCACAGAGGGCATAGCGACAGGTATTGATATGGAACGTGTCAAGTCCATCGGTCTGACATTGGTGGCTTTTTATGTGGGCAGTGCGATTTTGTCTTTTGGACAGCAGTTCATTATGGCCACGGTCACACAAAATGTGACAAAGCAGCTGCGAAGCGATATTTCGGGCAAGATCAATCGTCTGCCGATGGCCTATTACAATAAGACATCTACAGGTGATGTGCTTTCAAGAGTCACCAATGATGTGGATATGATTTCTCAGTCTATGAACCAGAGTATCGGCAACCTGGTGTCAGCGGTAGCATTGTTCTTTGGGTCTTTAATCATGATGTTTAAGACCAATGTGATCATGACGCTGACAGCAGTGATCGCAACTATGATCGGTTTCGGACTGATGTCACTGATCACAAGTCATTCACAGAAATATTTCTCAAGGCAGCAGGCCAATCTCGGTGCATTAAATGGTCATATTGAAGAGATTTATTCCGGACATACAGTTGTCAAAGCCTATAACGGTGAAAAAAATGCCAAAAAAGTATTTGATGAACTGAATAATAACCTGAGAGACAGCGCTTTTAAGGCACAGAGCCTTTCCGGTCTGATGCAGCCTTTGATGGCCTTTATCGGCAATTTTGGTTATGTGGCTGTCTGTGTGATGGGTGCTGTGCTGACAATGAAAGGCTATATCGGATTTGAAGTCATTGTTGCATTTATGATGTATATCCGTTTGTTTACCCAGCCCCTTGCGCAGATCGCACAGGCAACTCAGTCCCTGCAGTCTGCGGCAGCAGCCGGTGAGCGTGTATTTGCTTTCCTTGGGGCAGAGGAAATGTCCGATGAAAGCGATAAAACAGAGAAGCTTGGCAAAGCAGAAGGTTATGTGGATTTTGAGCATGTCAAATTCGGCTATGAAGACACAGACAAGATCATTATTCATGATTTTTCAGCCAAGGCAAAACCGGGACAGAAGATCGCGATTGTCGGTCCGACAGGTGCCGGCAAGACGACACTGGTGAATCTGCTGATGCGTTTCCATGAGATCCAGAGCGGCGATATCAAGATCGACGGTATTTCCACCCGGGATATGAAGCGTGAAGAAGTACGTTCCCAGTTCTGTATGGTGCTTCAGGATACATGGCTTTTTGAGGGCACAGTCAGAGAAAACCTGGTGTACAATACAGAGAATGTTTCAGAAGAGAAGATAGAGGCAGCATGTAAAGCCGTAGGCCTGGATCACTTTATCCGGACACTGCCGCATGGCTATGATACGATCCTTAATGATCAGGTGAGTCTGTCACAGGGCCAGAAACAGCAGCTGACCATCGCCAGAGCCATGATTGCGGATAAACCAATGCTGATTCTTGATGAAGCCACAAGTTCCGTGGATACAAGAACTGAGCTTCAGATTCAGAAAGCCATGGATGCGTTGATGCAGAATCGTACATCTTTCGTGATTGCTCATCGTTTGTCCACGATTAAAAATGCCGACCTGATCCTTGTACTGAAGGACGGCGATATTATCGAAAGCGGCAATCATGAGGAACTGCTGGCAAAAGGCGGTTTCTATGCGGATCTGTACAACAGCCAGTTTGATCAGGCGTCATAAGGCAGCATAAGAAGGAAGGCGAGTCGGATGAAGTACCAGTATATAACAATAGAAAGAGAATTTGGCAGCGGCGGCACCAGAATTGGTGAGTTGCTGGCAAAAGAATGCAAAATGCCATGTTACGGCAGAGAAATTCTTGAGTGTGTTGCCAGGAAATATGATATTTCCGTGGAACAGATTGAACAGTATGAGGAGGGCGTGACCAACAGCTTTCTCTATACGGTGTTTGTAATGAGCAAAGCCCAGTCAGGGGATATGAACATGCTTTCGGATGAAGGCAAGGTTTATCTGGCAGAGCAGGCTGCTATTCAAAGTCTGGCACAGAATGGTTCTGCAGTATTTATGGGACACTGTGCCAGTGAAGCTTTAAAAGACCGCAAAGGTGTGGTGAAAGTATTCATTCATGCGGATGATGCTTTCAAGCAGAAGAGAATCCAGGAGGATTATCAGATTTCTCCAAATCGGATGGAGTTTCTCCGCAAGAAATATGACAAAAAGAGAGCCAACTATTACAGAGCCAATACCATGAAGCGATGGGATGATTACCGCAATTATGATATCGTGCTGAATTCCGGAAAATTGGGAATAGAGGGCTGTGTGAAAGTGCTGAAAGGCCTGCTGGTTTAATTGTTATACGGATGATTAATTGGACTATGGCTGGAAATTTCGAAAGAATGCTGAATTTACGGAACTGCCATGTCAATGGAATTAAACATCAATGTCCGTTATGCGTAAAAAGCAGAAAATGACTTGACAACCGGGTGAAGTTTCAGTATGATAAAGTCAGTTTATACGACTGACGGAAGTGGAATTGACCACAGGAAGTATGAATGGATTTGAATGCCGACCGTCTGGGCAGTGATGCTCAGCGGCCGGCTTTTTTTACGCGAGCAACAGGTCAAAGCCCGTGCTTGTAGGCGGAGTGGCATGAAGTCCTGGGGGAGTTGGCGAGTTCAGTTGAATTTGGTTGACGCCGGAGCATTACAGAAATTCAATGAGAATTTGGAGGTACAGAGTATGAGAAAGTATGTGAGATTATTTGCCCTGGCTGTGCTGGCGGGTGCTGCCATCGGAATAGGCGGTATTGTGTTTTTATCTTTGGAAAATAAGATTGTGGGGGCGTTGATGTTTACGGCGGGGCTGTATTCTATCTGTGTGCATGGTCTGAACCTGTTCACGGGCAAAGTCGGCTATGCGGTGGAACAGCCAAAATCCTATATCATTGATCTGGTCATTATCTGGGTGGGTAATCTGGCCGGTACATGGCTGGCGGCCATGGGGGTGCTTGGCAGCAGGATTGCCGGCATTTCCGAAAAGGCTCAGAGTATGTGTCAGATCAAAGTGGATGACAGTCTCATCAGTCTGTTTATCCTTGGTATTTTCTGCGGTGCACTGATGTACATTGCAGTGGAAGGCTATAAACAGACAAAAAATCCATTGATTTTGTTCGTTTGTGTGGCAGGATTCATTCTTTGCGGATTCGAGCATTGCATTGCGGATATGTTCTATGTGTCAGTGGCGCAGATGTGGTCCACAAGAGCATTTCTGTGCGTGGTTGTGATCAGCCTTGGAAATGCAGTGGGCGGGATGCTGATTCCAGCGTGTAAGAAGATATAAGCCGCTATGTAATTTATGAGTGACTGATAAATTAGATAATTACTTTTAACAGAATCACCTTCAGACTATAATGGAGTCATAGTTTGAAGGTGATTTTTGGTTGTCATGGGCGTTTACCTGGCAGAACCGATTGCTGATACCATTGCCGGCAGAAGTGCAATGGAAATTTGGATGGATGAGAAAGATACTTTGTTAAAAGCAATACGATTATTGGGATTTTTACCAGAAGAAAAAATAGATGTTGATCAATATCAGCAGATATTAGAGAGAATATTCGAAAAAAATGTCAATATACTTAGTTCTTTGAGTGCTGTAGATTGCAGTAATCTTAATAGGATGATTCGGATTTATGATTATCTTCGTTATGGACAAAAAAGACCCCGTGATTCAAGCATCTGCAAGCAGACACCATCACGGAGACTTAGACGACGCGGATACAGGTAGTGCGGCGAATGTAAACAAACACCAACACAAAGACACTATAAACCTGTATTAAGTATAGCATAGAGGAAGCATTTGTCAATAAATGATTGATGTCAATAATTTACATTATGAACGTATAAAACATAAAACATATGTGCATGGATACCTACCAAAATAAGATTATAGTAAAAAGAGGATGTAAGAAAATGAAAATTATATGTTTTCATAACCCGGATGAAGAAAACGGATATTTGAGCAATTGGGCTTTATCGAAATTTACAGTCAATGGACTTAGCTTTTCTTCAATGGAACAGTATATGATGTATCAAAAAGCAGTTTGCTTCAAAGATGAAGAAATTGCTGAGAAAATATTAGCTACAACAGATGTTGCGATTATAAAAGCACTCGGTCGACAGGTGAAAGGCTATAATGACAGCTATTGGAACGGCGTTCGACAGTTGCTTGTGTATGAAGGACTTAAGGAGAAATTTGCACAGAATGATGATTTGAAAAAGCGGTTGTTGGATACGGAGGACAGTATTCTGGTAGAATGTGCGGTTAATGACCGGATATGGGGCATCGGTTTGTCAATGAAAGATTCAAATAGACTGGAACCGGAGAAATGGAGAGGCCAGAATCTGCTAGGGTATGCGCTGATGATGGTTAAAAATTGGATAAAAGAATAGACATATTGACAGGGAGATAGTGATTTATCTCTCTGTTTTTATTTTGCCGGTAAAAAAATTATTGGAACTTCTTTATCAGAATGAAGCAGGAATATGTCGGAGTTGACCATTGTGTGATATACTAGAAGTATTAATCTGACAAAACCCTGATTTGTCGGGCTGTATAGATAAGTGCCAGGTAATTCAAAGAAATAAAATACTTGGCAAAGGAGGAAGGTCAAATGGCAGCTAAAAATACTGCGGATATAGGTTTCGAGAAACAGATTTGGGATGCAGCTTGTGTGCTTAGAGGCAATTTGGATGCATCTGAATATAAAAGTGTTGTATTAGGTTTGATTTTTCTGAAATATATTTCGGATCGTTTTGATGAGAAATATAAAGCATTAGTAGAAGAAGGAGATGGATTTGAAGAGGATACGGATGAGTATACTTCTGAGGGCATTTTCTTTGTTCCTGCCGGTGCCAGATGGAGTGAAATTGCAGCAAAGGCGCACACTCCTGAAATTGGTACGGTTATTGATGATGCAATGCGTGCCATTGAAAAGGAAAATAAACGTCTGAAAGATATTCTCCCGAAAAATTTTGCACGTCCGGAATTGGATAAACGACGTTTGGGTGATGTAGTGGATTTGTTTACAAATATCCAGATGATTGAACACGGCAGTGAAAAAGATATTCTTGGAAGGACATATGAGTATTGCCTATCAATGTTTGCAGAACAGGAAGGTAAACGCGGCGGCGAATTCTTTACACCATCTTGTGTTGTGCGTACTCTAGTTGAAGTATTGAAGCCTTTTAAAGGACGTGTCTATGATCCGTGCTGTGGCTCAGGGGGTATGTTTGTTCAGTCGGCACGTTTTGTGGATGATCATAGTGGAAACATTGACGATATTTCTGTTTATGGTCAGGATTCCAATCCGACAACGTGGAAGATGGCACAGATGAATCTTGCTATTCGAGGCATTGAACCGGATTTGGGAACATATGCTGCGGATACTTTCTTAGATGATCGCCATCCAACATTGCGCGCAGATTATATTATGGCAAATCCGCCTTTTAATCTTTCTAACTGGGGTGCAGATCAGTTAAAAGAAGATGTCCGTTGGAAATATGGTACACCTCCAGCAAGCAATGCCAACTTTGCATGGCTGCAGCATATGATTTATCATCTTGCTCCGACAGGACGAATGGGTATGGTACTTGCCAATGGTTCACTTTCTTCCCAGACAGGTGGTGAGGGGGATATTCGTGAAAATATCATTAATGCTGATTTGGTAGAGTGTATTGTAGCTATGCCGACACAGTTATTCTATACAACGCAGATTCCGGTTTCACTGTGGTTTTTAAATAAGCAGAAAAAACAATCCGGTAAAACATTATTTATTGATGCGCGTAAGATGGGTACTATGGTTAGCCGTAAGCTTCGTGAATTGACAGATGAGGATATTAAGAAAATAGCAAATACTTATGAGGCATTTGTTGATGGCTCACTGGAAGAAGTGAAAGGTTTTTGTGCTGTGGCAGATATAGAAGATATAGCCAAGCAGGATTATATTCTGACACCGGGACGGTATGTCGGTATAGAAGAGCAGGAAGATGATGGGGAACCATTTGATGAAAAAATGAATCGTCTGACCTCCGAGCTTTCTGAAATGTTCAAAAAGAGTCATGAGTTGGAAGATGAAATTAGGAGAAAGTTGAAGGCGATTGGGTATGAAATATAAGACATATACAATGGAAGATGCCCTGGAAGAGATTATCGATTATAGAGGTAAAACACCAAAAAAATCAGACTCTGGAATTCCTACGCTTAGTGCAAAATCAGTTAAAAATAACAATATTGATTATTCATTGTGCTATTACATATCGCTGGATGAGTATAAGCGATTTATGGTGCGTGGATTTCCAAAGGTTGGAGATGTACTTTTAACAACAGAAGCACCTATGGGAATGGTAGCAAGACTTGATCGAGATGACGTTGGCATTGCTCAGAGACTATTGACGCTTAGAGGAAAATCGGGCGTTTTGGATAATGAGTACTTGCTCTATTTTCTTCAGTCTTCTATTGGGCAGTCGTTGTTGAAGGCTCGTGAAACAGGAACGACAGTTACTGGAATTAAGCAAGCAGAATTTAGAAAAATACAAATAGATATTCCTGAAATCAGTGTTCAAAAAAAGATTGGTGGGATTTTAAGGAACTTAGACCAAAAAATTGAAATTAATAATAAGATAAATGAGAATTTAGTGACTTAAAGGTCAAAGGTGGAAACATCGATTTCGCCAGACATAAATTTAGGTAACAATGTATCCCGTATATCGGAAAGTCGCCTATTTTCAGTTTCATTTGCAGTAATAATATCAAATATTGGTGTGACAATAGCATCAAATTTACGAAGATCATCAGATTGTGGAATTCCTATAGGGAAATTCGAAATATCAGATATAAACAAACATTGCTGAACAGCTCCGTGAGCGGCATTAATAAGTTCCGTTTTTTTGTTTAATAGTGATTCGTACAAATAAGCTGGACTAACAATATTAAGATTAGGTTTGATCATCGCAACGCTCCTTTGAAACTCGTAGTTGTGAGGTTCTTCATTAAGAAGAAGTAATTCCCCGATTGTGCCGACAGATGAAATTAGCACATCGCCTTTTGATAGCTTTGTACGACGGCGAAGTTTTTCAAAAGTTTCAAGGCTTATACGACGATCTGAGTTTGCAATATTGAGGGAACTGCCTTTGATGTTTTTGCAACTTAAAAGAAAGTAATTTCCTTGTGGGTCATCGTGCACTGTGTTATGCACACCATCAGTAATATTAAGAGCAATATCAGCAATAGTTGCAGATATTACAGAATTGTTTTTGGCAAACATATTTGTGAAAATGGCCTGAGCTTGCGTTTCTAAATTCTCATTTATATTCTTATTCAGTTCAATCTTTTTGTCTATATCACACAGATATTCTGCTATTTTTTCTTGTACATCAAGTGGTGGCACAGGAACCAGCAATTCTTTAAAATTGGTTTTATTAAACTTAGGCTGTGCACTTCCTGTTACAATTGATTGCAATGAATGTTGCCCATTCCGAGAAGTAAACCAATAATAATAAAAATCATCATTGCCTTTCGTTTTTAACATGATCGCATTAGGCGCTAAACTCATCTTTTTTTGAAGTTTTGGACACTTAAAAACGGTTCCTACATTAGCACCAACGTTAGATATAATAATTTCGTTTCCATATAATTTGCTTTTTGATAAGAATTCATATGCATGTTCATCTATATAGACAAAATCGCTGTTAAAATTATTATTGTAATCTGTTAACCTAATAAGTACTGCATAATCTGGTTCTGATTTATAATTCACATTCTCTGCCAATGCCGCGAAGCTACCGTTGGCAACATAATCTGTTATAACAGAAGCATATTCACCTATTTTTTCTATTGACCAACCTTTAGGGAGTTTCCCATATTGCCACATTTATCTGTCACCTTCCTATCTAACCTATATATTTCCTATGCGCGTGTTTCACATTGCTCTGCTTGACCATTGCATACTGCAAGGTCGTATCTATTCGTTTATGTCCCAGGAGCTTCTGCAACTGCTCTATCGGCATTCCTTTATCGATTGCCATCGTTGCAAGCGTTCTTCTGAACTTATGCGGATGAACTTTTTCTATTTCTAAGTTTTTCCCCATTTTTCTCAAGCGAGATTCTATTCCACCAATCGTGATTCTTGTATATGGGGCTCTCAGTGTTACAAAAAGAGCTGGATTTTCATCTGATCTGCTATCAATATAGTTCTGCAGATGAATCTTCGTCCTAGCATCAAAGTAAACTACTCGTTCCTTATCACCCTTACCAAATACGACACATTCACGCTCATTGAAATTAATATCTGACTTATTCAACAACACCATCTCTCCAATTCGCATTCCTGTGGAAGCTAGCATATCAACAATCGCCAAATCGCGAAATTCTTCGCAATTGTCACGCATTTTTTCCAATTCCTCATCAGTATATGTCTCCTTAATGTTGGTAGCTGTCTTCACTTTGTGAATCCTGCGTACCGGGCTTTTCAAAATATGATCCTCATCTTCCAGCCAAGAGAAGAAACTTGACAATATTCTTCGAATATTGTCAATTGTCACACGGCTTGATCCGTGTTTCTCCTGATATTCCGTAAGATATGCTCTGAGATCATCCGTCTGCATATGACGCACACCTTTATCTATGGCTTCCGCCATTGCTTCTATCGTAGTTCGATAATATTTCAGTGTTTTCTCTGAGCACCCTTCAATACGTTTCGCATACACAAAGGAATCAATCAACTTTTGGCTATCATCCTCTGCCACGGTAACTTTGCCGGAAATCTCGCAGTTATAGAGTGAACGCTCCAAGACCTCCTGTAATTTCTGTAGTTGTGCGTTATCGAGATGCGGCAGCATCTGCTGCACAATCTCTTCCATAATTCTTTGTTTCATAATTCGTTCTCCTTATCATTTTCCAGAGAACGAATCAACGGCAGTTCCGTTGGCTTTTACTCCTGCCGTTGGTAGGAGTTATTATTTTTAATAAAGATCTAAATCATCATGCTCTTCTCCATCATAATGATTGTAATAATGAAAGCCATCTTCAATTGGCTTTCCGCATTTGCAACAAACATCCCAATATCCCCACTCTTCGATTTCTGAGGTTACAGATGTTGTGGATTTACATTTACAATAACCAACCTTCTCAATTGGTATGCCTTTAAAGTACATCATATATTTTTCCTTCCATAAATAGGTAAATGAGAATTTACTTCAGCAAGCATTAGCAATTTATAAAGCTTGGTTCTGCGATTATGTACTTTCAGATGGAGTTCTCCCTGAAAGCTGGCATATTACAACAATTGATGCACTCTCCAGCTTAGTCACCAGAGGTATTGCACCTAAATATGATGACAGCAGCAATCAAATAGTTCTTAACCAGAAATGCATCAGAGATCATACCATTGATGTTTCACTAGCTCGACGACACCTGCCAAAAAAAATTAATGAAAAATGGATCTCTAAAGGTGATCTACTTATCAATTCTACAGGTACTGGAACGTTGGGACGCGTTGCTCAAGTTTGGTTTGATGCAAACAACATGACTGTAGATTCCCATGTAACTATTGTTCGTCCCAAAGCTCCGATATTTCAGAGCTATATTGGCTTCTGGGGACTCTCTCACGAAAGTGAAATAGAAGCTCAGCACACAGGAAGTACAGGACAAACCGAACTGCCCAGAGACCGAGTCAAAGCTATGGAACTCCCTTTCCCTGATGAGGATACTCTTAGCAAATTTAACGAACTTGTCATCCCGATGACCGATGCAGTTGTATCTAACCAAAAAGAAAATGCTCGATTATCACAACTCAGAGACACCTTGCTTTCCAAACTGATGTCTGGTGAGATTGATGTCTCAGAGCTGGAACTTTAAGCCGCTAAATTCTCATTTATAATACCATAGAGGGAGGTATGACAATGGCAAGACCATTCAATACTACTGATGCAAAGCGTATAATCGAACGACATCAGAATATAATTGAAAAAATGAATAGCGCCGTTTCCTCTGTGGAGAGGTATCGTGCAAAGGCCAAAGAGGCTTCCGATGCGTTAGTAGCACAAGAAGTTCTTAGAGTTCTTGCTGATATTCCGATAGAAGAAATTAATCGGGATAAAAGAGGCATTCGGGTAAAAGCATTAAGGGACTATGGTTATAGAACGATAGCTGATATATCAACTGCGTCGGTATACTCTATTGCTTCTGTTCATGGAATAAGTGAGGATGCTGCATACTCAATTAAAAGAATTGTAAACGATATTGTATCCAAGGCAGGGCAGGAAGTTAAAATTAGGCTAAGCACAGATAATCGTTCTAAAGAGGCGACAGCACTTGTGCTTGCGTTGTCGCAGTATAGTCGAAGTCAAAAAATTGCAGATGAGTGCAGACGATTACTGAACGAAAATAAGCAAACAATTGAGTATGCTGTGGAAGATTTGAAATCTTCTGCCGGTAGTCTGAAATGGTTTTTCTCATCCAAAGCGAAAAAGCAAAAGGCTGCGGAAGCGTATAATATCCTGGTTGGTCTTATTGATGGTGATTATGGGAGTGAAGCAGAAACTCAGATTTCCAATGCTGATGTAATTGATAGGAGTTTAAATAGTGAGGCTTGGCAGGATTTTACAACGAATTCTGTTCGATTTATCAATGATTTGGAAGATATCAATCCGGGTGTATTGGGAAATGATGATTCACTGTATGGATTGCCTGAGGATCTTGCTCGGGAAGTTCAAGAGGAATGTTTCTTTCCAGATGGACTTCTGTGCGAACTGAGACGTTATCAGGAATGGGGTGTAAAATACGCTCTTCATCAGGAAAGAATCCTTCTCGGCGATGAAATGGGTTTAGGAAAAACAGTTCAAGCCATTGCGACAATGGTGTCACTTCGTAACACAGGAGGAACGCATTTTGTTGTTGTTTGTCCGGCCAGTGTCATTACAAATTGGTGTCGTGAAATAAGAAAAATGAGTTTACTTAGTGTTACAAAAATCCATGGTACCGGGCGTAAAGCAGCACTCCAATCTTGGATAGAGAGTGGGGGAGTAGCTGTTACCACATATGAAACCACAGCATATTTTGAATTACCAGATGATTTTAAATTTAAAATGTTGGTAGTTGATGAAGCACATTACATAAAAAATCCGGAAGCAAGAAGAAGTATAAATGTAAAGAATATCAGTATGCGTGCAGAACGTTTGTTGTTCATGACAGGTACTGCTTTGGAGAATAGAGTTGATGAAATGATTTCTCTGATACGCATTCTTCAGCCACAAATTGCATCTCAAGTTCAGGGAATGGCATTTATGTCTGCAGCTCCACAGTTTAGAAAAGCGGTTGCACCGGTTTATTACCGTAGAAAAAGAGAAGATGTTCTTACGGAGTTGCCAGATCTGATTGAAAGCAAAGAGTGGTGTAGTTTATCCTATAATGAAGAAATTGCTTATGAACACGCAGTTTTGTCAAAAAATTATGCAGAGGCAAGAAGAGTATCTTGGAATGTAGATGATTTGAAGGATTCTTCTAAGGCTTCAAGATTATTAGAACTTGTTGAGGAAGCTGAATCTGAAGATCGTAAAGTAATCGTGTTTTCTTTCTTTTTGGATACAATTCGCAAGGTAACAATGTTGCTTGGAGATCGGTGTACAAATCCAATTAATGGATCCGTTACACCTCAACGCAGGCAGGAAATTATTGATGAATTTGATAAGGCTCCGGCGGGAACTGTTCTTGTTGCACAAATTCAATCTGGCGGAACTGGATTAAATATTCAGTCTGCAAGTGTAGTAGTGCTATGTGAACCTCAATTTAAACCATCTATAGAGAATCAGGCTATTTCAAGAGCTTACCGCATGGGACAGACAAGAAATGTTCTTGTGTACCGTCTTTTATGCGAAGGTACAGTTGATGAAAAAATCATGTCGACCTTGGAAAGTAAACAGGCTATATTCGATGCATTTGCAGATAAATCAGTTGCTGCATCGGAGAGTCAGGAAATGGATGACCGTACATTCGGAAATATCATCAAAGAAGAAATAGATCGAATTAATGCCAAACATGGCAATAGAAAATAAAGGGGCGGATTGTTATGCCAAGTTTATTTACAGAAGATACATACGAACAGGCGATTATAGAGCTGTTCCAGAACATAGGTTATGATCATCTCTATGCACCGGATATGGAGAGAGATTACAGCAGTCCGTTGTTGGATGCTGTTCTTAGAGACAGCTTGGTGCGTATTAACCTTGGTCTGCCTGTAGAAGCTATCAATGAGGCAATTACCAAACTGAAAAACTTTGATACCGGAAGTCTCCTGCAGAAGAACATTATATTTATGGATTATTTGCAGAATGGTATTACAGTCAAATTTTTCGTAAAGGGCGAAGAACGTTCATCGATTGTTCGGTTAATTGATTACACGAAAGTACAAAATAATGCTTTCTATGTGGTGAATCAGTTTACTTTTATTGAAAATGGCAATAATCGGCGCCCGGATATTATTCTGTTTATTAATGGTCTGCCTTTGGTATTGATGGAGCTTAAAAGTCCGGCAAAGGATGAAGTTGGTGTTGAGAATGCATATCATCAGATTCGTAATTATATGCAGGATATCCCATCTATGTTTTACTATAATGTCATTTGTGTCATTAGCGATTTGTCTACGAATAAAGCAGGAACGATTACATCCGGATTGGATCGATTTATGGAATGGAAAAGCAAGGATGGGCAGAGTGTCGATGAGGCTTTTGCACAATTTGATACTTTCTATGAAGGCATGTTTCAGAAAGAACGACTGCTTGATATTTTAAAGAATTTCATTCTTTTTTCGGGCACAGGTGCCGGAAGATTCAAAGTGCTGGCGGGATATCATCAGTATTTTGCAGTGCGTAAAGCTATTGAAAAGGCGAAAATAGCGACGAGAACAGACGGTAAAGGCGGCGTATTCTGGCATACACAGGGGTCTGGAAAGTCGTTGTCAATGGTATTTTATGCCCATTTATTGCAGGAAGCTTTGGAAAGCCCAACGGTTGTTGTTATGACAGACCGTATAGATTTGGATGACCAGCTTTATGCACAGTTTTCTCAATGTGCGGATTTTCTCCGACAGACACCGATACAGGCTGAAAGCAAAGAGCATTTGAAATCGCTGCTTGACGGAAGAACGGCAAATGGCATTATTTTCACAACCATGTTTAAGTTTGAACGTGGAGAAAAGCCATTGTCTGAACGAAGAAATATTGTGGTCATGGCAGATGAAGCACATCGTGGTCAGTATGGTTTCGATGAGCGAGTGGTTATATCAGAAAATGAAAAAGGTGAGAAAGAAGCACGTACAGTCATTGGCAATGCCAGAGTAATTCATGATGCATTGCCGAATGCGACTTTTATTGGTTTTACAGGGACACCGATTTCAGATAAAGACAGAAATACTAGAGAAGTTTTTGGTGATTATATTGATGTCTATGATATGACACAGGCTGTTGAAGATGGGGCAACACGGCCGGTTTATTATGAGAGTCGTGTGGTGCATCTGAAGCTGGATCAGAATACGCTAGCATTAATTGATTCTACGTATGATATTTTGGAGCAGCAGTCAGATTCACAGACAATTGAAAAGAGTAAAAAGATGCTGGGACAGATGGAAAGTGTGCTTGGCGCGGACTCTACTATTGCATCATTGTGTGATGATATTGTTGTTCATTATGAAAAATACAGAGCGAATCTTTTGACAGGTAAGGCCATGATTGTCGCTTATTCCCGTGCCATTGCTATGAAAATTTATCGACGAATTCTTGAGATTCGGCCGGAATGGCAGGAAAAAATCGGCGTTGTTATGACCGGCGGCAACAATGATCCGGAGGATTGGAAGAAGATTATCGGTACAAAAGCCCATAAGGAAGAGCTTGCCAGAAAGTTTAAGGATAATAATGATCCGATGAAAATTGCGATTGTTGTGGATATGTGGCTGACAGGCTTTGATGTTCCGTCTCTTGCAACAATGTATGTATACAAGCCTATGCATGGATACAATCTGATGCAGGCAATTGCCCGTGTGAATCGTGTTTTCAAAGATAAGGAAGGCGGGCTGATTGTTGATTATGTAGGCATAGCTTCTGCTTTGAAAGCGGCGATGAAAGAATATACAAAACGAGATCAGTCAAAGTATGGTGACATGAATATCGCCAAAATGGCATATCCGAAATTTAAAGAAAAGCTTCAGGTTTGCAAGGATTTACTGTACGGATTTGATTTCAGCGGTTTTATTGGTGGGTCTCCGCTTATGATGGCAAATGTAATTACAGGTGGCGTGAATTTTGTTTTGGATGCGAAAGTGCCAAATAGAAAAGATTTATTTCTTAAAGAGGCCATGCTCTTGAAGCAGGCCAATTCGCTGTGCTCCAGTTTGACAACAGAACAGGAGAGACATGAAGCTGCATATATGGAGGTAGTGCGTTCAACGGTCATTAAAATTACTTATGGAGGTAAAGGCGGAAAGAGTTTATCACTTAAAGAAATCAATGCGCAGATTAATGAACTTCTGAAGGCAGCCATTCAAAGTGAAGGTGTTATTAGTTTATTTGACAGCAGCAAGACGGGCGGAGAAAGTTTCAGTTTATTTGACCCGGCTGTTTTAGATGAAATATCCAGATTGAAAGAGAAAAATATTGCTGTTGAGATATTGAAAAAGTTAATGGCCGAGCAGGTGTCTCTTTATAAGAGAACCAATGTTGTACAATCACAGAAATTTTCTGAGAAAATTGCCCGTTTAATGAATTCATATTATAATGGCCTGATTACTAATGAAGAAGTTATTAAAGAACTTTTAAAAACTGCAGAAGAAATTTCAAATCTTTATAAAAACGGACAAAAGCTAGGATTGTCTCAGGAAGAATTGGCTTTTTATGATGCATTGACAAAGCCAGAGCATATCAAAGATTTCTATCAGAATGAAGAGTTAATTGAAATGACAAAAGAATTGACGGAGATGCTGCGTAAGAATCGGACCATTGACTGGCAGAAGAAAGAAACAGCAAGGGCATCTATGAGAAAGATGGTTAAAAGATTACTTAAAAGACACAAATATCCGCCGGAAGACTATGATTATGCCATTAATACGGTTCTCAGACAGTGTGAGCTTTGGACGGACCATGTGGAAATGCCGCGACAAGAATCAAAAATAATTACATATTCTTTTGGCCAGGAACAGGAACTAGGTATGGTAGCGGAAGAGATAACACCTTATGGAGAAAAAAATAATATTTGATAGGGGATTACACCAAAAATAGATTTCAAAAGAGAATGCTTCGGAGGAGAACATAAATGAACGATGATACACGAGTGTGGGGCATCCATACTCAAGACGATAAATTATTTTTGACTGACAATAAGATTGCGATTGGTTGGCATGTCTTTGGGAATCTTTCACAGGTAGAAGCAACAAGAACTGCTTTTAAAGAGCGATACATAGAGGCATATCCGGATGCCAAGAAGGGATCTGTTCCAACGAGTTCGGGGATGCTATTTCGATTTATGCATGAGGCTCAGATTGGCGACTACGTGATTTTCCCTTCAAAAAGTGATCGTAAGATTAATATTGGTGTGATTGAAAGCGATTATCATTATGCACCGTCTGCAGGTGAGTATGTGCAGCAGAGAAATGTCAAATGGCTGAGGCATTTACCTAGAACATTTTTTTCACAGGGCGCTTTGTATGAAATTGGTTCTGCAATGTCTTTTTTTGCAGTGAAGAATTATGCAGATGAATTTCTGTCAGCATTGGATAAAGATTTCAACAAGCATGTGTCTGAAACGAGCGAGGAAGATGAAAGCGTTGCCGCAACAGCGGATGATATTATCGAGTCTACCAGAGATTTTATACTCAAAGAACTCAGTAAAAATCTGAAGGGCTACGACTTGGAAGAATTTGTGGCGGATTTGCTGCGTGCAATGGGCTATCGAACAACTGTGTCGCCTCATGGCGGGGACAGTGGGGTTGATATTACTGCATATAAAGATGAGCTGCCACC
>OLPU01001051.1_pt1 | contig 21944 bp, 21 predicted proteins | sample 1673111 | NCBI WGS metagenome assembly OLPU01 (sample SAMEA3136755, study PRJEB25190) | human gut metagenome | reverse complement strand
GAAGATCGTGAGTTTGGAGGATTCTGATGGCTGCACGCTTTGGTGACATGCTGCTCGAGCAGCGTCGCCGAATGGGCCTTTCCATTCAGCAGGTCGCCAACACCATCAAAATCAGACCGCAGATCATCGAGTTTTTCGAGACCGGTAACTTTGCGTCGATGCCCCCGAGCGGCTATGCGCAGGGCATGATTTCGAGCTATGCACGCTTTTTGGGCCTCAATCCGCGCGAGGTCGTCAATGCCTACTTTGACGAGCTGATGGCATACGAGCGCGAGACGTCGCAGCAGGGTGGTCGTTTTCAGGACGCCGCCGGCTATGTCAATTCGCGTTCCTCGGTGGATAACGGGCGCTTCCTGATGGTTCAGGGCGGTCGCTCAACGCGTTATGGTCAGCGTCCGCAGCAGGCTGGCTATATTACCGAGACGGGGTCCAGTGAGGAAATCCGTTCTCAGCGCGATCGTTTCCGCAGGACGCCTACGCCCGACGATCGTGCGCTTCCCGCTGCCCGCGGCGTGGCGCGCGATCCCCGTGTCGGCTACGGCGATGGCGGCTATTCCGATCGTGGCTACCGTGGTGTCTCTGCCGGTCGTGCTCGCGGCGGCTATGCGGACGCCGATACTACGCAGGTGACGCCGCGTCTCCGCTCGCAGTCGCAACCGTCTGGCCAGCGCTCCTCCGCCCCGCGTTCGGGACAGCGTAACTACCAGGGCCGTAGCGAGCTCGCGCCTCGTTCGGGTCAGCGCAATATGCAGCGCCAGGGCGGTTATTGCGGTCGTCCCGACAATGGCCGTGGGCGCATGCCCCAGGGCAGTGGCCATAGCGGATCCAACCGTGGGCGCGGTGGTGTGCGTGCCCCTCAGAACAACGGACTCGATCCGCGTATCGTCTATGCCGGTATCGGTGTCGTTGCGCTGCTGCTCATCGTGCTCATTGTGGTCTTGCTGCGCGGCTGCGGCTCTTCGACTCCCGAATCGACGCCCGAGACCCCTGTGGCAACCAAGACGACGACCAAGAAGACTTCCAAGAAGACCGAAACGGCCGATGAGGACGAAGATGCCGATGAGGCCACGGACGAGTCGACTGATTCAGAAACCGCTAAGAAGACGACCAAGAAGGGCGAAAACGAGGTTACGAAGGTCAAGGTCTCTGTCGCCAAGGGCAAGACCGCGTGGATTGAAGTCAAGGTCGACGGCAAGTCGGTCTATGGCGCCCAAGCGACCGGCCCCTTTGAGCAGGAGTACACGCCCGAGTCTTCGATTGAAATCACTACGTCCAAGCCTTCCGACGTCACGGTCACCAAGAACGGTGAAAAGGTCCGCTATGACACCAAGACATCGGGCGTGGCGCGTGTGACCATTACCGTTCCCAAGAAGGAGACCACCGACGCCGAGGACGGCGAGAGCTCCGACGGCGCCGATGGCACCGAAAGTACCGACGGTGCCGATGGTGCCGACGCCCAGTCTACGGATGGCACCGATACCGTGACCGACGGCCAAACGACGACCGATTCTACCGATTATTCGTACGACAGCTACTAGGCCGCTCGCAAGCGAAAGGATGAACCATGGCTAAAGATTCCAGCTTTGATGTTGTGTCCGAGGTCAACATGCAGGAGGTCGACAACGCCTTCCAGCAAACTACGCGCGAAATCTCCCAGCGCTATGACCTTAAGGATTCCGGCGCCACGATCGAGCTCTCGAAGGGCGACAAGCTCTTTACGATTAACGCTCCGGCCGACTTTGTCTCCAAGCAGATTATCGACGTCCTGAGCTCTAAGCTCATCAAGCGCGGCATCGACCTCAAGGCTGTCTCCTGGGATGCTCCGCAGGCTGCCTCGGGCGGTACTGTTCGCGTGCTCGGCCATATCGTGGAGGGTATCGACCAGACGACCGCCAAGAAGATCAACAAGGACATCAAGGATCAAAAACTCAAGGTCAAGGTGACTATCGAGGCCGATAAACTGCGCGTTACCTCGGCCTCTAAAGATGCGCTTCAGGCTGTTATCCAGTTCCTGCGCGATCAGGACTACGGCCAGCCGCTTCAGTTTACCAACTACCGTTAATTCATTCGAAAGGATCGCTCTCCAACATGGATACACCGTTGGGCTCCGTGCTCTACATCACCCTCGGTTGCGCAAAAAACGAGGTTGATACCGACCGCATGCGCTCGCTGCTGACTGCCGCGGGCTACGAGGAGGCATTCGATCCACAGGATGCCGATATCGCCATTGTCAACACGTGCTCGTTCTTGGCCTCCGCAACGTCTGAGAGCATCGAGACCACGCTCGAGCTCGCCAACGAGGTACAGGACGGCGTTCGCTCCTGTCCCATCGTTATGTGCGGTTGCGTGCCGTCGCGCTACGGCGATGACCTGCCCGATGAGCTGCCCGAGGTCGCTGCCTTTGTGAAGGCCGACGAAGAGGACGGCATCGTAGCGGTCGTCGACGGCGTGCTGGGTTTCGAGCGCGAGATTGCCGCCTATATTCCGCAGGTCAAGCGTACCGTCGAGGGTGCGGTCGCCTACGTGAAGATCTCCGATGGCTGCAATCGCTTCTGCAGCTTCTGCATGATCCCCTACATTCGTGGTCGTTATCATTCGCGCAATGCCGAGAGCATCATCTCGGAGGTGCGCGACCTGGTCGCCGGCGGTGTACGCGAGATCGTGCTGATCGGTCAGGATACAGGTATCTGGGGCACCGACTTTGCCGATGAGGACATAGCCGAGGGCTCGCCGCGTAATCTGGCTCAGCTGTTGCGCGCCGTCGCTGAAGCCGTACGTCCGCACAACGTTTGGGTGCGCGTGCTCTATCTGCAGCCCGAGGGTATGACCGACGAGCTTATCGAGACCATTCGCGACACGCCCGAGGTGCTGCCTTACATAGATATCCCCGTGCAGCACTGTTCCGCCCGCATCCTGAAGGCCATGCGCCGTTCTGGTTCGCGCCAGGAGCTCGAAGACCTGTTCCGCGACTTGCGCAATCGCATCCCTGGTATCGTGATCCGCTCTACGGCCATGGTTGGCTTCCCGACCGAAACCGACGACGAGTTCCGCGATCTTATCGACTTTATGGATACCGTGGGCTTTGACTACACGAGCGTCTTTGCCTACTCGCAGGAGGAGGGCAGCCTGGCCGCCAAGATGGAGGGCCAGGTCGACGAGGACGTTAAGCTCGAGCGCGCCCAGGAAGCTATGGACCTGGCCGAGTCGCTCGGTTTTGCGGCGACCGCCGCGCACGTGGGCGAGCGCGCCCAGGTGATCGTCGACGGTATCGAGGAGACCGAAGATGGCGCCGAGCTCATCGGTCACGCCTGGTTCCAGGCCCCTGATTCCGACGGAGCGGTGCACTTGGATGCCAGCGAGGCGTCCGTGGGCGATATTTTGACCGTCGAGTTTACCGATAGCTTCTGCTACGAGCTTATCGGTCATGTTGTGGAGTAGGAGAGCGTCGTGTCTAACGAGAGCAATAAGGAACTGACGAGTGTCTGGACGCCCGCCAACATCGTGACGTGCGTGCGCATTGTCTTTATCCCGGTCTTTATGATCGTTTCTGCCCTGTCGCATACGAGCTTTGCGGGTACAGACTGGAGCACCTTTGACGGCCCGCTCGCCGCCGCTGCGTTTATTCTGTACGTCATCTTGTCTTGTACCGATAAGGTCGATGGCTATCTGGCGCGTTCGCGCAACGAGATCACCGACTTCGGCAAGTTCTTGGACCCCATCGCTGATAAGCTGCTGGTGTTCTCGGCTCTGCTCCTGTTCTTGGACTTTGGCGCGGTTTCCGTGTGGTCTGTGTTCATCATCCTGTTCCGTGAGTTGCTGGTAAGCGCCCTTCGCATGGTCGCGAGCGCTGCCGGCGTGGTCATCGCGGCTGACAAGCTCGGTAAGTATAAGACGGCGACCACGATGGTCTCCATCTGCGGCTACCTGTGCGTCTTTGCGATGGCGGGCCTTCACCTTGGCCCGGCGACGCTGACGCTTGGAATCTACTCGGTGTCACGCTTCCTGTACGTCATCGCTGTCATCCTGACGGTTATCTCGGGCGCTCAGTACTTCTGGAACTGCCGCAAGATCGTCTTTTCGGTCTAGGTCCTGGTAGGTATGACGGACTCTTTTGAACAGATTGTCACGCACAATGAGGAGCTGGCGCGCGCTATCGTCGAGCGTGCAAGCGCACTGGGCGTGACGGTATCGACGGCTGAGTCGTTGACCGCGGGCATGATCGCCTCGACGATTGCCGATATCCCCGGTGCTTCGGCGGTGCTGCGCGGCGGCGCGGTGACGTACTGTGACGAGATCAAGCATCGCGTGCTGGGTGTTGAGCAAGAGACGCTCGATCGCTATACCGCGGTGTCGTATCAGACGGCTCGCGAGATGGCTGCCGGCTCGCTGGAGCTGTACCGATGCGATATCGCCGTGAGTGCAACGGGATATGCCGGCCCCGGTGGAGGCACCGAAGACGATCCGGCTGGCACTTTTTATATTGGTTTGGCGTATCGCTCGGCCGATGGGGGAGTGCCGGTTGTTGACTCCATTCGTTGTCACTATCAGGGCGATCGTTCGAGTGTTCGTGCCCATGCGGTCACGGAGGCACTGGGGTGCATCACTCGCATTCTCGACTCTATGGAATAGGCGTGTTGTAAGGGGCTTTCGGGCCCCTTAATTGTGGAGATGGGGACCTCTGGCGTTTTTGGAGTCTGTACTGGTCGTAGGCTTTTTCTTGCTTGATTTGTCCCTATTGGTTTCTCTGCGGTCAAGCATTTGGTCAGCTTTTGGTCGGCGTTTGGTTGGGTTTTGGAATGATGGCCCGCATATGATGTATCTGTACGGTTGACCACGAACAGCCGTTCGTTTATTATCGATGCAGGTTGTTAAGAGGAGGGCTTTCCATGGCCAAGAATTCAGGTCCTGTACGTACCGTCCATGCACGTACGACGGGTAAAGAGCGCGACGAGATGATCGCCACCACTAAGGCCCAGATCGAGAAGAAGTTCGGTCAGGGCTCCATTATGAGGTATGGCGACGGTGGCCCCGAACTCGAGGTCGAGGCCATTCCCACCGGCGCCCTGTCGCTCGATGCCGCTTTGGGCATCGGTGGCGTGCCGCGTGGCCGCATCGTCGAGATTTACGGCCCCGAGTCCTCCGGTAAGACCACGCTGTCGCTCGAGATTTTGGCCGAGGCTCAGGCCATGGGTGGCGTTGTGGCGTTTATCGATGCCGAGCATGCGCTCGACCCCACGTATGCCGCGCGCATTGGAGTAGATATCGACGAGGTGCTCATTTCCCAGCCCGATACGGGTGAGCAGGCGCTCGAGATCGTCGACATGCTCGTTCGCTCCGGCGCTATCGATGCTATCGTCGTCGACTCTGTCGCCGCGCTCACCCCGCGTGCCGAGATCGAGGGCGAAATCGGCGATACCACGGTTGGCCTGCAGGCACGTCTGATGAGCCAGGCGCTCCGCAAGCTCGCCGGCTCGCTTTCTAAGTCCAATACGACGTGCATCTTCATTAATCAGCTGCGCGAGAAGATCGGCGTGATGTTCGGCAACCCCGAGACCACGACGGGCGGCCGTGCGCTTAAGTTCTTCTCTTCCGTGCGTATCGACATCCGTCGCATCGACAGCATTAAGCTCAAGGACGAGGTCATTGGTAACCGCGTGCGCGCCAAGGTGGTCAAGAACAAGGTGGCTGCTCCGTTCCGCTCGGCCGAGTTCGACATCATGTACGGGACGGGCATCTCCAAGGAGGGTTCGATTCTGGATATGGCTGTCGAATACGACATCTGCAAAAAGACGGGCTCGTGGTTTGCGTACGGCGATGATAAGCTCGGCAACGGCCGCGAAGCAGCTAAGGCCTTCTTGCGCGAGCACCCCGATTGCGCCGACGAGATCGAGCATAAGGTTCGTCTTGCCTGCGGTCTTGAGTATGACGACGATGCACCCTCCGAGGTTGAGCTTACTGACCAGACGCTGGGGGGACAGCCGGCAGATGATGGGTTTGACGAGCTCTATGCCATCGACGGCTCCGCAATGCTCGACGACGATGAGTAACGGTTGCTGCCATGTCATATACCGTAACCGAGGCTACGGTTGTCTTTCCCGATAAGAAGGCGCCCTCCTCGTTCTCGACCGGCTACGCTTCCAAAAAACCCTGTGCGCATATCGATTGCGATCTTGAGGGCGGCTTTCAACGCAGTATCTGGATTCCCACACGCGTGGCGCGTCTGTACGTTAAAAACCGCCCCGAGTTGCCCTGTGACTGGGATTCCTTTCGTGAGTCCGTTGAGCTTATTGAGCGTAAGTGCGCTCTTACTATGGTGACTGAGATGCTTTCGCGCCGCGATCATGCAACGGGCGAAGTGCGCGATAAGCTTGCTTGCTATGGGTTTCGTCAGCCGGCAATCGATTTCGCCGTTTCTCGTGCCACCGAGTACCGTTTTTTGGATGAGAATCGCTTCTGCGCTTATTTTATCGAGGAGCGGAAGCGACGTGGATGGGGGCAGCGCAAGATCGAGACCGAGCTCAAGCGTCGCCATGTGACTCTCGAGGACATCCCCGGATATCCGGAACAGTATTTTGCTGCCGAAGACGACTTGGAGCGCGCATCCGCGCTGCTTTCTAAGCGCCGCGTTCCTGAAACACGCGGCTTTGAGAAGCTCGTTCGTTTTTTAATGGGCAAGGGTTTTTCGTATCACATCGCCGCCGATGCCGCCAAAGCCCGTATCGATGCCGAAAACGAGGAATGCGCCGTTTAGGGCCGACTATCGTCCGTTTTGACCGTTCACCGTTTACTTGCCCCCGCGCCGGGTTGGTTTATTTGACAGTTGCTGCCGTTCAACGTACGATAAATATCGTCATTTGCTTTGTGATATGTGCTCATCTTTGATGAGTTTGTTTATATGTTTTTCTGTATCCGACCCGCATAAGCTGCGCCCATATTACTCAAATGTCGCGAGCCGTTCGTAAGGACGGTTCGCTTTGTTATGTAACGAATCCATAAAAAGGAGTGAGCATGCCTAATTTCGCAGCAGCGCTCGTTGGCATCCTTGTGGGTGCCATCGTCGCCATTGCCTACATGCGCACCGCCAAGCAGGGTAGTCTTCACGAGGCCGATGAAAAGATTCAGTCGGCACATGCACAGGCTGAGTCCCTGATCGGTGATGCAAAGCGTCAGGCCGATACCCTCAAAAAAGAGGCTCTGCTTGAGGCCAAGGAAGAGATCATCAAGAATAAGCAGGCTGCCGAGGCCGAGGACAAGCAGCGTAAGAGCGAGATTCGTACGCTCGAGAATCGTGTGATGCAGCGCGAGGAGTCCCTCGATCGCCGTAACGATGCCCTCGATAAGCGCGAGCATCAGCTGTCCAGCCAGGCCGGCCAAGTCGAGAAGCGCTCCCGTGAGCTTGAGGAGCTCTGTGCCAAGCAGACCTCCGAACTCGAGCGTATCGCCGACCTTACCCGCGAGGATGCCCATAAGGAGTTGCTCGACAAGGTGCGCGGCGAGGTAACCCATGAGGCCGCCACCATCATTCGCGAGTCCGAGCAGCAGGTTCGCGCGGAGTGCCATAAGACTGCCCAGGAGATTTTGTCCTTGGCGATTCAGCGCTGCGCCGCCGATCACACCGCCGAGGTCACCGTTACTTCCGTGCATATTCCTTCTGACGACCTGAAGGGTCGCATCATCGGCCGCGAGGGCCGCAACATCCGCACCTTCGAGCAGGTGTCCGGCGTCAACCTCGTGATTGACGACACGCCCGAGACGGTAGTGCTCTCGAGCTTCGATCCCGTCCGTCGCGAGACTGCCCGCGTCGCTCTCGAGAACCTCATCGCCGACGGCCGTATTCACCCCGCCCGTATCGAGGAGATGTATCACAAGGCTGCCGACCTGGTTCAGCAACGCGTGCGCGAGGCTGGCGAGCAGGCCGCTTTCGATACCGGTATCCACGACCTGCACCCCGAGATCGTCAAGACCCTGGGTGCACTGCGCTACCGCACCTCGTTTGGCCAGAACGTGCTCCAGCACTCCCTCGAGGTTTCCGACCTGTGCGGCGTGATGGCTTCTGAGCTTGGCCTGGACGTTGTGACCGCCAAGCGTGCCGGTCTGCTGCACGACCTCGGCAAGGCTATCGACCATGACGTCGAGGGCCCCCATGCCGTTATTGGCGCCGAGCTTGCCCGCCGCTATGGCGAGAAGCCCGTTATCGTTCACGCCATCGAGGCCCACCACGCTGACGTCGATCCCAACACGGTGCTCGATGTCCTTGTCCAGGCCGCCGATGCTGTCTCTGCCTCTCGCCCCGGTGCCCGCCGCGAGTCGGCCGAGAACTATATCAAGCGTCTTGAGAAGCTCGAGGAGATCGCCAACTCCCACGACGGTGTCGAGCGTACCTATGCCATGCAGGCTGGTCGCGAGGTTCACGTTATGGTGCAGCCGGACAAGATTTCCGACGCCCAGTCTACGGTTTTGGCTCACGATATCGCCCATCAGATCGAGGAAGAGATGGAGTATCCCGGTCAGGTGCGCGTCGTCGTGATTCGCGAGAGCCGCGCTGTCGATATCGCTAAATAACATGAGCGACGCGAACGAGCTCATCTCATTTATCGCGTCGATGTCGGGGGAGGGCAACCTTCGCGTCGAGGAAAACCTTGGCGAGGGGTATGTCCGCCTCCGCGTTTCGGAGGCCGAGCGGCGTCAGGCAAAGCACGACATTCAGCATGTCGAGGATATCGTCATCGAAATGCTTCGCAATGCTCGTGATGCCGGCGCCGATAAGGTCTATCTGGCCACGACCAAGGAAGATGGCGTCCGCACGCTCGTTTTCCTGGATAACGGTTCGGGCGTGCCACAGGACATGCAAGAGCGCATTTTCGATGCTCGCGTTACCTCTAAGCTCGAGAGCATGAAGATGGATCGCTGGGGTGTTCACGGACGAGGCATGGCTCTATTCTCGATTAAGCAGAACACGGACGAGGCTCGCGTCATCACGTCGGACGTTGACCTTGGTTCTGCCTTTAAGGTGAGCGTCGCCACCGACCGCCTCAGCGAGCGTGCCGATCAGTCCAGCTGGCCCCAGGCCGTCAAGGACGAGGACGGTCATTACGTGTGCGCCCGCGGTCCCCACAACATCATTCGCGCCGCCTGTGAGTTTGCCCTCGAGGAACTGCGCGCCTGTGATGTCTATTTGGGTTCTCCGTCCGAAATCGCCGCGACGCTGCATGCGCAGGCGTCCAGTCGCCTCGATGCGTCCCGTCTTTTGTTTATTGATGACGAAGCCGAGCTTCCGGTGGTCGATCGACTGGGGCTTGCATCGGATGCCGAGGACTTTATCCGTATCTGTTCGGGTCTTGGTCTTGAGATGTCTGAGCGTACGGCCCATCGTATCTTGGCTGGGCAGATTAAGCCCGTCCGCGGCGTGACCGCGCGCCTCCTTCGTGAGCGTGACTCGTCCTCGAATGCGTCTACTCCGGTCGATCTTGCCAAGGACCGCCGTGGATTGCGTATTGCTAAGGATGATATGGCACAGTTCTCACGAGCTGTTGAGCGTGACTTTAACGACCTTGCCGCTCGGTATTACCTCAACCTCTGCGGCGACCCAAAGATTCGTGTTTCACGTGATCGTATCACCGTGACGTTCGATCTTGCCAAAGAGGAATAGCATCTTTACCGAGTCCGCTCGGTACGATACAGTTATTGCAGTTAAAACGTACTTTTAAACGCAGGAGTTTCTTCATGGATTGCCTGAAGGTATCAAGCAAATCATCACCCGCGTCCGTAGCCGGCGCCATTGCCGGCATGGTCAAAGATGGCGTACCCGTCAATATTCAGTGTGTCGGCGCCGGTGCCGTCAACCAGGCCATTAAGGCCGTGGCTATTGCGCGCGGCTTTTTGATTCCCACGGGCTTCGATATCTCCTGCGCGCCGGTGTTCTCCGATATTCTCATCAACGGGGAATCTCGCACGGCGATCCGTCTCTCTATTTACGTTCATCAAATCAATCGAGCCGCCATGGATAACGTCGTTGTTGATGACGTTAAGCCCGTGGCGTAGCGTTTGCTCAGTTTAATCTGCCTTCATCGTTAGGACACATGCATATGGACCAGCGTTCCGCACGCGAAATTCTTGCCGGTAAAACCTACTTTATCCGCACGTTTGGCTGTCAGATGAATCAGCACGATTCCGAGCGCGTGAGCGGCTTGCTTGATTCATATGGCTGCCTTATGGCGCTCGATCCCGAGCATGCCGATATCGTCGTCTTTATGACGTGCTGCGTGCGCGAGGCCGCCGATACGCGCCTGTACGGTCAATGCAATTCCTGCAAAAGCCTGCCGCCTTCGCCCTCGGGCAAGCGCGTGGTTGCCGTAGGCGGTTGTATCGCCCAGCGCGACGGTGAGGGACTGCTTACCAACGTCGACAACGTCAACGTCATTTTCGGCACGCATTCCATCGCGCATGTGGCTGAGCTGATTGCCGAGGCATTCCTGGATGGCAAGCGTCATATTCGCACCAATGAGCATGAGGACACGGATGCCATGAGTATGCCGTGGCATCGTGAGACCCAGTATCACGCCTGGGTGCCCATCATGACGGGCTGCAACAATTTCTGCACCTATTGCATCGTGCCGTATGTGCGCGGCCGCGAAAAGAGCCGCCCCTTCGAGGAGATTGTCGACGAGGTGACCGGTCTGGTGCGCCAGGGCGTGCTCGAGATCACGCTGCTGGGCCAAAACGTTAACTCGTATGGCCGCGATCTGTTTGGGAAGCCGCGCTTTGCCGACCTGCTGCGCGCCGTTGGCGATACGGGCGTGGAGCGCATCTTTTTCACGTCCTCGCACCCCAAGGACCTGCTGCCCGAGACTATCGACGCCATGGCCGAGACGCCTGCCGTCATGCCGCAGCTGCATCTGGCCGTTCAGTCGGGCTCGACGCGCATTCTTAAAGAGATGAACCGTCGCTATACGCGTGAGGACTATCTGGACCTGGTCGATCGCATCCGCAACCGCATGCCCGATATTGCGCTCTCGACCGATATTATCGTTGGCTTCCCCGGCGAGACCGAGGAAGACTTTGAGCAGACGCTCTCGCTTGCCGAGACCGTTCGCTATGCTCAGGCCTACACGTTTATCTACTCCAAGCGCGCTGGTACTCCGGCCGCCGAGATTGACGATCCCACACCGCACGAGGTCATCCTTGAGCGTTTTTACCGTCTGGTCAAGGTTATCGAGACGACAGCGCATGAGTACAACCAGGGCGAGCTCCATACCGTGGTGCCGGCGCTCATTGAGGGTACGAGTAAAAAGAACGATGCGGTGCTGCAGGGCAAGAGCCCCAAGAATCAGACCGTTCATGCGCCCATTCCCGAGGGATATAGCATCGACCAGCTTATCGGTAAGATCGTTGATGTTGACATCGACGTTGCTAAGACGTGGTATTTGTCAGGCTCCGTTGTGGGTGAGCCGCGCTAATGATTTCTCCCGGGGCAGGTCTTTCCGCCGTTGCGATCGTCGGTCCGACTGCGGTTGGTAAAAGTGATGTCGCCGACCGTTTGGCCGCTCGTCTTTCGTCTGAAGTGCTGTCGTGTGATGCGATGCAAATCTATCGTGGTATGGATATCGGCACCGCAAAGATGACGCCCGATGAGTGTACGGCGCCCCTGCGTCTCGTTGACATCGTAGAGCCGGGCGTAGCATACTCTGCGGCGCTTTACCAGGCCGACGCTCGCGCGCATGTTGAGCGCCTGCTCGGGTCAGGACGTCTTCCGGTGTTTTGCGGGGGTACGGGTCTGTATCTCAAGGCCGCCCTCGATGAGATGGACTTTCCCTCGGGAGAACTTGAGGACGATCGCCGTGCGGGTTATCAGGAACTTGCCGAGCGCATTGGTGAGGAAGCGCTGCATAAGCTGCTTGCCGAGCGCGATCCTGAGTCTGCCGCGGTTATTCATCCTCATAATGTGCGCCGCGTGATTCGTGCGCTCGAAATGCATGATGACGGTGTTTCCTACGCACAGCAAAAGTCACAGTTTAGTGTTCCACGTGAACATTATCATGCCTTGTGGTTTGGCCTGACACGCAATCGTGAGCTGCTTTACGAGCGCATTAACCAGCGTGTTGACCTCATGTTTGAGCAGGGTCTTGTTGATGAAGTCCGTGGCCTTATGGACCAGGGGCTTGAAGATGCGCTCACTTCGATGCAGGCAATTGGCTACAAAGAGATTATTGATGCTTTCAACGGTGTGATGACTATGGATGAGGCTCGCGAGCTCATTAAGATGTGTTCGCGTCGCTATGCCAAGCGTCAACTTTCGTGGTTTAAACGCGACGACCGTATCCTATGGTTCGATATGGACGAATGTACGATTGATGAGGTCGTTGAGAATATCTTGCATCGCATCGAGGCTGCCTAATGGCCCGGTTTCCCCTTGTTCCCACGGCACCCGAGCTCGAGCGTGCCATTCTTGTCGGCGTCGAGTGGCGCGACAATGCGTGGCCGCTCGATCGTTCGCTCGATGAGCTTGAGCGTCTGGCACACACGGCTGGTGCTCAGTGCGTAGCGCGTCTGTCGCAGCGGTTGGTAAAGCCGTATCCCAAATCGTTTATCGGTTCCGGCAAGGTTGAAGAGCTGTGCGGCTTAGTACATCGCATGGATGCTGATGTCGTTATTTTTGACGACGATCTGACGCCTTCACAGCAGTCCTATCTGGAAAAGGCCGTGGGCGAACCGGTTAAGATCATCGATCGTACGGCGCTCATTCTTGATATCTTTGGCCTGCATGCCCAGACGCGTGAGGGTCGTCTGCAGGTGCAGCTGGCGCAGCTGCAGTATCTGCTGCCTCGCTTGCGTGGCATGTGGAGCCATCTTGCCAAGGAACAGACGCGTGGCGGAATCGGTTCGCGTTTTGGACAGGGTGAGAGCCAGCTCGAGGTCGACCGACGTTTGATTCGCAATAAGATTGCCGCGCTTCGTCGCGAACTCAAACAGGTCGAACAGAGGCGTGACGTACAGTCTAAGAGTCGTATTGAGTCGCCGGCGTTTCGAGTTGCGTTGGCCGGTTATACCAATGCCGGTAAGTCGACGTTGCTCAATCGTCTGACCGGGTCTACGGTTCTCTCGCAGGACAAGCTGTTCGCCACGCTCGATCCAACGACGCGCTCGTATCGTCTTCCCGGCGGTCGCGGCATGACCATTACCGATACGGTCGGATTTATTCAAAAGCTGCCGCACGGTTTGGTCGATGCTTTTAAATCGACGCTGTCCGAGGTACTTGGTGCCGATTTAATTCTTAAAGTCGTGGATGCGTCCGACGAGGATTATGAGCGTCAGCTCGAGGCAGTCGATCGCGTTCTTGACGAGATCGGTGCCGGAGAGCGTTTGACACTGACCGTGTTCAATAAAATCGATTTGCTCGATAGCGTGGACCGTCTGAGTTTTAGACGCCGTTATTCCGAGGCGGTCTTGTTCTCTGCCGAGACCGGTGAGGGGCTCGACGCTTTAGTTGATCGCATCGCTCGTGAGGCTGCGGCAACGGATGTTTTGCTTTCGGCCGACATTCCGTATCGAGAAGGAGCTCTTATCACGCTTGTACACGAGCAGGGGACCCTTTTGCACGAAGAATATCTCGAGGATGGCGTTCGCATCGTTGCGAAGCTGCCCGCCCGCATTGCGCCTCGACTCGAGCGTTATCGCACGGAGTAAACGAGCTCCAAAACGCCCAGAATGACGGGCTGGTGTAGTAAATAAAAGGGGAGTGCATGACGTCCCAGACCGGCCAGCGCCGGTAAGGGGTTGGCGTAGGCCCAGCTAGGGATGGGTTTATCGATTCCTTGCGCTATGCGTGCGGCGAAGTATCCTGCGAGATACATAAAGATAAACGGGATGATGGGGTAATAATCACCCGAGACAAACACAGGGCTCGGAAATCCCAGCCACGCCAGGTAGGGGATAGGGTAGACCGTTTTGGGGATGCTCCAGGTGAGGGCGAACAACGCCAGGCATAGGGGCATGCCCCATCTCGCCGATATCTTCGTAAGGACGGGATCGGCCAGCGCCACGATGCCGGTACATGCGGCCATGCAGTAGATGATGCCAAAATTTACCGAATCGTCGACTGAGACAAGTGTTGTTGCCAACCAGACGACGAGTGCTGCCAAGGTGTATTTGGTGGCACGTTTGATATTGTTGCGCGAAAGGGTGCACATCCATCCTGCGATGAACAAAAAGACCCAGCTAATACTGGCGCGCCAGATATCCTGGAACATGCCCTGCGTAAACCAGGGCATGTTCCAGCCATAGAGGTAAGCCAAGTCATAGCAGGCGTGAAAACCTGCCATCGAAAGCATCGTAAACCCGCGGACGGTATCAAAGATGGTTATGCGTTTTTGCATTACGAGAACCGGCGCATTAATCCGACAACCTTACCCAGAATGACGGGGTTCGTCGCGTAGATGGGCTCCATGGTGTCGTTCTCGGGCTGCAGGCGTACACGTCCCTGCTCCTTATAGAACGTCTTGACGGTTGCCGAGCCATCAATCATGGCCACGACAATCTCACCGTTCATGGCGCTCTTCTGCTCACGCACAATAATGTAGTCGCCATTGTAGATGCCGACGTTAATCATCGAGTTCCCATGCACCTCAAGGATAAAAGATCCCTGGTCGGTGGCGATTTCGGTCGGAATGGTAAAGGTATCCTCGATATTCTGTTCTGCCAGAATGGGGATCCCGGCTGCAACGCGACCAACGAGCGGCAGCGAGACTGTTCCGCGGGGTGCGGTGGGTTCGTCGGATTTTGAAATCGAGACGGAGGAACCGTCCTCATCGAAGAGTTCCAGGGCACGTGGCTTGGTCGCATCGCGTTTGAGCAGCCCGCGCGCTTCTAGGGCAGAGAGATGCGCGTGTACCGTGCTAGGGGAGGACAGGCCCACAGCCGAAGCCATTTCGCGTACGCTGGGCGGATAACCCTTTTCCTGCTGGTATTCCTTGATGAAGTCGTAAATCTGCTGCTGACGCTTGGTAATTTTGCGAGCCATCAGGGGATCCTCTCTTCCGACGTCAAACAAATGTTCGGTTTTTGCTTGACAGGAACAACTGTTCGAAGATAATAATAACCGAACACTCGTTCCCGCGCCAGACTTTTTTGTCCGTGCGGCTTGTTAAAACTGTTCTCAGCAAAACACGCGAGAGGAGAACATGATGAACGCAACGAATATGGTCCAGGGTAACCTTGCCCTTAAGCTCGAGACGCCTGATGAGCCCACGTTTACCGTCGTTAAAGGCGGTCGCTCCCGTTTTCAGCCTGTTGCGGCAATGCCCGATCGCGCTCAACATACGGTTGTGGCGGCGTCGCCCGTTGCCCTGAAGGCTTCGACGATCGTTGTTTTCGCAGTCGCGTTCACGCTGTTCTTCGTGCTCGCAACGACGGTGTTTACCGCCCGTCATGACGCCTATGCGGATTCCGTGTCCAACGTTACGTACGAGACGGTGCGCGTGCATGCGGGCGATTCCCTGTGGTCCCTTGCCGAAGAGCATCCGGTTGAGGGTCTTACTACGCAGGAGACTTCCGATATGATCCGCAGCGTCAATCAGCTGGAGCGCGGGTCGCTCGATGTAGGTGCCGTTCTTAAGGTTCCTGCTCGCCCGTAATCATTATCGTGCCACGCATGGTACCCTTGTAATCGTTTTAAAGGAGGTACCATGCGCTGTCCCAAATGCGGCAAGGCACACACCCGCGTTGTCGATTCCCGTATGCAGGAATCAAACAATACGATTAAGCGACGCCGTGAATGTTGCTCGTGCAACTACCGATTTACAACTTTCGAACGTTGCGAAGATCCGATTGAGGTCATCAAGTCCGATGGCTCTAAGCAGCGCTTCGATCGCAATAAGTTGCTGGTCGGCCTGATGCGTGCCACCATCAAACGCGACATCGATACCAAAAAGCTCAATGAGATTATTGACGATATCGAGGTCGAGCTTCGCTCACGTACGCTGACGGCTGTGACCTCGCATGAGCTGGGCGATATGGTTCTGAAGCGCCTCGCTAGGATCGATAAGGTTGCCTATATCCGTTTCGCCTCGGTCTATCGTGACTTCAAAGACGTCGATGAGTTTCTGCAAGAGCTCGACAAGCTAAGGTGATTTCATGTCCAACATTACTGTCAACATCAAGCGTCTCGATCCCACGGTCGAGCTACCCAAGTACGCTCATCCTACGGATGCCGGGCTGGACATCCGTGCCAACGAAGATTGCATCCTTAAGCCCTTTGAACGCCGTCTGGTCTCCACAGGCATAGCCATCGCGCTGCCCGATGGCTATGCCGGCTTTGTCCAGCCCCGTAGTGGTCTGGCCATTAAGCAGGGACTGTCTATAGTCAATACGCCGGGCCTCATCGATGCCCACTACCGAGGAGAGCTCAAAGTTATCCTCATCAACCTGGATCCCGCCAACGACATCCAGGTCAAAAAGGGTGACCGTATCGCTCAGCTCGTCATTCAGGAAGTCCCTACGGTCAATCTCGTAGAAGTAGAAGAGCTTGACCAAACCGATCGAGGGGCCGGCGGTTTCGGTTCAAGCGGCGTTGCCTAGCTAGATACAACAGTCTAGATGGGGCGCCGTTTATCAGAGGCGTTTATAGAAATATATCGCTTCGTAATAGGGTAGTGCGCGGGTGTCATGTTTGCTCAAATTTGGGTACGAGAGCAATGAGCGTTTTCGTTTCGACGAGAGGACTATTCATGACTACCGATTATCCGATCGATGTTGCAATTATCGGCGGCGGTCCCGCAGGATATTCGGCAGCTATTTATGCTGCCCGCGCCAACCTTACAACTACGGTCTTTGAGCAGGGCATGTCCGGTGGACAGATTGCCACGACCAACGAGATCGAGAATTATCCCGGTATTCCATTGCTGAGCGGCGCCGAGCTCGGTGAACGGTTTCAGCAGCATGCGGAAGGACTTGGCGCCCAGGTTGCATGGAGCATGGTGACGGGCATCGACTACGATGCGGGTGTCGCGAAGTTTATCATCCACCACGATAGGGGCGACACAGAAGCCAAGAGCGTCATCGCCTGCATGGGCGCCACGCCGCGTCCCGGAGGCTTTGTCGGGGAGGATACCTATCGCGGTTGTGGCGTTTCGTATTGCGCAACGTGTGATGGCATGTTCTTCCGCGGTAAGCAAGTGTTTGTTATCGGTGGCGGCAACGCGGCTTGCGAGGAAGCTCTGTTTCTATCTGATATTGCCCGTTCCGTCACCATCGTTTTGCGTCGCGATCGGTTCCGTGCGCCCGACGGCGTGGTGAAAAAGGTGCTCGCGAAGGACAATATTTCAGTTAGGTACCAAACTAGTATTATCGAGCTTTCGGGTGAGGCAATGCCCACGACAATTTCCTTCAAGGACAACGCTACGGGTGAAACGTACGCCGAGTCCTTTGACCCCGGTTCGTTTGGCATCTTTGTCTTTACCGGCACGCAGCCCCATACCGAGCTTATCGACCATCTGGTCGATCTGGCATCTGATGGCGGCATCCTCACCGACGAGTCGATGGCCACCCGCACGCCCGGTCTATTTGCTGCCGGTGATATCCGGTCCAAGCGTTTACGTCAAGTTGTGACCGCCGTTTCGGATGGAGCCATAGCTGCAACCAGTGCTTACGCTTTCCTTCGCGGATAAGTACGATAATATATCTTATGTAAGGTTGTTCTATTTGTTTAATATGCGTCCCCGGATCGATGAGTAAGTGCTTTAAGATCCGGGGACGTTTTCATATTGATTTTGAGTTTCTCTTCGTAAGAGCTATACGAATGGCCGTTCTTACGTGGTATTCAAAACCACATAATCTAGAATAGAAAATAGATATGAACGGAGGCCTCTTATGAACCACGCTAAACACGTTATCCCAATGTCCGATACATCGGTCAGCATTAAGCCAGAGGATATTCAACCAACGGTGCTGCCCGATGCATTTATCCAGTCCGATATAGTGCGTAAGCTCAATACGTTGAGCCTTCCGCGTTATGACCAACTGCCCAATGTGACGCTCTACCGCGATCAGGTCATTGAGTATGTTGCATTGTGGATGGAGCCGCTTTCCATTTGCGTGGAACAGCCTGTAATTACGCCGTCGATGATCAATAACTATGTGAAGGTCGGTCTCGTTCCCGCTCCGGTTAAAAAGCAGTATGGTCGTGAGCAGATTGCGCGCTTGATTGCCATCTGCATCTTTAAGCAGGTGCTTCCCATCGCGCAAGTCCAGGCGCTCTTTAATATTCAGCGTTTGAGCTACGATGCGCCGACCGCTTTCGATTATGTGGTCGACCAGCTCGAGGCATCGATTCGAGCGGCATTTTCCGTCGAGCAGACGCCAGTTCCCGATACGGCGCATCAGGTTACGCGTGAGTCGCTGCTTGTGCGCAGCGCGGTTTCGTCCTTTGTTTCGAAGGCGTATCTGATGAGCTACCTCAAGTTCAATGGGTTTAATAGCTAACCGAGGTATAAGACGGGCGGGATAAAGAGCCACTGGCCCCTTACCCCGCCCGCGTGTTTGTTTAATTCGACATTATCGGCCCGAAGCTACGCCCATGCCGTAGCCGATGATGAGGCCGTGCATCTCGGCATAATAGGAATCCAGACCGTTGCAGGGCATGATAATCGTCTTGGAGCCGGGCCAGTGCTCGACAATGCGGTCGGCAAGCGCCTGGGCTCCAGCTTCGTTCTCAACGTGATCGATGATGACCTCGCCGCCGGTGAAACCCTCGGCCTCCATGGTGTCGATAATCTTGGAGAGCATCTTTTTCGCGCCACGCGTATGGCCGACGAGTTTAATCTCGCCTTCCTCACTCGCCGTTCCCAAAATGCGGATATTGAGCTTGTTGGCGATGACGCCGGCTGCCTTAGGAATGCGTCCGGCCTTTGCCAGGTTCTCGTAATTGCACAGGCTAAAGAGGATCTTGCTGTTTTGCTCGAGGCTATCGAAGTAAGCGCAGGCGTCCTCAAAGGAAACGTCCGGGTTACTTGCAAGATAACGATCAAACAGCAAGAAGATCAGGTCCATCTTGCCGCCCGCTGCCCGCGAATTGACCAGGTGAATCTGACGATTGGGCTCCTCGGCAAGTACCATATCGCGTGCCGTAGCGGCAGCGTTATAGCTTCCAGAGACACCCTCCGAGATTGGCATGCAGATCGTCTTGTCGGCGAGCTTAAAGAGCCCAGCCCACTCCCCTACGCTTGGACAGGCGCTCGATGATGCGCTGGCTTCCGACTGAATGGCAACATTAAGCTCGTGAACATCGAGCGAAAGGTCGTCGACAAATTCGCGCTCCCCTACTCGGATTTTGAGGGGTGCGAATGCAAAGGTGGTATGGGATGCAGTCGGTTGCCAATCACGAAGATTGCAGCTCGAATCTGAGATGAGTGCCCAGCTCATTGAGGGTCCTTTCTAGTTGCTCCTCAACAATTATAGCTATCTTTTCGACAGATGCTGTGTATATCTAGTATTCAAAACTAGATTGTTGCTTACACGCAAAACGGGCTGCCGCGATAAAACAATGGACCTCGCTCCTCAAGGATGCGAGGTCCACCTTCGTTTGCTGAGCTACTACACTTAGTAGCGAACGAAAATGTAGTTGTTGTTCATACCGGCTGCGACGGAGCTGATGATGACGCCCGTCTTGTAGTCGGAAGCATGAATCATCTGGCCGTTACCAATGTAGATGCCCGTGTGGTAAGAGTTAACCACGACGTCACCAGGCTGGGGATCGGACACGCGGGTCCAGCCCATAAAGGTGCCCGTGGTGCCAAGACGGCAATAACGGCCGGTGAGGCAGTAGCTTACAAAACCGGAGCAGTCAAAGCTGTTCGGACCAATGCCGCCCCAAGAGTAAGCGTATCCGAGCTTGCTGTAGGCGCGCGAAACAACGGAACCGCCGTCAACGGACTGGCTCGGTGCGGAAGGCGTCGGAGTCGGAACGGGCGTCACGGGCTGCGGCGTGGGAGCAGGAGCGGGCGCAGGCGCGGGCGTGTTGCCGCCCTGGTTGGTGTTCTCGGTCGTGCCGGCGGTATCGTTGCTCACCGTGGCCTTCTCGGCGGTGCTGGCGTTGATGCCGGCCTGCAGCGCGGCGTTGGCCTCGGCCTCGGCAGCAAGTTCGGCCTGCAGCTGTGAATCCAGGGAGTTCACGACATTCTGGGCCTCAGCCTGCTGGGCATTGAGCTCGTCGACCTTCTTTTGCGTCGCGGCGACGTTCTTCTCCTGCTCGGCCTGCTTATCGGTGAGCTGCTGCTTAAGGTCCTTAACATCCTGAATGGTCTGGGCCTGCTTGTCGGAAACCTTGCCGTAGTAGAACAGACGGTTGAGCATGTCGCCCAGATCGTCGACGCCCGTCAGAACCTGAAGGAGACTCAGGCCACCGGTCTTGTACTCACCGGCAACGTAGCTCGAAAGCTTTGCCTGACCCTCGGCAATCTCTTGCTGCTTTTGCGTGATCTCGCCTGCAGTCTGATCAAGCTCCTGCGTCTGTGCGGAGAGTTCTTCATGAATTTGCTGGGTTTGGGTGCCAATCTGCTCGAGCTTAGTACGGGCAGCAGCAAGGTCGGATGCGGTATCGGCGTAGGCCGGAGCCACGAGGCCCAGGCCCAAAACACAAGCGAGGGTTGCCGTAGCAGCGCAGCGTGCCATATTTCTGTGCGTGTTTGCTGTGCGCATGAAGCTTCCTTTCCAATACTAGGGGTAACGGCTAGTCCACCGTCACCAGGCTAAAGAGCTCAACATCGTCGTCAGACGACGTGAGCCTATCGCGCGGGTTGAGAAACGCAAGCTCAAGGATACAACCGTAACCCACAAGCTTTGCGCCCATATCTCGCACCAGTTTACCTGTTGCCTCGACGGTTCCGCCCGTCGCGACCAAGTCGTCCAGAATCAACACGGTATCTTTAGAGCTGATAGCGTCGGCGTGGATCTCGATGGAATCCGTTCCGTACTCGAGCTCGTAGCTTGCGCTCACCGTTTTACGCGGCAGTTTACCCGGCTTACGTGCGGGAACAAAGCCGGCGCCCAGGGCGACGGCCACGGGCACGCCCACCATAAAGCCACGAGCCTCGGGGCCGACGACCTTGGTGATACCCATGCCGGCAAAATGCTCGGCGAGCGCATCGACCATGGCCTTCAGCGCCTCGGGATTGCCAAAAAGCGGGGTAATGTCCTTAAAGACGACTCCGGGTTCGGGATAGTCGGGGATATCGACGATATGAGATTCGAAGTCGTACATTGTGTGACCTTTCATGGATTGCCGGATTGGTGACGGCAGTTATTTACCCGCGGTGGTGGTGCCAGAATGCGAAGACATAACGACCTTAAGCGGCTGCACGATCGAATCCTCGCGCGCAGCGACCGTGGGGGTGCCGGCTTCTTCGCTTTTGGCCTTCGTTGATTCAGAGCGTGCTATCTCCTCGTCGAGCGCATCGATATCGGCATCCTCGACCACAGCGTTGAGCGACTCGAAGACTCGGTTCTTGAGTAGTGCGGTGTGGACGCCCTCCGTGAGGTCGTGCAGTTTCTTAAATGCGCGCTCGAGCTTGGCGTCGCGCTCGTCATCGGAGGTATCCATGCCGAGCATACTCACGAGCACCTGCTCAAACATCGAGGACTCACGGTTGGCCGACGACACATACTGACGCAGGTTGCGTGGCTCGATGTGAAAACGCGACAGCTCCGAGCAGTAACGGATAATCGGGAAATCACGGCCATCGACAAGTTCGCGGTTCTGTGGGCTCTTTATGATGCGAATGAGGTCGTTTTCGGCCAAAGAACGGATAAACGAGATATCGACGCCCAACATGTCGGGGATCGTCTCGATGGGGTGCAGCTTTTGCTTGGTCTCTTTGGGTTCCGTCTTGAGTGGAACATCGGACAGCAAGCCCACCTCGTAGGCGAGCGTGGACAAGTCGGTGGCATTTTCCAGG
>OLPU01001046.1_pt1 | contig 21992 bp, 16 predicted proteins | sample 1673111 | NCBI WGS metagenome assembly OLPU01 (sample SAMEA3136755, study PRJEB25190) | human gut metagenome | reverse complement strand
TTAAACTTTTTGCTTGTTTTGTTCATAATGATAACCTCCTGTCGTAAAATGAATATAGAATTCATATAAGTATTGTATGATGTAGTTTTAAAAACTATGTACTGTTATTATGGATATTAGCACAGAAGGTTTGAGAATTCAAGAGCAGTTTTTCAGAAAAAAATATAAATAAGAGAAATAAAGAGAATAACTTAGTTTTTAACAGAAAAAAGGAGAAAAAGACGTATATGCGAATTGGAATGGCCCAGATGGATATAAGCTGGGAGAATATTGAAGATAATAAAAAGAAAGTAGAAGAGTTTTTTCAGAAGGCAGTGGAGAATCAGGTGGATTGTATCGTATTTCCGGAAATGACACTGACCGGGTTTTCAATGAATGTAGAAGAAACAGGAGAAAAAGCAGAGAAACAGGTTCATTTTTTTGAGGAGATGAGCAGAAAGTACAAGATGCTGACTGTTTTTGGATATACAGAGCCAGTACCGGAGGAGCGCTTGAAAGAACATCCGGATTGGAACCATTATTATAATCGTCTTGGGATTGCAGAGAATGGAGAGTTAAAGTTAAACTATGCGAAGATTCACCCATTTTCTTACGGATTTGAAGGGGATTATTATCAGGGAGGCAGAAAGTTAAAGTCGGTAGAATGGAAAGATACAACGCTGGGGGCATTTATATGCTACGATTTACGTTTTCCGGAGATTTTTCAGATCAGTTCAGAAAAAAGTGAGATTATATTTGTGATAGCGAACTGGCCAAGGTCAAGGATTGATCAGTGGGATACACTTCTTAAAGCAAGAGCGATTGAAAACCAGGTATATATGGTTGGGGTGAACCGGACAGGAGATGGGGATGGACTGCATTATAACGGACATTCTGCGATTTATTCACCGGATGGAGAGGTGATAACAACCATTCGAGAAGAGGAATGTCTTCTTATTGGAGATATCAATCCGGGAGTCATCAAAGAAATGCGTAAAACATTTCCTATGAAAAATGACAGAAGAGAAGAACTTTACATTAAAATGTGGAAAAACTCAATGCTTTAGAAAAAAATGTGGAAAAGTGCTGTATTTTAGCGGGAAAAAGGAAGGAATTTTCTATTTGACGGCTATTTTTACCTGTGCTATGATATTTAAGAAGAAAATGTAGATAACAGTTAAAGACAAGAGTGCCGTTAACTTAGCTCTATTTCCTGTTGGATGATAGAGCTTTTTTTTTGCGATAGAGAATAGCTATTGCATCCTTAATATAGAAAGAGAGACATTACATGGAGACAGTAAAATTTACAGAACTTGATATAAGACCGGAGATTTTAAAAGCGGTTGCCAATATGGGATTTGAGGCGATGTCCCCGATTCAGGCAAAGGCGATTCCGGTAGAGCTTTCCGGAAGAGACGTGATCGGACAAGCGCAGACAGGAACAGGTAAGACGGCAGCGTTTGGTATTCCTATTTTACAGAAGGTCGATCCGAAGCTTAAAAAACCACAGGCAATCGTTCTTTGTCCGACAAGAGAGCTTGCGATTCAGGTTGCGGATGAGATTCGTAAGCTTGCAAAATATATGGCATCTGTAAAGATTCTTCCAATTTACGGAGGGCAGGAGATTTCCAAACAGATTCGTTCCTTAAAGTCGGGTGTACAGATTATCATCGGAACACCGGGACGTATGATGGATCACATGAGAAGAAAAACAGTGAAGTTTGACAATATCCATACGGTTGTTTTAGATGAGGCAGATGAGATGCTTGATATGGGATTTCGTGAAGATATCGAGACAATCTTAAACGGAGTGCCTGAGGAAAGACAGACGATGCTTTTCTCTGCGACAATGCCAAAGCCGATCATGGAGCTTGCCAAAGCTTACCAGACAGAGCCGGAGACAATCAAAGTAATTAGAAAGGAACTGACCGTTCCGAATATCACACAGTATTATTATGAAGTACGTCCTAAGAATAAGAGCGAGGTATTATCAAGACTTCTTGATATTTATGATCCAAAGCTGTCTGTTATATTCTGTAATACAAAGAAGGGCGTAGATGAATTAGTAGCTGATCTTAAGGGAAGAGGTTACTTTGCAGAAGGACTTCATGGAGATATGAAGCAGACGATGCGTGATCGTGTTATGCACCGTTTCAGAAGCGGTAAGACCGATATTCTTGTAGCGACAGATGTGGCTGCCAGAGGTATTGACGTAGATGATGTAGATGCAGTATTTAACTACGACCTTCCACAGGATGAGGAATATTATGTACATCGTATCGGAAGAACCGGTCGTGCGGGAAGAACCGGTATGGCGTTCAGTTTTGTTGTAGGAAGAGAAGTTTATAAGTTAAAAGATATCCGCCGTTACTGCAAGGCAAAGATCAAGGCACAGCCAATTCCATCAATCAATGATGTAACAGAAACAAGAGTAGAGAAGATTTTTGACCGTATCGACAACTATATCGAAGATCAGAACTTAAATAAATACATTTCCATGGTAGAAGATTTCGTAAATGAAAAAGACTATACAGCAATGGATGTAGCAGCAGCTTTCCTTGCAGAAATTCTTGGAACTGCAGATGGCAGAGATGCTGGCAATAAAGAAGACTTCGGTGATACTGGTGCAGAAGAAGGAATGGTTCGTCTCTTTATCAATATCGGAAAGAAACAGGGAATCCGTCCGGGAAATATTTTAGGTGCGATTGCAGGAGAATCTGGAATTTCAGGTAATCTTGTAGGAACGATTGATATGTACGACAAGTATACTTTTGTAGAAGTACCAAGAGAAGTTGCTTCTGATGTATTAGAAGCAATGAAAAATGTAAAGATTAAAGGTAAATCCGTTAACGTAGAACCTGCAAATAGAAAGTAAGAAAGTAAGTAAGAAAGAAAAGCTTTATTTGCAAGGTGTAAAGTAATTACGAATAGATTATAAGTAGACAGAAAAGAAACAGCAGAGGGGTAGTTTATTATGGAGATGGTTCAAAATCTAATACGGAATCTTTCTGTAGCAGAAAAACTGCAATTTCACAGCTATCATACAAAACCGGTATTGAATTTTCAAGCGTTATTTACAGATGGAAGCAGCAACTATATGAATCCACTTGAACCAAAGACAGGGGATGAAGTAACGGTTCGCTTCCGGACTGCAAGAGAGAATGCAGAACATGTATATTTATGGGTCAATGGTGAGAAAAAGGAAATGCGCATCGCATCCAAAACAGAGAGGTTTGACTTTTATGAGAGCAGCTTCCTTATGGGAACAGAAATAGCGGATTACTATTTTGAGATTCATTCCGGAGGTATCTGCTGCTATTTCAATAAGAAGGGTCCGGCAAGAGACTTAGAGCCGTTCTTTAATTATAAAGTAACACCAGGCTTTTCGACACCGGACTGGGCAAAAGGAGCTGTTTTCTATCAAATCTATGTAGATCGATTTGCAAATGGTGACCCGTCAAATGATGTCTTAAACAGAGAATATATTTATATAAAGGAGCCATCGAAGAAAATCGATGACTGGTATTGTTATCCGGAACAGATGGATGTGCGGAACTTCTATGGCGGAGATCTACAGGGCGTGCTTGATCATCTTGACTATTTAAAAGAACTGGGCGTGGATGTCATTTATCTCAACCCGATTTTCGTCTCTCCTTCTAATCATAAATATGATATTCAAGATTATGATTACATTGATCCACACTATGGAAAGATTGTCGTAGATGAGGGAAATACATTACCTGACTGGGAAAATAATAACATGAATGCGAGCAAATATATTTCTCGTGTTACAGATAAGCGTAATCTTGAGGCAAGTAACGAATTCTTTGTACATTTTGTAGAAGAAGTGCATAAAAAAGGAATGCGCGTTATCCTCGATGGTGTATTTAATCATTGCGGCTCTTTCAATAAATGGATGGATGCAGAGCGGATTTACGAGAATCAATATGGTTATGAAAAAGGTGCATTTGTTGATGCAAACAGTCCATATCGTCATTTCTTTAAATTTTATAACCAGAATGCATGGCCGTATAACGATGATTATGACGGCTGGTGGGGTCACAAAACTTTGCCAAAATTAAATTATGAAGAATCAAGACAGCTTTATGATTACATTTTGCATATCGGAAGAAAATGGGTTTCCCCACCATATAATGCAGATGGATGGCGCCTTGATGTGGCAGCCGATTTAGGACAGAGTGAAGAATTTAACCATCAGTTCTGGAGGGACTTCCGAACAGCAGTAAAAGAAGCCAATCCGGAAGCCATCATTCTGGCAGAACATTATGATGATGCAGGTTCCTGGCTGATGGGAGATCAGTGGGACACTATCATGAACTACAGTGCATTCATGGAGCCGGTTACCTGGTTCTTAACCGGAATGGAAAAGCACAGCGATGAGAGAAGAGGCGATCTTCTTGGCAACACACAGGCATTTGTTGATGCAATGGTATATCATATGTCAAGATTTCAGTATCCGTCACTTATGGTATCCATGAATGAGCTGTCCAATCATGACCATTCCCGTTTTCTGACAAGAACAAATCAGACAGTAGGACGTACCGCAAGCCTTGGACCAGAAGCTGCCAACCAAAACATTAATAAAGGAATCATGCGGGCGGCAGTAATGATACAGATGACCTGGCCAGGCGCACCAACCCTCTATTACGGAGATGAAGCCGGACTATGCGGCTGGACTGACCCGGATAACAGGAGAACCTATCCATGGGGCAGAGAAGATCAGGAACTCATCCAGTATCACAGAGATATTATTGCGATTCATAAAACAGAAACCGCACTGATGCGAGGCTCACTCAAGTATCTCTATGGCGGTTTCAAGGTAATCTGCTATGGGCGTTTTACCGACACTGAAAAAATGATCGTATTGATTAATGCTGGCTTTGATGAAGTAAGAGTTAAAATTTATGTATGGGAAGTCGGCGGTGAAAGTTACAGATTAAAGTTGGACTCGGCCGCCGTCTGCCGTCTGGAAGAAAAATTCGGACAGAATCTGTTAAATGTCATTTCAATGAATGGTATTCCGGCACTGGGCGTTATGCTGACAATTGTCCAGAGTGCTACTGTGAAATACCAGCACAGCCTGACCTTTGGAAAGGTTCAGAAACTGTATGACAGATATGTTGAAGAGGGTGGCGACCAGATGAAACTGTATACGAATGTCATTATGGGGATCATGGCGGTATCCGGTTTTTTTACAGCAGAGCAGGCAGAGGCGATGGAAGACAAGTTGGAAGCAGCGACTCAGCAGATGCTGTAACACTTACGGAGATCATTGAAAATATGTATGAAGATGCCCTGGATTGCGGTATAAGTCCTGCCGCTTTCTGGGGCAATTCTATTGCTGAAAATCTGGATATTATGGCGAGTTACCAGCGAAATCAGCGCCGCAGGCGTAAAGATGCCATTATGGATTGCTTTTTGCTGGCCAGGATCACAGCCGAGCAGCATCCGATGACAGAAAAGGAAAATCTTACAATGCCGTGGGATGTATATCCAACATTGTTTGCGAATGAAAAAGCAGACTTTGCAAAAGAAAAAGAAGCGGCTGAGCTGGAAAATTATAAAGCAGCTTGGCGACAGAGAGTAAAGAAATTTAATGCACAAAGACATAAAGGGGAGGAGGTGGATACTTGAAAGAACTTGAAACATTGAAAGTTGTTATCGATGCAGTGATTCGGCCGTATAAAGAAAAAATGAATGCTATTAAGAAGGAAACATCTGACGCAATGAAACAGGTAGATGCATCTACTCAGAAAGGCTCAAAGAGTATGCAAAATCTTAATGGCCCGGCAAAAAAGGTGATTGATTCTATCCGGAACATGAATGCCGAAATCAGAAAAATGAGTAATGATGCCAGTGTCGAGGCAGGTATAAAAAAATATTCGGATAGTTATCTGAATTTGCAGCAGGCTATCAAGGATACGGAAAGACAAATTGATATTCTGAATAAAAAACAGGCCTCTATGCCTGACACTAAGCGCTTCAAACCTTCTGAGGATTACCTTGCGGCACAGAATCAGTACGAATCCGCATTGAAGCGAATCGATGAGCTGTCACAGCAAAAACAAATGTATGATGACATCGGCATTCCAAATAACGACGGCGTATACCAAAAGCTTGTGGAACAGCTCGAAGAAGTCAGAAACGAGGCAAAATATGTCAAAGGCGAACTTGACGAAATGGTCAGTGATGGTTCAAGTCAGGTGGAAACAGATGCATGGAAAGGCCTCTCTAATCAGATTCAAGAGGCAAGGTCGAAGCTTCAGATGTACAACGAGGAGAAAATGCAGATGGAGTCCAACGGTGCAAATGTGACCCCTGTGGTAAAAGGCTTGAGCTCCGGAAGTATGATTGAATCCGCAGGAGTTACAGCGAAGACAGCAGCTTCTGTTGCGGTTTCTGCTTTAAAACAGATCAGAGCCCAAGTAGCCGAAACAATTCAGAGCATTCCGGTTATCGGCCGCGTATTGACAGAAAGTGCTTATCTTGGCAGAAAAGGATTATCACTTCTTTCGTTTGCGTTGAAAGGCATAGGCGCCGGCATCGTAAAAGCCGGTGGTGCAGCTGCTTCAATGATTCAAAAGTTTGCTTCCGGTATTCCCGTCTTAAACAGATTTACGGGGGCTGCAAGACGAACTGGTCAGCAGGGCGGTATTCTCAGCAGGGCATTAAGCACGCTGGGTATGACGGCCCGCTTTATGGCGGCAAGTTTCTTAATCACCGGTGTATTTAACGGCGTGAAAGACGGAATGAACAACCTTGCCGGTTATTCAAATGCAACAAATCAGAGCCTGTCACTGCTGGTATCACAGCTTAATCAGCTTAAAAATGCATTAGCAACAGCTTTTTCACCAATTCTGGAAGCTGTAACACCGATGCTCAGTCAGTTGATTGATTATGTTCTTGCGGCAGTCAATGCACTGGCACAGTTTTTTGCGGCCATCACTGGAAAGGGTAGTTACACGGTTGCCAAGAGAGTCAGCACAGATTATGCGGCCAGTCTTGGTAAAACGGCTTCTTCAGCAGACAAGGCCAACACGGCGGCGGAAAAATTAAAGCGTACATTGCTTGGTTTTGATGAAGTCAATAAGCTGGATGATGACGATTCTTCCGGAGGCGGTGGTTCCGGTGGAGGTGGAGGCGGCGGTACCGGAGTAGGCGCCGGCAATATGTTTACTACCGAGACTATAGACACAGGTATTGCAGACTTCGCAAAAATGGTCAAAGAAGCCTGGGAAAAGGCCGATTTTACAGAAATCGGCGAAATCTTCGGCCGAAAATTAAATGAGGCGCTTGGGAATATCCCATGGGAGAAGATTAAAGAAACATCTAGGAAAATTGCAAAAAGCATAGCAACATTCTTAAACGGCTTCATTGCCGCAACAGACTGGGAACTGGTCGGTAAGACTTTTGCCGAAGGGATTAATACAGTTATCGAATTTGCATACACCTTTGTAGAAACATTTAATTGGGCTGAATTTGGTCAGGCTATTGCAGATGCTATCGATGGTTTTATAAAAAATCTTGACTGGACCAAAGCAGGACAAACATTGTCTGATGGGTTTAAAGGAATTTTTTCAACGATTAATACCGCACTCGAGCAGACTGACTGGAACGCTGTAGGTGAGGGTATTGGAACATTCTTAACTAATATCGATTGGGTGGGCTGTTTGGCTGCAGTCGGTACAGCCATTTGTAACGCAATTATTGCTGTAATTAAATTAGCTGAAGGTCTCGTTGATGCAATCTTATCCGGGTTAAAGAAAGTCGATTGGAAGAAAGTAGCTAAAGAAGTATGGAAGCTCTTTTTGAAGGGATTGGAAACTGTTGATACAGTGATCACAGCCACAGTATTCTTTGTAAAAGAAGCAGGCCAGACACTTGCTGGTTTGATTGGTACAACATTGACTGTTACTGTAACGTTTGTCAAGAAAATTGGCCAGACGCTCGCGAGGCTGATTGGAAATGCGCTTACAGCAGTTGTAACATTTGTCAAGAAAGCAGGCCAGACGCTTGCTGGTCTGATAGGCACAGCCACATCAGCGACTGTTTCATTCGTGAAGAAGGCGAGACAAAGCCTTGCCGGTTTAATCGGAACTGGTCTCACAGCAACTGTTTCGTTTGTCAAGAAAGCAGGCCAGACGCTCGCGAGGCTGATAGGTTCGTATTTAGCAGTGAAAATTTCGTTGATCAAGACTTGGTCAGGTACGATTAAGAATTGGCTTGGTATAGCAAGTACTTTATGGGTACGGCTCGGTTTGCCGAGGATTGGCATCAACTGGGGCTCAAAAACAGTTGCTGGCTTTACGATTAAGTATCCGAAAGGGTTCTATACTTATGCTAAAGGCGGTTTCCCTCAGAACGGGGAGATGTTCATTGCAAATGAGGCCGGCCCTGAGATGATTGGTAAAATTGGTAGAAAGTCGACTGTTGCGAATAGTCAGCAGATCACAACGGCCATTGCTGCAGCAGTTGGCCCCGCTGTATACAGCGCTATGATGTCTGCTATGCAGTTTAATGGTAGCAATGGCGGCTCAAAGGTTGAGGTTATCCTTCAGGGTGATGCTAAGAAGTTCTTTAAAGCAATGCAGCAGGAAGCCGTCAACTATGCCAATTCGCATCATACGGCACCATTTCCGGTGTAGGGAGGCAAAATGGCAAACACAGTATTATGGCTTGACGGTGTGGCAATGCCCACACCGTCTAAGCTGACAATCACAAAAAATAAAGTATGGTCAAAAAACACCGGTCGAAGTAGCACAGGTACATTCATCGGCGATATTGTGGCCATTAAAGATAAACTGCAGATTGAATGGAAAACAATGAGCCAAGAGAATAGCGCACTTTTGGATTCTATTGTGAAAAATACTTCAATCAGAGTTAAGTATGTGGATCCGTCCGATTCAAAAGGGCGGACGGTTGAAAAGGTAATGTATGCCAATGATCCGTCTTATCCTGTGTATTCATATGCAGATGGTTTTTCAAGGTATACAGGCGTCGGCGTCAATCTGATAGAGTTGTAAGAGGTGAGTTATGTATCAGACATCAGAAGTATTTAACGGCGAAATATTAAAAACAAGCCGGAGATTTAAAGCGCGAATTACGATGGGTGAAAAAATATTTCAAGATGAGATTCTGACAATGACTATAAATCTGGGAAGCTGTGGAGACACAGCTTTTTCTTTTGGAACAGTTTTTTCGTCTTATGCAGAAATAGTGCTTGCCGATACAGGACAGTTTCTGGCTGGTCAGGAATTATTCATTGAGATTGGCCTTTATCTACAGGACAAAATTGAATACGTACCACTTGGCTATTTTACAGCTTCTTCGGAAAATATAAGTAAGACACAGGGAAAAATTTCTTTAAAGGCAGCAGATAGATTTTCTATTTGCCAGTCACCTTACAAAGCACGGATAAGTTATCCGGCAAAGATTGGAGATGTCCTGAATGATATTTCGGCACAGACAGGTATTGTGATCGCGACGTCACTTAACGTTTCCGGAACAATCAATAAAACGCCATCAAATACGACTTGTCTTGATCTGCTTGGTGACATAGCCGGCCTCTTAGGAGGCTTTTGTTGTGTTGACCGTGCAGGCATCGTTAGAATAAATTCTTTCCCTTCAACAGTTACGCGCGAAGTGCTGGAACAGATCACTATGGAACATAGTTTCGAGGAAGGTGTGTATAAAGTCGGAAAAATATCTGTCTCGGTCGGAGACGATGCTGACACAGTATATACCGATAGTGACGGACTCGGAAATGGAATAGCAGTAGAAAATCCATACATAACGCAGCCACTGTTCGATAGTTTGAAAAATAAGCTCATAGGATATATGTATCATCCCGGAACACTGAGTTTTTTAGGTGATCCACGTTTAGATGCAACGGATATGATTTCTATTGCTATCGATGGCGAGACTAAGACAGTTCCCTGCATGAATATCGTGCATGATTTTGATGGTGGTTTAACTACGACGGTGACTGCACCTGGCAGATCGGCATCAGATGAACAGTTGAAGGGACCGTTACAGATACAGGTTGAAAAAGCTCGGAAGGCTGCAGAGCAGGCAAAGATTAAAGCAAATTTAGCCGAAGAAGTTTCTAATCAGGCTAAGCAGCAGGCGGAGAACGCCAAGTCTGCGGCCGATGAGGCTCTTACATCCGCGAGTGAAGCACAGACGAAAGCTGACAATGCTGTATCTAATGTAGACGATGTAAAAAAGGATGTTGCTAAGATTACGGAAACAGTTACGTCCGCAAAGAAAACAGCCGATGATGCCTGGAAAGCAGCGGACATAGCAAAAACTGATGCTGCTACAGCAAGAGTATCTTCTGAAAATGCAGAGGCGGCCGCCGGTGATGCAAAAACAGCCGCCAGTGATGCACAGACAAAGGCGGACAGTGCCATTGAATCAGCTGAAACAGCTAAAGATAATGCATCTGAAGCGAAAAGCGCAGCGACAGAGGCAAGTAAAACGGCTAGTGCGGCGAAAGCGGAAACCGAACAGGCTCGGAAAGATATAGACAATCTCAGTTTGAATCTGACCACCGTGACTGAAACAATGGAGGCGAATTACGCAAAGAAGACCGAACTGACAGAATCTGAAGCAAAATTGCAGTCACAGATTTCGAAGAATGCTGCTGAGATTTCTTCAACGGTCAACAAGGTAAGTAAGATTGACGAAACTGCTAACAATGCCGCCGATCTCGCTGCAACAGCTCAGACAAAGGCAGAAGCCGCCCAGACCAAAGCAGATCAGGCAACTTCAGAAGCGGCAGCCGCACAGACAAAAGCTGATGAAGCCTCACTGGCAGCCCAGACAGCACAGAGTAATGCTGACACTGCCAAAGCCGCAGCAGAAAATGCACAGTCTGTAGCGGACAAAGCTAAAACGGATCTGGCAGAAGCACAGAAGAATCTGGCCACTGTAAAGGGACGTGTAGATGCCACAGAAGGGGATATTGCTAAAGCACAGAAAGCAGTGACCACCGCACAGGCCGCTGCCGAGAAGGCTCAGAGTGACGCCAATGCAGCTGCTACAAAAGCCAGTAGCGCACAAGATGTTGCTGATGCTGCAAAAGAAAATGCATCCCTTGCCCAGACCGCAGCAAATCAGGCAAGTGCAAAAGCTGAAGCGGCACAGACGATTGCCAATGAAGCAAAAGTGAATGCTTCAGATGCACAGAAGAAAGCCGCAGATGCAGTAAAGACAGCTAGCGATGCCAAGACGGCTGCCAATAATGCTGCCCAGACAGCGAGTGATGCACAGGACGTTGCTAATGCTGCAAAAGCAAACGCAACCGCTGCTCAGGCAGCTGCTGACGATGCCAAGAAGAAATCTGACCAGGCAGCCGCAGATCTGGTAACTGCCAAGAAGAATCTTGAGGAAGTGTCTGGAAGAGTTGATTCCACTGCTGAAGAAGTTGAAGCAGCAAAAGCAGCTGTAGCTACTGCTCAAGTAGCCGCGGACAAAGCTAAATCGGACGCAGCCACCGCACAATCCACAGCCGATACGGCAAAGACGAACGCATCAAATGCTCAGAAAGCAGCGGATACAGCAAAGACAGCCGCAGACAATGCCCAGAAAGCAGCCGATGATGCCCAGAAAGCTGCTGATAAAGCGCAGGACGATGTGAATGCTCTGACTAAGCGGGTAGTGAATGCAGAAACATCTATTAAGCAGAATTCTGAGGCGATTGAACTGAGGGCAACTAAGAAAGAAGTGACTGAAGCGGCAAATGCTACTCTAAAGAGTGCCAAGACCTACGCCGACGCTCAGATCAAAGTTACTGCGGATAGTATTAATCAGAATGTCGCAAAGAAGTTCGATGGCCTGCAAATTGGCGGGAGAAATTTAATTCTCAATGGCAAAGGGGATAAAAAAGCAGGGTTCTTTAAAAATTTTACAACCGTAACAGATGAATATGGTGAATTTACCTTAACATCCCAAAATAAATATGTGAGCATCGATATAGGAGACGGTTTCCTGCTTGGATGCAGAGATTATACGGTCGGGGAGCAAGTTACATGGTCATACGACATTATGTATACGGCGTGGAATTTTCCTTCGGGTACATACCGTAATGAGTTTTGGATAGGACAAAGATATACAAATGCTTTATCAGGAGAAACAGCTACAGGCACCTGGACAGGAGTTACCCAACATGGTTTGCCGGTAGTTGGTCAATATGGATGTGAACTTAATAAGTGGTTTCATGTAAAAAAAACATTTACTATTCCTAAACAGGCATCTTCAAATGTTGGAACGGTCGCTAGTATACAGTTTTACAATTCTAATGCTAATGTTGCAGCCAGTTTTACTGCAAGGTTAAAGAATGTCAAACTTGAGAGAGGCAATGTTGCAAGCGACTGGACACCTGCACCAGAAGACCTTGCTACAGCAGATAATGTCAACGATAAACTCACCGAACTCCGCCAGGAAGTCAACAGTAATATTGAACAGACCGGAGAAGCCATCAAATCATCCGTCTATGAGAAAGTCTATCTGAAAGATGATGTAGACACCTTGCTTTCTTCTGTCAACACAGAAGTTGAGCAGACAAAAACATCATGGCAGGTAACGTTCAATCAGCTCGTCAAGCAATTGAACGACTACTCAGACGGAAGTGATGCAGCGTTTGATGAAATTCGCAAGTATATCCGTTTTGAAGATGGTAATATTCTTTTGGGTAATTCATCTAGTCCGCTGATTCTTCGTATTCGGAACGACAGGATACAATTCCTTCAAAATGGATATGAGGTTGCTTATATATCTGATCAGCGAATGTACAATACAACCTGTGAGATCATTAATCAGCTTCGTATTGCAGACAGTGCGTGGACGGTAGAAACAAATAGCAACGGTGATACCATTGTGTCACTGATCGGCTTATAAGGAGGTGAAACAGCATGGCTTCAACAGCAAGTAATCATGTATCGTGCGGCTATAACGGCCACTATCATTTGTACATGACGATTACTCAGAACAAACGTGATGCATCAACAAACCAGTCGAATGTAACAGTTAAGATGTACGCACAATCAGACAGCTCAAGCTATGGAGCTTACAACCTGGATGCATCTGGCAATACAGTTAAAATGACTGTCAACGGTAAACAAGTGGTCAATAAATCGATGGCTATGGACTTTCGGAACAAAGCGACTGTACAACTCGCTTCCTGGACGGGAGCTATCAGCCATGGGTCGGACGGTTCGAAGAAATTAGACTGCTCCGGTTCGTTCTCACTGTCTAGCTCATCCTACTTGTCTGGCGGTAATATTTCCTGTAGTATTCAGCTCGAATCTATACCTAGAGCAACCAAGCCAACATTATCCGCTTCAACCGTTGCTTTAGGAAGTGCTGTTACAATTAATATTTCACCCGCAGTTAGCTCATGGACTCATAATATTTATTATCGTATCGGTACTGGAGGTTGGACACGCTTTGCAACAGGAATAAAAGCAAATTATAGTTGGACAGTTCCTCTAAGTATTGCCAATAATTACCCATCATCAACCAATGGCACGATTACGATTGGCTTGAACACCTATAACGGCAGTACTCAAATTGGTGGCACACAGACGGTCAATCTGAATATTTCAATACCGGCATCGATAGTACCATCTGTATCATCTGTATCGGTGGCTGAAGCAGCAGATGGATTATCTTCGTATGGATATGTGCAATATAAATCAAAACTAAAAATTACAGCTTCTGTGTCAGGTTCCTACAGTAGTTCAATCAAATCATATAATTATTATATTGGTTCGCAATCTTACTCAGGCCTTACCAATACATATACAATGAGTGAAGGAATTCGTGATAGCGGAACTGTAACTGTCACTGTTGAGGTTACTGATTCTAGGGGTAGGACTGGCAAAAAAACGGCTAGCATAAGCGTTTTACCGTACATTCAACCACAGATTACAAAATTCGAATGTACCCGATGTGGTGATACAAGTGGAAGCGTAAATAATAATGGCGGATATCTTAAGGTTACATTTGACTTTTCAATTTCATCTCTAAACAATAAGAATGGAAAGAGTTATCAATTGGAATATGCATTATCAGGATCATCAACATGGGCGACACTTACGTCTGGCAGTGTGTACAGCTATAACGGTATATATATATCATCCAGTGCAATTTTAAGCACAGCAGATTCATATCAGGTTCGATTGACTGTTAAAGATAACTTTACAGGTTTCCATTTTGTCAAGGAAGTTGGTACAGCAACAAGATTACTATCATACATTGTAAAAAAATGTGCACTTGCTATCGGAAAGATACCTGAGTTATCAAATGTATTTGATGTTAATTTATCAACATATTTCAGAAAAGAAGTGAGATGCCGAAGCTGGCTCGATGTTTTAGGGGTTCTTAGTACAAGCAGTGATTTTTATCCCGGAGGGAATATTCAACTTGTTAAAGGATCGAAAATATACGCTACAAGTGAAGCTGGAAATCAAAAATCGGTTGTTTCATCATATGGAGAAAGTGTTTATTTTGGTTATGGAAATTACAATGATCAATATGGCGATTCATATTTGCTCGGAAAGGACGTTCTTATAGGTATAAACCCTTATGGAACAAAAATAGATTACCGTCCTTATTATCGAAAAGGAGATTCTATTGATATCAGATTGCAGACATCTGGCTACCTAACGAATTCGTATAAGGATGTTAATTTTGTCATACCACTTGACAAGCCTGTTGTCGGAAGTTCTGTGGCCAGTGTTGCTAGTATTAACGGGTTTATTCTTCGTCAAAACGGCAAGTATACTCACGGATCAAGTGCCTCAACATGGGTCAAACCAGATATATACGTTAATGGAACAACGCCAACAAATAAAGGACTTGGAATTGTTGCAAGATTCAATACGACGACAAATGCTGTCAATAATAGTCCAATTGGTATTGATGTAAGTTTACGAGTAACGTTTGCATAAGAAAGGAATAATGAATGGCATTATATAAAGAAATTATACAGGACGATGGTGTAGCGACTTGCTATCACCGTATCCTGTACCACCAGACAACCCCTAATCGACAGACATCTATAGCTGTACTGTCATATGTCAATGAAAAAGCCAGAGAGGCCGAAAAAGACAATACAATGGCTCAGCCATATACGAAAGCTGTTACGTATGAGACTGATTACGATAGCGCCATGACAGACAGAAAAGCCTATGCTTATCTGAAGACACTACCTATCTTTGAGGGAGCAAAAGATATTGTAGATGAAGCGGATACAGATATCTCCGGCGACGACTTTCTGGCCATGGTAGAGGAGGTGATGTAATGACACTTGAAGAAGCAAAAGCCATTATTGATGCGCTTGTGACGCTCAGAAACTCTGCGACAGATGAGCAGGCACTGAAAGCATCAGCATTGTATCCGAAGTGGAAAGTAGGTACAGCTTATCAGAAAGGCGAAAGAGTGCTGTATAACGATATCCTGTACAATACCTTAACAGACCATACGTCTCAGACAGACTGGACACCGGATGCAGCGCCGTCTTTATTCGCAAAAGTTTTAATTCCGGATAAAAATGTTATTCCGGAATGGGAGCAGCCGGAGAGCACCAATCCTTACGGCAAGGGCGATAAAGTGACGCATAACGGCAAGACGTGGCGGAGTACGATTGATGGCAATGTGTGGGAACCGGGCGTTTATGGTTGGGAAGAAATCTAAGAAGGGAGGCTACATATGCAGTATATTCCGCTGATAATTTCTACTGCGGCCATTCTGGTCAGCCTGTATCTTGCTTTTCACAAAGAACATAGAGACGACCAGTCGAAAGAGTCAAAAGAGAGTAAAGACTTATCGGTTGCCTTTGCAAAGATGGATGTGAAGCAGGACAGCATTTTGTCGGCTGTGAATGAGATGCGTCTTGACCAGAAAACACAGAATCAGAGAATTACAGACATCGAGAAACAAGTGGCATTGATTGATGCTTCAACCAAGTCTGCACATCACAGGCTTGATGATATCGTGAAACAGTTTGGAATCAACAACGAAAGGAAAAGTGATTAATATGTTTAAGAATCCTGTATGGAATGTAAATGTAAATACAAAGAAATGGTTTAAGGCAGCGGGTATCAGAGCAGTAAAAACAGTTGCGCAGGCGGCTGTTGGCGGCATCGGTGCTGCTGCAGCTATGGGACAGGTTGACTGGAAGTATGTTGCTTCTGCATCCATCCTGGCGGGTGTATTGTCCATCCTGACAAGTATCCAGGGTATTCCGGAAGTGGAAAGTGAAAAATAATTAAAGAAACAGTTGAAGAAACTAAAAAGCGAGTTGATTAAACTGGATTGATTAAAGTGAGTTGAATAAATTATAGGCACCTTCGGGTGCCTTTTTATGAAAGGAGAATTTCTATGAGTGTAACATTTGATCAGACAAAAGAGGGTTATGTAAACGGCACATCGATGCCTCTGGCGGGTTGTGGTCCGTGTTCCGTTGCGTCTATCGCATGCAACATTTCCTATACCACACCGAAACAGGTGGCGGCATGGCTTGCCAATAGAGGGGCCTTCGGTTCTTCCGGAACAACCCGTGCAGGTATCACCGTTGCTCTGGACCATTATGGCTTTAAGAGCACGTATTACACACCAGAACATACTGGCGGCGCAACCTGGAAGAAAGCGATGGATCAGATGAAGAGTCTTAAGGGTGACTGGTGGGCTATCTTCTTGGTAGTGGGCACTAAGAATGGCGGCAAGGATAATCTCTGGACATCTGGCGGTCATTATCTTGCTATCACGGACCTGAAGAATGGCAAATTGTATGTCAGAGATTCCGGATCCAAGAAAAGAACTGGGTACTATGATCCGGAGCTTCTCAGGTATGACACAAACGTTATCTGGGTGATTCAGAAGAAGGATAACGTTGCTGTCTATAGTGGGACGTTTCCGACACTGCCGGCGAAGGGATACTTCAAAAAAGGAGATTCTGGCCAGCAGATCAAATACCTGCAGATGTTCCTGAAGTGGTACGGCGTTTATAATGGTAATGTAGATGGCAGCTTCGGACCAGATACTGAAGCTGCGGTAATAGCGTACCAGAAAGCAGAAGTACTGTCTAAGGATGGTTGGTTCGGACCAAAGTGTCTGGCGAGAGCTAAGAAAGTTAAAAAATAACTATATGACACGAAATATGACACACCTCTTGCAAATTCCTGATGTTTAATATTATAATAGGTAGGAAGAGAACTGTTCAATTCCCGTCATCAGCTGGAAAGCGGTCTTCATAGGAAGATCGCTTTTTTGTTTTTATTCGATGTTCAAAAATTGTACTTTAAAATATGAATTTTACGTTTATGTAACAGAAAGGCACTTATTATGACATTGACACAACTCCATTATGTTATTACAATTGCAGAGACGAAATCTTTTAATAAAGCGGCTGAGAAGCTTTATGTTTCCCAGCCCTCCTTGACCAGCGCTATAAAAGAACTGGAAAAGGAACTGGGAATTTCTATTTTTTACCGCAACGGCCGGGGAGCAGTGCTGACCAATGATGGAACAGAATTTCTTCTATATGCCAAACAGATTTACGGACAGTATGAGAGTGTTCTTGAGAAATACGGCAAAGGCGGATCTTATAAGAAGAAGTTTGGTGTATCCACCCAGCATTATTCTTTTGCAGTCAAGGCCTTTGTGGATATGGCAAGAGAATTTGATATGTCCAAATACGAATTTGCCATCCGCGAAACCAGAACCGGTGAAGTCATCAGCGATGTCAATACCATGAAGAGTGAAATCGGTGTTTTATATCTATGTGATTTCAATCGTAAATCTATGACGAAGCTTTTGAAAAATGCCAATCTGGAATTTCATCATCTGATTGACTGTCAGGCTTATGTATATCTATGGAAAAACCATCCGCTTGCAAAAGAAGCATCCATCCGTTTTGAACAATTAGAAAAGTATCCTTGTCTATCTTTTGAACAGGGCGACAACAGCTCTTTCTACCTGGCAGAGGAAATTCTATCTACCAATGAATATCCACAAGTCATTAAGGCCAATGACAGAGCGACCATGCTGAATCTCATGATTGGCTTAAATGGCTATACCCTTTGCTCCGGCATCATCTGTGAAGAACTCAACGGCAGCGACTGTATTGCCGTACCATTCCATGCAGACGAACAAAATCCCAACAGCCTGATGGAAATTGGCTATGTAACCCGAAAGAATACCATACTCAGCCAGATGGGAGAGCGCTATATCCACTATATCAAACAATACCTGAAAATCGAATAGCAGCCGCGTCTGCATCCTCGGCCTGAAGGTCCTATTCATAGCTGCCCGGTTATAAAGTCAGTTGCATGAGCTATAAGCTGAATTTATAACCGGGTATTTTTTTTGCATATTGGACAATTAATTCCTAGCATGTTAGTATAAATACAGAAATTAACAAAGGAGCTGCAAGACATGAAACAATTTGCAATCATGCTGAGCAGGAACCGAATGTGGGGCTAAGTTCAGCAAAAGACATTATCGAGTAAAAAATAAAAATAACTAAGAAAACAAAAAACATACAAGTAAAAATTAAAAACGAATAAAATAAAATTTTTGATTAATCAGGAGGACATTACAATGGCAGATATTAAAGATTCAAAGAACTGGGGATTCGAGACAAAGCAGGTACATATCGGACAGGAACAAGCAGACCCTGTAACAGATGCAAGAGCTGTTCCAATTTATGCGTCCACATCATACGTATTCCATAACTCACAGCATGCGGCTGATCGTTTTGGCCTTCGCGATGCCGGCAATATTTACGGCAGACTGACAAACCCAACAGAAGATGTATTTGAACAGCGTATCGCAGCGCTTGAAGGCGGTGTTGCAGCATTAGCTGTTGCATCCGGCGCAGCAGCGATTGATTATACCATTCAGGCACTTGCAAAAAATGGTGAACATATCGTCGCATCTAAAACAATTTATGGCGGAACCTACAACCTTCTGGCTCATACACTTCCTTTGACTAACAACATCACGACAACATTTGTTGATCCGGAGGTTGAAGGTTCATTTGAAGCAGCAATCCAGGAAAATACAAAAGCAATTTATATAGAGACACTTGGTAATCCGAATTCAAATCTTGTAGATATTGAGGAACTGTCTAAAATTGCTCATAAACATCACATTCCACTGGTTGTTGATTCAACATTTGCAACACCTTATCTGATTCGTCCGATCGAATACGGTGCAGATATCGTTGCTCATTCAGCAACAAAATTTATCGGCGGCCATGGTACAGCTATCGGCGGTGTCATCGTTGACAGCGGCAACTTTGACTGGAAAGCATCGGGCAAATATCCATGGATTTCCGATCCGAACCCAAGCTACCACGGTGTTGCATTTACAGATGCAGCAGGCCCTGCAGCATTTGTTACTTATATCCGTGCAGTCATCCTGAGAGATACAGGCGCAACACTTTCACCGTTTCATGCATTCATTTTCCTTCAGGGACTTGAAACATTATCATTGAGAGTAGAACGCCATGTCAGCAACGCATTAAAGATTGTTGATTATCTTTCAAAGCATCCGCAGGTAGAAGCTGTTCATCATCCATCACTGCCAACAGAACCTAGCCATGAATTATATAAGAAATATCTTCCAAATGGCGGCGGTTCCATCTTCACATTCGAAATTAAAGGTGATGCCAAGACAGCACAGGATTTCATTGACCACCTGTCCATCTTCTCATTGCTTGCAAACGTTGCTGATGTAAAATCCTTGGTTATTCATCCTGCAACAACAACACACAGCCAGTGCACAGAAGAAGAACTGCTTGACCAGGGTATCAAACCAAACACAATCCGTCTTTCTATCGGTATTGAAAAAGTCGAGGATCTCATCGCTGCATTAGACGCTGCTTTTGAAGCTATAAAATAGTCGAATTAAACGCATTAACAGAATAAAATAAAAACAAAAAACTATAAAAGCTGTTGCTGAAGCCTTTGTCTGAAAATGATTTAGTTTAGGATAGTATATATTTTCAGATAAAAGCCAAAGAACAGCTTTTTTGGCTTTACAATCCTTAAAAATATGGTATGATTTAGTAGTATTCTCTCGTTCGGAGTACAATATCTAACAGAGATACTTGAAATTCATATGTGCAGGCAGGTGGAGTGGCCTGCTGCATTCAGGAGGACCAAAAATGGAAAAAGCAACTGACAATTTAAATGAAAAACCAGCAGTAACGAAGAATTTTATTGAACTGGCGATTGATAAGGATCTTGCAGAAGGAAAATATACCGAGATCTGCACAAGATTCCCACCGGAACCGAATGGTTATCTGCATATCGGCCATGCCAAATCCATCCTTTTGAACTATGGACTGGCTAAGAAGTATAACGGTAAGTTCCATCTTCGTTTTGATGATACGAACCCGACAAAAGAGAAGACAGAATTCGTACAGTCTATCATTGCCGATGTAGAATGGCTTGGCGCTGCTTATGACGGAGAAGTGCGTTTTGCATCCAACTATTTTGATCAGATGTATGAGGCAGCCGTAAAGCTGATCAAGAAAGGCAAGGCTTATGTCTGTGACCTGACCGCTGATCAGATTCGTGAATATCGCGGCACATTAAAGGAACCAGGCAAGAACAGCCCTTATCGTGACAGAAGTATTGAAGAGAATCTCCAGTTGTTTGAAGATATGAAAAACGGCAAGTATCCGGATGGATCCAAGGTATTAAGAGCGAAGATCGATATGTCTTCACCGAATATCAACATGCGTGACCCGATCCTTTACCGAGTTGCCAGAATGACTCACCACAATACAGGGGATAAATGGTGTATTTATCCGATGTATGACTTTGCACATCCGATTGAAGATGCCATTGAAGGTATTTCCCATTCTATCTGTACACTGGAATTCGAAGATCATCGTCCGCTTTACGACTGGGTTGTCCGCGAACTGGAATATCCGATGCCGCCAAGACAGATTGAATTTGCAAAGTTATATCTGACTAATGTCGTAACCGGCAAGCGTTATATCAAGAAGCTGGTTGATCAGGGTATTGTTGATGGTTGGGATGATCCTCGTCTTGTAACCATCGCAGCACTGAGAAGAAGAGGTTATACCCCTGAATCCATCAAGATGTTTATGGAGATGGTGGGTGTATCCAAGAGCAACAGCTCTGTTGACTATGCAATGCTTGACTACTGTATCCGTGAAGATCTTAAGATGAAACGCCCTCGTATGATGGCTGTTCTTCATCCGCTGAAGCTTGTGATCGACAACTATCCGGAAGGTCAGATTGAATACCTGGATGTACCGAATAATCAGGAGAACGAAGCGTTGGGTACAAGAAAAGTACCGTTCGGCCGAGAACTTTACATCGAACAGGATGATTTCATGGAAGTACCGCCTAAGAAGTATTTCCGTCTCTATCCCGGCAACGAAGTTCGTCTGATGAGTGCTTATTTTGTCACATGCACAGATGTTGTGAAGGATGAAGCAGGCAATGTGGTTGAAGTACACTGTACTTATGATCCAGCGACAAAGAGCGGTTCAGGCTTTACAGGACGCAAAGTCAAAGGAACAATCCACTGGGTAGCTAAAGAAACAGCTGTTAAGGCAGAAGTACGTCTCTATGAGAACCTTGTTGATGAGTCCAAAGGCAGTGTTTACAATGAAGACGGCAGCGTGAATATCAATCCGAATTCACTGACTGTTCTGAAAGACTGTTGTCTGGAGCCGAACTTTGAAAGTGCAGTGGGCGGAGACAGCTATCAGTTTGTCCGCAACGGTTTCTTCTGTATCGACAGTAAGGATTCCAAACCGGATGCCCTTGTTTTCAACCGCATCGTTTCTTTGAAGAGTTCATTTAAATTGAATAAATAAAATACGTGGAGTGTGCTCCAAGAATACTGAAAATGGATGTTGAACAAGCAATTCAACATCCATTTTATGTTATTTACGCGAGCAACGAGCCAAAGTCCGTGCTTGCACGAGACCTTGGCGTTGC
>OLPU01001039.1_pt1 | contig 22101 bp, 18 predicted proteins | sample 1673111 | NCBI WGS metagenome assembly OLPU01 (sample SAMEA3136755, study PRJEB25190) | human gut metagenome | reverse complement strand
TTGTAACGGATATTGCACCGGGTTATGACCATATAACAGCGGCAATCGGAGGAGCTGTCGCAGCTATGAATGGAGCCGCATTTTTATGCTATGTAACACCTGCGGAACATCTTGCACTTCCTAATGTGGAGGATGTAAAACAGGGCATTATCGCCTCTAAGATAGCAGCACATGCGGCAGATATAGCCAAGGGAATTAAGGGCGCAAGGGATATTGATGATAAAATGGCAGACGCAAGGCGTGTTCTTGACTGGGATGCTCAGTTTGAATGTGCGATAGACGGGGAAACGGCAAAAGCAATCAGAGACAGCCGTAAACCGGAGGATGACCACAGCGACACCTGCAGCATGTGCGGAAAGTTCTGTGCGGTAAGAAGCATGAATAAGGCATTGGCTGGAGAACATATTGATATTTTGTAAATAGTAATTTGCCATAGGCAAGAGGAGACGCTCCCAAAGAAAGAAGATATCCTATATTTGTGACTCTGTCACTGTGGGTTGAATGTTTGCTGAATGGCTCACATTCAATCCTCACTAAGACCACAATATAGGATAGCTTCTTTCTTTGGGAGCTGTTTTTTGCTGAACTGAAATTATTATTTTACAAGTTCAGTAGTAGTTTTTGCAGATAATCTGTATATTTTGCCTTTCCCACTGTTTCCGAAGCCAATATAGAAACTTTCCCAATTTTTTTGTTATTATATGAATACTCCAGTCTGCCAATTACTTGATTTTTCTTAATTGGAGCAGAGAGATTTTTCTGGAATACCACTTTTTTCTGAATGTTATTTTGGTTGATTTCCGAAGTAAAAACATAGGAGAAATTTTTCTCATATTTGCAGGAAATGAATTCTTTTGTGCCATTATGTACAGGGACGCTGGAGAGTGCGGGAGGCTGTTTATCGGTGTAAATCTTGCAGAGAGAGAAGCCGTAATCAAGTAAAGAGACACAGTCTTTTACCCGCTCTTTTGCGCTCTGGCATGCCATAACGACAGCGATAAGGGAGATGTGATTGCGTTCTGCGGTGGCGCTTAAACAAAAGCCGGCTTTGGAGGTACTTCCGGTTTTTAGACCGGTTGCGCCCTGATAATGCCGGAGTAATTTATTAGTATTAGAAAGTCCAAACTCAGATTCCCCTCGTTTTGTTACATGTGTAATATTTTCCATCCAGATTGTTGTATAATGGAAAATGTCTGGATGATTCGTAATCAGTTCTCTTGACATTAAGGCGATATCCCTTGCACTTGTGTAATGTCCGTCCGCATCTAATCCGCAGCAATTTACAAAATGTGTATGCTTCATGCCAAGAACCTGTGCTTTCTCGTTCATTTTGGCGACAAAAGCATCTTCACTACCACTGATGTGTTCTGCCATAGCCACACATGTAGCGTATAGGGGTAGTAGACTTTTAAAAATCAATCTTTATATGGTTTATGGTTACAAAGGGATGCTTCAAAACCGATGAGAAGGGATCCTGGCTCTGCGTAATAACTGCAAAGGGCTCTTGTTTTTTGAATCTTCCCATTAAAAATTCCAAATGTATTTTCAATCAATTTTTTTAATTCTAAAGCACCAGCTTCGTTATTGTTGTGAGCAATGATGATTTTTCCATCTGTATAACCACACTCTTTAAGATGATCGATCAGTTTTTTTAATGCTCTTTTTTCTCCTCTGCATTTATCAAGCGGTAATAAAGTTCCTTCATCACTCGCCTTTCCAACGACTCTGACTCCTAATAAACCGATTCCGGCTGCAATTACCGGACTTATTCGTCCGTTCTTTGCAAAATTGTTTAAAGATGCCAGAGAAAAATACAGATGTGTTTTATCTTTATATTCGAGAAGGGCTTTATAAATATCATCCGGAGCAAAACCAGCTTTTATGAGTTCTGCTATTTTTTCAATAAAAAGTGCGATTTCTGGTCCTGTAGATAAAGAATCTAAAACATATACTTTCCTGCCGGCATGATTCTGTTCATAAATGTCCTTAGCGATAACAGCACTGTTATATGTACCGGACAGAGTACTTGTAATGGTGATACAAAAGACAACATCAGCATCGCCAAACGCATTCTCCCATTCGTGAGGACTTGGACTTGATGTCGATGTCTTCCCTTTATAAGAAGAAAGATCCTCCTGCATAGCTGTAAGATCAATCTTATCATCATCTACGTAATCGTTCTCCCCTACGATTACATGAAGCGGAACAATTCCGAAATCTATATCAGGTAAAGCTAAAAGATTTGCAGATGAATCTGCAACAATTTTCATTTTCATATGTAACCTCCGTTAATAGTTTTAAATACTCTTATATCGGTTTTTAAAAAACTTATCAAAAAGTATAGTAAACCATACACATGTGTTTGTCAAGGTATTAAATAACTTTATTGCGGTTTTTTTATAGCTGGTATATAATAACAAATTACGGGAGTAGCGTTAGCTACGGAGTAATTCGTGACATCAAGTTAGAGGCAAAGTCAGAAAGAAGGAATGTATTATGAAATTTTCAGCCAGAGACTATAGAATGCCAAGATATAAAGAAATTCCCAATGTAGGACTTTATCTTGAGCAGACAGTAAAGTACATTAATGAATGTTTAGCACCAATAGAAATTTCGATTACACCATCCATGTTAAGTAATTATGTAAAGAAGGGATATATTGACCGGCCGGTAAAAAAACAGTACTATGCGGATCAAATAGCATATGCGATTTATATTGTGATTATAAAGCAGGTTCTTTCCATGGATAATATAGCATCCCTTTTCGTTTTACAAAAAGCAACCTATACGTTACCGGTTGCTTATGATTATTTTTGTTCAGAATTAGAAAAGACGCTTGTAGCTATATTTGAAGATAAAGAAGAACCAAAAAAGGAAACAGGAGATAGTTCATTTGAAAAAAAGATGCTTCGTAGCGTGATTATAGCGGTATCGCATATTATTTATTTAAATGACTGTTTTAAAAACAATTTACAGGACAATGCTTCTGATTTTATAAGACGAGCAAAATGAGCATATGTCAATTAAGTTGTTGACATATGCTCATAATGGTTGTAGTATAGAGAAAAGATTGTGAAAGGAGTATCCTATGCCAAGACCGATAAAGTGCAGAAAAGTCTGCCATTTTCCAGATATATTGGAATTTCGACCATCCAATGAAAATGGAGGAAGAGGGGAGGAAGATGAAAAAGAGGTGATTCTTCTGACAGTAGATGAATATGAAACGATTCGTCTTATAGATAAAGAAGGATACAGCCAGGAACAGTGTGCAGGCTTTATGCAGATTGCAAGAACGACTGTTCAGAGAATCTATGAGATCGCCAGAAAGAAAGTGGCAGATGCAATCATAGATGGACATCCTCTTCGAATTGAAGGAGGAGATTTCCAGATCTGCGATGGTAAAAGTAGTAAATGTGGTCTGGGTGGATGCTACAAACAAGAATTTTATCAAAAGTATGCAACAGAAAAAGGAGAAGGTATAATGAGAGTAGCAGTAACATATGAGAACGGACAGATTTTTCAGCATTTTGGACATACAGCGGAATTTAAAGTTTATGATGTACAGGATGGAAAAGTAATCCATTCTGAAGTTGTAGATACGAATGGAAGCGGACATGGCGCATTAGCCGGTGTTCTGAATGCATTAAAAGCGGATGTTCTGATTTGTGGTGGAATCGGAGGAGGAGCGCAGATGGCTTTATCAGCGGCAGGAATTAAGCTTTATGGAGGCGTTTCCGGTGATGCAGATGAGGCTGTGGAAGCTTTTGTGAACGGAACGTTAGATTACAACCCTGATGTAAAGTGCAGTCATCATGATCATGAACATGGAGAAGGACATACCTGTGGCGAGCATGGATGTGGAAGCCACAGCTGCCATTAATTGTTAATAAAGAATAGATTGCGAGGGGATGTCGCGCTATTGTTCCAACTTTAGACTATTGAAAAACACAGAGAGACTCCATATATAAATCCACACTCGTTGAAGTACTTCGTCGGATTGTGTCCAGGTCAGTAAGACAAGAGATTGTCTTCTTCCCTTGGATGCAATCTCTCCTCGTTCTTCAAATAGTGCAGATTTATATATGGAGTCTCTCTCTGTTTTATTTTTATTTTATCTCGGAACAATAGCCCGACAGCCATTTGCGTAAAAAAATCAAAGCTTGACAAAAAGGAAGCAGAACTATATAATCATAATCGTTCTAAATAGAACGTTAATAAGGCGATATAACAAGGAGTAGAAATATGTTTTTTTGGGATCAGCATAAAACAATCACCAGCTGTTATGAACTATTTACGAGAAAAGTATGTGACAGGTATCAGCTGACGCAAATGGAATATGATATACTTATGTTTTTACATAATAATCCGAAGCATAATACGGCAGCAGATATCGTAAAGATTCGTAAATCAACGAAATCTCACGTATCTACTTCTCTGAAAGCATTAGAGAATAAAGGCTTGATTGAAAGAATTCAGAGTACCAGGAATAAAAAGCATATTGAGATTGTTACATTAAATAAGGCAGAGTCCATTATCAAAGATGGAATGAAAGCACAGAAAGAATTCGCTAAAAATGCTTTAGATGGATTAACCGAAGAAGAAAAGTATATGTGCATGGCGGTATTTAATAAGATTTGTGCTAATGCAGATGCATACTTAAAAAAATATGCGGAGGGAGAGAATGAAAAATAAATTTTATTATAACCAATTAATGAAAAAGGAGCAGTAAGAATGAGAGAAGAAAAATACCAGCCCAAAATGCCGGATATTATGGAAGCAATATTTGATGCCGGATATTTGATATTTGATTTAGTAGCAGCAATTTTATTTTTTACTTATGCAAAAGGAAATACATTATTTATTCTTTATGGAATATTAACATTAACTCTTTGCGGTGGAGATGCATTTCATTTAGTACCTAGAATCATAAGAGCTGCACGTGGAACGAATGACAGAATAAAGAAACAGCTTGGGATTGGATTACAGATATCCTCAATCACAATGACTGTATTTTATATTATTTTAATGTATGTTTGGAAGTATACTTTCCCGGATTTTAATATACCTGCTGCAGTAAAAGCAATGGTATGGATTTCTGCGATCATTAGAATTGCTGTCTGTATTCTTCCACAGAATAACTGGTGTACAGAGGATGGAAATCTCAAGTTATCGATTATCAGGAATGCTGTTTTTGCTGTTACTGGTATAGGAGTCATTATTCTGTATGCGATATCCGGAAATGCAAATGGATACCATATGACAAGAATGGTCGCAGCAATTATTATTTCCTTTGGCTGTTACCTTCCTGTAACATTATTTAGCAAAACAAAACCAAAAGTTGGATTACTGATGATTCCAAAGACATGTGCATATATGTGGATCATTGCAATGGGACTTCAACTGTTGTTTTAATAAATTAAGGTAAGTAAATTAATGGCAGCAGTGGATTGAAATAATGAATAATTTATAATAAAAAGAAGGAAGTCTATCATACAGCATCCTTCTTTTTGTATATACCCTTTTACATTCTTCCATTTTTAAACATAAGCATCATTTCATTTGTAAGACTAAAATCATCCGGCTGGAGTTCAAGCTCTTCTCTGGTCTTCCATTCTGCCAGTTTTAATTCAGATTCATCCATATGAATATCAGTGTCTCCATCCACATCACAATAGAAACCGGCAAGGATATCATCAACGATTCCCCATGGTTGCGATTTATAATAACGGATGTTTTTTACCCGCAGTCCGGTTTCTTCAAGTACTTCTCTTTGTACAGTCTCTTCCAAAGTTTCTCCAATTTCAGTGAAGCCAGCAACAAGTGCGTAGTGGGCAAAACCTGTACGATACTTTGTGACAAGAATTTTATCATCATTACATATGCCGACGATAACAGCAGGCACGATTCGAGGATAAATAACATGTCCGCAAGAAGGACATATTAAAGCTCGTTCTGTAGTAGAGTGGACAGTTTTATTTCCGCAGCATCCGCAAAAACGATTATTTTTATACCAGTTACGAAGCTGAAAGCCTGTGATACCCGCAAAAATACAGTGCTTTGGGTGGACATTTTTTTTGCGAAGATTACGGATCGGGGTAAAGGTAAAGCCTTTTGGAAGTTGTGCAGGTTCCTGTTCTAATAAAAAGTAATGAGCATCATCGACAGAAAAAAGATAAGTAAGGGCATCTTTTTCAAAAGGAAATGTACCGTCTTTTGTTATAAAATCCTGAACGGTCGGGAAAAAGAGATAATTTTCGTAATCTTTATAAGAAGAGAGTTTATGAAGAATCCCTTCCTTAGTGAAATATAAAACGATGCTATCATTATCCGGCTTTGCATCAATATCAAAATGGTTATCTAATTTATGTGGGTAAATATCCTGTATCATAATGTCTTTTAAACCTCCTGAAATTTAAGAATAGTATCATGATGTTAGCTACTCTCGTAATCCTATGATAGCAGAATAATGATTTAATGCAAGAGGATTTCCGCTCTTTCCTCTATTGAAAAAAATCAGGAGTTCATGATACAATTTATACAATACTGTTTAATTTTGATGAAACAGCTCTGATGGCAGGGAACAGTTACAGAGAGTAGATGTTTTTAGGGAATAAAAGAGTAAGAATGAATAAGAAAGAGTAAAAAAGAGTAAAAGGAAAGTTTGAGGAAAGGATATGACGAAATTTTTTGTAAAGAAACCGTATTTTGTTCTGGTGACGGTAATCGTTGTTTTGGTTGTTGGTTTTGTCAGTCTTAGTGAGATGCAGACAGATCTTCTGCCGGAGTTAGAACTGCCATATATGGCGGTGATTACAACAGAAGTAGGAGCTTCTCCGGAAAAGGTGGAGAATGATGTTATTAAGCCGATGGAGAGTACGCTTGGTACGATTAATGGCGTAGAGAAACTGACAAGTACTTCTGCCAATAATTATGGGATGCTGATGCTTGAATTTGCGGAAGATGCCAACATGGAAGCGGCGCTTGTTCGTGTATCTAAGGCATTGAATTCGCTGAGTCTGCCGGAGGGATGTGGAACACCGAATATCATGGAGATAAGTGCGGATATGATGGCGACAATGTATGCCAGTGTCAGTTACGAAGGGAAGGATATTAAAGAGCTGTCTAATTTTGCAGAAAAGACAATCAAGCCATATTTAGAACGTCAGGATGGTGTAGCAAGTGTGTCGGCTAACGGTCTTATTGAAGATCATGTAGAGATTCGTCTGAATGAGAAGAAGATTAACCAGATGAATGATAAGATTCTCGGACAGACGAATGACAAGCTTCTTGAGGCAAGTGAGAAGATTGAAGATGCAAGAGCTTCTCTAAAAAAGAGTAAAGAACAGTTAAAAAAGCAGGAAAAGACGTTAAGCGGCAAGCAGCAAGAAACGAATCAGAAGCTTGCTGAGGCGCAGACAAAGCTTGCTGAGGCATTATCACAGAAAGCAGCATACGAAGCAGAACTTAATAGTCTGAAGGCGAGCCAGAGCGCATTAAAAGCAGAAAAAAAGGCATATAAAGAAGCAGGTCTTGAGAAGACATACCATACTTTGAACAATACATTCAAAAATTTGAATGTGACAATGGGTGAAGCAGCAAAACAGATGGGAATTACAATTCCGGAATCGGTGAAAGAGGCAGTGAATCATCCAAAGCAGTTTGAAGCGTTTGTCTCCTGGATGGAGCAGATGGGGTATGGTGAACAGTTTTCTAAACTGACGATAGATTCTTTGAAGCAAATGTATAAGGTAGTGGAAGTTCGTCTTCCGCAGATTGATACAGAACTTTCTAATTTAAAAATAAAGATTAAAGTACAAAAGACGATTATTGATAAGTTAAAAGAGCAGATGAAAGGGCTTGATAAGCAGCAGTCAAAATTAATTGCAGGCGGCTATTCTGCAGCAGCCGGATTTGGTGCTGGTCAGGCACAGATTGCAGCCGGAAAAACACAGATAGAGTCAGCGCAGAAGGAATTAGATGATGCAGAGGATAAGCTGGAAGATTCCAGAAAGGCTGCCAGAGAGAACGCAAACATTGATGCATTGCTGAGTCTCGATACTTTATCAACAATGATTTCAGCACAGAATTTTTCAATGCCGGCAGGATATATCGAAGACAAGAGTGATCATCAGTGGCTTGTAGAAGTCGGAGATAATTTTACAAATGAAAAGCAGCTGAATAATCTTGTACTTACGAAGATTGACGGAGTAGGAAAGATTCGGGTGAAAGACGTTGCAGATGTAACCGTTGTAGATAATCAGGGAGAAGCTTATTCAAAAGTAAATGGAGAGAATGCGATTCTGTTATCTGTATTTAAAGGAAGTACATCGAATACAAGTACCGTATCCAAAGGAATTCAGAATGCATTTAAAAAACTGGAGCAGAAATATAAAGGTCTTTCTTTTGCGATCATAATGAATCAGGGAGAGTATATCAATATCATTATAAAGAGTGTATTGAATAGTATTTTATTAGGTGCGGTACTTGCGATCATCGTCCTTGCTCTCTTCTTAAAAGATATACGTCCGACAATCATTGTTGCATTTAGTATTCCGTTTAGTGTATTATTTGCGATTATTATCATGTACTTTACCGGAATCAATATTAATGTTATGTCTCTGGCCGGACTTTGTCTTGGTATCGGTATGCTTGTAGACAACTCTATTGTAGTTATGGAAAATGTATATCGATTCAGCAATGAAGGCATGCCAGCGCCAAAGGCAGCAGTTCGGGGAACAGCACAGGTAGCGGGGCCAATCTTAGCTTCCACACTTACAACAATCTGTGTATTTCTCCCGATGGTTTACACATCCGGTATGGTAAGTCAGTTATTGATTCCATTTGCATTTACGATATCGTATGCACTGATTGCCTCACTGCTTGTGGCTCTTACCGTTGTCCCGACAATGGGTTCGGTAATTCTTCGAAAAGCAAAAGAGATAAAACAGCCATGGTTTGAGAAAATAAAGGACATTTATGGAAACATTTTAGAACTTGCACTGCGATTTAAAATCATTCCGCTGCTTATCTCTATTGTATTGCTCATCATTTGTGTGATGCAGAGTATGCGGACAGGAATTGTTATGATGGATGATATGGACAGTAACCAGATTGCAGTCAGCATGACATTAGAAGATACGATCAAGAAAGAAAAGGCATACCAGACAGCCGATGAAGTAATGGGAATACTGACAGGAATAGACGGAATTAAGAAGGTGGCAGGTCTTGATGGCAATGCCAGTGTAACTTCAAGTATGATGGAAACCGGAGCAACAGATAATTATACAACATTTACTTTTAATATTATTACAGAAGAAAATATTAAAACAACCAAGGAATTCCGTAAAATCCGAAAAGATATCGAGAATAAGACAAAGAATGTACGATGTAAAAAACTTACGGTATCTTCCTCTGCAATAGGTGATATGTCCACTCTTAGCGGCGGAGGACTTTCTGTCAATGTATACGGAGAAAATCAGCAGAAATTAATTAAGATCAGCGAAGATGTTGTAAAGATGATGAAAAACATCCCTGGAGTAAAAACAGCAACAAATGGTATCGAAACTGCCGATAAGATGTTACATTTAAAAATTAATCGAAATAAAGCAGCAGAACATGGTCTTACGATAGCACAGATTTATCAGGAAATCGCAAAACATACAACGACCGAAAAAAATGCGATTACCTTAAATATGGATGATAAAGATGTGGAAGTAAATCTGATTAATGAGACAGACAAACTCACCTATGAAAATATTTTAGATATGAAAATCGAAACCACAGAAAAAAATAGTGATGGCGAAGATGAAAAACATACATATAAACTGTCTGAATTTGCATCAGAAGACGATGGATACAGCATGGAAAGTATCACCAGAGAAAATCAAAAGCCGTATCTGACGGTAACAGCAGAATTGGAAGAGAATGCCAATGCCACCTTGTTATCAAGAAAACTTCAAGAAAAGATTGATAAATATAAAGCACCAGATGGTTACGAAGTAGAACTTGCAGGAGATGCAACACAGACCACAGAAATGTTAAAACAGATGGGAAAAGCATTAGCACTCGGCTTTTTGCTCATCTACCTTATCATGGTAGCACAGTTCCAGAGCCTCTTATCTCCGTTTATTGTTATATTTACCGTACCACTGGCATTTACAGGCGGAATGATCGGTCTTGGAATTTTCCATTTGTCCATTTCATCGATGGCATTAATGGGCTTCATGATCCTGATGGGAACCGTTGTAAATAATGGTATTGTATTTGTAGACTACGTCAATCAGCTGCGGATGGGCGGCATGGCAAAAAAAGAAGCACTGATCGAAACAGGAAAAACAAGGATGCGACCAATCCTCATGACCGCACTCACAACAATACTTTCTATGAGCGTTATGGTATTTTCACAGGATGCCGGAAATGCAATGCAGAAAGGAATGGCGGTTGTAGTCGCATTCGGCCTGTTATACGCAACACTTATGACATTGTTTATCGTTCCGGTAATGTATGATATCCTCTATCGTAAGCAACCAAAAGAGATTGATATAGACGATACGGATCTGTAGATTTGGTGTAGACGAAAAAAGAAATACTACCATATCCCATCTGCTCTGTAGTCGCTGTGTTTAAAATGCTCATCCGCATCCTAAACACGCTCCGAAGCCGCATCTGGGATATGGTATTATTTCTTCTTTCTGTCTAATCGAAATCTACAGTTGGTGAGAATGGAGATTGCCAAAATCCCTTTTTCGAAAATCTTTCTAAATTTAGATATAGTCAAATGTAGAAAGAAAAAGTTTCTTATTATCTTATCTTCGTTAAAAGGAATACCTTGAAATAAAATATAGAAAATATTAAAAATTAAACATAGTGCGAATTATAAGCTACGCAAAAAACGCAGGCCATTCGCACTTAAAAAAGGAAAAATAGTACAATATATTGCGATATAAAGCTAAAAATAGCGGACAAAAAAGTTGTTGAGACTAGATATGTACATGATAGTTGAGGTATCACAATATGTTGCAGTCGCCTCCTTCTCGGAGGCGTGGATTGAAATCGTTCCTGTTGCAATAAAACAGTTGTCCCGGTTTGAGTCGCCTCCTTCTCGGAGGCGTGGATTGAAATTGTCCACTTGTCGGATGGATACATGTTTATTCATCGTCGCCTCCTTCTCGGAGGCGTGGATTGAAATGAGAAGAGTTGCGTGTGTATGTCGTAAGCTGTGGTCGCCTCCTTCTCGGAGGCGTGGATTGAAATTTCCTTGTAAAGTAGAAGATTTACCAGATGAAAAAGTCGCCTCCTTCTCGGAGGCGTGGATTGAAATACGAAAACGAACTGAAATCCATGATAACCAGATGTCGCCTCCTTCTCGGAGGCGTGGATTGAAATCTATATTAGACAATGGGATATTTAAAGGATATGTTGTCGCCTCCTTCTCGGAGGCGTGGATTGAAATATAAAAAATCGGTGCTTGGCTGTCTCACAAACGGGTCGCCTCTTTCTTGGAGGCGAGGATTGAAATAGGCTGCTTATTTTTACTCCGCCGGAACTGGAGCAAGTCGCCTCATTCTTGGAGGCGTGGATTGAAATCCAGACGCTCTCCAATCTGTGACCAGTCATAGCCGTCGCCTCCTTCTCGGAGGCGTAGATTGAAATAGCTATAATTCGGTAAAATTTTTCTATAAAAAGGAAAAAGATGGCTAACGACAACCATCTTTTCCCCGTTCCATGTTATAAAAAAGTGATGGAGGATTTGGATTTTTCTGGCTTGTTAGCCAACTGTTCAGATAAGGGAAGAACTAGGTTTAACCCAAGTATGATGTATGCTGTCGTTACTTACGCAAATATGCGTGGGGTAAGAGCTGTTGACCGTATTGTGGAGTTATGTGAAAATGTGAACCGCTATACTTGACTGGACAGATTATGATACATTGATCCCTGTGTTAGAAAAGCACAAAAACGCATTTGGAGAGATTTTGGAAGAAGTAACTGCATTGCAACGGCTGCAGATATAAAGCAAAATGTCTCTATAAATATGATGCTGAAAAAGATGCTGAGAAAAATAAGGTCATGAAGATTAATGAATAATGGGAAGCCTTAAAAGAGGAATCCCATGCAAATATACAGAGTAAGAAAGAAATTTTAAATCGGCAGATCCGTATTTTAAGATTTAGAGCTTAAAAATTAGTATTAACCGACAGCCCCTTCATTTTTTGAGGCAAAATGAAGCATTTAGCGCAACCAAGCAAAATCAAATTTATAACAATTCTTTGTTCTTTAGATGACTTAATACAATTCAGTCAAAAGACACGCACTTCTGGGAAATCCCCATTCTTACCCAACTGTGGATTTGGAATAGTCAGAAAAAAGAAAAACTATCCTATCCCAGATGCGGCTTGGGAGCGGGTTTAAGATGCGGATGAGCATCTTAAACGCAGCGACTACAGAGCAGATGGGATAGGGTAGTTTTTCTTTTTTCGTCTGTATCAAATCTACAGATTAAAATTTGTCATATAGACCAAAGAAGAAGATGAAGAGGACGATGAGTGGAAGTATATAAGAGATATATCCTCTCATCCAGTTCTGTATTTTCAGACCTTTTCCGGTATTGGCTTCTGTAGTGAAGTTCTTCCAGCCCCAGCCGTATCTGCTTGTACAGAATAAAAGATATACAAGAGAACCAAGAGGTAAGAACAGATTACTTACTAAGAAGTCTTCAAAATCAAGCACAGCTCCGCCAAATACTGCAAAGATATCACTGCTCCATAAGTTATATCCAAGGACACATGGAACAGAAAGCAGAATGATGGCAATTGCATTGATAAAGCTGGATTTCTTTCTACTCCATCCGGTTAATTCCATACCGCAGGAAATGATATTCTCAAATACGGCAAGAATAGTAGAAAAAGCGGCAAAGGACATAAATATGAAGAATAAACTTCCCCATAATTTACCCATAGGAATATGATTAAAAATATTCGGCAGAGTAATGAAGATAAGCCCAGGGCCGGAAGTCTGGTCTACATGGAATGTAAAGCAGGCAGGGAAAATGATGAGTCCGGATGTAATAGCTACAAAAGTGTCTAATAAAGCGATATTTAAAGATTCTCCGAGCAGGGAGCGTTCTTTTCCAATATAACTTCCGAAAATAGACATAGCGCCAATACCGAGACTTAAAGTAAAGAATGCCTGATTCATCGCTCCGGTAATTGTTTTGATGATTCCGATTTCTTTCATTCGTTCAAAGTCAGGAATTAAATAAAAGCTTAATCCTTCTTTGGCACCATCCATAAAAAAGCTGTTAATGGCAAGAATGACCATAATAAATAAAAGAGAGATCATCATTACCTTTGTTACCTTTTCAAGACCGTTTTGTAATCCGATGGAGCAGACTAAGATACCTGCGATAACAATAATAACCATCCAAAAGCCCATAACCTGTGGCTGGCTGAGCATGGTATTAAACTGTGAAGCTACAGCATCGGAATTCAAACCTGTAAACTTTCCTGTTGCAGTCAGATAGAAGTAATGAAGCATCCATCCAGCAACTGTTGTGTAAAACATCATTAATAAATAGCAGCCGATTAGTGTAATGTAACCATGAATATGCCACTTCTGTCCCGGCTTTTCCAAAGCATAGTAAGCTTTTACCGGGCTTTTTTGACTGGCTCTTCCGACTGCAAATTCCATTGTCATAATAGGAAGTCCGAGAATTAACAGGAAAAGAAGGTAGAATAACACGAAAGCGCCACCGCCTCCCTGACCTGCCATATAAGGGAACTTCCATACATTTCCTATTCCGATAGCACAACCAGCAGAAATAAGAATAAATCCAAGACGAGAACCTAACCTTTCTCTTTCCTTCATAAGTACCTCCCTTATAAAATAATGTATTCTCGGAATTTTTTCACAAAATCAAGCACAAAAAGATTCCGAAAGTACATAATAGTGTATAAATACCTCGGAAATTATATAGTTTTACCAGAAAAATGTCAAGGATACCTTTTCTTGATTTTGTGGGATTCTCTGATATAATGATGTTAGGGTCAAAATGTATTTTACCCCTAACATCAATTATAATTAAAAATAACAATGTACTCAAAATGATTTTGAAAGAATAGAGTGAGGGAGAAAAAATGACAGTAAAAGAATGTTATGAACAGATGGGCTCAGATTATGAAGGTGTTCTGGGAAGATTAGGAAGCGAGGCTATAGTTAAGCGTTTCGCATTAAAATTTTTACAGGATCCAAGTTTTGCTCAGTTAAAAGAAAGTCTTGCTAAGAATGATGGAGAAGAGGCATTTCGTGCAGCACATACATTAAAAGGTGTGTGTCTGAATCTGGGATTTGATGAACTTTTTGAAGTGAGTGCGGAACTTACAGAAAAGTTAAGAGAGAGAAAAACTGCAGGAAGTGAAGAATTATTTCAGAAGGTATCACAAAAGTATCAGAAAACAGTGACGGCAATCCAGAGCTTGGAATAGATTGTAGATTTGTAGATTGTACGTTATTTAGAAAAGATGAACCCCTGAAAAGTATAGAAGAGGAAACAGAATTGTTTCAGGCTTCTATACTTTTCAGGGGTTTTATCTGTAGCGAAAAGAGAGAAGATTACGCAGTCTTTGCTCCGGCTTTTCTGCGTACCCATCCCATAAAGCGGGCAAACTCTCTTTTGTTTGTAAATATTTCTTCATAACAATTCAGTATCTCTGAAACCATCTGCCGCATATAGGCTGTATCATTCTCATTACACATTTTCTGGGAAAGATAGTTATCGTGTAATTCCTGAATTCTGTTCTTTAACTGTGAAGAAGAATCAAGTTCCTTACAGATTGGCATGGACATCTGCTCTAAAGCACCGTCTCTCATCCATCTAGTCATCTTCTTCTCGTAAGCGTAATGTTCGGGAATTGTTCCTTCAAAAACTGTATTGTGTGGATAAGTAAAATAATCTTCTACATAATGCAGGACCCAGCCAAGTTTTAAATAAGAAAAACAACCGCCCCGACCCTTCTCTTCTAAAACTTCCATGTGATTTATTATTTTATCAAAAGTCGCCTCCCACGTATGTCCTTCCAAATAGGTATATACAAATAAATCCGGTAATATACTACCAAGCAATAAAGCTGCTTTATGAGTTTTGTGCATATTCCCTGTTAATGACTTTGTCACAACTAAATGTCCTATTTTATCCATTAATTTAATTTCTCCTTTTAAAAACAGAATGTCCTTTCGGAATGTTTTCGTGCCTGACGTTGTGAGTACATCATATAATTTGATATACTTTTGTTATTATACACTTTCTTTCTGTCTTGTTGGTCGAATTCACCTAATCGTAAGAAATACTTAAAGATTATAAATTGTTAACTTTTGTGCACCAAAATACGTTGACAATTAAAATTTGCCATGCTACATTTAATGATGTTAGGGGCAAATATCTTTTGACCCTAACATCATTAAATGACAGAAAGTTAAAACAGAAGTGTTTGGTTATATATGTTTTCAGAAAGGATTTTATTATGAGTTTAATGATAACTGCGGATACAATACGAAAAATATTATCGGATAATATAAATAAAGAATATTCATTTTCCAGAGAAGAAGCGATTGCAATTATGAATCTTCCGGAAGAAGATATGCCTTTCCTTATGGAAATGGCAGGAAGTTTACGTAAAAAATATAAGGGGAATCATGTGAGTATTCATCTGCTCACGAATGCCCGAAGTGGAAACTGTTCTCAAAACTGTGCTTATTGTGCACAATCCTGCCGTTCGAAAGCAGATATTGAAAAATACAAATGGGTTGATGATGAAAAGTTATACAGCGATAATGCTTTTGTACATGACAATCATCTTTCAAGACATTGTATCGGTCTTAGTGGAATGAAGTTTACGGATGAAGATATCGAAGAACTTGCTGAAAAAATTCGTGTTATGAAAGCAGACGGAACACATCTTTGCTGTTCCATTGGTTTTCTTACGGAAAAACAGGCATTACTATTAAAAGAAGCCGGATTAGACCGTATCAATCACAATCTTAACAGTAGCCGGTCTTACTACCATAATATATGTACAACTCACACTTACGAACAACGTGTAAATAATATACATATGCTTCAGCGCCTCGGTTTTGAAATTTGCAGTGGAGGGATTATCGGTATGGGAGAAAGTAAAGAAGATATCGTAGATATGCTCCTCGATCTTCGTGAGATTCAACCGGAAGCACTTCCGATTAACTTCTTGCTTCCGATACCGGGAACTCCACTAGAACATGCAGACACTACAGTACTCACCCCGTCTTACTGCATGAAAGTTTTATGTCTTGCCCGCTTGTTAGTTCCTCAATCAGATATCCGTTGTGCGGCTGGAAGAGAAGTTTATTTTAAAGGACGAGAAAAAGAATTACTCAGTGTTGTAGATTCTATTTTTGCCTCTGGTTATCTGACAGCAGATGGACAGGGAATCTCAGATACGATAAAAACAATTACGGATGCAGGATTTGTATATGAAATAGAATCTGATTGATTTCTGGCAATATAGACAATTTAATAGAAGAAGATAGCAAAAAAGCTCTGGATTTTAGTTATATTTAAAAAATTCAGAGCTTTTTTGTATAAATGATGAAAAATGCAGGGAATAACTTTAAAAATTTATTTTATGTTCTGAAAATGAAATAAAAATTAGGAAATGCCTTGACAAAATGAAGGAAAAGGTCTATAAAGCTTCATGTATACAAAAGGTATACATAAGGAAGGAGAGGACTTAGAAATGAATACATTAGTAATTGTTTTAATTGCGGCGGTTTTATTAACAGCGGCATATGTATTTTATGGCAGGTGGCTTTCTAAAAAATGGGGAATTGATCCAAAGGCGGAAACACCAGCACATAAATTTGAAGATGGACAGGATTATGTTCCGACCGATGGCTGGACAGTATTTAGTCATCAGTTTTCTTCTATTGCGGGAGCAGGACCTGTAACCGGAGCGATTCAGGCAGCAGTATTTGGATGGCTCCCCGTACTCTTATGGGTATTAATCGGAGGTATTTTCTTCGGAGCAGTTACTGATTTTGGCGCATTATACGCCAGCGTAAAAAATGATGGTAAGTCGATGGGACTTTTGATTGAAAAATATATTGGCAAGCTCGGAAGAAAGTTATTTCTTGCATTTTGCTGGTTATTTACGTTGATTGTTATCGCAGCATTTGCTGACATGGTTGCAGGTACATTTAATGCGTATACAGTAGACACAAACGGAGTGATCCGTCTTGCAGATGCTGCAAAGACAAACGGAGCAGCAGGAACAATTTCCCTGTTATTTATTGTATTCGCAATGATTTTCGGACTGATTCACAAACATTTTCAACTGACAGGCTGGAAAGAGACAGTGGTTGGTTTAGTATGTACAGTAGCAGCACTTGCGATTGGTATGGCAATGCCAATTACTTTAGGAAAAGATGGATGGACATATATTACATTTATTTACATTTTCTTTGCAGCAGTATTGCCAATGTGGTTATTAAAGCAGCCACGTGATGCAATGACAACGTATATGTTTATCGGAATGATTGCAGGTGCAGTAGTAGGTTTGCTTGTAGCACATCCAAGCATGAATCTTCCTGTATTTACAGGATTTCATAACGAACAACTTGGAAATCTGTTTCCTATTTTGTTTGTTACCGTTGCCTGCGGAGCAGTTTCCGGCTTCCACAGTCTGGTATCTTCTGGAACTTCCTCCAAAACAATATCGAATGAAAAAGATATGTTAAAAGTTGGATATGGAGCAATGGTCTTAGAAAGTTTACTGGCAGTGATTGCTTTATGTGTAGCTGGTGCAGCGGCTTCTGCTAATGGAACGCCGGCTGACGGAACACCATTTCAGGTATTTTCTAGTGGTGTAGCTGGATTCTTTGAAATGTTTGGAATCCCTGTATACGTAGCACAGTGCTTTATGACGATGTGTGTATCCGCACTTGCACTTACAAGCTTAGATGCAGTGGCACGAATTGGCCGAATGAGTTTTCAGGAACTGTTCAGCGTAGATGATATGACACATGCAGAAGGCTGGAGAAAGCTTTTATGCAATACATATTTCTCTACGATCGTCACTTTACTGGCAGCATTTATCTTAACAAGAATAGGATACGCGAATATCTGGCCGCTGTTTGGCTCTGCAAATCAGCTTTTATCAGCATTAGTGTTAGTGACACTTTGTGTATTCTTAAAAGTAACAGGAAGAAGCAACAAGATGTTATTCCCTCCACTGATCATCATGCTTTGTGTAACTGGAACTGCATTAGTAGAGAGAACGATTTCACTTGTACAGGTATTCTCAGCCGGAACAGCAACATTCTTAGTAGAAGGATTACAGCTTATCATTGCTGTTTTATTAATGATCCTTGGTGTGATCATTGTAGTAAATTCACTTAGAGCATATTTTGCATCCAAAAAGAATTCAGAAACGATTTAGCTGATATTCCCTTCATCCTATTTAGTTTATCTCAGTCGAGAAGACTCCCACCTCTTTCAGGTGGTGAGTGACTGCTCGACTTGAATAGAAAAATAAACAAAAATACAAACATCAGACTATAGCAAATGTAATGTCAGAGGTTATAGTCTGATGTTTTTTTCACTGTTCTTTCACAGGAATTAAATCATAATCTGTTGACTTCTATTCGCATAAAAATTATAATCTTCAATGTATTAGAATATTAGAAAATGGGTTCGAGGGAATGGAGCAGGATAGATGGATACAGCAAAGATGAATCAGGCAATTCGAATTGCCAAGTTATATTATGAATTACATTATAACCAGCTGGAAATTGCGGCGAGAGAGGGAATCAGCAAGTCTTCTGTAAGCCGTATTTTAAAGAATGCGATGGATATGGGAATTATAGAAGTTCGTATCAAAGATTCTGTCCTGGCAGATAGCAGTCTGGAAAATGAATTAATTGAACGTTTCCCGATCAAAAGAGCAATTATCGTGCCAGATCTGGTAGGCAATCCACAGATATTAATGCAGGACGTATGCGCAGCCTTAGCAGAAGATCTTCCTCGTTACATAAAAAATGACAGTGTGATCGGAGTAACCTGGGGGCATGCACTGGCTGTATTGGCACAGCAACTTCCGAAAATGAAAAGAAAAGGTGTTTCAGTCATACAGTTAACCGGTGGATTTTCCAGAGCAATATTTGAATCAGGAGCATTAGATGTCCTGAAGCGATTTGTTGATAGTGTAGGGGGAATTGGATATCAGATTCCGGCCCCCGCAATGGTAGCAGAACCATCTATTGTAGATGCACTAAAAAAAGATCCACAGATTCAGGAAATTCTTGAAATGGCGGAAGTATGTCAGACTGCGATATATTCTGTAGGAAACCTGGAGCGGCCATCTATTGTATATGAGATGGGACTTATCGATGAAAATGATTATAAAGATTTTAGCCGAAGAGGCGCAGTAGGAGACTGCTGTTCTCATTTTATTAATAAAAATGGCGAGCTTTTCGATAAAAAAATTGATGCAAGAGTTGTTGGTGCTTCTCTTGAGACAATTAAAAAGATTCCAAATAAACTTGTTGTTGCCGTAGGTAAAGAAAAAGAGAAAATCCTTACCGCAGCACTTCGGGGTGGTTTGGTAGACAGTCTTTACATTGACGAACCAACAGCAGAACTTATTGTAAGACATAATCCGATCAATTAAGAGGATGAAATATCAGATGCGCAGAAGAAGTATGTCATGCATTGCATGACGCGCATCTTGCAGCAAGAATGCCCCGGCATTCTTGAATTGAAATGTATAGAAAAATAAGAGATAAGAAATAAAAAAAGATAAAAAATAAGAAAAAGATAAGGAAGAAATTATGTTAAATCAATTTTCCAGAACCCAGCTTTTACTGGGAGAAGAAGCAATGAATAAATTAAAAAACTCCCGCGTTGCAGTTTTTGGAGTCGGTGGAGTCGGAGGGTATGTCTGTGAGGCACTGGCACGAAGTGGAGTTGGAACATTTGATCTAATAGACGATGACAAAGTATGTCTCACCAACCTGAACCGTCAGATCATTGCCACTAGAAAAACTGTTGGAAAATATAAAGTGGAAGTGATGAAAGAGCGAATACTAGATATTAATCCAGATGCTCAGGTAAACATTCACCAGTGCTTTTTCCTTCCGGAAAACGCAGACGAATTTTCATTTGATGCATATGACTATGTTGTGGATGCTGTCGATACCGTTACAGCCAAAATTGAAATTATTATGCAGGCAAAGAAGGCGGAAGTACCTGTAATCAGCAGCATGGGAGCCGGCAATAAGCTTGATCCTACAGCTTTTCGTGTAGCAGACATCTACAAAACAAAAGTATGTCCTCTTGCAAAAGTAATGCGCCGGGAATTAAAAAAACGAGGTGTAAAAAAGCTTAAAGTTGTTTATTCAGAAGAACAGCCGATCCAGCCAATCGAAGATATGTCCATAAGCTGCAGAGCAAACTGCATCTGCCCTCCGGGAGCAAAACATAAATGCACAGAACGACGTGCGATTCCGGGAAGCGTAGCATTTGTCCCATCTGTAGTCGGACTGATTATCGCAGGAGAAGTAGTAAAGGATATTGCAGGAAAATAATAATCAAATAAAATAATAATCAAATATTGAAGAAGTCAAGGGAACTAAAACGAAAAGAAAGCAATGAAGAAATGTAAAATTACAGTCATGCGTAAAGCATGCTATAAAGATTTGATGAAAAAATATGAGAACCCTATGGAACATGCCTGTGATATGGAAGAAGGACAGGTTTTTATCGCAAACGGATGGAGTAAGCCAGACGGAATGTGCGATAGTGCCTGGGAGAGTATGTCCCCTTTTGTTATGACACTTGCCTATGGCGGAAAAGATATTTACAACGGTTGGATGAAGAATGAAAAGTCTGCAATGATATCCTGTAACGATGGATTTCGACCAGTAAGTTTTCTAATTGAAGCTTTGGAAGAGGAAGCAGATTGACAGATTTTAAAGAAATGATTACAGAATATAATTAGAGGAACGTGATGTTTGATATTAGTGACAGGATAGAAACATTAGAACTATCGGATATTTTTTATAGATTAGAAGAACTGTTAGAACAAGATCAATTTGAGTTGATCTTTCCAGAATATAAACATAAACATGAATTCCAAAAACAGCAGGATATATCACTGGTATATTTAATGAATGATGCAGTAGAAAGTTTTCTTGTATTTCATAATGCAACGATGACAGGAGAATATCAGAAGGAATATGAAGGGGAGATACTTGCAGTTCTTGATAAAAAAGAAGAACAGTATGTATTAGTTGTGCATCAGGGCGACAGCGTTGTAACCTTGTTTTTTGATACACTGCTGCAGAGAAATAATTTATACAATTACGGGGATGTCGGACATTTCTGGGTAAAAGGGTATGAGTACCTGCGTGTGTTAGAATACCGCCTGGCAATCCTGCGTGATAAATGCGACTATCTGGATGAATCCTGCAGCACCCCGGAAGAAAGAAGGTTAGCTTCTTTAGTAGAATTTCCACCACTAAATTATTGCTGTTACCCTGCCGTACCCGAAAAATACATTGTTCCAAGAGAAAATCCATGGCAGCCTACCGAAAAAGCCATCAATCTAATGCTAGAAATAGCTAAAGAAGCAGAAGATAAAACATTTATCCGACTTTTATCCTATTATAAGAAAAACAGCTCCACAATGATGTCAAGATGGATCGCTTACATGCTGCATCGGAAAAAACATATAAAGATAATCAGCATACTTACAAAAAGATTACAAAAAGCAGCATCAATCTATCCGAACCGCTCCTTTGGAACAAAGAACGATATAAAAATTCAAAAAATTCTGCAAAAAGCAGAAAAAAGAAAACAAGAATTAAAAGAAGCAGGAATAAAAGTAGATATCATCAGAGAAGAACCATTTGTAGAAGCTAAAGATTCTGTACAGTATAAAATATATATAATGAAATGGAAAACACAACATGGGAACTACCACACAAAAATAGAAGAAATAACCATTTGATTCATTGGAGGAAAACAGACGAAAATAAAAAGAATAGACCATTGCAAATGTAAAGATATCACTGCGT
>OLPU01001032.1_pt1 | contig 22139 bp, 15 predicted proteins | sample 1673111 | NCBI WGS metagenome assembly OLPU01 (sample SAMEA3136755, study PRJEB25190) | human gut metagenome | reverse complement strand
ATTTAACTGCTAAATCAATTCTTTCTGTTTCATCTGGTATTGGAAGACCGCAATCACCTATACATATACAATCTGTATGTCCCATATATGAAAGTACTCTTGATATATCACTATTTAATATTCCATGTCTTTTCATTGATACTTTTCTCCTTACTTTTGCTTTTTACTGTAACTCTTTTTCTACTTCGCTTACTGTCGGCATTCCTGTTTGTGCACCGAATTTTTCTGTAGATAAACTAGCTGCTGTATTTGCAAAAGTTAATGCAGTTTTTATATCTGCTCCATTTGCTATTTTTACTGAGAATGCACCGTTTAGCGTATCTCCTGCACCTGTTGTATCAGCTACTTTAGCTGGTCTTGCTGGTACATTTAATATTTCACCATTTTTTAAACATGTAGAAACTCCTCTTGACCCTTGAGTTATTAATAATTTTTCTGGGTATTTTTTTAGAAGTTCTTCTGTTGAAAGTTCTTTACCAAATATTAAAACTGCCTCATGCTCATTTGGTGTTAAGTAAGTTACTTTTTCTACAACTTCCATTGGTACTTCAGCTGCTGGTGCTGGATTTAATATAACTGGTATATTATTTTCTGCACAGAACTCAACTGTGTAGTGTACTGTTTCTAGTGGTATTTCATGTTGAAGTACTACCATGTCATAATTTTTTAATTCTTCTTTTATACTATCTATATATTCTTTATCTACTTTTCCATTAGCTCCTGGAACAACTATTATTGTGTTGTCATTTTCTGCAACTGTAATCATTGCTATTCCTGTAGGAACTCCATCTAATACTTTTATGTTATCTGTTTTTATGCTGTAGTTTTTCATGTTGTCTATCATTTTCTTTCCGTTCTCATCATTACCAACACATCCAAACATTTCTACTTCTGCTCCAAGCTTAGCCATAGCTACTGCTTGGTTAGCACCTTTTCCTCCTGGTATGTAGCTTATACTATCTCCCATTAATGTTTCACCTTTAAGTGGTATTCTTTCTGACGTTACCGTCATATCTATATTAATACTCCCTACTACTGCAAGTTTCATATTTTCACCCTCTCGTTTTGCTTTTTATCGTCCGTTTCTCTATTGAGTAATTATATGTGTTACTCTTTTTCATTCTTTCCTTTCTAATTATAAGTGTTTTTATATGAAATCGTCAACATTTTTTTACAATTTACTACATTTTTTTCTATTTTAGAGCATAATCCAGGCATTTTATAGGGATATATATAATTAAATAGTATATCACATTTAATTTTCTAACTATTTTTAAATGCTTTTAGTAAAAAAATATATCTTCATTTATGATTGTCTATATAAAAAACGCCTCTAAGATAAAGTATTGTTCTTTATCTTAGAGGCGTCATAAGTAGTATAATTTAGACAACAAAAAAGTACCTAAAAGGTACTTATATGAATATTCAGCTGACCTGGTTTTTGACCCCACACTCGCCTACTGCGACGTTCGCTCTGGGTTTGCCGCACTACTAGCCGTCTCGATTTAGAATTTTATTGGTTATCGGTAGGTCTTACTTCTAAGCCGCACCATGATCATCAACCCCGCTTTTGGCGTTGACTTACGTGGATCCCTTTGCCTGCGACTGGCTTGGACTTTCAACCACAGACCTGAATAATCACTAATATATTTTAATATCTTATGATAGATATGTCAATAGAATGATTTCCCTTATATAACTATTTTTATGTTAGTCATTTTCTTTGTCAGATATATATGTATCTCTTGCCCTCGTTAGTAAGGTTAATATGGTTATTTTATTTACAGGAATTAATCTAAGAAGTTTTGATATTTCGTTAGTTGTAGATGCTGTCGTAAAAATATCATCTATTAATATTATATTTTTATCTTTGAGTAAATTATCTTTATCTTTTATAATGAATGAATTTTTTACTTCTTGTTCTCTTTCTTTTTTATTTAAATTGTATAATCTTTTAGTATTTTTACATCTAACTATACAATTTAAAGTTGGTATTCCTGTTATATCGCTCAAATCTTCTGCTATTTTTTGTGCTTGATTAAATCCTCTCTTCCTAAGTCTCTTTTTATGTAAAGGAACGAATAATAGATAATCCGCACTTAAATTCTCAAGCTCCATCTTTTCACTCATAATCTGTGCAACATATCTACAAAAATAAGTTTTATTTTTATATTTAAAGTCTAATATCATCTTTTTACTCGTTTTATCGTACTCTATACAAGAAATCGCCCGATCAAAATAAAAACTTCTATGTGTGCAAGATGGACAGTCTTTAATATTTTCATATTCTAAATTGTGGTGTATGATTGGTTTCCCACATTTTAAACAAGCATCTTTTAAAAAGTGTAATTTATTGAAACAATCTTTACATATAGAATATGTGTTGGTTAGTTTTATAGGATTGTCACAGATTATGCATGAAATATTTTTAGGATATATAAAATCTAGTATTGTATCTTTGAAGGATTTAAGTATCGATTTTATATCATCTATATTTTTTATATCATTTATATATATCTTATTTATTTTTATATTATTATCTAAATCCTCATTACTTTCTATTACTTTATTATTAAGTTGGTTATGAGTTTTTTTATTTTTATCATAATATCTTTGAATAATTTTTCTATCTATTATCTTCAATAAGCAGACCCTCTTTTTTTAATTTATTTAACTTAAGTGCTAAATTAGAGTATCTGTCATTACTTCGATTGTTTTTTATCATAAATTCTAGGTACTTAACTTCTCCAACAAGTACAACCTGTTTCTTTGCACGTGTGACAGCTGTGTAAAGAAGATTTCGGCTAAGTAGCATTGGCGGTGCCCACGCCATAGGTATTACGACGATTGGGAATTCACTTCCTTGGCTTTTGTGGATAGTTGTGCAGAAACTGTGATCTAATTCGTCTAGTTCGTCGTATTTATAAGTTACTATTTTTAAACTATCGAATATTACAAATATCTCTTTCTTTTCTTTGTCTATATAGTAAATATAGCCAATATCTCCATTATATATACCATGTCCGCTGTTGCTTCCGTCTTCGCTTTTCCACTTTCTAGTGTAGTTATTTTTAATTTGCATAACCTTATCGCCCACTCTAAATGTTCTCTTAGAAAATACTTCTTCAGTTTTATATTTATTTGGAGGATTTAAACTTTTTTGAAGTTCTATATTTAAATTATTCACACCAAGCGTTCCTTTTCTCATTGGCGATAAAACTTGGATATCTTTTAATTTATCCACACCGTAGAATTTCGGCAATCTCTCGCTTACTATTCCCACAATTTCTTGTAGTATATCGTCGCCTTCTTTTTTAATAAAGAAGAAGTCTTTACCCTTTACGTTTAATTTTAAAGGTTCTCCTTTATTTATTTTATGGGCGTTTACTACTATCATACTCTCCTGAGCCTGTCTAAATATTTCATTTAGTCTTACTGTATTTATAACTTCTGAATCTATAAGGTCTTTTAGGACATTTCCTGCTCCAACAGAAGGCAACTGGTCGCTATCTCCTACAATTAAAAGTCTTGTGCCTGATTTTATCGCTCTAAGCAAGCTATACATAAGCACAACATCAACCATAGAAACCTCATCTAAAATAACAACATCTGCATCAATAGGGTCTTCTTCATTTTTCATAAATGTAAGGTCATCACTATCCATACCAAACCCCATCTCTAAAAGCCTGTGTATTGTTTTCGCTTCTTTATTAGATGTTTCACTCATTCTCTTTGCAGCACGCCCTGTAGGAGCTGCTAAAACGACCTTTTGGTCGTTATTTTCAAATACTTTGATGATTGTATTAATTGTTGTTGTTTTTCCTGTCCCTGGCCCACCAGTAATTATTACAACACCTTGTTCAATAGCTTCTTTGACAGCCATAATCTGATTTTGGGCAAGTTTTATTCCATCTTCTCTTTCAATCATCTTTATTTCATGGTCTATGTTTATTTTTAAGTCTTCAAAATCGACCTGAGAAAGTCTTATCATCTCTCTGCATACTCCGTTTTCTGCCATATAGTATGGCATCAAATATACATTTATATCATTATTATCTTTTTCAACGTGTATTTTTTGAGTATATGCTAATTCTATAACACCTTCTTTTATATGTTCTGCCTCAACATCTAAAACTTTTACTGCTTGTGGAACTAATATACTAAGTGGCAAATATGTATTTCCATTAGATGTACTTTGATTTAGTGTGTATAAAATTCCTTGGAATATTCTATCTCTAGAATATTTATCTATGCCTAGCTTCTTTGCAATGTCATCTGCAACTTTAAATCCAATTCCTCTAATATCTTCAGCAAGTTTATAAGGATTTTTGTTGATGATACTTATTGCTTTATCTTTATATTTTTTATAAATTTTTAAACAGTAATTAGGAGTTATTCCATAAGGAGATAACTGCATAATTATATTTCTAAGCTCTCGATTTTCTTCATAACTCTCTGTTATTTGTTTTATTTTTTTTGAACCTATTCCTTCAACTTCTTTTAATCTCTCTGGAGTGTTTTGGATTACATCTAGAGTATCTACTCCGAATTTTTCAATAATCCTCAATGCCATTTTCTCTCCTATACCATGAATCATACCAGAAGATAAATAAGCGTAAATTCCCTCCAAAGAAGAAGGTGTTATAGGCATAAAACTTGTCACTTCAAATTGTGAGCCATAAGTTTTATGTGTTACCCACTTACCTTCTACCTCTATACTTTCACCGACAGATAATGTCGGCATACATCCTACAATTGTTACCTCTTCGTCCTCATTTGCAAGATAAGCTATAGTGTATCCATTTTCTTCATTTTTAAAAACTATATCACTTATCATACCTTCTAATTTTTCCATAATACAACACTCCTAATTGTGCTTTTTAGCACATGCTTTATATTATAATTGAGCTATTTTAGTCCATATATTAGTATGTCCCAAAATAGCCCATAGCATATTAACTAAAATAATTCATCTGTTTCTATTTCATCTAAAACTTCTTTTAACTCTTTTCTAGCTTGTTCTATCATAGCCTTATCTTGTTTATTTAAAATTAATTCAAATTGTGTAAGAGCTTCACCGATAATTTTTCTGTCTTCTCCAGTGAATTCTTCATACATTCTTTCACCTCTAAATAGAAGTTCTTTGTTTTTTTCTTGGTCTCTTGGATGAATTTTTAAATAATTAAGCTCCTCAAATCTAGCCTTTGCATCTTCTTCTGATATTGGGCTATTTTCTTTTTGGATAATAATTTTTTTCTTTTCCCCTGTTGAGTTTACCTTAACAATTACTTCTAATATTGAGTTTATATCGTATGTATAAGTTACATCAATTGATTCTTTTCCTTCTGGCCCTTTTGGAACAACTACTGAAATCTCACCTAATTTTAAGTTATTTTTCGCAAGTCTGCTCTCACCTTGAAGAACTTCGACAACAAGTTTGCTTTGCCCGTCATAGCATGTATAGAATGTTTCTGTTCTGCTGACTGGTATAACTGTGTTTCTTTCGATTATAGGATAATAATACCCAGATTCACGAGTATTTCCCATTCCTTTAACAGAAACTTCTGTTCCAAGCGAGAATGGACAAACATCAGTAAGCACAATTTCTTTTATATATTGGTCTCTTTCTTTCATCGCAGCTTGAAGTGCTGCCCCTATTGCAACAGCTTCATCAGGATTTACACTTGTATTTGGAAGTCGTCCAAATATTTTTCCAACAAACTTTCTTATTATTGGAAGTCTTGTTGCCCCACCGATTAATATTATTTCATCTATTTGACTTAATTTTATTTTTGCATCTTTTAAACTTCTCTCTATTGGTTTTCTCAATTTAGATAGAAGTAATTCACACGATCTTTCATAAGAATCTATACTTATTTCTGTCTCATAAATATTATCATTTATATTACATTTTATATTCACTGTCTTCTTGTCTGAGAATTCAAGTTTTGCTTTTTCACATTGTTTTTTAATATGAGATAAAGCCTTTTTATCAAGCTTATCTTCATCTAATTTAACTTGGTCAATAAACATTCTATATAGTATATCTGTGAAGTCTTCTCCACCTATATAGTTGTCACCAGCTACTGCTCTAACTTCCATTATATTTTTATACATTTCAAGTATTGAAATATCGAAAGTTCCTCCACCAAGGTCGAACACTAAGAATTTAGTGTGGTCATCTCTTTTATCTATGCCATAAGCTATTGCAGCTGCTGTCGGCTCGTTTATTATACGGTTTACCTTTAATCCAGCAAGCTCTCCAGCTTTTTTTGTTGCCTTTCTTTGTTCATCATTAAAATAAGCAGGCACACTGATTATCGCTTCTTCTATTTCTTGTCCAATAAAAACTTCAGCATCTTCTTTTAATGATTTTAATACAAAAGAAGATAACTCCTCAGCCTTAAACTTTTTATCTCCAAGTGCAAATTCCTTATCAGTGCCCATACTTCTTTTAAAAACTTCTGCTGTCATATTTGGATAAAGTATTTTTCTTTCCTTAGCAACTTTTCCAACATAAATATTATCATCTTCATCTATACTTACAACAGACGGAGTTAAATTTTCTCCAAGTCTATTTGGTATTATTTTCGTTTCACCTTCATCAAAATAACAAGCTAAACTGTTTGTTGTTCCTAAATCTATTCCTATTATCATAAATAACGTCTCCTTGCTACCTTTTTCTATTTAAAAAGTCCGATTTTGTATGCCAATCCAATAGCATCTGTTCTCGATATATCTAATTTAAATATCTCATCTAAATGAGCTTTTACTTTATCTATATTTCCCTTAACATATTCTAAATACGCAAGGCTACACATAGCATCGATACATTTTACTTCTGAACAGAAAAAGCATCTTGGTGATGTAAGCGCCTTGTCTATATATTTATATGCCTTATCGTATTCTCCTAAAATAATATATGCATCAGCTAAATATCGATAAATATATGGTAATTTATCTACCTTAGATTTTAAGTTATCTACAGGAGTTAATTCTATTACCTTTTTAGCATAACTATGTGCCTTTGCCTTATCGCCCAACTCAAGACATATTCTTCCCGCAGTTATATAGTTAGCTCTATTGTCTGCAACAAATTGTAATTCTTTTATAGCCTCTTCAATTAATTTTAATGCTTTTTTATAATTTCCTGTATAGAATAATAGTTTTGCTCTATCCCTCTTATGGTCTGGTTCTGGTTTTACCATTAATGAGAAAGTTTTTAGTGCCGCTTTCATGTTTCTTTTCTCTATATTTAAATTAGCCATACGAGACATGGCTTCGGCACTTAATTTTGATTTATTCATTGCTGATAAATACTCATCTAAAATTTCTTCGCCTTTATCAAAATCCCCAACCTTAACATATTGATTATATATATCTATTAAATCAGAAGCGTCATTTGTGTTTTCGTAATTTTCTCTATAGTATTTAATTGCATCTTCACGCATGCCTAATTTTGCACATACTAGACCTAATGTCCCTTCTAAATAAGATGAACTTTCGTATTCATCGCTGTTATCAAAAATTTCCTTTGCTTTTATAAAATACTCATACGATTTTTTCGCATTATCTATCATATTGTAATAGATTCCGAAGTATTCGTATAATCTCGGGTCATCTTTAAGATTTTTATCTAAGTACACTAAATCTTTATATAAATCATCTAGATTTAACAATTCTAAGTTTACTTGCACTCTTTTAAAGTAGTCATCTATATCATATTCCTTTTCAATCTGTTTATTGTAATATTCTAATGCTTTTTCATAAAGATCTTGGTCATTATATATATCTCCGATTTTTCTATCACTATATCCGTTGTCTGGATATAATTGCGCTATGTACTCAAAAGTTTCTTTAGCATCATTATATTGTTCTCTTATACTAAGTTCTATTCCCTTATAATAAAGTAATCCTTGATGTTTCGGACTGTATTTTAAACCTTTCTGTGCAAGTTCTAAAACATCGCCTTCTTCATCAGTGTTGAAAATTTCATTTATATAGTAGAAATATAATTCTTCTGGAAATGCTAGGATTCCAGCATCATCTTCTTCTAGTTTTTTTATTAGATTTTTATAAATTTCCGTAGCTTCTTCTCTTTTATCTTCATAATCTAAAATAAGCGCTTCTAAGAAGTCTAAGTTCTGATTTTCAACATCTTCATTTCTTAAAGATTTTATTTCTTCTTTAGCCATTTCGATTTCTTCTACTTCTATTAAGATTCTTATTTTATATATGTATGCAAATAAATTATAAGGGTCTTTATATAAGATATCATTACATTCATCAAATGCTTCTTTCAGATATTCCAATTCATAAAGTGATCTAATTTTCATCATATATGCTTCTGATACTTCAGGGTTTATTTCTATAATTTTGTCACAAACCTTTAGCACTTCTTCATATTGTTGATTTGCAAATAAAATCTTATTCTTCATATTTAAAAATTGTACATCATTTGGAAGTATCTCAAGTGATTTATTCAATTCTTTTAGAGCATTATTATTTTCGCCTTTTTGATTATATATCCATGCTTTTGTAAAATATACATTCTCCATAGATTTATATTTAGGCGCAAAATTATTTAACTTTTCTTCTGAAGCATTTTCTATTCCATTTTTCCACATATCTGCATACTTTAATGCCTCGTCATATTTTTTCATATCTAAATAAATTCTAGCAAATAATCTATAAATCATTAAATCTTTATTTTCGTCTACTTCTATCGAATTTGCAATATTGTATGCTTCATCTAATCTATCAACAATATAATATGTATGTGCTATTTCTAATAGCTTGTCAGTTTCAAACTTATCTTGTCCCAATCTAACTTTATTTTCATAATCATTTATAATATCTTGGTTTAATTCATCGAATAGTCTATCAATCTCTTCATATTCATACCCTTCCGAATTAATCACAGTTAATAACTCTCTTGCTTCAGCAAATCTTCCCTCATTTTTATAAATAATGCATAACCCTTCGCATGCCATTACATTTGATGGTTCTCTTTTTAAAACAGTTTTATAATATTGTTTTGCTTCTTCATTTTGACCTTTGTCTGCTAAAATCATTCCTTTTAATAAATCTGCTTCAACAACTTCATTATATTTGGGGTCTATATTAGATATGATATCCCAAGCTTCATCTAATCTATCTAAGTTATAAAGTACGACTGCCTCTTTTTTATCAACTTCCGGATGATATATTCCATATTCTTTTAAATCTTGTAATAAATCATATGTTTTTTCAATATCTCTTTCTCTATATTTTCTATTCATTTCATAAAAATCAGTTAAAAATGCTTCATAATCAAGCCCATCTTTTATTTCAAACAGACTATAGGAAGGATATTCATCGTATTTAATTCCATCAACAATTATATTATCTATAAATTCTGCTGGAAAACTTTCATATAATTCATCTATATCCTCTTCAAAATTGAAAAACTCATTTAAAAATCTAATTACAGCTGATGGAAGGTAGTAGTTTTGCATAAAAAATTCTAATAGAGCATCTCTTGCATCTGTTTTGGTCTCTATATTTTGGCATACATCATCTTTTAACAATTCTGACCATGCATTTATATCATTTCTCGCTCTAAAATTGTTATATACCTCTCTTACTTTTGCCATCCACAGACCTATTTCAGTATTATCTATTTCATTTGTATCTTCTTCGTCTTCTTGATTTGCATATTCAATAGCCTCTTCATATGCTTTTCTAAGTTGCATAAATTCTTCTGGTTTGTCTTCAGGATTTGTGTTGCTTAATTTGTTTAAGTAAGCCTCCTTGATTTCCATCTCATTTTTTGTTGGCTCAATCCCTAATATTTTAAAAATCTTCATAAATTCCTCCATAAATCCCTAATATCATTTTTCAATACCATTAAGGGTTTATCTTATAAATTCCCTTATAAAAATAGTACACTAGTTTTGTAAAGAAAAAAAGACCTTGCACTTAATATGTACAAGGTCTTTATATATTTAAAATTATAATATTCTAACTAACTATATACCAGCTTGTTCTTTTAAAGTTTCAGCTTTATCAGTTCTTTCCCATGGTAAATCTATATCAGTTCTACCGAAGTGACCGTAAGCAGCAACTTGTTTGTATATAGGTCTTCTTAAGTCAAGGTCTCTTATTATAGCACCTGGTCTTAAGTCGAAGTTTTTGTTTATTAATTCAACTAATACTTCTTCAGAAACTTTTCCAGTTCCGAAAGTATCAACGAATATTGATAATGGTTTAGCAACACCGATTGCGTAAGCTAATTCTATTTCACATTTGTCTGCAAGTCCAGCAGCAACTATGTTTTTAGCTACGTATCTAGCAGCATAAGCAGCAGATCTATCTACTTTTGTTGGATCTTTACCAGAGAATGCTCCACCACCGTGTCTAGAGTATCCACCGTAAGTATCTATTATTATTTTTCTACCAGTTAAACCAGTATCTCCTTGTGGTCCACCTATAACGAATCTACCTGTTGGGTTGATGTAGTACATAGTTTCTTCATCTAATAATTCAGCAGGTATAACAGCTTTTATAACGTGTTCTATTAAGTCTCTTCTTATAGTTTCGTTATCAACACTTTCACTATGTTGAGAAGATATTAATACAGTGTGAACTCTAACTGCTTTGTTTCCTTCGTATTCAACAGTTACTTGAGTTTTACCATCTGGTCTTAAGTAATCTAATAATCCAGATTTTCTAACTTCTGTTAATCTTCTTGATAATTTGTGAGCTAAAGATATTGGAAGTGGCATTAATTCTTCTGTTTCATTACAAGCGAAACCGAACATTATACCTTGGTCTCCAGCACCAACTTTTTCTATTTCTTCTTCAGTTTGTTCTCCTGATTTACTTTCTAAACCTTCATCAACACCCATAGCGATGTCTCCTGATTGTTCATCTATAGCAGTTATTACTGCACAAGTATTGCAGTCGAATCCAAATTTAGCTCTAGTATATCCGATACCTTCTACTGTTTCTCTAACTAATTTTGGGATATCAACATAAGCGTTTGTACTTATTTCACCTGCAACTAATACTAATCCAGTTGTAGTAGTAGTTTCACAAGCAACTCTTGATTGTGGATCTTTTTCTAATAATGCATCTAGTATTGCATCTGATATTTGGTCACACATCTTGTCTGGATGACCTTCAGTAACTGATTCTGACGTAAATAAATGTCTTGCCATTTTAGTTCCTCCTTAAATTTCTATAGTTTATTTTATATCATAATTTGTTCCTAGAAAATCTTTATTGTAATAAAAATTTTCTCACGGGAATTCTAGATTATATTCTTTATTTTACAAGAAATTAAATTCTTTATACTTTCTTATAAATCAAAAAACCTCTTCTATGTAGAAGAGGATATTGTATGCTTAAATACGCGACCTCATCTTTCTAGAATTCTCTCTAGCAGGATTTAGCACCTTCCTTTTTCAAGTGGTTGCTGGGCTTCGTAGGGCCTGTCCCTCAGCCTCTCTTGATAAGGTAATCAAGAAATTTTTCTTTCAAATTTAACACTATAAATGATACCTGTTTTGTGATTCATTGTCAAGCATTTTTGCAATTCTCTTTCCCTGTTTTTGTTTTATTTTTTAATAGTCACAATTTCGTAACTCTTGTAAAAATAGTATTATTTCATACTTTCAACTCATATATTATCTAGAAGGGAGGAACTCCTATGTATTTAGCCAAAGTAAACTATAAAAGAGAAGATGTCACGCATATATTAAGTAATATTCTCAAAAATATAATCTCTGATAATACTGTAATAATATGTATAGGAACAGATCGTGCTATTGGAGATGCACTAGGGCCTCTAGTAGGTACTATGCTCAAAAATAGTGATTTTAAATACCCTGTCTACGGTACATTGGATAATCCTATTCATGCTTTAAACATTTATGAATCAATCGAACAGATTAAAAGCAAACATTCCTCGAGCCAATTTTTAGCCATAGATGCCTGTTTGGGCTCGGCAAGTAACATAGGTAATATACAAATACGAGAAGGACCTATACTTCCAGGCAAGGGCGTAGGTAAGAAATTACCCCAAGTAGGGACTTATTCTATCGTTGGCATTGTAGATAAAATAGATGAAAATAATAGATTTTCTTTTAACAATATAAGGCTTCATTTCATTTTAGAATTAGCAGAAACAATTGCTTTATCCCTGCTCCTTGCAACATAACAAAAAGTAGCTATGGTAAAATAATAAATTTTATATTATTTTAAAATAGCTACTTTTTAGTTTATATCAATATTCTGTTTATTTTAATCGATTATTTTTTAAAGCTTCCACCTGTTTCTAATAAATCAAGTGAACCTAATGATAATCCAGTTCCTTTAGCAACACAAGAAAGTGGGTCATCTGCTAATACTACTTTTATACCTGTACTTTCTTCTATTCTATCGCCTAAACCTTTTAACATAGCTCCTCCACCTGTCATCACTATGCCTTTGTCGCTTATATCAGCTGCTAATTCTGGTGGTGTTTTTTCTAGTAGATTTTTAGTTGCTGCTACTATTTGTTCAACACATGGGTTAAGCGCATCTAATATTTCGTTTGAATTTACAGTTATAGTTACAGGAAGTCCTTTTACTAAGTTTCTTCCGCTGATATTCATAGTTCTTGGCTCGTCCTCTTTAACAGCAGTTCCTATTTCTATTTTTAATCTTTCAGCACTTCTTTCCCCTATTAATACATTGTATTCTTTTTTGATGTATTTGATTATTGCTTCGTCAAATTTATCTCCGCCTAATTTTATAGAGTCACTTACTACTGATCCACCTAATGATATTACAGCTATATCTGTAGTTCCCCCACCGATATCTATTATCATGTTACCATTTGGTTGAGCTATATCTATTCCAGCTCCTATTGCCGCTGCTATAGGTTCTTCTATAATATAAACTTCTCTAGCCCCTGCTTTTCTTGTTGCATCTTCAACAGCTCTTTTTTCTACTTCAGTAACACCTGTTGGTACACAGACCATTATTCTCGGCATTACAAATCTACCAAATCCTTTTTTCTCTACTATTTTTTCAATAAAATAAGATAGCATTTTTTCTGTTATCTCATAATTTGATATAACACCATCTCTTAATGGTCTTATAACGTCTATATTTGCAGGTGTTCTCCCTATCATTCTTCTTGCTTCTGTACCTACTGCTATAACTTCTTTTAATTTATTATCTACTGCTACTACTGATGGTTCTTCTAGTACTATCCCTTTTTCACTTACATATATCAGTACGTTAGCAGTCCCTAAATCTATACCTATATCAGCTCCTGACATCTATTTTCACTCCTTTTTACATTTTTGCATTTCTAAGTCTTTATATTTATATTAAATTTTATTAATAATCATTAATTCTCCTATTCTACAATATAGGCAAAAATTTGTCTTTAGTCAAGAAAAAAATGTAGGTTATCCTACATCTTTTTTTGTTGCTGGTATTTCAATTTTGTGGCCATTCCTCCTCGAATATGCCTTTCTGATTTATTTTTCTCTAAAACTTGTTTTACTTCACTAGCTAATAATGGGTAAATTTCTTCTAATCGCTCTGTTACATCTTTATGAACAGTACTTTTACTTACTCCAAAAACCTTAGCTGTTTGTCTTACCGTTGCCTGCTTTTCTAATATATATTTCGCAATAATAACCGCTCTTTGTTCTATATGAGATTTCAAGACCTCCCCTCCCTCAATATCAGTCCTATTGATATATATGAAAAAGGGGCAAAAAATATAACAGGAGACTTCTCATTTTTTATGAAAAGTCTCCTGCTTCTAACTTTATTCTAATAAACTCAATGGATTAATAGCTTTATCATTTTTGTAGGCTTCTATATGTACATGTGTACCATCTTCATTTTCAACATTTGTTGTATTGCCTACATAACCTATACAATCGCCTTCTTTAACAGTATCTCCTTTTTGTAATGATACATTTTCTTTTATGCCAGAATATATTACTGTTAAACCATCAGCATAAGATAATTTTATACTTGTTCCGTATTTATCATCTGAATATACAGATTCAACAGTTCCATCAAGTATTGATTTTATCTCTGCTCCATCTTCTGCTGCGACATCTAATCCTTTATGTATTTCCCAAACATCTAGTGTTTTTGAGTAACTAGGCATTTCTGTAGAATACTGTCTAAGTACTTCAGTTCCTATGTAATTTAATTTAGATTCGCTTTTTGTTTGTTCTTTTTCTGTTTTTTGTGTTTGTTGTTTATTTTCTTCTTTGGCTTTTTCTAGGTTTTGTTTTGATTCTGTTGATGTTGGAACAGAATCATCTTTATCTTTTACTAAATTTATCTCATTATCCTTATTAACGGCATCATTATTTGATACCAATTTATTTAGGTTTTTATTTGTAAATATAATACCACCCAAAGCTACAAGACAAATACATATGAATAAAGATAGATAAAATATATCTTTCTCTAATAATTTCTTTTTCATACTGCACCTCCAAATATATTAATACATTTAGAGTATTGACACCTTTTTTTATTTTATGCCTATATATGAAAAATTTTTTATTTTTTATATATTTATCCATGTATAATTCTATATATTTTGTTTTACTTGTTTTATATGATTTTATATTAGATATCTATTATAAACCATATTCCTTAGATATTCATTATAAAATTATATTCTAATATATATCTTTTATTTTTGTGTCTGTGTAGTAATGTAGTAGTATCTCGTCGTATTTATAATTTTTTTGTGCCATACCTTCAGCACCCCATTGGCTCATACCTACTCCATGACCATAACCTCTTACTTTGAATATAACTGTATCTTTATTAAATCCTATGTCAAAGTTAGAAGAATTTAAACCAAAAATAGTACGCATATTTCTACCCGTAATCTTTTTGTTTCCAACTTGAATATTATTTACTGAGCCAGCAGCAGTTCTGTCTAATATCTTCACTACTTTATCCAAATTTTCAATAGATATAGAAATACTTGAATAATTCTTTTTCAATAAGTTTACAAAGTCGTTTTTATTTATTTTTGTTTCAGTATAGTATTTCGGTGATTGTTCTTCATAAGGACTGCTCACTGATTTTAAGTATGGGTATTGTTCTGAAAATACTTCTTCACTGTTTTCTGTCTTACCACCTGATGTTGAGAAATATAGTGGTAGTATTGCCTTATCATCATATGTTAATATATGACCTTTTGTATCATCTACTGCTTGTTTTATCTTAGGATATGAATTTTTCATCCATTCATCACCCTTTTTGTTTTTTAACTCGTCATAAGATGCATATGCTTGACAGTGATTTGAATTAGTGCATATGTCCGCCCCATTATGGCCTTGTGTCATGTTATTTTCCATTTTGTAGATAATATAAGTCCTTGCAGCTATTGCCTGAGCCTTTAAAGCCTCTTCAGAGAAGTCTGATGACATTTCTGATGCGACAACTCCATATAGAAATGTTTCTATGTCCATTTTCTCTATAGTATTTTTACTACAATGATATACAGTTATGGTTGGACTTTTAGAATCTACAGTTTCATAGGTATCTTTTTTCTGTTCTGATTTTTGCGTTATTTTTTTAGCAATTTCAGAACTAGCCACTTCATTTTTTCCATAAAAGAGCACACTAATTAAAACAGGGAGCAATATACAAAAAATCATTGTCCCTATCAAAAATATTATAGGTTTTTTCATATAATTAATGCCTCCATAGATTTCTATATGCATAAATATATGAAAAAACCCAATTATTTATTCCTATCTAAAATGTCTTACTTTACTAATAAATGTCGATAACCACATATAAGTAAATATTAAAATTCATATAGCTAGTAATTAGAATTAGTCTTCTACTATTTCTATATTACCACCTAAAGATCTTATTTTCTTATCTATATCAACATATCCTCTTTGTATGTGATATATTTCACCTATTTGAGTTTCTCCTTCAGCTATAAGTCCACATAATATAAGTGCAGCTCCTGCTCTTAAGTCAGTTGCATTTACATTAGCTCCGTAAAGTTGGTCAACACCTTTAACTACAGCTGTTCTTCCTTCTATTTTTATGTCTGCACCCATTCTGTTGAATTCTGCAACGTGCATAAATCTATTTTCAAATACTGTTTCTATTACAACACCAGTTCCTCTAGCAACTGTAAGCATAGCCATTATTTGTGCTTGAACATCTGTAGGGAATCCTGGATGTGGTAAAGTTTTAACATCTACTGCTTTTAATTTTTCTGGTCCAACTACTCTTATTGAATTGTCCATTTCTACAACTTCGCAACCTGCTTCTATTAATTTAGCAGTTACTGGTTTTAAGTGTTCAACTAATACATTTTCAACTGTTATATCACCTTTTGTCATAGCTGCAGCAACCATGTAAGTTGCAGCTTCTATTCTGTCTGGTATAACATCATGTTCAGTTCCTTTTAATTCTTTAACACCTTTTATTCTTATAGTGTTTGTACCTGCACCTTTAACATCTGCTCCCATTTCGTTTAGGAAGTTAGCTAAGTCTACTATCTCTGGTTCTTCTGCTGCATTTTCGATTATAGTAGTTCCTTCTGCAAGTACTGCAGCCATCATTATATTTTCAGTTGCTCCAACAGATGGGAAATCTAAGTATAATTTAGATCCGACTAATTTATCTGCTTTAGCTTCTACAAATCCGTGATCCATTATTATATCTGCACCTAAAGCTTTAAATCCTTTTAAGTGTAGGTCTATTGGTCTTGTTCCTATTGAACATCCACCTGGCATTGATATTTTTGTTTGGTTAAATCTAGCAAGTAATGGTCCCATTACGAAGAATGAAGCTCTCATTTTTCTTACTAATTCATATGGCGCTTCACAAGTAGTTAAGTTACTTGCGTCTACTGTTAAAGTTTTGTCTTTGTATTCAACTTCCGCACCAAGGTGTCTTATTAAGTCTGATATAACGTGTACATCTGTTAAATCTGGTACTTCGTGTAAAACTGATTTACCTTTTACTAATAGTGTTGCCGCTATTATAGGTAATACTGCATTTTTTGCTCCATCTATTCTAACATTACCTTTAAGTGGGTTACTTTTCTTCACAATTATTTTAGCCATAAATATGTCTCTCCTCAATCTAATAATCTATTTTTATTATAGGTGTAGCCATATATATTGTCGTTCTATCATCATCTTCGCTATACCTAATTCCTATATTCAAATTCATTTCTCTATCTAAATATTTTAAGTTATTTTCTTTTAATAATTTACTATATGCATTTACTGATAAAAAGTTTTCTTCCTCTATATCATCAATTTTTTCAGCATACATATTATATAATATTTTCTCCAAAATAGCACTAATTTTAGCGTTATTTAATTTATTTGTATATTCTCCTGCTATACAAATATTAATATTTACTTTATCTGAATATTTGTTTAGTTCATTTTCTAACTTAACATAAACATTCTCTATATTTTTATATACTTTATTATTTAATATGTCAACTATTATATAGAATTCTTTTGAATTTTTTTTGACTCCAACTATTGAAATTCCTTTATCTTCGTCATCATAATTTACATATATTTCACCTTTTTGCATTTTTGAGCTTAACTCACCATGACCATCACCTAAATTTTTTGCAATTTCTGTGCAAATGTCTTTTAGTTGATTCATGTCCATTTCTTTTTCTATTATTATGCTAGATTTTATGTTATAAAATTTGAAATTAGATTCAGTCATCTCAAAACTTTCTATGAATTTATCTATCCATTGTGTTTGATTTTGTTGTCCATAAATTGTAATTGCTCCAAATAAAGATAAGATAAGTACAAAGAAACATATCATTGCTTTAAATAATTTCATTTTAAAGTCCCCCTCTAATTTATCTTTACTTAAAGTATCTACAGATTTATTGTTTTTAAACGTAATTATTTTAACTTAAGATTATTAGTAATTAAATCTAGATTTTTATTAAATATTTATTATTTCTATTAATAGTTGTTAAGGCTTTATTTTCGTATATTTCAGCTTTTATCAATGTTTTAATCATATAAGTATTTTTTCTCGCTTATACTAGCATTTATTCGATTATTTGATATGTATAATTTTTACACCTATCTTATTAATCAATACTTAATATGTCTTTTAATGATTTTAATAAGAGATATTTTTACACAAAACAAAAGTGCAACCGAAGTTGCACTTTTTTAATGTATTTATAATATTGGGGGAATATTATGAGGAATACATTTATATTATGGTCAATAAAAAAAATTATATACACAAAAAATAAAATTTTTCTTTTTTATAAATTTTTTAACTAATAATGATAATACTTCTTCCCAAAGCAAAGACCCATTTTACTTATGTAAAATGGGCCTTCTAGCTAATGTGTATGTGTTGTTAAATTATTTTTTTGTATTGTATTTATATTAATTTTTTAAATTAAATTCAAATTATTCAACTGTAACTGATTTAGCTAAGTTTCTTGGTTTATCTATATCGCATCCTCTTTCTTTTGCAACATAGTAAGCTAATAATTGAAGTGGTATTACACTTAATATACCAGCTAATATGTTATCAACTTCTGGGATGTATATAACTGCATCAGAAGATTTTTCTACTTCTTTGTTTGTTTCTTCAGTTATTGATATAACGTTAGCTCCTCTTGCTTTAACTTCTTGCATGTTAGATAACATTTTTTCGAATAGGCGTTGTTGAGTTGCTAAAACTATTACTGGAACACCTTCTTCTATTAATGCTATAGTACCATGTTTTAATTCACCAGCTGCAAATGCTTCAGCATGAGTGTAAGATATTTCTTTTATTTTTAAAGCACCTTCCATTGCAGTTGAGTAGTCAAGACCTCTACCTAAGTAGAATATGTCGTTTTTGTCTACTAATTGTTTAGATATTTCTTTTATTTGATCTTCACATTTTAATACTTCTGCAACTTGATCTGGTATTTCTTTTAATTCTGCTATATAGTTCATGTACTCTTCTTTAGTTATAGTACCTTTTTTAAGACCAAAGTCTAAAGCTATCATTATGAAAGCTACTATTTGAGTAGTGTAAGCTTTTGTAGAAGCAACTGCTATTTCTGGACCAGCCCAAGTATATAATGTATAGTCAGATTCTCTAGCTATTGAAGAACCAACAACGTTAGCTATTGATAAAACTGTAGCACCTTTAGCTTTGGCTTCTCTTAAAACTGAAAGTGTATCAGCAGTTTCACCTGATTGACTTGCTAATATGACTAAAGTATTTTCATCTACAAAAGGATCACTGTATCTGAATTCTGAAGCTATATCAGTTACTACTGGAACTTTTAAGAATCTTTCTACTGCGTGTTTTCCAACAAGTCCTGCATTATAAGCAGTACCACAAGCTACTATATATATTTTGTTTATTTTATCTAATTGTTCTTTTGTTATATTTATATCATCTAATTTTATTTCGCCATTTGCATCTAGTCTTCTTTCTAGAGTATTTCTAGTTGCTTCTGGTTGTTCATATATTTCTTTTATCATGAAATGGTCGTATCCAGCTTTTGATGCTGCTTCAACGTCCCAGTTTATTTCATTTACTTTCTTTTCAACTACTTCTCTATTTTCGTTTAATACTTCAACTTTGTCCCCTACTATATGAACATATTCACCATTTTCTAAGTAGTAAACTTTTCTTGTATATTTTAATACTGCAGGTATATCAGAAGCTATGAAGTTTTCACCTTCACCTAATCCTACTATTAATGGACTGTCTTTTCTTACTGCAACTAATTCTTTATCATTTTCTGTGCATATAACACCTAATGCATAAGCCCCTCTAAATCTAGCTGTAGCTTTGTAAACTGCATCTAAAAGATCTCCATTATAGTATTTGCTTATCATATGAGCTGCTACTTCTGTATCAGTTTGAGATATAAATTCATATCCTTCTGCTTGTAATTCTTCTCTTAATTCTAGGTAGTTTTCTATTATACCATTGTGAACTACTGCTATTGTTTTTTCTTTGTTAAAGTGAGGATGTGAGTTTACATCTGATGGTACTCCATGAGTTGCCCATCTTGTATGACCTATTCCTAAATGCCCTTGTATTGGATTTTTTTCTAAATCTTCAGCAAGTATTGCTAATCTACCTTGGTATTTTCTTATTTCTAATTCATCTTTACCATTGTTTACTGCTACACCTGCAGAGTCATATCCTCTGTATTCTAATTTTGAAAGCCCATCAACTAATACGTCTGTCGCTTGTCTGTTACCTAAGTATCCTACTATTCCACACATAATTTGTGTCCTCCTAAAAAATATTATTTATATATTTTTAAGATTTCGGGTCAATCCACATGGGTTTCTTTTTGTGTAGTGAAATTGCTTTCACCCTTTGTAGAAATCCTTCGATGGTGGCACACCGCAGAGCATCCGCCGATATTTCGATTAACTCTGACCTCGTCAACTTAAAAAATTAAGTTCTGGCGCTTTATAAACACTAGTTTTATTCTAGTATTTACAATTAACTTAAGATATATTCCTATGCTGTCATTAACACAATATTTGAAATTGTATATTTCATGTGACTTTAGACTACATATCAATGTTTATATTCAGTTTTAATCTTACTTAATGGGTATAAAACCACGTGAAACGCAGTTTTATACCTCTTATTTACTTTTAATTAAACATACTCTCTTAAGCTAATTTCTCTTTTATAAGATCTGCTAAACCTTGTGCTAGCTCTCTTATTTGACCTTCATCTTTACCCTCTAACATAACTCTAACTAATGGTTGTGTTCCAGATGGTCTTATTAAAACTCTACCTGTTCCATTCATCAGTTTTTCTAATCTTTCTATTTCAGCTCTTATTTCATCATTCTCCATAAATTTATTTTTAACTTCATTTCTAACTTCAACATTTATTAAAACTTGTGGGTATGTTGTCATTAAAGCTGATTGTTCTGATAAAGTTTTACCTTCTTCTTTTACTATTTTAGAAACGATTAATGAACTTAAAGTTCCATCTCCAGTAGTATTATAATCTAGGAAAATCATATGTCCTGATTGTTCTCCACCTAAATTATGACCACTTTTTTTCATTTCTTCTATAACATATCTATCACCAACATCTGTTATTGCTAAATCTATTCCATATTCTTTAGCTGCTGCGTGAAGACCTATATTACTCATTGTAGTTACAACTAATGTATCATTAGCTAATTTATTTTGTTTTTTAAGATATACAGCACCTAATATCATTATATGGTCGCCGTCTACCTCGTGACCCTTTTCGTCAACTGCGATTAATCTATCAGCATCACCATCATATGCAAGACCTAAATCTGCTTTATGTTCTATAACAGCTTTTTTAAGTCCTTCTGGATGTGTAGAGCCACATTCATGGTTAATATTTTCACCATTAGGAGTAATGTTCATTGCTATTACTTCTGCACCTAATTCTTTGAAAACCATTGGTGCAACTTTATAAGCTGCTCCGTTTGCACAGTCTAAAACTACTTTTAGTCCTGTTAAATCAGTGTTTACAATAGATTTTAAATAATCTACATAGTCTTGAGTTGCTGTATGTTTGTGTATTTTTATACCAACCTCATTACCTATAGGATTATAATCTATTTTTTCTATATTATCAATATATTCTTCTATTTTTAATTCTATTTGGTCATCTAATTTAAAACCATCTTTATTGAAGAATTTTATACCATTGTCTTCCATTGGGTTGTGTGATGCAGATATTACAACTCCACATTCAGCACCGTATTTTCTAGTTAAGTATGCAACCCCTGGTGTAGGTATAACACCAACAGTTATTACATCGCAACCAACAGACATTAATCCAGCGATTAATGCTGCTTCTAGCATATCTCCTGATTGTCTTGTATCTCTACCAACTACTACCTTTACTTTATATTCGTTATTAGCAAGAACATATCCTCCTGCTCTTCCTAATTTGTATGCTAAGTCGCAAGTAAGCTCTTTGTTAGCAACTCCTCTTACGCCATCAGTTCCAAAATACTTTCTCATAAAAAGTCTCCTTCCAAAAATGAAAACCTTAATAATTATTATATCAGTAAAGAGCCAAAAACTTTCTTACAATTTTTTAACATTTATTTACATTTAATAATT
>OLPU01001019.1_pt1 | contig 22370 bp, 10 predicted proteins | sample 1673111 | NCBI WGS metagenome assembly OLPU01 (sample SAMEA3136755, study PRJEB25190) | human gut metagenome | reverse complement strand
AAGGGGGTTAACTAATTAATACCCAGCACTTTAAGCTTTCCAATCAACGATAAAACTATCCTCTACCCATATACGGTGAAACACCGTATCAAGTACATCAAGTTACTGATAATCAACTCTTTAACTCTCACTATAAGAGAACAGAACTATCCTTGATAATCTTCTCCCTGCACTCTTCCATCAGCCACTTCGGCGTACTGGTAGCGCCACAGATACCAACCGTTTCCACATCCTTGAACCAGTTCATATCTATCTCGTCGGCACTTTCTATCTGGTAGCTGTTGGCATTCACACTCTTGCATTCCTTGAAAAGCACCTTACCGTTCGAGCTCTTTCTGCCACTCACAAAGAGGATGACATCATGCTTGCTGGCAAAGGCAGCGATGTTAGGCATGCGGTTAGCCACCTGACGGCAGATGGTATCGAAACTCTTGAAAGTAGCGCCCTCTACGATATGCTCCTGGCAGTATTCGATGATGCGGTGGAACTCATCGAGACTCTTGGTGGTCTGGGAGTAAAGATAGATATCTTTAGAGAAATCCAGCTGACCGGTTTCCTTCAGCTGCTTCACATCCTCAAACTTCTCTACCACAATGGCATGACTCTCCGTCTGCCCCACCAGTCCGAGCACCTCAGCATGGCCGTTCTTGCCGAAAATCACGATCTGTGCCTCCGGATTGTTGACATACTGCTTCTTGATGCGGCGCTGCAACTGGAGCACCACAGGACAGGTAGCATCGATGATTTCGATGTTGTTTCGCTCGGCAAGGGCATAAGTTTCAGGCGGTTCACCATGAGCACGGAGCAAGACCTTTACGCCCTGCAGTTCCTCCATCTGCTCATGGTCTATCGTGATGAGTCCCGCTTCATGCAGGCGCTCCACCTCCATACCGTTATGCACAATATCGCCCAGGCAGTAAAGTTTACCGCCCTTAGCCAACTCCTCTTCAGCTTTCTTGATGGCAGTGGTTACGCCAAAGCAGAACCCACTGCCGTTATCTATTTCTATCTGCACGATATTCGTTTTTAATTCATTGTACATTAATCTTCACCACCACCTTAGCATAGTCAGGATCATTCGTAATCATGAGGATACGAGGGTGTCTGACACGCGATTTCTTCAAGTCGGCAGCCACAGCCGTCACCTTCATCTTAACGGTCTCTCCTGGCTGAATCTTACTCTTCTTCAGGTTCACCTGCAAGCCCATCGTAAACATCTGCATGCTGCGGATATCCAGTTCCGACTTACCCTTATTGGTAATCAGAATCTCACCCTTCAGCTTCTTCTTTCCATTGAAACTACCCAGATTGAGATCGGTGGCAGACATCTCTATCTTCGGAGCCAGTGCCTTCTTGGCTGGAGTCATGTTCTCGAAACCAGGAAGAAGAACGGCTGATACCACGATTTCCTTTTCAGGCGCAACCTTATCGCCAGGACGCTCACCGAGATAAACCGATGTCTGGTTCAAGCCCAGGTCGCGCAGTTTCTTGGAATCCAGCACGAAACTGATTTCGGCAGAATGACGCGGAGCTACCTTGGAAGGCGATACGAAAGCATGAAGATAGGGTGGCAGATGCATCACTACCGGCTCCAGTAATTCGTCGGTAGGATTGAAGATATGGATGCGCTGAACCGGACGGTCGCCACGGTTCACGTCATCAAACTCCACCTCCTGGGCATCACTCTTGATGACACCCAACATCTCATCGTAAGAACCAGCGAAATCTACTACGCTGCCCACTACCTTTCCCCTCATAGAGAGGATGAACGGGTCTTCACCCGCATTGGTATAGAGGCAAACCTGCTTGGTGAAAGTACCCATCTGCTTGGCATCGTATACCGCCTTGATGACGAAACTTTCGCCGGCAGCAATGCTCGTCTTCGGATAATCTACCTCCGTACAGCCGCAGCTTTTCAATACATTGTTGATAACCAACGGCTTGTGCCCGTCATTCTTCAGCATGAATTCGGCAGTTACAGGCTTGTTGAACACCACCTGTCCGCAGTCTACCACCTCGTGCTGGGTTGTAATCTTCTGTGCTGATGCAGGCAGCGCCAACAGCGCTGAGAGCATCCATATATTCATCCGTTTCATACTATTCTATTTTAAATTATCAATCTATAAACTTTTAACTATCAATTATTAACTTTCAATTCATAAGTCTCTGTGCGGCCACCAAACTCCGGACTGTAGGTACACTCAGCGGTGCAAGTTCCGCTCTGATAGTCGCCCTTTCTATCCACGTAATACTCCATTTCTACGATGTGCTTACCTTTAGATAAACGATCGAAATAGAAATTTGTTGCATGATCTCTTGGAGAAACATAGCAGCCTATGCCCCACTGATAACCGCTCAACTGGTTGACCGGCTCCAGACATGCCGCACGCTTATCCGTAATCTGCACGAAGTCATAGTCGCGGTCGGCGGTGATGAGGAGCGTTACCTTCACCTTCTCGCCTACCTTCGCCTGCGCCTTGCCCTTACCCTCAGATTCGGCAGGAACGATGACACGGCGCACCTTGATGCCCGACTCCATGGAACCGATTTCGCTGATAGGCTGCTTAAACTCTGCATAGACGGCTCCCCAGCTGGTATAATCGCTCTTCTTCTGGATGCTCAGCTTAGATGCCTTGCCCGTCTTTTCGGTCTTCACATAGCCCAAAGTAGTGGAATCCTGCGGCATCGGCAGCAGCTTTCCGTCCAGTTTCAGCACGGCATTCTCAGCCTTCCTGTTCCAGTTGCTCTCATTGCCCTTCATAAAGGCGTAGACAGCATCCACGGTATTCACCGGCGTATCCCAAACCTGTGTGCGTTTCGACATCAGGAGCCAGCGCTGCAGTTCCTCAATGGTCTGCTTGTCGTTCGGTTTCAGCATCTGCATCGCCTCTATCACAGATACCTGGGTTGGTATCTTATAGTTTCTCCAGCTGTAGAGTGCCTTGCGGGTATCGTAGTAGCGACCCATCTCCTCGCGGTAAACGGCATATTCGTTCACGCTCTGCAGATATTCGCCAGCCTTCTCGCGGTAAGCAGCATTCTGCTTGCTGTTTCTGGCGAGAACCACGGCAGCACGCGCCTTGCCATAGATGGAGAAATCACCCGTCATCTTCGACATCTTGTCCAAAAGATAAGCTTTATCCTGCTCCAGATTCTGCTTCATCTTTCTGCCATCCATCGAAAGGATGTAGAGATAATGCAGCGCCTGTTCGCTAGGACTCACCTTCTGCTTTTTCTCCTCCTGCTTCTTCATTTCTCTTACTTCCCGAGCTGTCTGCAGAGAGAGATAGTTCAGAGCCGAAGTCAGCATCCGGGCGGTTGATTTCTGCACACCTGCGATGGCATTCAATCGAACCATCATTTCGGCTACCGACGTAGTCATATACCGGCTGCCCTTCATGCCCTTCCACCATGAGAAGGAACCGTCAGCGTTCTGCAACTTCTTCAGTTTCTCCACCTGATTCTGCAGACGGATGCTCTCCTGAGAGAGAGTCTTCTGAGAATGATTATCCAAAGAGAGAGTCTTCTGGATATGGGTGGTAATGGTATTGGCGTAGATGGCAGACATCAACGAGATGGCGTTCTCCTCATCCGGATTACTGATAGCTGGCAGCGCCTTCACCATCAGCCAACTTGGGTTATTGGTGTACTCGATGGTTACCTTTGCCTCTTCAGCGCCCTTCGCCTGTTTGCCCTCCTTGTTCAGGAAGAGTTTGCTCAGGTCGAAGTTCTGCTCACCCTTCTGATGCAGGGTGATAGGCAGGGTGTTCACCACGAGTTCACGGTTGCTCAAAACCGGCAGATAGTGCTGTTCACCATCGCTGTAGCCATTACCGGCAGCCACCACCTTATTAATATATACGCCTTCTTTCAGTCCCTGGACATCAAAGGAGATGGTAGCAGAGCCCTCGGCAACGATGCTGTAGTTCTGCGTCTTCTGCCAAACCACCTTGTTGGTCTCCGGGTCGAGAATCTGCATACGGGCGTTGCCGCTCACTTTCTTGTCGGAAGTATTGAAGAGTTTCACCACGATGGTGCTCTTATCGCCCTCACGCAGGAAGCGAGGCATGTTTGGCTGCACCATCACGGTTTTCTGAGCCACAGCCTCATCCACCAGCAAACCATTGCGCATCTCCTTGTCATGAGCCAAGCCCATGAACTTCCAGGTAGTCACGCTCTCCGGCAGGGTAAATCTGATGGCTACGTTGCCATTGTTGTCGCTCTCCAAGGCTGGATAGAAGAAGGCAGTCTCGTTCAGGTTTTCACGCACCTGCACATTGTCAAGGTACTGTCCTACGTCTGAGCCAGAACCACCTACAAACTGCGGCATCTCCTCTACTACATCAAAAACCTTGTTGGCAGATGGAGCAGCCGCTGCAACACGGGTCATCTTAGAGCCATGAATCCTTATGACTTTCGCTTCCTCTCGAACCAGCTCGTCTTTCTTTATACGAACAGCCTCAACGGTTCTGCCAGAAGAACGTTCCAACTTGCTCAGTTCCACCGCTTGCATATAAGCATAATAGCTAAAGAATTTGCCATCAAACTTATCTACATCCAGTCCCCTCTCGTCATAATATTTGGTAGGATAAACGCCATTCAAGTATAATGAACGGAAAGTGAGGTTGTCCTCCCAGTAGCAGTCTGGCAAACTCTGATAGAAGCCCAGGGAGAAATTCCAGGAATGCGGGGCTATCTGGTCGAGCGACTTGTCATAGAGTACGCTCATCAGCTGCGCCTTGGCTGGCTTGCCGTCAGGGGTGGTAATCTTCAGCGTCCACTCCTCCTTCTGTCCAGGGGTCAGACGGTTGCGGAAGGTCTTCCAGGCGATATTCAGTTTCTTCTCAGGCAAAGGACGGGCGATGCTCATCATTCGGGTATAGCACTTGCCTTGCTTCACGAAACTATAGTTCAGTACGATGCCCGACGCATATTCCTCCTTGTAGGTGAAAGGCAGAGTCACGATACTGTCGCCCAACTCCCAGGCGCCCTTCTCCAGCAGTTTGTTGCCGGCGATGATGGAATATACGATGTGCGCTCCGTTCTCCGAAGAGCCCACCTGGATATAGACCGGCTTGCCATCACGAGGGAAGGTCTTCGCCGTCTGATAATACCATTCGGTAGTTGGCTCCACCGGATGGGTATCCTTCATGCTGAAAAGGGTGAATTTCTGCTGCAGGGTGTCCTGTCCGCAGATTGCCTCCAGCTGATGAACGCCAGATTTCCAAGCGAGGGAAGAAGATGCAGAGGAAGAAGCATATTCCTTGATAGAAACCGGTGCATTCGCCTCGGCATCCTTCCATTCGCCCTTATCAATTCGATATTTTAACCTACTAGAAATCGGCATACCACTGGCATTGCGGTAAGCGAAGGTCACCGTCTTCAGACTGTCTGTTTCGATACGCTTAGGAAGATTCACCGTGAGGATGGTTGGCTTGGTGCCCAGAGGCAGACTCATCACGCCCTCGTGGCTCTCGCCGCTGATGTCGGTAACGATGGCTGAGACCTCGAAGTTAAAGAAACGGGCGATGCGCATGAAATCGCTCATATCAGCCTCGTCTTTTCCTGACAAGGAAGCCTCCAGCGGAATCTCCACATCGAAGGTTCCGTCCTCACGAGTCACGCAACTGTCAGTCTTCACCAACTGTCCGGCAGAGCCTGCGCCCCACCACCAAAGCTGGTTTCTGCGGGTCACCTGATACTCCACCTTGGCACCCTGTACCGGCACTCCGGCATAGGTCTTGGCTGAAGCTTTCACCACCACGGTGTCGCCCCAGGTATATTTCTCGTTCACCTTCGGGAAGGTAATCTCGAAGGTTGGACGCTTGTACTCCTCAACTTTGAAATATTCGCTTGCTGTACCATTCACGGAGATGGAATACTGTCCTGTCTTTCCCTCCTTCGGCAATTCGAAATCTACGGAAGCCGTACCGTATTCATCGGTCGTAGCCTTCTGCTCAGCCACCTGCTTCCAGTTAGGATCTCGCAGGATAAAATTCAGTTCCATGCTCTTGCCAGGCACACTGGCATCCAAGCCCTTCTTCACGATGTAGGAAATGGCTGAGGCATGCACGGTCTGACCCGGGCGATAGATGCTGCGGTCGGTAAACAGCTGATGTTCAATCTTGTCATCCTTCCGTTCGTAATAGCGGGTGCGAGAAAGATAGATATCCTTGGCAGGCGTAAACTTGTCATTGCTGGTGGAAATCAAGACGTTTCCATCCACATTCTTGAAGTAAGCCTCTCCGTTCTCATCTGTTGTCAAGCGGGCATGAACTATTCGCTTGTCCTTCTTCGTCTTGAAATCATACCGCTGGTCGTAGAGTTCTATCTTCGCCCCGGCGATAGGCTGTCCGTCGGTAGCATTCACCACCACATAGCGATGCCTGTCATCAGGCAACTGCTGGATCATCACCGCCAGATTGCTCACATAGAAGAGTTCTCGCTGCGGAGCGATGCCGGTATTATCCGAAGTCACCTCCATCAGATAGGCACCCAGCGGCAGATTGCCACCGATTTCGATGGAATCCTTCACCTCTTCGTAATCCGGGCGACCGTAGTAGTTGCGGCTGTAATCCTTCTGATGCAGCTTCGTAGTCTTCTTCAGGAGCATCTTATAGGTAGCCTCATCCTGCGCATTATAATCGTTATCTGCCGTAATATTGAGGCGGGAAATGCTGATTTTCAGGTTCTGGAGATTGCGCACGTTCAGCTGCACCCACGCCTTCTCCCCAGGTCGCAATACCTGTGGCATATCCTTCACCCGGAACATCGGTTCGGTGAGTCGCTTCTGCGCATTTCTCAGTTCGTTCATTCTCGACCAACCGCCCCAGCGGCTCAGCGCATAGTTGATATAGTTGAGCTTATCCTGCGGTTTGGCATCGGTAGCACCTTCCATGAAGCGGAAATGCTCCACGGCAAGTTCGCCTGCCTCCGGAATATCCTGATAAACCTGGATGAGCGAGTCGATGGTCTGAAGATACTTCGATTTCTTCACCTCTCTCACGTCGTCCTGGCGGTATTTCTCGATGAGCTTATAGGCACAGAGACAAGCCGCACCCCGATTGCCCACCTTATTATAATAGGTGTACAGCTGCAGATACGCCTCCTTGCTGTCTGCCTCGAATCCGATGAGATGCAGCAGATCGTTGTTGAAGGAACTGCCATCCACGCCCTTCAGCGTCAATGGAACATACTCTGTAGATGCATGTCGGGCAAGAAGTTCAGGCTGTTCCAAGGCCTTCTTGAAGAACTCCTGGCTTTTCTTTTCGTTCATATCACAGTACACCTTGCCCAGCACGGCATATCTCACCGCCTTCAATGCGGGGTCGTTTACCTTCAGCACCTCGGCTTCCATTCGCTTCAAGTTAGGCGTAAGCGAGTCAACAGAAATCTCTTTCCAGAGAGTCATCTGCCTCATCTCAGCCGCCAGCAGCTGCCCGTAATCTTTGGCAACCGAAGCCTTGGCGATGATTTTCTTCATCACCGCAATTTCGCTCTTAGGCTGGTCCTTCTGAGCAATGATTTCAGCTTGTTTCCACAAGTTGTCGTATGTCTGAGCCGCTACCTGCATCGTAGCAAAGAGGGCTATCAGAAGTGATAAAATGTTTCTTTTCATAAGCCAACTGTATAAAATGTTAATAGAATGATGATAATCATCAAACTTTTCATTGCAAAAATACAAAAAAAAACTGTTTTCTAACCCCGAAACTTAAACTTTTTACTATCTTTGCACCAAAATAGTATATTTTACCAAGAAATAACATTAAAAAAACAATGGCAGAAAAAAAGTATGGTCATTTTGATGACGCCAATCGCGAATACGTGATTACTGACCCAAAGACCCCATGGCCTTGGATCAATTATTTGGGTAACGAGGATTTCTTCTCGCTCATCTCAAACACAGCAGGTGGTTATTCTTTCTACAAGGATGCCAAGTTCCGTCGCATCACCCGTTATCGCTACAATGGTGTGCCGATGGATAACGGCGGTCGCTATTTCTATATCAAAGATGGCGATACCGTATGGAACCCGGGATGGAAGCCTTGCAAGACACCGCTCGACAGCTACGAGTGCCGCCACGGCATGAACTATACCCGCATCACGGGCAGCAAGAACGGCGTAGAGGCAAGTGTGCTCTTCTTCGTTCCGCTCCATACATGGGCTGAGGTGCAGAAGATGACGCTAAAGAACCAGACTGAGGAGGTGAAGACCCTCAAGGTGTTCTCCTTTGCAGAGTGGTGCCTCTGGAATGCTGCTACCGACATGGAGAACTTCCAGCGCAACTTCTCTACGGGCGAGGTGGAGGTAGAGGGTTCTACCATCTATCACAAGACCGAATACCGTGAGCGCCGCAACCACTACGCTTTCTACACAGTGAATACCGAGATTCAGGGCTACGATACCGACCGCGAGAGCTTCATCGGACTCTACAACGAGTTTTCCGAGCCTGAGGCTGTGATGGAAGGCAAGCCACGCAACAGTTTTGCCCACGGCTGGAGCCCTATCGCATCTCATTATATCGAGGTTACCCTGCAGCCAGGCGAGAGCCGCGACCTCATCTTCCTGCTGGGCTATGTGGAGAACGAGCAGGACAAGAAATTCAGCGCCAAGAAGGTAATCAACAAGGAGAAAGCTCATCAGCTTATCGCCAAGTTTGATACCACCGAAAAGGTGGATGCTGCCTTCGCAGAACTCAACCAGTACTGGGATAACCTGCTGAACATCTTCACCGTGAAGAGCGGCAACGACAAGTTAGACCGCATGGTGAACATCTGGAACCAGTATCAGTGCATGATCACCTTCTGTATGTCGCGTTCGGCAAGTTTCTTCGAGAGCGGCATCGGTCGAGGCATGGGCTTCCGCGATTCCAACCAGGACCTCGTAGGCTTCGTTCATCAGATACCTACCCGTGCCCGCCAGCGCATCATCGATATTGCCAGCACCCAGTTCCCTGACGGTGGCTGCTACCACCAGTATCAGCCGCTCACAAAACGCGGCAACAACGATATCGGTGGCGGTTTCAACGACGACCCATGCTGGCTCATCTTCGGTACCGTAGCCTATATCAAGGAGACGGGCGACTTCTCTATCCTCGCTGAGCAGGTGCCTTTCGACAACCAGCCAGGCACAGAAGTAAGCCTCTTCGAGCACCTCAAGATTTCGATGAACCATGTTATCAACAACCTGGGTCCACACAAGTTGCCACTCATCGGAAGAGCCGACTGGAACGACTGTCTGAACCTGAACTGCTTCTCCTGGGACCCTAACGAGAGTTTCCAGACCACCGAAAACAAGGGCGAAGGAAGCAAGGCAGAGAGTCTGATGATAGCCGGTCTGTTCGTGGTTACCGGCAAGGATTATGTGGCTCTGTGCAAGCAGCTTGCCAAGGAAGCTATGGAAAGCAAGGAGGGCGAAATAGCCGGTCTTGCAGAGGAAGATTATTTGACAGAAGCTGAGCGCATGCAGCAGGCTGTAGATGAGATGAACGAGGCTGTGAAGCAGCATGGATGGGACGGTGAATGGTTCCTCCGCGCTTACGATTTCTTCGGCAACAAGATTGGTAGTGATGAGAACGAGGAAGGCAAAATCTTCATCGAGAGCCAGGGCTGGTGTACGATGGCTGGTATCGGTCTGGAAGAAGGACTCTGCGATAAAGCACTGGATAGCAGCAAGAAACGACTGGAATGCGAGCACGGAATGGTGCTGAACAACCCAGCCTACACTACCTATCATGTAGAAATGGGTGAGATTTCTTCTTATCCTGAAGGCTACAAGGAGAACGCCGGTATCTTCTGCCATAACAATCCTTGGGTCATCATCGGAGAGACTGTAGCCGGCCGAGGCAACGATGCCTGGAGCCATTATACCAAGATTCTGCCTAGCTATGTAGAGGAAAAATATCAGACACTTCACAAGGTAGAGCCTTACGTAAACTGCCAGATGGTAGCCGGTAAGGATGCAGCCAAGCCGGGCGAAGGAAAGAACTCCTGGCTCACCGGTACAGCGGCATGGATGTGGTATACAGTATCAGAATTCATCCTCGGCATCAAGCCAGATTATGAAGGTTTGCTCATCGATCCTTGTCTCCCAAGCACCGCTAAGGAGTATGAGGTAACCCGCAAGTTCCGTGGTGGCGAATACCATATCACAGTAAAGAATCCTAGCGGAAACCAGAAGGGTGTGAAGCAGATTACAGTGGATGGAACTCCTATCTCAGGCACCATCATTCCTTGCTCTGAAGGCAAGCATGAAGTAGTGGTTGAGATGTAAATCAGCCAGATCTCATCAAGTTACGATTTGAAAGTTCAATGTAACACAACTCCTTTCCATACCCATGCCCCCTGTTTTAGGGTGCATGGGTAGTTTTTTAAAAAAGGAGAACCGCAGTTCTGTGCCCAACAGATGCTCTATGTTAACGAGAGCGGTTTCTATGCTTTGGTTCTCGGCTCCAAACTTCCTACTGCCGTGAAGTTCAAGAACTGGGTTACTGCCGAGGTTTCCTAGAAGTTAACTCCGAAATTGAGCTGGAGGGCTCCATTGCGCGATTTGTCGAAACTGTCGTGGCAGATGTTGGCAAGACCGATATCGTAGGTGAGATCGGCATAGAACATGTCGTAGCCGATGCCGCAGCCGATGCGGATACCACCATCAAGGCGGCGGAAGTTTGCATCCTTAAACGAACTCTCTGCTTCACGCTCGGCAAAGTTCTTGATCTTGCCTCCTACACCAACGGCAAAATAGCCGCCTACCTGAGGCTGGATGGAGAAGTGGTCGTCTACTTCGTACTTGTACTTCAGTACGGCTGGAATCTCAAGATAATTGAGGTCGTAGGTCATCTTCTTGCCTTCAGGAAGATCCTTCTTGCCACCTTTCTCTATATATGAAAGTCCGGTTTCGAGATAGAGTGGGGCACTGTCGGTCAATGGGATGCCGGCTACTACGCCCACATTCAGGCCGGTCTGCCAGTCGCCACCATCCAGACGGGAATCGTCGGAATTGACAAAGGTGAAGGCAGGACCGATGCGGAATCCGTAATACGGGCTGCCGTAGTTGTGGTTGTAACGGTAGTCGAGATGCCCCGTCTGCTTGTTATAATATCTGCTGTCACGATAATTCTGTGCTGCTGCCGGCATCAGAGCCTGGAGCAATGCCATCATGATGAATGCTAATCTTTTCATAATTCTTATTCTTTTATACATTAATATATACTGTTTGAAGAAACTTGTTTTACGGTGCAAAGGTAGGGATAAAAAACGAAACGGCAGTGAGTGTTTCCCTAAATGATAGAGGGGAACCCCTATTTCTGACCTAATACAACTTTCTCAACAAAAAAAATATAAATTTTTGCTATATTTTTTTGTTTTGTCTCCAATTTGTGCTATCTTTGCCTTCAAATTATAAACGTTTATATAGAAATATGAAATTTTTGAAGAAGTATCTACTGGATATTCTGGTAGTTATTGCATTTGCAATCATCTCCTTCGTCTACTTTATGCCTGCCGATATGGACGGACGAATCCTCTTCCGACATGATGCAGCAGCAGGAAAGGGACTGGGACATGAAAAGGAACTCTTCCAGCAGCAGACGGGAGAGACTACACGATGGACGAACTCGGTGTTTGGCGGTATGCCTACCTATCAGATGTCGCCTTCGTATGATAGTAATCAGGTGCTCAGCCAGATTGTGAAGGCATATCATCTGTGGTTGCCAGACTATGTTTGGTATGTTTTCGTATATCTCCTGGGCTTCTATATCATGCTGCGTGCCTTCAACTTCAGACAGTCGCTGGCAGCGTTGGGAAGTATCATCTGGGCATTCTCGTCCTACTTTTTCATTATAATCGCTGCCGGACATATCTGGAAGGTATGGGCGCTGGCTTATCTGCCTCCGATGATTGCGGGCGTGGTGCTTGCCTATCGGGGCAAGTATCTCAAGGGACTGCTCCTTACTGCCGTCTTCTCGGCTTTCGAGGTGCAGGCTAACCACGTGCAGATGACTTATTACTACCTCTTTATCATCCTCTTCATGGTGATTGCCTTCCTGGTAGATGCCATCAAGAAAGGTGAACTCGCACGCTTCGGAAAGGCTACGGCGGTATGCGTGGTGGGTGCCCTCATCGGTATCTCACTCAACCTCTCGAACCTTTATCATACTTGGCAGTACGGTCAGGAAACTATGCGAGGAAAGAGCGAACTCGTAAAGAAAAATGTGGCTAACCAGACCAGCAGCGGTCTGGATAGAGACTATATCACACAGTGGAGCTATGGTATCGACGAAACCTGGACGCTGATGATTCCGGATGCCAAGGGCGGTGCCTCCGTGCCGCTGGCGCAGAACCAGCAGGCGATGGAGAAGGCGGATCCTAACTTCGTGCAGATTTACCAGCAGCTGGGACAGTACTGGGGCAACCAGCCGGGAACGAGCGGACCGGTATATGTAGGTGCCTTCGTCTGCATGCTCTTTATCCTGGGGCTGTTTATCGTGAAGGGTCCGATGAAGTGGGCGCTGCTTGCTGCCACCATCCTGAGCATCCTGCTCGCCTGGGGTAGAAACTTCATGCCGTTTACCAATTTCTTCCTCGATTATGTGCCGATGTATGCCAAGTTCCGAACGGTGGCATCTATCCTGGTTATCGCAGAATTCACCATCCCGCTCCTGGCGATGATGGCGCTGAAGAAGATTGTGGATGAGCCGGAGATTCTGACAGAGAAGATAAAATATGTATATGCCAGCTTCGGTCTGACAGCAGGCTTCTGTCTGCTCTTTGCCATCATGCCGGGCGTATTCTTCCCAGATTTCGTATCGGTACAGGAGACTCAGGCGCTGCAGCAGTTGCCTCAGGAGTATATCTCTCCAATCATGAGCAATCTGACAGATATCCGCAAGGGCATCTTCACATCCGACTGCTGGCGTTCGTTCTGGATCATCCTCATCGGCTCGGCACTGCTGATGCTCTTCAAGATGAAGAAGCTGGGCAAGGAATATATGATTGCCGGCATCGCTGTGCTCTGTCTGGTGGATATGTGGATGGTGAACAAGCGCTATCTCTACGATGATATGTTCGTGGACAAGGCGCAGCGCGATACACCGCAGCAGATGACCGAGACTGACAAGATTATCTGCCGTGACAAGGCACTCGACTACCGTGTGCTGAATCTGGCATCGAATACATTCAATGAGAACGAGACCTCTTACTACCACAAGAGCATCGGCGGTTATCATCCAGCCAAGCTCCGTCGCTACCAGGAGATGATTGATGCACATATCGCTCCTGAGATGCAGAAGACGATGCAGGCGGTAGCTGCTGCGGGCGGCGATATGACCAAGGTGAACGGCGACAGTATCTATCCGGTTTTGAACATGCTGAATACCAAATACTTCATCATGCCGCTGCAGGGCGGACAGACCGTTCCGGTTCAGAATCCGTATGCCTACGGCAATGCATGGTTCGTAGACGAGGTGAAGTATGTGAACAATGCCAACGAGGAAATTGATGGCGTGGGCAAGGTGAACCTCCGACACGTGGCTGTGGCTGATGCCAAATTCAAGGAACAGCTGGCGCAGAGCGTGAAGCAGGATGATACTTCGGTGGTGAAGATGACGCAGTATAAGCCGAACAACCTGACTTACGAGGTGAAGTCGAGCAAGGGCGGCGTGATCGTATTCTCTGAGATTTACTATCCGGGCTGGACGGCTACGGTTGACGGACAGCCGGCTGAGCTGGGCAGAGTGAACTATATTCTGCGTGCGCTGAACGTGAAAGCAGGCAGCCATAAGGTAGTGCTCGATTTCCATCCTCAGTCGCTCAAGAATACCGAGACGGTGGCTTACATCGGCTATGGCGTTCTGGCTCTCCTCATTATAATAGGTGTAGTGGTTGAGGTGAGAAAACGCAAGAAGGAATAGCGGGGATTGCAAATCCCCTTAGACTGATAGACAGATTGAAAATTCTGATGATGCGATTTAGAACAGAAATAGATATTCCGAAGGCCGACTTCGAGATAGGGGCGGTAGAGCGGATGCTCTTTGTGGGCAGTTGCTTTGCTGACAATCTGGGGCGGCGGTTTGTGGAGAACCGCTTCCGGGCTACGGTGAATCCCTTCGGGGTGATGTATAATCCGGCAAGCATTCTCCATACGGTAGAGAAATGTTCCGAGGTCCGTCCCCGTGTGGCTGTCTTTACGCTGGGTACCAACCATGTGTATATCCTGAAGGAGACGGGCGAGATAGTGGACAACTGCCAGAAGCGCCCGCAGCGCCTCTTCGAAGAGCGGGAACTGAGCGTGGACGAATGTGCCGGCTATCTGCAGAAGGCTATCAATCTGCTGAAATCGCAGACCGCAGCATCCGGTAGCAGTGAAGGCTCTCTGAAGGTAATCATCACGGTAAGTCCTATCCGCTATGCGAAATACGGCTATCACGGGAGTCAGCTTTCGAAGGCTACGCTCCTGTTGGCAGCCGATAAGCTGGTGAAGGAGAATCCCGGAGTGGTGAGCTATTTTCCGGCTTACGAGATCATGAACGATGAACTTCGTGACTACCGCTTCTACAAGGAAGACATGCTGCACCCGAGCGAACAGGCTGTGGAATATATCTGGGAGCGGTTCCGGGCAACTTACTTCGGCAAGGCAGCCGAGCAGTTTCTGGAAGACTGGAGGCCTATCCGCGAAGCACTCGGCCACAAGCCCTTCCATCCCGAGAGCGAGGAACACCAGAAGTTCATCGCCAGGACGGAAGAGAAGAAAAGACAATTTGAGGAGAAATATCATCTCTTATAAAATGGAGAAATATCATCTCTTATAAAATAAAGAATATTTAAATAACAAGACAATGACATATACTATTGAAAAGGTAACCACACTGATAGGTGCGCGTCGCTATGGAGACAATGATACCAACATCGGTTTTATCCTGACCGATAGTCGTTCACTTTGTTTCCCAGAGGAAACTCTGTTCTTTGCGCTCAAGTCGGAGCGTAATGATGGTCATAACTACATCCCTGAGTTGTATCGCAGAGGTGTGAAAAACTTTGTTGTAACGAATGTGCCTAAGGGCTATGCTTCTGATTATCCGGGAGCCAACTTCCTGAAGGTAGTAAACACGCTTGAGGCTCTCCAGCGTCTGGCTGAGCGCCACCGTGACGAGTTTAACATCCCTATCGTTGGCATCACGGGTTCAAACGGCAAGACCATGGTCAAGGAGTGGCTCTACCAGCTGCTCTCGCCAAGCATGTTTGTTACCCGCAGTCCGCGCAGTTACAACTCTCAGATAGGTGTGCCATTGTCGGTATGGCTGATGAACGAGCAGACCCAGGTGGGCGTTTTCGAGGCAGGTATCAGTATGCCTGGCGAAATGCTTGCCCTGCGTGACATCATCCAGCCAACCATCGCCGTACTGACCAATCTGGGTGCTGCGCATCAGGAGAACTTCTCTTCCTTGGAGGAGAAATGCCGGGAGAAACTCATCCTCTTCCATGACGCAGAGACCGTAATCTATGATGGCGATGACGAGGTTATCAACAAGGTGATAGCCGAATATCCCGACTATAAAGGCGAGAAACTTTTCTGGTCGCTCAAGAACCCGGAGGCTCCTTTCTATGTGAAGAACATCGAGAAGCAGCAGAGCGTGAGCGTGATTACCTATATATATAAAGGTGAGGAAGACAGTTTCTCTATCCCGTTCATCGACGATGCATCTGTACAGAATGCCATCATCTCTGCTGTCGTGGCATCTAAACTCGGTCTTTCGGCTGAAGATATCGACAAGCGCATGACACAGCTCGAACCTGTGGCAATGAGACTGGAGGTGAAGGTAGGACAGCACGGATGTACGCTGATCAACGACAGCTACAACAGTGATATCAACTCGCTCGATATCGCCCTCGACTTCATGAACCGTCGTCCAGACCATCGCGGTCGTCGCCATACATTGATATTGAGCGACATCTACCAGAGCGGTCAGGCACCGGAGGCATTATATAAAGAGGTGAGCGATTTAGCCCGCAAGCGTGGCGTGGTAAAGTTCATCGGTATCGGTCCTGAGCTCTGCAAGCAGCACGATGTGATTCAGATTTCAGAGAAGTTCTTCTTCCCGAATGTAGAGGAATTCATCGCCAGCGAGGTGTTTGCTTCCCTGCGCGATGAGGTGATTCTGCTGAAGGGCGCCCGTCAGTTTGGTTTCGACCAGCTCACCGAACTGCTGGTACAGAAAGTACACGAGACTACGCTGGAGGTGAATCTGAACGCCGTGGTAGCCAATCTGAACTACTACCGTGCGTTTATGAAGCCGGAAACCAAGCTGGTATGCATGATCAAGGCAGACGGCTACGGTGCAGGTGCCGTGGAGATAGCCAAGACCCTGCAGGATCATCGTGTAGACTATTTGGCTGTGGCTGTAGCCGATGAGGGTGTTACGTTGCGTAAGAACGGTATCACCAGCAACATCATGATCATGAATCCGGAGATGACCGCCTTCAAGACCATGTTCGATTACGACCTGGAGCCGGAGGTTTACTCTTTCCGTCTGCTCGATGCGCTCATCAAGGCAGCTGAGAAAGAGGGAGTAACCGGTTTCCCTGTCCATATCAAGCTGGATACCGGCATGCACCGCATGGGCTTCGACCCTGAGAACGATATGGAGGAACTCATCGGCAAGCTGAAGCACCAGAATGCCATCATCCCACGTTCTGTGTTCTCTCACTTCGTGGGCAGCGATGACGACAGCTTCGATGATTTCTCAGCTCATCAGTTTGAACTCTTCGACAAGGGCAGCAAGCAGTTGCAGGCAGCCTTCGACCATAAGATTTTGCGCCATATCTGCAATTCGGCAGGTATCGAGCACTTCCCGGAGCGCCAGCTGGATATGTGCCGTCTGGGACTCGGACTCTATGGCATCAATTCGCGCAACAACAAGACCATCAACTGCGTGAGCACCCTGAAGACAACCATTCTGCAGATGCACAACGTGAAGGCAGGTGACAGTGTGGGCTACAGCCGCAAGACGATTCTCGACAGAGACAGCGTCATCGCAGCCATCCCTATCGGATATGCTGACGGACTGAACCGCCGTCTGGGCAACCGTCATGCCTACTGTCTGGTGAACGGTCAGAAGGCTGAATATGTGGGCAACATCTGTATGGATGTGGCTATGATAGACGTGACCGACATCGCTTGCAAGGAAGGAGATTCGGTAGAAATCTTCGGCGAGCATCTGCCTGTCCAGACACTGAGCGATATCCTAGAGACCATCCCTTACGAGGTGCTGACCACCATCAGCAACCGTGTGAAGAGAGTTTACTTCCAGGACTAGGAAGTGAAGAGGGAAGAACGAAGAGGGAAGAATGAAGACCGATTCGGTAAAAAAATCATTTAAAAACGTATAAAAAATAGAGAAATCCTATCAGAAAAGTTCTGATTTTTTTTTGCGTAAATTTTTCCATCAAAACGTATTGTAATTGAAGAAAAAAGTGTATCTTTGCACACAACAAATCATCTAAAGACAAAAAAGGGTGCTCCTTGTCGAGTATTTTCTAACAATTAAACAATTCAAAAAATTAAAATGGAACAAGTATTTAGCTATATTATCAGTCTCGGTGCGAGCGTGATGATGCCTATCATCTTCACGGTTATCGGTCTGTGTATTGGCATGAAATTCGGAAAGGCTCTGAAGTCGGGACTCTTCGTAGGCGTGGGTTTCGTAGGCTTGGGCGTGGTAACAGCATTGCTGACTACCAACTTCAACGACCCATTGAAGGCTATTTCAGACATCTACCACCTACAGTTAAACGTTTTTGACATGGGATGGCCTGCAGCTGCAGCTGTAGCTTACAATACAGCAGTGGGAGCATTGATTATCCCAATCTGTCTGGGTGTCAACTTCCTGATGTTGATTACCAAGACAACACGTACCGTAAATATCGACCTCTGGAACTACTGGCACTTCGCCTTTATCGGTGCGGTGGCTTACTTCGTGATGGGTCAGAGTTTGCTTTGGGGCTATTTCGCAGCTATCGTCTGCTACATCAATACCCTGGTCTGTGCAGACCTGACAGCCGACAGATTCCAGAAATATTACGATTTGGATGGTATCTCTATTCCGCAGCCATTCTGCCAGAGTTTCATGCCATTCGCAATCGTTTTCAATAAACTCTTCGATATGATTCCGGGCTTCTCTAAGCTCGATATCGATGCAGAGGGACTGAAGAAGAAGTTTGGTGTGCTCGGTGAGCCACTGGTACTCGGTGTTATCGTAGGAGCCCTGATAGGTTGGGCAGCCCAGCTCGATATCAAGAAGATTCTCTTCCTGGGTGTAACGATGGGAGCTGTGATGGAGTTGATTCCTCGTATTACAGCCCTGTTTATCGATGGGTTGAAGCCTATCTCAGAGAAGACACAGGAGTTGGTGAAGACCAAGTTTAACGGCAAGAAGGTTCATATCGGTATGAGTCCTGCCCTGGTAATCGGCCATCCTACTACCCTGGTAGCATCTGTGATTCTGATTCCGGTTATCCTGGCTATCGCAGTCTTCCTGCCAGGCAACCAGTTCTTGCCTTTGGCATCGTTGGCAGGTATGTTCTACCTCTTCCCAATGATTCTGCCGTTTACAAGAGGTAATGTGGTGAAGACGCTTATCATCGGCCTGGTAACCCTCGTCATCGGTCTCTATTTCGTTACCGATATGGCACCAGACTTTACGCTGGCAGCCAACCAGGTTTATGCAGCAACAGGCGATAATGCCGCTCATATCCCTGACGGATTCTCAGGCGGTGCACTCGATTTCGCATCCTCTCTCTTCGGATGGGTTATCTATCGCGGTGTGAAGCTTTCATACGTAGGTATGGGTGTTCTCGCAGTCATCACGGTAGCCATGATGGTTATCAACCGTCAGCGCATCGTGAATGAAGAGGAAAAGGTAAAAAGGTAAAAAGGTAAAAAGAGCCTTTCCCCTCCTGTCCCCGTTCCCAGCGATTCCATCGCTGGTCCCCTCAAGATAAAATATCAATAATAAAACAAGATAATTATGAAGAAATTAACATTAATATTGGCAGCAATGGTATTAACAGCAAGTCAGGCTTTTGGTCAGTGTGGAAAATGTGGTTATGAAGTGAAGGCAGAAAATGCCTACACTAACTACAACGTTCGTTATGCAAGCAATCCGATGGATGCAAAGCACTATACAACAGACCGCCTACGCGGTGAATTCGCTATCGAGAAGGTATTTGCTCCAGGCGAGGTAAACTGGACATACACCCTATTCGACCGCTTCCTCATCGGTGGTGCTGAGCCAACAACCGCTCCTCTGAAGCTGACTTCTATCGCTCCTCTCTATACAGACAAGCCAAACGATCAGAAAAATCTGCTCGACAACCGCGAGCTGGGTATCATCAACATCGGTGGCGAGGGTACTGTTGCCGTTGACGGCAAGAAGTATACACTCGGTTTTCAGGAGGCTCTCTACGTAGGTCGTGGTGCCAAGAACATCGAGGTAAGCAGCAAGGATGCAGCTAAGCCAGCTAAGTTCTATATGAACAGCGCTTGTGCTCATCAGACATATCCTACCAAGAAGGTTACCCTGAAGGATGCCAACAACATCAAGGCTGGTAGCCTGAAGGAGAGCAACGACCGCGTAATCCACCAGTTGATTATCGACGGTGTAGCCGGTGTTCGTACCTGCCAGTTGCAGATGGGTGTTACTGAGTTGAAGGAGGGTTCTGTATGGAACACCATGCCAGCTCATACTCACCTCCGCCGTATGGAGACTTACCTCTATTATAATGTACCAGAGGGTCAGAAGATTCTCCACGTAATGGGTGAACCACAGGAGACACGTCCTATCTGGCTGAACAATGAGCAGGCTGTGATTGCTCCAGAGTGGTCTATCCACTGTGCAGCAGGTACCAGCAACTATACCTTTATCTGGGGTATGGCAGGTGAGAATCTGATCTACAACGATATGCAGGTAGTGAAGATTCCTACATTGGAATAATAAGATACATGATATGGCAACCTGGTTTATGATTAATATGAGCCAGGCTTTGCCGTCTAAATAGTAATCTAAAATAAAAATAAGTATAACGCTTAAAAACTTTTTGCAAAATGAGTCCTATTACAACAAGCAAAATGTCCAACTTCCGTTGGGTAATCTGTGCGCTGCTCTTCATTGCAACCACAGTCAATTACATGGACCGTCAGGTTCTCTCTTTAACATGGAAAGACTTTATTGCTCCAGAATTCCACTGGACAGATGATCACTATGGTACCATCACTGGTCTTTTCTCAATCTTCTATGCCATCGCCAACCTCTTCGCAGGTAAGTTCGTTGACTGGATGGGCACCAAGAAAGGTTATCTCATCGCTATCTTCGTATGGTCAACAGGTGCTGTGATGCACGCCGGTTGCGGTTGGGTAGCTATGCAGATGGAAGGATATGATTCTATCGAGGCGCTCCGCATGGTACAGGCTGGTAGTGATGCAGCTGTAGCGATTGCTACAATCAGTGTATGGCTGTTCCTCTCTTGCCGTTTGATTCTTGCTGTGGGTGAGGCAGGTAACTTCCCTGCAGCCATCAAGGTAACAGCAGAGTATTTCCCTAAGAAAGACCGTGCTTTCTCTACCGCTATTTTCAACAGTGGTGCTTCAGTAGGTGCTTTGGCAGCTCCAGCTACCATTCCATTGTTGGCTCGCAGCATGGGCTGGGAGTGGGCTTTCATCATCATCGGTGTGCTCGGTTACGTATGGATGGGCCTCTGGGTATGGCTCTATGACAAACCATCTAAGAGCAAGCATGTAAACAAGGCTGAGCTTACTTATATTGAGCAGGATGAGGACCTCGAAAAGGTTGAGACTGAGAAAGAGACGGAAACTGCCACTGAGGAGAAAACTATCGGTTTCCTGAAGTGCTTCAGCTACCGTCAGACCTGGTCATTCATCGTAGGTAAGTTGATGACTGATGGTGTTTGGTGGTTCTTCCTCTTCTGGGCACCAGCTTATTTCTCTGACCAGTATGGTTATTCTTCAGATTCAGGTATGGGTATCGCCCTTATCTTCACACTCTATGCTATTGTAACCGTATTGAGTATTGGTGGTGGTTACTTGCCAACGTACTTCGTAGACAAGAAGGGTATGAATCCATATATCGGTAGAATGCGTGCGATGTTGATTTTCGCTTGCTTCCCATTGCTTGGTCTGATTGCCCAGCCTATGGGTGAGTACAGTGCATGGTGGCCAGCTATCATCATCGGTTTGCTCGGTGCAGGTCATCAGGCATGGTCAGCTAACCTCTATTCTACCATCGGTGATATGTTCCCTAAGTCAACTGTAGCTACTATCACCGGTATTGGTGCAATGGCAGGTGGTATCGGTTCCTTCCTGATCAACAAGGGTTCCGGTATGCTCTTCACCTATGCAGATGGTCAGGGTTCAGCCTTCAGCTTCATGGGCTTCGATGGCAAGCCAGGTGCCTACATGATTGTATTCTGCATCTGTAGTGTTGCTTACCTCGTAGGCTGGTGCATCATGAAGGCATTGGTTCCTAAGTACAAGCCAATCGTTGTAGAATAATGAAAAGGTAAAAAAGTAAAAAGGTAAAAAGGTAAAAAAGCCTAGCGGAATGTTAACCAGCGAGGTGCCCTTTTACCTTTTTACTTTTTTACCTTTTTACCTTTAAATAAATCCTTGCTGCTTGAGGGCTTCGATAAACCCAACGCTCATCGCCTCGCAATCCTTCTTTGTGTATCGGATGTTGGTAAAAACCTGGGCTAGGGTCTCTACGTTGTTGATGCGAACGAACTCCTTGTTCTCTTCAAGAGCTTCCTTCTCTGCATAGAAGTCGTCAATCTTCTCAGGGGTATAATCTTCGAAATGCTCGTGGTGGATGATGCTGCGCAGAGGGAGACGGTCGCTCAGAGCTGGATGTTCTGCCGGCCAGCCGATGGTCAATGTGGCTACTGGCATTACGAGCTTAGGGAGCTTCAGGGTGTCGATGATCATCTTTGGCATATAAACCGTAGTTCCCAGAAAACAGGTGCCTAAACCGGCTTCTTCTGCCAGGTTCGTGAAGGTCTGGGTAAAGAGAAGGGCATCGGTAGCTGCATTCATAAAAGAGAGAATGTTGTCATAGCCCGGGGTTCCTTTGCGGTTCTCTGCCCAGAGGGTTGTGCGGCGATAATCAGCACAGATGGTGAGGACGACAGGGGCTTCTGTTACCATCGGCTGGTTGAAGTGGGCTGGCGCCAGCGCCTTCTTTCCTTCTTCACTTCTTGTTACCACAACGCTGTAAAGCTGCAGGTTTCCCATTGTCGGGGTGCGCTCTGCCTCTTCCAAAAGGCGGTTCAGGAGTTCTTCAGATACTTCCTTCTCTGCATATTTTC
>OLPU01001017.1_pt1 | contig 22404 bp, 19 predicted proteins | sample 1673111 | NCBI WGS metagenome assembly OLPU01 (sample SAMEA3136755, study PRJEB25190) | human gut metagenome | reverse complement strand
CTCACAGGATTGCTCCCACTAGAACCTGAATCTAGCGCGTCTGCCATTCCGCCATCTCCGCTCGACAAAAGATATGATATCATAGGTTGACGGAAAATGCAAACACTTTTTTGAATTTTTTTGAAAAATTGTTGTTGTTCTTTCGGTGGAAGGAAAGTTAATTACAAATGTCTTTTAATGGGCTGATCGTAATACCTTCTTCTGCCATAGCTTTTCGGATTTTCTCAACGAAAAGAAGAGCTTTTTCGCCATCACCGTGAACGCATACGGAATCAGCCTGAATGGAAATATCTTTTCCGGTGATTGTTGTAACTTTCTGCTCTTTTACCATGCGGATCACGCGGGCAATTGCTTCGTTCTCGTCTTTGATGACTGCACCTTCTTTGCGGCGGTTCACAAGTGTTCCGTCTTCTTCATAAGCGCGGTCTGCAAATACTTCGCTGGCTGCTTTAAGCCCCAGATCTTTTGCTGCACGGATCATTTCACTGCCAGAGAGTCCCATTACGATGATTTCCGGATCATAGGACTTAATAGCCTCACAGATAGCCTTAGAAAGCTCATAATCTTTTGCAGCCATATTATAGAGGGCTCCATGTGGTTTTACGTGCTGCAGGCGCATATTATGGGCTTTGCACATACCTCCAAGAGCGCTGATCTGATACAGAGTATACGCTTTTGCTTCTGCCGGAGAAACGGCCAGATTTCTACGTCCAAATCCCATCAGATCCGGAAATCCCGGGTGCGCACCAATCTGAATCCCTGCCTCCTTCGTTTGCTCAATCGCGGTCGTCATCACAACCGGATCAGATGCATGAAAACCACATGCAATATTCGCAGAAGAAATCAGTGGAATAATCTTGTCATCATTTCCAATTGTATAACGGCCAAAACTCTCACCTAAATCACTATTTAAATCAACTTTGTACATAATAACATAACCTGCCCTTCTTTTATAAAATTTAATAATCTATATAGAAAATCAGAAGGTTCTGTAGATATATATCTACCTTTCCACATACATGACTTCTACACAAATTATAAATATTCAAAACATTGACTAATTACATATATAATAACATAAAAATTGCATATGAGATATGTAAAACATGGATTTTCAACACGAAAAAAAGAGCAAGAAGCATAAGTCTCATCGGAATGTTTTGCATAACGGAGGCTGGGGTAATGCTTCTGCTCTTAGTGTTATTGTTCGAAAATTATTTCAGCAAGATAATTAATCAATTTTTAACAACCGCTCAATAAATCCGGTATCTGCATTTCCTTCACAGAATTCAGGATTTTTCATGATCCGGTACTGGAAGTCCAGATTTGTCTCAACGCCCAGGATCACCATCTCGTCCAGCGCAGACCGCATTTTCTGGATTGCAGCATCTCTGTCCGGTGCATGAACGATAACTTTCGCGATCATGGAGTCATACTCGGAAGGAATGCGGTAGCCAGTGTAAAGACCGGTATCAACACGCACACCATTTCCAGAAGGAAGGTGCAAATGTTTTACCACACCAGGACTTGGCATAAAGTTTTTCTCCGGAATTTCAGCGTTGATACGGCACTCAATGGCATGTCCGCGTGGTGTGACCTCTTCCTGAGTGAAGCTAAGCGGCTCGCCCATGGCAACACGGATCTGTTCAATAATCAGGTCTGTGCCTGTAACCATTTCTGTGACACCATGCTCGACTTGAATACGGGTATTCATTTCCATGAAGTAGTAAGTTCCGCTTTGGTCAAGGATGAACTCGATCGTTCCGGCATTTGTGTAGCCAACAGCTTTTGCGGCAAGAACGGCATCGTGGTTCATGGAAGCGCGGGTATTGGCTGTGATAGCCGGAGAAGGAGATTCTTCAATCAACTTCTGGTGGTTACGCTGTACAGAACAGTCACGTTCGCCGAGAGCCACTACATTTCCATGAGTGTCAGCCATGATCTGGATCTCTACATGGCGTGGGTTTTCAATATATTTTTCAATGTACATGGTGTCATCGCCAAATGCGTTGGCAGACTCTCTTTGAGCCATGTTGAAATTGAATTCAAAATCATCTTTAGAGCGGGAGACACGCATGCCTTTTCCACCTCCGCCGGAGGAGGCTTTGATCATAACCGGATAACCGATTTCGTCTGCAAGCTTTTCGCCGGTCTCTACGTCATAGACTGGATCTTTCGTACCTGGAACGACCGGAACTCCGGCCTCCATCATTGTCTTTCTGGCGTGAGATTTATTTCCCATGCTGTCGATAACATCTGCACTTGGTCCGATAAATGCAATACCGTGTTCTTCGCACAGACGTACAAAGTCTGAATTCTCAGAGAGGAAACCAAATCCAGGGTGGATCGCATCGGCTCCGATGTTCAGGGCAGCTGTGACAATTTGCTGCATATTCAGGTAATTGTTTCTGGCAGGGCCTTCACCGATACAGATACGCTGGTCGGCGAGCTGTACGTGAAGACTGTCTTTATCTTCTTTGGAATAGACTGCTACGCTGCGGATACCCATATTGCGGCAGGCGCGGATAATACGAACAGCAATCTCTCCGCGGTTTGCAATCAATATTTTATGAAACATGGAACTCCTCCTTAGTCGTCAAGCTTCTTTACTTTAAAGAGTGGCTGACCATATTCAACTCTCTGTTCGTTGCTGACAAGAACGGCCTCGATCTCGCAGTCAAAATCACTTTCAATCTCATTCATCAGTTTCATAGCTTCCAGAATACATACAGTCTCGCCGGCTTTTACGCGGTCACCGACTTTTACGAAAGCTTTAGCCTCCGGTGAAGGTGCGGAGTAAAATGTTCCGACGATCGGGGAAGTAATGTATGTTTCTTCTTCCACTTCTCCAGAAGTCTCATCTGCAGTAGCAGCTTCCGGTGCAGCAGTTCCTGCAACCGGCATTCCCATACCTGGTGCAAATGGGACGGCAATGCTTTCGCCTGCGCGTTTACTCATTTTTATTTTAATATCGCCTTCCTGAATGGAAAATTCCTGCAGGGAAGACTCTTCGATAATCTTTACAAGCTTTTCAATTTTATCTAAATTCATGATGTCCTTCCTTTCTTTTTACTGGAATAATTTGCTGATTCGTTTTGCGACCAGACGGCAGTCCAGAACCTCTTTACAAGGCTGGTAGATCTGATGTCTGAATTCGTTCATTTCTTTTGCTTCCAGTGCAAGGAGTTCCTGGGCTTCTTCTACAGTAACTGCCTGGAACTTCACTTTATGATCTGTCTTTCTCTGAACCAGTTTTGGAATATCTACAGAGATGACTGTAGCAATCTTCGCATATCCGCCGGTAGTCTGTCTGTCCGCCAGCAGAATGATTGGTTTTCCATGGCTAGGTACCTGAACAGAACCGAATGCGATTCCATCAGAGATAATGTCTGTTGTTGACTTTGATGCAATAAATGGTCCTTCCAGACGGCAGCCCATGCGGTCGAACTCACTCGTTACAACATATTCGGAAGATAGAAATGTCTCTTTTCCTGCCGCGGTAAATGCATCGTCCTGTGGTCCCATAATCACGCGCAGTGTAATGTTGTCCTGATCAAACTCGTTGAGATCCAGGCTTCTAGACAGGAAATAAGGCAAGTATCTTCTTTTGGCACGGAAGCTGATATAGTCACCGTCTAAGAGGCGGCGTCCCTTAAATCCTCCAAGTCCACATTTGATGTTGGTAGAGCGGCTTCCCATAACGACCGGGATTTCCAGATAACTGGAAAATGCGATGTAGCCGCGGCTTCCGGTACGGCAGCCACGAAATGAGAGAATATCTCCACGGTGCATATAGAGCGCCGTATACATTTTCACAGGCTTTCCGTTGACCTGTGGCTGAAAATCACCTCCCGTGATAGCGATGATCGTCTCGGAAGTAAATTCCAGTGTTGGTCCAAGAAGAGTGAATTCGAGAACTGCTTCATTTTCCGGATTATCCAGAAGAAGATTGGCAATTTTGAAGGAGCGGCGGTCCATAACACCAGATACGCCGAACCCCTGGCTCTGATAGCCCGGGCGCCCACTGTCCTGTACAGTTGTAAGCATTCCGCCTTTTAAAATGCGAATTCCCATATTACACTCCTTTCTGGCGAATCACACACTCGTAAGTTCCCTGATTCACCTGTTCTTTAATCTCAAGAAAATCTTTTTCTGTGACCGGTACAAAATGAATATAATCACCGGCTTCGAAAAGGATTGGAATCTCGCGGTTCGGATCATAAGTCTTTACCGGAGTCAGCCCCAGAAGCTGCCAGCCTCCAGGGGAGTCGAGCGGATAGATTCCCGTCTGGGAACCGCCGATTCCGACGCTTCCTGCCGGAATCTTAATACGCGGATTTGCAAGTCTTGGTGTGTGGATCCGTTCGTCCAGTCCCCCAAGATAAGAAAATCCAGGAAGGAATCCGAGCATGTAGATCAGATAGTCTTCACTGCTGTGGATATCAATTACTTCCTGAGTAGAAAGATTGGCATGCATTGCGATATTTTCCAGGTCAGGTCCATATTCACCACCGTAGCAGACCGGAATATCAAAGATCCGTGATGGAGCAGTTTCCTGGCTGACCTCAAGTTTTAACAGCTTTTCCAGACGCTCTTTTAATGCGCCGTAATTTACAACTCTTGGATCGTAGTTGATCAGAAGACTTGTAAATGCAGGAATCATATCTTTGACTCCTTCAACATGCTGGGCCTTCATCAGATGGACGAAGGCCGTAATTTTTGCATTGATCTCCGGGGAGATCTCCTGTCCGAATTCAATCAGGACAGAAGAGTCACCGGCTGTGTGGATTTTAATTTCTTCCATAAAAAACATCTCCTTATCCGAACAGTGCGCTCAGCTTTCCAAGGGAAGTGATTCCAAGGTATGCAGAGATTACAACTACAATAATTCCAAGGATCAGAAGCACGATCGGGTGTTTGTAGTTCTCGCCCATGATAGACTTCTTCTGAGATGCGATCAGACATACTCCCAATGTAATAGGAAGGATCAGTCCGTTGAGGGCACCTGCTAATACGAGCAGAGTTGCAGGCTGTCCGATGAGAGCCATAACAACGGTGCTAAGAGCGATAAATCCAACGATGAACCATTTTTCATTGTTGGCAATTGTCTTGCTGAAAGTTTTCAGGAAAGATACAGATGTGTAGGCGCATCCGATGATAGATGTAACAGCCGCACACAAAAGTACCAGTCCGAAGAAACGGTATCCGATTTGACCTGCACCCTGTAAAAATGCGTCGGCAGCCGGGTTGCTTGCATCAAGAGTTGTAGCCGGGGAAGTTGCAGTCTCAACAACAACGCCTAAGATTGCAAGGAACAGCAAGATACGGACGATCGTTGCAATTCCGATTCCCATAACAGAACTCTTGTTGATCTCTTTTAAATTCTCTTCTTTTGTAATACCGGCATCGATCAGACGATGTGCACCGGCAAATGTGATGTATCCGCCAACAGTTCCGCCAAGAAGTGTCAGAATTGCAGGGAAGATACTGTCCATAGGAGCAGTTGGTACAAATGTTTCCTTTACTGCCATTCCTACTGGTGGTTTTACAATCAGGATGACAACAAAAATAACGACGATCATGATACCACCAAGAATTTTTGTCAGTGTGTCCATTGCATCTAATGCATTTTTGTAAAGGAATACACAGATCGCGATTGCTCCTGCGAGGAAGCAGCCATATGTAGTCGGGATGCCAAGCAAGCTGTTGAATCCGAGGGCACCGCCGCCAACGTTACCAATGTTGAATACAAGTCCGCCGGCTACAACGAGGAATGCGATCACATATCCAAGACCTGGCAGGACTTTGTTAGCAACGTCCTGACCACGCATACCGGATACGCATAAGACTCTCCATACGTTAAGCTGAACGATTGCTGCTAAAATAACTGATACTAAGATTACGAAGCCAAAGCTTCCTTTGAGGTTTCCTGTGAACTGTCCTGTCTGTGTAAGGAATCCAGGACCAATTGCAGAGGTTGCCATAAGAAATGCTGCGCCAATGAGAGCACTGGCACTTTTTTTGTTTGTGTTTTTCTCCATAACTACTCTTCCTTTCGATAAATTCTAATTTTTTGATACCATACGAATTGCTGCGTGCTGTACACTCTCGCAATTCTATCAGATATTCGCATATCGCGCAGCTTACGCCACGCTTCTAGGCTCATATCTGGGCATGTCATGAAATCTAACTTTCATTTTTGTGCAAGCACAAAATGAAAATAGATTTATGACACTGGTATCTATATAGTATACAATTATACAGAAACTCGGGGGAATACGCAAATAAAAAACAGAAAGTTTAGAAAAACTTTCTGTTTTTAACTACATTTTAACGGACTTCGATGCCATTTACCTCAAGATGGTCGTCAATCGCGATGACAAGACAACGTCTTCCATCGATTTCACGGGTCTCTACGAGGTCGGATCTTTCAGGATTAACTTTTACTACAATATCAGGTGTCTCAATCTGGAAAGTTTTGACACTGGCAATGTTGGAAGCAAGGAGAGTATTTTTCTCACCGACAGCTTCCTCAAAATTCTTATCGAAATGTTCCATTTTTTCTTCCGGGACTCCACTTCGCTCTAACAGGTGTTTCACGTCTGGACGGGACAGCTCCAGTGGGTCAGGAGATTCCTTGGCTTCTTCCATAAGTTCATTCAGATTGTCGTGGATATTGCGGACGGTGTCATAGTCACAATCCTCACCGAGTGTATCACTGACAAGAGACTGGAACGTTGTCTTTTGATCCTTTGCAGTAAGCGGTGTAATATTGCCAAGTACATTTGCAATAAAGTCAGGTTGGAGATCTTCTGGTTTTTTGGAGTAGTACAGGACGTGATGAACGTCACTTGCACGATCCTGGAAAGCCGGGAAGAGAAAACCGGTCGCAGGCATCTCCACGAACCAGTCACGGATACGGTCTTCGATGTTGTTGGTTTCTGCGTTGTAGCACAGGCCGGCTTTGGAAAGATTGACCGGACAGATGCTGCAGAGGATATGGTCATAGATTTCATCGGATGCATCGAACATCTCCTGACCATCGGAAGACTTTCCGGGAATATCGTAAACGGCATGAATGAGAATGATATAGTAATTCTCACCATAATCATAATTTTCGATGATCTTATCATAAAATTCCTCAAGTATAGCATTATCCTGAAGTTTACTGCCACGGAGTTTCATGAGAAATTCCTGGGTACCACCTTCTTTTTCCTGTTCAAGCGGAAAGTCCATGTTGATCAGATTTTTTCCAATTGTGCCGGATAAAGTCTTCTTGAAGATTTCAAAGTATTTAAACATTTCTTCTTCATTTGTCATTTTAAAAGCAAAACCATCTTCAAGAAAAGTATCTTTTTGTCCTTCAATAAGACGAAACAAATCACATTTTTTTAATTTTAACTCTACCCCATATTTCTTTAATAATTTAATCATTTTATAAGCTCCCTTGAATAACCAATGACACTCATTAAATAAAGTGGTGCTGTTTCACTTCTTAAAATACGGTTACCTAATGAACAACATTTAACGCCCATCTCGTTTAATTCTTGAATTTCACTTTCATCAAAGCCACCTTCACAACCAACAATAATCAATAATTGATTACCTGCTTTTAATTGTTGTAAAGTATGAAATAATTCACCATGTTCATGTTGTTTAGCAGTTTCTTCATAAGCCACTAAATTATAATCTTTTAAATAGGGTTTTAATTCTTTAATTGTTTTTACTTCTTCTATTGAAGGTATTCTATTTCTTCCTGATTGTTCACTTGCTTCTTTTAATATTTTTTGATAGCGGGGCAGTTTTTTATTGAATTTGTCTTTAGTAAGTTTAACAACACATCTTTTAGAACTTAATGGAATAATATGATGAACTCCTAACTCACAAGCTTTTTGTAAAACAAATTCAAATTTATCTCCTTTAGGTAAAGCATAAACAAGTGTAACTTCTACATCTAATTCATTATTAATATCTAATTTTTCAATTGGTAAAATTGTACCTTCTTGAACATTTTCAATTAAACATAAATATTGAATATGTTTTAAGTCTACACAAATAATTTGATCACCATTTTTATTACGCATTACTTTTTCTATATGATGTTGATCACTACTTTCTATTTTGAAAGATTTATTTAATTCGATATTTTCATTTATAAAATATTTTTGCATCGTCTTTCACCCCAACATATTCTAGCATAATATTTCCCCAAGAAAAAACAATTTTACATTTTTATTTATATTCCTACAATTTCAAAAAGAAAAGTACGATTTTTCGTACTTAATTAGCTATTATTTTCTTTCTAAATACAAAATAGTTTTATAAAAAAGAAGTAGCTTTTATACTACTTCCTTATTGAGCTTTTAAAACAAATCCATCTTGATAATCAACTTCTACATGTTGTCCTTGATGAACTGTTCCTTTAATAATTTCTTTAGCAAGTTTTGTTTCAATTTGAGATTGAATAAATCTCTTTAATGGTCTTGCTCCATAGATTGGATCAAATCCTTCTTCTTGAATCATTTGATAAGCTTGATCAGTTAAAGAAATCGTAATCTTTTTATCTTGTAAACGATGAACTAATTGACCAATAAATTTATCAATAATTTTTCTTACTACTGAACTATCTAATGAATTAAACATAACAATTTCATCAATACGATTTAAGAATTCTGGTTTAAAGTGCGCTTTTAATTCTTCTTTGACAAGTTTTCTATTTTCTTCATTATTTCCTTCTAATAAATATTGAGAACCAATATTGCTTGTCATGATAATAATTGTATTTTTAAAGCTAACTGTATTACCTTTACTATCTGTAATACGTCCATCATCTAAGACTTGAAGTAAGATATTGAAAACATCAGGATGGGCTTTTTCAATTTCATCCAATAATACAATACTATAAGGATGACGTCTTACTGCTTCTGTTAATTGTCCACCTTCTTCATAACCAACATATCCTGGTGGAGCTCCTACTAAACGAGAGACACTAAATTTTTCCATATATTCAGACATATCAATACGCACAATATTCTTTTCAGTATCAAATAATTGTTCTGCTAAAGCTTTAGCCACTTCTGTTTTACCAACCCCAGTTGGACCTAAGAATAAGAAGGAACCAATTGGTTTTTCTTCATCATTGATACCAGCACGGCTACGTAAGATAGCATCTGTTACTTTAGTGATTGCATCATCTTGACCAATAACACGTACTTTTAATGTATCATCTAAGGCTAAAAGTTTTTCTCTTTCAGAAGCCATTAATTTATTCATTGGAATACCTGTCCATCTTGAAATAACTTCTGAGACATTATCAACAGTTACTTTTTCTTGAAGTAAAGCATCATCCGATTCTTTTGCTTCAAGATCAGCAATTTCTTTGGTGATTTTTGGAATATCACCATATTGAAGTTTAGAAGCTTCTTGTAAATTACCTTCTTGCATATATTTATCTTGTAAAGCTACAAGTTTATTTTTTTGATTCTTTAATTCTTTAATATGATCTAATGAAGACTTTTCTTCTTTCCATTTTGCTTTTAATGCTGTTTCTTGTTCAGTTAAAGAAGCAATACGTTCTTTAATATCATTTAAACGTTTTACATTATCTTCATTACTATCTTCTTTTTCAATCGAAATTCTTTCCATTTCTAATCGATTCTTTTCACGTGTAATACCATCTAATTCTTCTGGTAAAGAATCAATTTCCATACGAATTGAAGCACACGCTTCATCGATTAAATCGATGGCTTTATCTGGTAAGAAACGATCCGTAATATATCTTTGTGATAAATTAACAGCCCCAATAATAGCACTATCATTGATTTTAACCCCATGATGTCTTTCAAAAGAATCTTTTAAACCACGTAAGATAGCAATACTATCATCAATTGTTGGTTCATCAACTTGTACCTTTTGGAAACGTCTTTCAAGAGCCGCATCTTTTTCAATATATTGTCTATATTCATCTAAAGTCGTTGCTCCAATACAATGAAGTTCACCACGAGCCAACATTGGTTTTAATAAGTTAGCAGCATCCATCGCACCATCTGTTTTACCAGCACCAACTAATTGATGGATTTCATCAATAAATAAGATGATATTTCCATTTGCTTTTTTAATTTCACCTAAAACTGCTTTCAATCTTTCTTCAAATTCACCACGGTATTTAGCACCAGCTACAAGTGAACCTAAATCAAGTTCATATAAAGTTTTATTTTGTAAAGAAATTGGTACATCATTTTTATAAATACGCCATGCCAATCCTTCAACGATGGCTGTTTTACCAACACCTGGTTCACCAATTAAAATTGGATTATTTTTTGTTTTACGTGACAAGATTTGAATCACACGACGAATTTCATCATCACGTCCAATAACTGGATCTAATTTTCCATTTTCCACATCTTTTGTTAAGTCACGTCCATATTTTTCTAATACTTCATAAGTATTTTCTGGATTTGGATTGTCTACCATATGATCACCCCGCATTTCTAAAATCACCTTTTTTGTATCCTTTTTATTCATACCTTCTTGGTTTAATAAATCTTTGACCCAATTTTCATTTATTTCAAATAAAGCCATAATGACATGTTCTACAGACATATATTCATCTTTAAACGATGTCATTTGACTATTTGCTTTCGCAAGTAAATCATTTAAGCTATAGCTTATTCTCATGCTATTGACATCAATATTTTCAAGTGTCGTTTTTTGTTGAAGCCTTTGTTCTAATACTTGAATGAAATGATTTTTATCTTTATTTAGCTTAGATAACACCCTTGGAAAAATACCACTACTATCATTCAATAAAACATACAATACATGTTCAATGTCAATTACTTGATGCTTATAACTTAATGCTAATTGACTTGCTTTTTGAATTGCCTCTTGCATCTTGGCTGTAAATTTTTCGATATCCATGTTATCACTCTCCTTTAGCACTCCTTTATCCCTAGTGCTAATTTTATTATATCCATATTTTTAGCACTGTCAACACTTAAGTGCTAAAAAATTAAAAAAATCCTCTTTAAAAGATCCCCTATTCTATATTATTTAACACTAATAAAACTATTCAATTAGCCCTAATAACCAATTTCGTGCATTAATACGTCGTATTCCTTCATATTGCACTTCAGGATCATCATCCATTGTAAGAATAACTTTAGGGTAATTCTTGAATAGCTTGAAGATGTCTTAACTCTCTTTGAAGTGTTTTTTCATCACGTACAGTTAATGCAACTTGATAGTATTCGATACCTTTAGAATTTTGCGCAACAAAATCCACTTCAAAATGATCAACTTTCCCTACAAATACTTTATTTTCTCTTCTTAATAATTCTAAATACACAACATTTTCTAAAATATGTCCAGCATCTATTTTTTGTGTTCCTAGTAACATATAGCGCATTCCAATATCTACAATATAGTACTTTTCAAGTATCTTCAAACATTCTTTTCTTTTGTATAACCATACTTTTAATTGCTTCACATTTTCATAATTTGTTCTTTTTATAGAGGTCATTCTTTGTATATTGGTTGTGGGAAAGTACTTTGGAAAATACTTGTTGCTTTAAAGAGACGAAACATTCATTTTTTAAATAAACAGTTATGTGTTCTTTCTCCTTTTTATTGGTTTAATACCGGTAGAAAAAGTATTCACTTTGCATGCCTTTTACCTCAAATCATGACATTTCCAATTTGTTTATTCTTTGGAACAACTGTTATTGGTATGATTTTGTTTACTTTTAAATCAAAATCAAATTGAATCGAACAAATTATCAATGTGATTGCTCTGAATGTTTTATTTTAGGTGTTCTTAGTCTTTTCTTTTTTGATAAATAAAAAAATGAGATCACCTTGATCCCACTTAAAACTATCTTTCTTCATAATTCACTGCTTCATCGACTCGTGTAAGTATTCCTGCAAAAAGATTGGGTTCTTTAGCCGTTCTTCCTCTTAAGACATATCCTTCACAACGACATTTTATATATTTACCATTTTTTAAACGTGCACGATATGTTAAATCATGACATTCTTTCTTTCCAGAGAAAACTGCTTCAATATCTTCTTCATATTCTTTACAATCATCTGGATGAATATGTTCTTCCCATATTTTACCTGCATCATACATATATTCATAAGGTAAATCAAAGTCTTTGACAGCTTGTACGGACCATCTTGAAACATTTGTTTCCATATTACATATATAAGCATAGCGGTTGATTGATGTTTGAGAAAAAGCATCAAAAATACGACTATCTAAACCACTTTTATCAATATGATTACTGTATTTAGGTCGTCTTTGATCAATATAATGTTGCATTTTAAAATGATACATTTTTTTATCAGCAAGACTTAAATATTCACTAATTGTTTTGTTTTCTTTTTTATCAATATCCACACAACCAAAACTAAAATCACATGGATACGGTACTTTCTTTTTCATTTCTTCTCTAAATTGTAAGCGTATTTCTAGTAGACGTTCTTCACATATATGTGCATCTTCTTTTTTAGATAAAATAAGTAGTTCATCCCCACCAATTCTAAAAATAAATTCATCTTCTTTTAAATTCATTTTCAAGATTTGACATACTTCTTTAATATAGCGATTTCCTCCAGAATGACCATAATTATCATTTACATACTTCAAACCATCAATATCAATAAATACAATGGCACAAGGAATATCTTTATCCCAAAGCTTTTTAATCATTTGATTAAAAGCACGTCGATTCGCAGTTCCCGTTAAGACATCTGTATTACTGATATGTTCCATCTTTTCTCGATAATGGCTTAATTGATCAATCATTTCATTAAATGAATCAGAAAAGCTTCCTAAGCTTGAAACATGTTGTTTATAATCACCTGCCGCAACTCTTTGAGCAACCCATGATAAATGCTTTAAATTACTTTGAATGCTTTTAACAGGAGCCGCTAAATAATTGTGAGATATAGAAAATTCTTCATCTACTTCTCCTTGGGCCATTTTAGATAAAACAATCTTTTCATCTTTGATCACTTCACCTAAATATTCAATTCCATCTGCAAGCTGTGTTACATCATCTGAAAGTTCATCACGACAAAGTGTTGCTTCATCTGTGTTATATAAAAGTTGTTTAATGTAATCTAAGAAAAGTTCTTGATCCTTATCGATCATCATCTACTGTCCCTTTAAAACGACATACTCTACTTCCACTAGACCAGCAATCAACTTCTCTTACTTTAAAAGGCTTCTTGGTATATGCTTCTAAAATTCCCGCAAAAAAACCTTCATCATATTTACATACAACTTCACCTGTTGGTGGCAATCCACTACAATCAAGATCTTCATGAATTGTAATTACAAATTCACCTTTTTCAAAGTCCGCTTCTTCCATTCTTAAAATACCTACTTTTAAAGTTTCTAAAGTTTGAGCAAGCGTACTTACAAATGTACTTTCATCAGCATCAAGAGGCAATGCATTTTTCGCAAATTCACATCCTGCAAGATAACCAGCTTGTCTAAAAATTTCATCCGTTTTTTCAATACCAAAATTTTTAAACAAGACATCATTCATACTGTATTCTAATAATCTATAGACAAGAACCGGCATCTCCTCACCTAAATGTTCTCTTCCTTTTTTGATATTTCCTAATTTATCCCATTCAAATTGATAATGGCTTTCAAGAGATACTTCAAAGATATTTTTCATATTTTCTCTTACTTTTTCATAAACTTTTCACTGAAATTTATCTTCATTATTCCTGAAGTTCTTTTTTCTCTTTGAAATTTGTTTAAGTTCGTAGCTTATTATATCATCATAATTTTAAAATACAATTTCAATTGTAAGCGTTATTATAAGGATATAAAAATATCTTTTTTTTCAAGGAATTGCATGTCAAAAAAAGAAATATTCTCTCTATAAAAAAAGAAATAAAAAGAAAATGAGTTTTGTCATTTTCTACGTCTTGTTTCTTTAATGACCATAATAATGATATTACACTATAATAGACCCATTACAATGATCCTATTTATTTCATCTGAAAAGATTTTACTTGTTTCTAAAGCATATACATTCTTTTCAAATAAAAACATAAAGTGTTTTCTTCATTTTTTCCCCTTTTCAATAAATGTTTCTAATTTAAAACATTGTATCATTTGTTTTTAAAAATCTTCTATTTTTGCACAAAAAGTAATAAAAAAAGCACATTTGTTTTGTTAACTAACAATTGTACCTTATAAATGATCATTCATTCTTTCTGAACTATAATACTTATGATATCTTTCAATAATTTCTTTTCGTCCTCTTACTCTAATTGGTATTCTTATATCATTACTAAGAATAAAATCTGTTTTCGCATCTTTTATATAATCCATATTAACAAGATAACTTTGGTGACAACGAATAAATCTTTTTGAATTAATCGTTTTTTCTAATTCACTCAACTTTTCTGTTGTTTGAATCACTCTACTATCTTTTAAATGAATATTTAATACATGTTTATCACTTTCAACATACATAATATCATTAATTTCAAGATATCGATGTTGTTTTTTAACTTTAACAGCAATTCTTTTTTGAACACTTCTTTGTAATACTTCATCTAAAAGCAATGTTAATTTATTTGTATCATAAGGTTTTAACAAATATCCCGCTACATATACTTCATAACTTTCTACCGCATAGTCTGCATGAGCTGTAAGAAAGATGATTGGTGCTTTAAATTGAATATCTCTTAATTTTCTAGCTATCTTCATTCCATTCATAATGATATCTAGAAATAAGAGTTCTACTTCAATATCATCTAATAAATTATCTCCTAATTCATATTCAAAGATTTTAAATTCTTCTTCATTATTTTCAAAATATGTTTGTATAACAACTTTTAAAAGCTATCGATCCAATTTACTATCATCACAAATAGCTATTTTTCTCATAACATACTCCTTAATACTTTGATTTTATCGATAATAATATATCTCTCCTTTATTTTTGGTAAGAAATTTTTATAAAATATTATTTTCATATCACGAAAACAATATTTCATTAAGAAATTAGTGTTATAATGACTAAAAGGAGGATTTTTATGAATAATGTTATAATTAGTGATTCGATTAAATATATTGGGGTTGATGATACAACACTTGATCTTTTTGAAAGTCAATATATTATACCTAATGGGGTTAGTTATAACTCTTATCTTATTTTAGATGAAAAGATTGCAGTTATGGATACAGTTGATGCAAGAAAGACAAAAGAATGGTTTGATAATTTAGATAAGGAATTAAAGGAACATGTTCCTGATTATTTGATTGTTTCTCATTTAGAACCTGATCATTCCGCAAATATTCAATTATTTACAGAAAAGTATAAAGAAGCAAAACTTGTTTTAAGTGCCAAAGCAAAAGCGATGCTTCCTCAATTTTTTAATATTGAAGGATTAGATGAAAGATGTATTGTGGTTAAAGAAGGAGAAGAATTAGATTTAGGAAATCATCATTTGAAATTTATCATGGCACCGATGGTGCATTGGCCTGAAGTAATGGTTGAATATGAAACAACTGAAAAAATATTATTCTCAGCAGACGGCTTTGGTAAATTTGGGGCTTTATCACATGATGAAGATTGGGCTTGTGAAGCAAGACGTTATTATTTTAATATTGTTGGTAAATATGGTGCTCCTGTACAAACTTTATTAAAAAAAGCCAGCACTTTAGATATTAAAATGATTTGTCCTTTACATGGTCCTATTTTAAAAGATAATTTAGGATATTATATTGATAAATACCAAATTTGGAGTAGTTATCAAAGTGAAGATGAAGGTGTTTTAGTGGCCAGTGCTTCTATCCATGGAAATACCAAAGAAGTGGCTTTAAAAGTAGTTGATTTATTAAAAGAAAAAGGTGTTAAAGTTGCCTTCACTGATCTTACAAGAGATGACATGGCTGAAGCAGTTGAAGATGCTTTTAGATATTCTAAAATGATTTTAGCTGGAGCTACTTATGATGGTGGTGTCTTTAGTCCAATGGAAGATTTCTTACATAGATTACAACATAAAGGATATCAAAATAAAACTGTTGGACTTATTGAAAATGGTTCTTGGGCTCCTCTTGCAAATAAAGTGATGAAAGATATGCTTACTCCAATGAAAAATATTACTATTTGTGAAAATACGGTCACAATTAAATCTACTTATAAAGATGAAAATCAAGAGGCAATTAATCAACTTGTTGAAGAAATATGTCATTAAAAAAATCAGCTATTGCTGATTTTTTTTATATGATTTTCAATTCCTTCTATTTCATTTTTAAGCATTATTGTGTAAATGTTGTACTTGAGTAAATTTGATTTAATGTCCCCTGTTGTTCCTTGTGCAATTATTTTTCCTTTATCGATTATGCATATCTCGTCACAAAGTTCTTCTACTTCCTCCATATAATGTGATGTATAAATTATGCTCGCCCCATTTTTGTTTAATTGTTTTACTGATTCCAAAATGTGATTTCTGGATTGTGGATCTATTCCGACTGTCGGTTCATCCATTATGATAAGCTCTGGGGTGTGAGCTATTGCACAGGCAAGGTGCAATCTTCTCAACATCCCTCCAGAAAACTCCGACGCCTTTTTATCTTTATACTCACTAAGTCCTGTAAATTCTAATGCATGTTTTACCCTTGTTTTTAATTCTTTTCCTTTAAATGAATATAGTGAGCAGAAAAACGACACGTTTTCATAAGCTGTGAAACTAGGATAAATTGCAATGTCTTGTGTTATTATTCCCAAGTGTTTTTTATACTTATTTATATTTGTCTGGTTTTCATCAAATACTATTTTTCCACTGTCCTTTTTTTCAATTCCTGCAATCATCTTGATTAATGTACTTTTTCCTGCTCCATTTGGCCCCAAAAGCCCATATATTTCTCCTTGTCTTATAGAGAAACTAATTCCTTTTACTGCCTCTACATGGTTATATGATTTGTATAAATTCTCTACCTGGAGAATATACATCAGACCTCCTCCTTTACTTTTTAACCAAGTTACTGTTGATTTCTTTTATGCTTACTGATTCTGCAAATTTATTTCTTATACATACTTCTTCACAAGATACATTTTCACAGTTAATGCAAGGATTTGTATCAAATTGATTTAATAACTTTCTTGCACCATAAAAGTTCACGACAGATAACCTTCTATTTATATCTCTTATTGGAATATTGTTTTTACATGATTTTTGGCATCTAGGATTCATACAATATTGGCACTTCATTGCTAATTTTCCAATTTTGTCTTCATTTTTATCAGAACTTAATTTTAAGTTTTTTCCTGTGTACGGTTTTTTCACCATTGTTACATAATCGCCTTTGATGTATTTCGCTTCATATTCTTGCATATTGCACTCTCTCAAAATAAGATTTGCTACACTTATTCCAGATACAGTTACAGCAGGTGTTCCTGTTCCCATAACTGTTGATTCACCACAGTTATAAAGCCCTTCGATTTCACCTTTAGTCTTTAAACGTTTTAACATATGTTGACCTAGCTGTTGTTTTGGACCTGCGACTGCTCCCTTTTCTTTCATAACAAGTCTTTGTAGAGTTGCTGGTGTGCTTAGTTCTACATGACATAGTGCATCTTTAAATCCTGGGAATCTCTTTTCTATTAAATCTAATATTCTGTTCTTTTCTTCTTGTTTTTGTTTAAAATATGCTTCGGTGTGATAATCTCCTATTGGATTTATCCATTCTTTAAAAGTTGGTCCTATTGCAATTACAGTTTGGTATCCTTTTGGACAAAGTGTGTAGTCGTCTTTTCCCAATATATAAAGCGTTACTTCGCCTTCATCTATTTTTTCTGTATCTCCTATAAGCATCTCAATTGGTAGTGTATCTTCTGGGATTACGTCTTCTTTTACTAATGTGAATAATACTAATGATGGATATGTCGGGATAAGTGAATTTGCCCATTCTCTTCCCTTTTTACATAAATTTTTGTCTATTAAGTTGTTGTATAAGTTCCACACATTTCCTGAATTAACTACTCTGTCACATTTTATAATACTTCCGTCGTCTAGCTTTACTCCCGCTACCTTGTCGTTTTCTATAAGTATTTTTTTGACTTGCTTGTTATAAATCATATCGCCGTTATTTTCTTCAATTACTTTTTCCAGCTTACCAACTAAATTTAATGTTGAACCTGCTGGATAATAACTTCCTCCAATATGGTTGTCGACAAACATAACAGCCGCAAGTATGGCAGGTGTTTCTTTTACATTTGTATAACAATATGTAGATGTTAATTTATTAAAAAAATCGAATACTTCTTTAGACTTGAAGTATTTTTTCAATATATGCTCTGTGTTTTTATTCATATATCCTAAAAATTTCAAATATGCTTTTGGAGCACTTTTTAACTGCATTAACCCCTGCTCCTTTGTGACTACATCTGGTGTTGTGAATGTCGGTTGGTTTGCTATAACTTTTAAATATAAATCTGTTGAGTCGTGATAAAACTTTTTAAATCCTTCCTTCTCATCTGGAAAAATCTCTCCCAATTGCTCTACAAATTTATCTATATCTTCATAAAATATTATTTTGTGTCCTTTAAAATGAATTGCATATAAACTATCGTGTTTTAAAATATCTATCGGTTCTTCTAATGAATTAAATACAAATCTATGTGGATTAAACCCTATTTCTCCAAATCCATAAATCATAGCTGATCCTTGCTCAAAAATAACGTCATCTCGTTTAAATATTCCACAAGAACCTCCTGGCTTAAATTGTGCCTCTACTACAGTAACTTTAAAGCCCTTCTTTGCTAAAAGTGCAGCCCCTGTAAGACCTGAAATTCCTGCTCCGATAAAAACAACTTCTTTTTTCATAAATATCAATCTCCTTATATTATCTATTTTTCATGTATTATTAATATCTATGAATTGAGATTTCTCACTATTACAACGTGAAATAAAAATTCACTACGTTCATGGTGCTAATGTTATCCACTAAATTTATAATATTTAATCTCCTTAAAATAAAAAGAGATGGCTGAAATTTTACATCAATTTCGGCCATCTCTTTTTATTTTAATTTTTTCCCCACAACAGTATATATAAATTTACCTAGTTTTTTATTTTCTACTATATCAAATCCATTTTTCATCATTAAGTTTGAAATGCCATTTTTATTTGCTGCATGACAATCACCACTATTTATTAACTTAAATATAATGTGGTTATAAATCCATCCTCCGATACCTCCTACCCCTGTATCAGAAAGTATATATATTCCACCAGGTTTTAATACGCGGTATACCTCTTGCATAGCTTTATCTGAATCAGGATAGTGATGAAAACTTTGGATGCATGTCACAACATCAAAATAATTATCTTCATATGGCAACTCATCAGATCTTCCTTTTACAAGTGTTGTACCTCGGATATTTTTTGCTCTTGCTTGTTTTAACATTCCTTCTGATAAATCTAGTCCATGATATTCTGCCTCTTTTTTATCAGATAATAGGTTGAGAAGATATCCTGTTCCACACCCAACATCTAACAATTTATTATAATTTATATCTTTTAAATACTTGACAGTATCATTACAACTAACCTTTGCAGGACCAGAATAATACATACTATTATTTTCATCATACACTTTTGCTTGACCATCAAAATACTGTTCTGATAACTTTATGTAATCTTTCATGATATACCCCCTTCAAATATTTAATTCTAAAATTATTCTTCTTTAATTCTAATTTTAGCACACTTTAAAGGTTAATGAATATCATTTTCATTATCTTTTTTTTCAACTATATTAATATTATTCATTGTCATCTTTCTTTCTAATTAATTTTCTAACATTTTCTCCATAACTTATTGGAATACCTATATCCTCGAAAAACTTTTTAGATTTATTGTTTTTACATAAAACTCTTTTATAAAGATAAAAGGCTTTTTCAGGGTCAGTTAAATAAATATCATAAAGTCCATAAACATATAAATCACTTATTGAATAACATGCTTGATATGTAAATGGATTAGAGTAGATATATTTTAAGTACTTGTAGAACTCAGCATAATTAATTTTGTCTTTATCTATTAAATTTTGAAATAGTTTTTTATAAAGTAAGTTATCATACGGAAAAACGTTTTCTTCATTCATAAAGTCATATATTAGATATTTAAATAAAGTTTGATTACCGGTGTATTTACTTCTAGCACAATACATATTAATTAATTTTGCGGGTTCCTCCTCATTAATATTTTTCATTAAGTAAAAGCAAGATAATATTTCCAAAAATTTACTTTCAATTTCTCGATAATAATGCGCTTTAAGTCCCTCGGTATTAGATATCATCGCTAAAGCATGCCCATATTCATGAACAATAGTACATACATCATCAATAGATTCATTTTGAACTGCTACTATATATACGTTACCATTTTTAATATCGGTATAACCGCCAATATCGTTTAAATCTTTTTTAGTGAATATTACGTTATTGTTCCTTACTTTAAACATACTTAAAAACTTTTTAAATATTTCTTTATCAAGAGTAGCAAAAAAATCGTGAGTAAGCATAAAAACATCCTCTTTGGAGTATTTTTTAGAAAACTTTGGAACGTCAATATCATCCTTAATGTAACTATTAAAAATATGCTCATTAAAAGGTAGGGCTTTTCTTTCTATTTCAATATTGTCTAATGCAATATAATCTTTAGTATTTAGTTTTATGTCACCATATTCTGATTTCATTGTATCTCCTTTACATAAGTAATGTCTATTATATCAAAATTATTTGCAAATGCAATATAGTAAATGTTATAATTAATATACAAATTATAAAATGTGAAAGGAGTTAATTTTTGTAATAGCGCATGGCCTATTTAGGTGACGAGGACTTACATTGTCGATTTATCAGCGGATGTGTAAGCGGAGAAGTTTTACTTCGTAAAATACCTTAAAAAAATAAAATCAAAATTATAACAAAGAGGTATTTAATAAAACAAGAAAGGAATTTTTATGTGTGGAATTGTAGGTTACAAAGGTAATCAAAATAGCATTCCTGTTTTATTAAATGGCTTAAAATCTTTAGAATATAGAGGCTATGATTCAGCAGGACTTGCTTATATAAATGGGGGTAAAATTATTATTAAAAAAGCTATAGGAAGGGTTAAAAATCTTGAAAATTTAGTTACTAATGAAGACTTTGGAAATATTGGTATTGCTCATACAAGATGGGCAACTCATGGGGGAGTAACTGATAAAAATGCTCATCCTCATAAACAAGGTAAAATAACTTTAGTACATAATGGTATTATTGAAAATTATAAAGAATTAAGTGAAAAGATTGATACAAAATTATTAAGTGAAACTGATACAGAAATATTGTGTGCTTATATAAATAAACTTTATAATGAAAATCATGATATGCTTAAAACTTTAGCAAAACTTAAAACTGATATAAAAGGAAGTTATGCACTTGCAATAATTAATGAAGATGAACCAGATACTTTATATGGGGTTCGTAAAAATATACCTTTAATACTTGCTAAAAACGATAACGAATATTTTTTAGTATCTGATATGACTGCAGCTCTTAAGTATACAAATAAATTTTATTTACTTGAAAATGATGAAATTGTTAAAATATCTGATAAAGAATATATTTATGATAGTGATCTTAATCTATTAAAGAAAGAACTATTAACTTTTGAGGGAACAAGTAATGATGTTATGCTAAAGGGTTATCCTCATTTTATGTTAAAGGAAATTCATGAAGAACCAATGGTTATTAATAATATTTTATCTTATTATTTAACTGATGGTAAGTTTAATGAAAATATGCCTGAATTTAAAAAATATAAAAATATTTATTTTGTAGGATGTGGAAGTGCAAGCTATACAGCAGATATTGCTAAAAAAGTATTTGAAAATTATGCAAATATCAAATGTGAAGTATTTTTAGCAAGTGAATTTAGATATCAAAAACATTTTTATGATAAAGATACTTTAGTTGTATTTATTTCACAGTCTGGAGAAACTGCAGACACTTTAGAGGCTCTTAGAATTACTAAAAGTGATGGTATAGATACATTAGCAATTGTTAATGTAGTGGGTTCTTCGATCGCTAGAGAAGCAGGTAAAGTATTATATATTAAAGCTGGAACTGAAATAGCTGTGGCCACGACTAAAGCATTTACAGCTCAATATTTACTTCTTTCACTTATTGCTCTTAAAATGGCTGGTATAAATGATTTAAGCAAGTTTTATAAAATAAATGAAGCATTAGAAACTGTATTTGCTATAGACTTTCAAAAATATGCTGAAAAAATATATACTAAAAAAGATGCATTCTTTATTGGTAGGGGAATAGATTATGGTAAATCTCTTAAATTTTCTGAATTTACTGAAATAAGATC
>OLPU01001009.1_pt1 | contig 22511 bp, 15 predicted proteins | sample 1673111 | NCBI WGS metagenome assembly OLPU01 (sample SAMEA3136755, study PRJEB25190) | human gut metagenome | reverse complement strand
GATGATCTTTTCATTTATTCTATTTCTTGAATTCACCATTTTGCTAATATAGCCTAAAAAAATATCGAGGTGGACTATGAAATATAATCCCAAAAATTATGATATTTATTTAAGAGATGATATGCAAAAAGTAGAAGATGCATATGAAGAATACAAAGTAGATGAAAATAATACGAAAAAATATTTTGAATTAAAACAAGCAATATATAATCTTTCATTATCTATTAAATCTCAAACAGTAAGCGGTTGGATTTCACCGTCAGATGCTGAAGAAATGAAAGAATATTTTTGGGGTTTATTGTTATGATTGATTTAACGAACTGTGAAAAATTACCTAATACATAGTGGCGGACAATCTATGTGACTTCCACCATTTATTTATGATGGGCGAAACGCCCACGAAAAAAAGAAAAGGTAATCTTGTGGATAGAATAAATACAAGTTCAAAATACTATGCAGTATTAGAGGTGGCAACTAATGGGTTAGAATCAAAATATGATATAATCAGTGTGTATACATTGATTTGTTGCTTTAACATGAAATAAAAATGAATATAACAAAGTAGCTGAATTTAGCTGCCAAGATGAAAAGGAGAATGAAAATGAAACTGAATGCTAAAGAATTAAAAAAATTGTCAAAGATATCTAACTCTTTATATGATGATTTAAAAGTGGAATTTTTGTTTCATTCTAATCATATAGAAGGCAGTACATTTACAAAAGAAAACCTTGAAACTCTTTTATATAAAAAGCAGGTTGAAGGTGTTCATTTTTATGATGATGTTATTGAAACTAGAAATTCATTAGATGTTTTTGATAAAGTTATAAATGATTCTGATCAAGAATTGAATAAATTTATGCTATTTGACTGGCATAGAACATTGAAAAAAGGTACTGTTGATGATGAGATACACAATGCAGGCTGTTGGAAACAGTATGAAAATAGAATCAGTGGAATTGATTTGAAAGTTGCATATCCTAATGAAGTTGATACTTATATGTACAATTTATTGATGGATTGGAAAGAATGTAAACATAAGACAATAGAAGAAATTGCTAAATTCCATTGCAGATTCGAAAAAATTCATCCTTTTCAAGATGGAAATGGAAGAATAGGAAGATTTATCATTTTAAAGCAATGTATTGAAACAGATGTCGATTTAATTGCCATAGATAATAAATATGAAAAGGAATATAAAGAAGCATTATATAAAGGTCAAAAAACAGAAGATTTATCTGATTTAATAATAGTGTTTTCAAAGTGCCAGAAAAGATTAGATGAAAAAATGAAATCCTACGAAAATACAATTGAACTGATAAAAAAAGAGTTTGAAACAATGACTGAAGAAAATAACAAAGATTCTTCTGATGATGACATAACTGTAGAATTTGAAAAAAGAATTCTATACATCACTAGAACTGAGCAGGATCCCGCAAAGGTTGATTACTACATCAATGACAGAGAAACTGGATGGATGATAGACTGTGGATTTTGGGTTGATGACTGCAACTTTACTGCAGATTTAAAAGAGGCAGTGAAATCTATTATAAAAGACAAAGATATTACAGAACAGATTCTCTCTGTAAACGAGGGAGACAGATTTGAAGAAATAACTGGAACTTTACCAGTACGTCAAAGTGGCGGACAGTCTATGTGACTGTCCTTTTTTTGACGGGCGGAACGCTCACGAGAAAGGAGAAAGAAAATGAAAAAAAGCGTAGGAAGACCAAAGACAGACAAAAAAGAAGTCATTAAAAAAATGCATGCAATTGAAGCTGAAGCAAAAGGAAAGATAATAACTCAGGAATTCTGTGCCAAAGAACTCGGTATCACCCACAGAACATTCAGCAACATTATCAAAAACTCTTTCAATTTCACATATTTAGATACCGAGCAGATTCCGGAATCCGTTGCTGATCCTTATGTATCGATGATGTATATTCCTGTACCAGGCAAACTGTTTGCAATTGGACCATGGTGGGGAATGATAGAACATCAAAAACTGCTTCAGCAAATTCAAGATTTAAAAACTAAACACTATAAAGTCTATGTATTTACTGAGTCACAGGCAAAAAAAGGTATTTCTTTTACACCGTGTCTCAGTAATGAGGATATGGAAATCAGGGATTTTGCTATTAGACATGGATGGGGGCAGAAAAAAGTAAGGAATTAACTTACCAGCATTGACAGTCTATGTGACTGTCCTTTTTTTGACGGGCGGAACGCCCACGTGAAGAGGATAATTATGAACAAGAAGAAAACAAGAAATGTAGTGCTCAATCTTACTGATGGACAATGTGAAATTCTTACTAAGATATGCGGAGAAAGTTCTCTGTCTGTTGGAGAGCTGATCAGCAGTTTCGTTGAAGATCTGACTGCGGCAGAAGAAAAAGAAAATGAACGAGAAAAGTATGCAAATCAATGGCTAGAAAAACGTGAGTTTTCAAAGAAAGCAGAAGATTCTCTTTTGAGACATCTTCTGAAAAATTCTTATGATCCACAAGATTATTTAAATGATATAGAATACTTAGAATGTCTCACAGAAGATAAAAGCTCTTATGCAATCAATAATAAAGAAGATGAAAACTACCTAGATATTATTAAAGAATATGATGATGGGATCATTACATGCAAAAATGGAATAAAAGTCTGGGAAGAAGGATGGAAGCGGAAAGAGAGTGCTGATATGAAAAAGGAAATCATGAAGATAGAAGAATGGGCTGATGAAAAAAATGAACTTCTGTATTCAACTGATGAAGTACAAAATGAACAGAAGAACATTTCTTTGTATTTTGTATCTTGTGCTCATAACAGTTTTTTGAGAAAAGACATGGAAGAAGTGTTTAAGGAAGGTTCAGTGTTTTTACAAGATCAGGTTGATGATACAGTTACTGAAGTTTTTACAAATTTAAATGATGCAAAAGAAGATCTGAAAAACAAAAGCACAACTGTTTTGGATAATGGAAGATATATCGACAAGGAAGAATATGCACTGATAGAACGAGTCTATGATCTTGAATCTGTCCTTGATGATAACGATGAAATTCACAATGAAGAAGAATTTATCAATGCATTAAAAGAACATCCGAATGATTTTGGGGATTATGAAGTCATAGGTATGACCTATGATATTATTGACTATTCAAAACTGAATAAATGGGTAAAAGTCTATGATGAGGATGATCCGTACAACGATGAAAGAAATTACTTTGTAGCCTTCGAAAAATACAGTGATGCAATGCGATTTTCAGAAGATATCGAAAATGGTACATATGATTATTTTAAGTGGCATGAGGATGGTACATATGATTATTTTCTGTGGCAGAAGGTTGACAACGATTTAAGTAAGAATGAGATTATTGCAAAGATTCTTTTTGATGATAAGGACTGCAGTGTTGCCACAAAATTTGAATATGGAACACCATATGCAGAAACAATGACAAGTGATGAATTTGATGAAATGTTTGAAAAACGCTTAAACAAATTTATTGAGAATGAAAGAAGTGGACAGTCTATGTGACTGTCCTTTTTTTGACGGGCGGAACGCCCACGTGAAGAGGTACTTACAATGAATGAAAAAGAATATGGCAGTCTGTTTGTGGCACTGCTTAAAAAGTAAAGGAGAGATACTATGAGCCAGACAATGAGAATCCCAAAGATAAACGATTCTTTTTATGGTGAGATTTTAACTTATTTTCCAGACGAGGAAGAAGCACAGGAAATGGTTAAGGAAGCCATGACAGACGGTTGTCTGTCTGAATATGGAGATTATGAGGTTACAACTGATTGGTACGAAATTGGAGAGGGAGAAAGCGATACAGATTATTTCTTTTCTGATGAAGAACTGATTGAGTGGTACAATGTCGGTGGTATAGAAGAAATTGAAAAAAGGGCAAGAGAAAAGGGATTAGATGTAGAACACATTCAGACCGATACGGTTTATGTGTCGGCAGAGGATATTGATATGGACAGTAGGCTGACAACACTTAAACAATAATGAGATTATTGCAAAAGTCCTGTTTGATGATAAGGACTGCAGTGTTGCTGCTGAATTTGAATATGGAACACCAGATGCAGAAACAATGACAAGTGATGAATTTAGTGAAATGTTTAGAAAATGCATTCAAAACCAACAAAACATGCCAAAATTGGCAGAAAATTTAAATTCTGAATGTGCTATAATTTGTATGCTGAAATATTTATACATATCAGGAAGCACAGCTGAATGAAATAAATTCAACTGTGCTTTTTTTGATGGGCGAAACGCCCATGGACTTTTTTGAAAGGAGAAAGGTGACAAAAGAATATGGAATTATATAATACAGAAGATATAAAGAAAGCTAAAGAATTATATGAAAAAAGCCTGAATGGTGTGTACACAATAGAGTTGTATGACAGATCATCAAATTCTTTAAATTCTGTACATATATGTCAGAATGAAAATCAGGCGGAAGAACTGATTATGGCAGGTAAAGACTTGCCAGAACTGACGGATGGCAACTCTTATAGAGTATTTAAAACAAGGTACGACAGCAATGCTGAAATAATTGAGCACAGTCTTGTTAAGGAATATACAAAAGACGATATAAACACATCGAAAGTGAAAAGAAATCCTTTATTGGAAAGACTGGATAAAGTCAGACAGCAGGAAGAATATGCAAGACAACTGCAGAAAGAGACAGAAAATAAGGAATTTAATCTTGTCTACGATAAAGTTAAAGAAATCCTGCCAAGAGCAAAGGAGTTACATGAACTGCGAAAAGAATTTAACTATCCGCAGACAGCAATGAATCCGTTTTACGATGAATATCCAGAGTTTTGCCCTTATAAGGAAAAACGAGGGGAAAAAGCTGATGCTAATTACCTTATTTGGGTTAATAAAGGAATTGGTGTGAAACCATATAACGAATATGAATACTATGTATGTGTAAACTATTATGATGGAACTATTTCAGTAAGAAATGATTTTGAAAAGTCAAATGAGCCGATGTCTAAGTACAAGCAGGAATTTGTTAACAGGCAGCTGAAGGAAATTGCAGAAAAGTTTGATTCATTCTACCAATGCGAATATGCAAAATTAGAATATGAGTTAAAAACACGCAGTCAGAGTTCAGATGCAATAATCGTAAAATACAAAAAAAAGGATCAGAAACTGGATAATATGGAAAAAGAAAGCGAAGAGCCAGTTGATTTACATCTGCTCGAATCTATTCAGTATACATTTGATTATTACGATGCAACTGTAGAATTTGAAAACATGATTCTATATATCACTAGAACTGATCTTGGTTCCGCAAATGTTGATTACTACATCAACGACAAGGAAACTGGATGCATGGAAGACTGTGGATCTTGGTTTGATGACTGCAACGTTACTGCAGATTTAAAAGAAGCAGTGAAAGCTGTTATGAAAGAAAATGATATTTCAGAGCAGATTCTCTCAGTTAACAAAGGAGACAGATTTGAAGAAATCGCAGGAATTTCACCAGTACGTCAACGTGGCGGACAGTCTATGTGACTTTTTTGTATAATATTTCTAGAAAATACAGTAAAAACGTCAAAAATCCCAAAAATTTGGGAAAAATATGAAAATCACATATGCTAAAATATGTATACTGAAATAAAAAATAGAGATGTGGCACAGCTGAAAAAAATTCAACTGTGCTTTTTTTATTTCACGGGCGAACCGCCCACCAAAAATGAAATGTGGGGCAGATGAATAGAAGGAAGCTACTTATATGTGTTGCAGGACTGGTTGTTCTTGCTGATGGATTCTATTTAGGAAGATGGCTGATGGACCTGAATAGAGAAAAGAAGTCTGAAAAAGAAATTATGGATATCATCAGATCTGATACTGTTGGAAATGATGGCTATAAAATGACAAAAGAAAGTTATGAAAAACTCAGAGACAGATGTTCAGATGTTGTAGGCTATATTGAATTTCCAAATGATTTTCTGTCAGAACCTGTTGCTCAGAGTGATGACAATGATTATTATCTGTATCACTGGATTGATGATACTGAAACTACACAAGGATCAGTATTCATGGATTGTGACTGCAGCAAAGAAGATCAGAACATTACTATTTATGGACATAATGTCTATTATGATGCGAAAGCTAGATTTTCTCCGCTTGAAAAGTTAACAGATCAGGCTGTTTTTGAACAGAACAGCCAGTTTAAAGTGTGGATCGATGATGAACTGAGAACATATGAAATAGCATATGTAACGATCTATGATACGAAACAGGATGCTGACTTTGATTTCAGAATCAGAAATTTCTACACTGATGAAATGTATACAGATTTTATCGACTGGATGAATGAACATCAGCTGATTGAACCGTTAAATAAGACGAACATTGACAGGACAGACAGCTACATTACTCTGCAGACATGCGTGAAATGGCATAGTGCAGAGAGATATCTGATAACAGCAAAAGAAATAAACAGAGAAAAAATTTAAAAAGATAGAAGGTGTGACAACAGTAAATAAATAAATATCTAAAACAGTGAATATCTTTGAAGGGAGGTTAGAATGGAAAAAAGATGGAACAAGTTCTTTATTGGAATCCTGTCATCCATTTGCATCATAGGCAGTCTGATACCTGTTTCGGCAAAGGGAGAAGCAATATATGAGGATTTTGACAAAGACAGAAAAGGAAGCATCACTTTATACAAGTATGTCAGCAATGACAATTCTACAGTAAAAACAAATGGATCATCCTTTTCAAACAATGTGGATGAACAGCTTGAAGCTATTCAGAAAGCAACAGGAAATTATAAAATGCTTCCAGAAAAGGGAGTGGAATTTTCCTATATAAAGATTGCAGATGCAGAACAGGTAAATCTGAAAACAAAATCAGGTGTCTACTATACAAATATGGAAGCAGATGTACTTGATAAACTTGTTGTATATGGTGGACTTCAGTCAGCTGCAGATACAACTGCAATTGATGCTGATAAAAATGCTGCTGAAAAGCATTATGAGCCTGATCAGGTTGTTACTGCATTATCCAAGCTGAATACATCAGTATTTGAAATGAGTATTGCAGGAACTACAGTTACTGGAACTGGCGAAACATTTCTGAGACAGAAAGCTGCAGATGCCAGTGTACCAGTGAATGGTTCATTTAAAGCTACAAATGCGTATGGTAAAACAAAAGCAGACAATCTTGATACTGGACTGTATCTGATAGCTGAAGTGAACTGGGAACATAAGGCAATATCCAAACATGACGGATACTGGGAAACAGTAACAGTCAATCAGAATGGTACTGCTGATGCAGGAGAGGGAAGTGAGTATGCGGATATTGCATCTCCATCTTCTCCTTTTATTCTTCAGCTTCCAATGGTCAATATGAACAACACTGTTTCAGGTGATACAACATATGCTGCAGGACAGGGATGGCTGTATGATGTGTCTGCATATCCTAAAAATGGAACAATCAATATCCACAAGGACATCATTACAAACGATGCAGGAACAGATACAAACAATACTGGAATGGATACGGTTGATACAGAAACGCTGTGTGACTTCCATCAGACAAATTATCTGCAAGGTGGAACTTCTATTGACAGTGGATCACATTTAACACATCAGATTGATGCAAACATTGGAGATACTGTATCACAGGTTATATCTGCTGATGTACCTGCATTGATGGATAACAAGAAAAATAAAGTATTCAGCATTACTGACAGCATGACAAAAGGTCTTGAGTTTAAAAGTCTGGAATCTGTAACTTTAGGTACGGAAGGATGGAATAGTTCAAACAATACGGTCCTGAGTGCTGATGATTATGTTTTAAGCATTGGAAGTGATAAAAAAAGTTTCAGCGTAACTTTGACAGCTGACGGACTGGCAAAACTGGACAGTCTGAACACAGCTTCCTATCTGTATGTAAGATTTAATTCCTATGTGACAAAAGATGCTTTAATCGGAACTGATCATTATGACTACACTACTGACAAAGGGGAAGTATCTTCCGCAACAAATCAGAACACTGCCAAGCTGACATATGCTACAGACAGAACAATGGAACATGATTACTATTCCAACACTCCAAAAGTCTATACATATGAAATTGATCTGAATAAGAATGTAAAAAACAAAGGCAACGGGAAATATGAAGATGTTACATTTACAGTCAAGTCATACAGATCTCAGCCAGTTGGTTCTTCTTTGAATGAAACAGATGTCAGATTTATAGAAGAATCCAGTGGTGTCTATAGAATCTACAATGAGAATTATGACGTGGGCGTTTCGCCCGTGGGCAGTATTCATGCTGACAGAAATGGAAATATCAGGATCAAGGGTCTGGATTCCAGAGATTATGTTTTTACTGAGACAGAAACAATGAAAGGACAGCAGCTTCTTGCAGAACCTTTTACTGTACGTCTTGTTGCGAACAAAACTGTTGATGAATATGACACCAAATATGAAAATGGAGCACTGTCTCATGCCTATGTATGGACTGGAGAAGTTCCATCCAAATTATCCAAGTATGATCTGCTGAATACAAATCAGGTTGGAGCATTGTCAAGCGGTATTGCAAAAGTAACAGTTATGAACAGCGGATTGAAATTATTGCGTACTGGTGGAAATGGAACCATTGGCTATATTGCAATAGGCTGTTTAATGATAGTCAGTGGATTGATTTTCATGAGAAGAAAGAAAGGAGAATTAAATGAATAAAAGAAAAAAAGCATCTATTCTCCTTGGAATGCTTGTTGGAAGCATGTGTCTGTCATTTCTTCCAGTACTGGCGGAAGGCAACGATACTGAGAAATATCCAATTATTGACAGAGATCATGCTAATCTGACAATCAGATACTTTGATGATTCAGAAGAAACTGTTCCATCAGCAGGAACAGAATTTACAGTAATGAAAGTTGCTGATATCGGCAGAGATATCAATGATGGAACCAATGGCAGGTATATGCCACTGGCCAGTGAACTCGATTTTACTGGCATTGAAGAGAACAATGGAAAAGAAGCATATGAATATGAGCAGACAGTCAAGTCAGTTTATGAACAGAAAGGAAAGGATTTTGGCTATCAGACAACAAAGACAGTTGGAAATGACGGAACCGCATCCTTTAAACTTCCTGTTGGTGCATATCTTGTAAGAGAGACAAAAACGATGCGATATCACATCCGCTCTAAACCGTTTCTTGTATCAGTTCCAGAAACAAACAAGGAAAGCAACAGCTGGAACTTTGATGTAGTCGCATATCCAAAACAGCAGCTGGCAGGAGATCTTTCAATAAGCAAGCAGATTATTGGAAGGTCATCAAAAAGTGATGATGTATTCCATGTGCAGATTACATTGAACTGTGAAGGTACATATAAGGCAACACTGGCTGATGGAAGTACTGGTGAAGTTACAAATGGATCTGAGATTGCTATCAGAGGAAATCAGAAGATAACTGTCTATGATCTTCCTTCTGGAACAGAATACAAAGTTACAGAAAAGGAAGCTAACGCTGATCCATATAAAACTGGCTATAAAAATCAGACTGGAAAGATCGAAGCTAAAAAAGAAATCGAAGCTAAAGTTATAAATGATACAACTCAATGGGACAACGTACATACTGGAGAAGGAAGCCTGATCATCATAGCAATGATGGTTGGTGGTGGTGCGTTGGCATTATTGCTCTTTCTGCTAGTTGGAAGAGACAAGAAGGAAACTACAGAATCATAGTGATTCTGCTTTTTCATATAGACATGTTGAACAAATAGGTTGACTAGAAAGGAATGATTATGAAATTCAACAGAAAAAAGATTTGCAACCGAGCCGTTGCGGTCACTTTGTCTGCATTGATGGCATTTCCTGCAGCAATGACTGGTGTTCATGCTGATGGGACTTCTACAATCGACACAACAAAGAAAGGTTCAATTACTCTTTACAAGTTTTTGGACAATAACGGTAAGACAGTGGATGCCACTGGTGTAAATGGCTACGGAACAACTGCACAGGATATCCTTGCAGGAATCCGACAAGAGGTAGACAGTGAAATCCTGCCTGAAAAGGGGGTAAAGTTCAGAACAATCAAAGTTGCCGATATTGAACAGGTTACAGAAGATACTGCAAATGGACTGAACACAACTGGTACATACTACACAAATATTGATGAAGGATTCTTCAATATTATGAATCAGTATCTAGGTGATGATGCACTTGTTGCTTCTGAATCAACAAAGGTTACAGACGGAAGAACAACTGATGTTTCTTCACACCCAGATGATCACTATGAATCTGATGAACTGAATGCAAAGATTCTTGAAGTAAACCGTGCAGGTGCAAAGGCTGATGGATCTGATTCAGTGACTGGTGAAGTTGCGTTAAACAGATACCTGAGAACTAATTCAAAGGCACAGGTATTTAATGATACAGATGAAGATGGATATACTCAGCTCAACGATCTTGATCTGGGACTTTATCTGATCTGTGAAGTTGACTGGGAACATTCTGCTCTTTCAAAACATGATACATACTGGGAATATGTTACAGACGGTCAGGATGACAAGCTGACAAGCGGAAAAGGAAAGACATCTGATGCAGGTACAGAAAACAGCGGAATCCAAGCAGGCGGTAAAGATGCAGGCGGATCTGTCTATGCTGATATTGCATCTCCATCTTCTCCATTCCTGTTATCTGTTCCTATGACAAACTTGGCAAATATTACTATTGATGGTAAAGAATACAAGCCAGGAACAGCTTGGCAGTATGATATCGTTGCTTTCCCTAAGAATGGAACAATCAATATTCACAAGGATATTGTGACAAATGAATATGCTGCTGCTAATTCTCCTGAAGGAACAGCAGGTACACCAACAAACGATGGTAATGATACAACTGACACAAAGACAACATGTAATTTAGTTCAGACAAATTACTTGGCAAATGGAACTTCCCTAGACAAGCAGTCTGGACTGGTACATCAGATTGACGCAAACATTGGAGATGTAATTACACAGCTTGTATCTGTTGATGTTCCAAGACTTACAGATGATATTGACAATGAACAGTCTGCTGATGTTGCAAATAGAGATACAGTAACACGCAAGCATAACAAGACTTTTATTGTAAGAGACAGAATGACAAAAGGCTTGAAACTTATTGACAACAACTCATTCAAAGTAACTCTGACATCCAGTGCATGGAATGATCCAGATGCAACACAGTTTGTTGAAGGTACTGACTTTGATCTTACATTTGCAGATGACAAACAGTCTTATGTATTAACGGTTAAAGAAGAAGGATTAAAGAAGATGGATGATATTTCATCAGCATCTTATCTCTATGTTCTCTATAACTGTGAAGTTACAAAGGATGCCTTAGTTGGTACAGATACTTACGGAAATCAGAGACATGTTGTTAAAACAACAGCTTCAAATGCTGAAACATTAAAGAATGGAAATATCAATGATACATTAGAAATTGATGATTCTAAAACAGATACTTCTTATGATGTTACATACCCACAGGGAAGTTCTGACGGTGCAACTGACAAGCATCCAGAAGCTACTAACCAGAACACAGCTCAGTTGACATATGCAACAGATCGTACAATGGAACATGATTACTATTCCAATACAACAAAAGTATTTACATATGAATTGGATCTCACAAAGGTGTTTACAGACGGAACAGCAGGCTACGTTTCCAAGAATGATACAAATGACAAGAAGAACAGTTCTTCATTTGCCTATTCAAACGTAAAGTTCACAGTACGTGGATCTGTAAAGGATGGATCTGAACATGATGTACAGGCCAAGGCAGAAGGTGCTCCAAGCGGATGGGAAGATTTGACATTCATCCATACTGGTGACGGTACATACCGTGTATGGGACAAGAGAACAGACGGTGGTGACTATAATGCTGATGCAGATACACTGGATCAGGCAGCTAACGAAAAATCAATCACAAGATATGTTACACCTAATTCTGAAACTGGCTTGCTTACAATCATTGGTCTAGATGCAAGAACATATGAATTGACTGAAAGAGCTACTGCCAAGGGAAGAAACCTTATGGCTGATCCATTCTATGTTGAACTTGCTGCTCCAGTGAAGAGTGGCAAGACACTTGAAGATGGATCCATTGAACACGCTTATGTATGGACTGGAACAAAGCCAACAGACAATCCAACTGGCATGAAGAATATTGACTTGGCTACTTATGATATAAACAAGGCAAGACTTGATGAAGGTAGAACTCCAGTTACGGTTCAGAACAATGAAGTTATCAAGGTATTGAGAACTGGTGGTGCAGGAACAATCATGTTCTATGTAGCAGGCGGTTCAATTATTACTGTTGCTTTATTATTCTTCCTGAAGAAAAAGAAGGAAGAAGAGGCTAATATTAATAGATAGTCAGTAAATTATTTACTAATATTTTATTCTATTTTTTTTGAGCAGAGTCTAATACTGGATTCTGCTCTTTTTAAAGCAATGCATCATCACTGATGGTACGTTGCTTTAAGGAGATTGAAAGACAGTGGCAAAGAGAAAAAGGGAAAAAAAGGATCTCAGCACTATATTAATGACAGTTTTGATGATTGCAGGATGGTATGTAATGATGTTTCCAAAATCAGCGGATCTGCTGAACAGGATTTACAATCAGAACACGATTTTATCCTATAACAGCACAATGTCCAAATACAGTGATGAAGAAATTGAAGGAATGCTTGAAAACTGCAAGAAATACAACAATGCAATATATGAAGAACAGCAGACAACTCAGTTTCGATACAGAGGACCGACAGCAACAGACAGTGTATACAAATCACTTCCAACAAAGTCATCAGAGATAGGTACATTGCGTATTCCATCAATTGATGTAAACGTTGGAATTGTTCATGGCACTACCGACAATGAACTGCAGTCAGAAGCAGGCCATCTGTATGGAACATCTCTACCAGTTGACGGGGAGAATGTTCATGCAGTAATAGCTGCACATTCTGCTTTATCCACTGCCAAGCTGTTTACAGATTTAGGGAAAGTCAAGAAAGATGACACATTCTATATAACTGTATTAAATCAGGAATATGAATACAAGGTCGTAGATATCAATGTAGTTCTTCCTACAGAGGAAGCTCCATATGAACAGATTGAAGAAGGAAAGAATTATGTAACGCTTTATACATGCACACCATATGGTGTAAATACACACAGACTGCTAGTGAAAGGGAAGTTAGCAGGATCTACAAAGGTTGAAGGAGAAGATGGCGGTTTCTCTCTCAGAGAATACGCAGATATCATTAAAAACTCTTCCATTTTTGCATTGATCATACTGGCACCATTTATTCTTATGCTTGTCTACAGTATAAAGATGAAGCATGAAAAAGAAAGCAGAAAAAAGCAAATATCAAAACAGACTGACAAGAGGAAGGAAAGGGATTCTATATGAAAAATACGAGGAAAGGCAGACATTTAAGAGGAAAAGCTTTATTAAAGCGGATAGTACTGTTTCTGACAGCCTTGCTGATTGCTCTTACCACTGAAATTACACCAAGCAATAACAGTGTAATAGCTGAAACATCTATTGATAAGGTAGCAACAGACTATATTCAATACATTCAGGGAGATAAAGAACTGTCTACTTCATTCAGATATCGTATGGCATTTTATCAGGGAAGACCTGCTTACTGCTTTCAGCCATATGAAGCAATGGCAGGAACCTTTGCAGGATCAGGAACCACTGCTGCGGTATATGGTGAATCAACTGCAGAAGCATGGAATGGATGGAATGAAGATACGAGACTGAAACTGCAGCTCATTACATATTATGGATATGGATATGAGAATCGTAATGATCAGTTAGATTATCTGGCAACTCAGGAAGCTATATGGGATGCCATAGCTCCATGTACTGTATTCTGGGATAGAGTCAATACATCTCACTCTGGTTCAATGAACAGTGAAGTCGATAGAAGAAAGAATGCAATTGTTGCTGATGTTGACAACTGGCTTAAAGCAAATTCCAAAACAGTAGTATGGCATGTCACTGATTCCAGTGGAAATGCTGTCTATAATCTGGATGGGACAAAAGTAGAAGATGGCAGAGAAATAAATTTTGACAATGCGATCATTGGAGAAACATATACATTTACAGATGTAAATGGAAATCTATCTTCTGATGGAAGCATCACAAAAAATGAATTTGACGGAGATGCAGAAAAGAACGGAGACACAGTTCAGATCACAATTGATAAAGATGATTACAATGTTACTAAATCAGTTGAAGTCAACTGTAAAGGTGCTCAGGATCTTCCAAATGTAGGAAATTCAATGGTATTGTATGCTGCTTCCTATCAGAATCTGATCACAAGAGGAACACCTAGAACATCTTCATACAGAAGTCTTGCAAAGATTACTGGTTCCAATGGAAATGTACTAATAGATAAAACGGACGAAAACGGAAATCCAGTATCAAATGCCAGTCTGACTTTATACAGATTAAATGCGAATGGAACCCGTTCTGATATTGAGTATTTCACTACTGATGGAAGTTCTCATACAGTAAAGAATGTTCAGCCTGGTAATTATGTACTGGTTGAAAATGAAGCACCTGCAGGATTCTATAAAACAGATCCAGTATCATTTGAAGTGAAAGCTCAAAAGGCTGATCAGAATGTCAGAATGACTGAGCCACAGATACTGTATAAAGTACTTAAAACAGATACAAATACTGGACAGCCACTGGCGGGAGTTACGTTACAACTCCAGAACGAAAACGGAGCAATCCTAGACGAATGGATCACAGATGGAGATTATCACTATATAGATTCTTCACTGTTGGAAGCGGGAAAAACATACAAGATTCATGAAGTAGCAGTTCCTTATGGCTATTATCTGAGAGAATCTGATGTCAGCTTTACTGTATCAGCATACAGACCAGATGACAGCGTTCTTGATAATGGATATGTAACAGTCACAGTCGATAATACAAGACTGGATTATGAAGTTACAAAAGTAGATTCTGAAACTGGGGAATATGTAGTTGGTGCCAGATTAAAACTTATTGATGAAAATGGAAATGAAATCGACTCTTGGATCACAGAAAAAGGACCACATAAGATTGATTATCAAAAGCTGATGCTAGGATGCACATATACTGTAGTGGAGACGGAAGCACCAGAGGGATATTATTTATCTGGAGAACCAAAATCATTTACTGTAAGCAACTATCTGGAAAATGTTGGATTGACTCAGACTGTAGAAATGACAGATCGACCAATCAAATATTCAGTACTTAAAGTAGATGAAAACAATGTTCCACTTGCAGGAGTGGAGCTTGGACTGTATTCAGACAAGGATTGTAAGAATTTAATTGAGAACTGGACTACAACGCAGAATGCACATGTAATTGAAGCGAATCTGCAGAATGGAAACACATATTATGTAAAGGAATTGAACACAGTTAAAGGGTATTATCTGAATGATGAAGTAGTATCATTTAAAGTCAATACTGGTTCAAGTCTTGAACAGATGAATGAAAGAACTGTTGTTGTAGAAAATTTTGGAATCCATTACTATGTTGAAAAGCGTGATGAAAATGGAAACAGAATTGCAGGAGCAACGATACAGTTAAAAGATGAAAATGGAAGAGTATTAACTGAAATAGTTTCTTCTGATGCAGATAAAGTAGAAATTCCAAAGGAATATCTAGATGCAGGAAAGGGGTATACTCTGCACGAAAGCGTGAGTGTAGACGGTTACTACTATCCAAAAGACGATATAACATTTACTGTTCCTTCCACATATGGAGAAGCAAAGAAACGCAAGCAGGAATCATTTGTATTTACAGTAGTTGACAATACGATTCGTTACAGTGTTGTAAAGAAAGATAAAGATACTGGAGCTTATATTTCTGGAGTTACATTAGGTCTGTATGATCATGCTGATATAAATGTTGCAGCTGATACACCATTGATTGCATAGGAAACAACAGATGAACCATATATGCTTTCTGATAATTTCAAATTGAAAGCAGGAGCTACATACTATGTAAAAGAAATCAAGAGCGTAGACGGTTACTATTTAAATACAGAAACTGTCAGTTTCACAGTTCCAAATACTGTATATGACAATACTGTCATGAAAGTAGAATATACAAACAAGAAGATTGAATGGCATGTCAGAAAAGTAGATGATCAGGGCAATCTACTTACTGTGAATGAACAGGGACAGCCTTTCAAACTTGAAATCTATGATTCAAATGGAACACAGGACAATACAGATGATGATGTTTTATTAACAACACTGGTTACTGATGATGCAGAATATAAAGCAAAAGGCTATTTTGATGTAACAAAATATACAACTCTGGTTGGTGGAATTGTATACAGAGTTCATGAAGCAGAAGCTGCGGACGGATATGACAAAGATACAGACAAGTATGTAACGCTTACGTATGACGGTGTAAATGATACCGTTGAACTGACAACAGTTTCTGACAGACCTTTGAACATTCATTTAAAGAAGGTAGATGAGAATGGAAATCTTCTATCTACATACAGAGGTCCTGATGGTATTGAACAGGGATTTATACTAGCTATTTATGACAGGAACCTGTTGAATAATGGTGCATCTGAGGATGATGCTCTAGTTGCAACTGTTGATACAAGTTCACCTGAATATGTACAGAATGGATATGCGGATGTTTCCAGATATCTGAATTATTCAAAGAACTATCTATGCAGAGAAATTGGCTATCCATATGGCTACTACAGAGCAACGGATTATGAATTTACTGTAAATTCATTAGTGGATGGAGAAATCCTTATGACGGATCCAACATTGAAAGCACAATTCAGAAAAGAAGATGAAAATGGAAATCCAATACTTGCGGAATATGCAGATAATGATATTTATTTTCAGTTCACACTTTACGATACTAATGGAACAGACGAAACGAGTGATGATACACCTATTGCTCTCTTTTCAACAAAAGATGCAGGCGAAAATGGGTGGATCTCTATCGGAAAGTATATGCAGGAAGTACACTCATATAGAATTGCTGAAACATATGCACCAGACGGATTTGAATATGCAAAAGGCAATGTTTATATAAACACTCCGGGATACTATGTTGAATCTGAAGGAAACGTCATTAACGTAAAAATATAGACATAAAGACAGCTCATAGTAAGGTTCTATGAGCTTCTTTTTTGATGAATCTAACAAAAGGAAAGGGGTTATTGAATGATAAAGAATAGAAAACAATTTGCAATGTGTTTGATATTTGCGTTTGTGATGATCGTAACTGGACTTACTGGAAGTTCTGTTTTCTTGAATCAGCAGAAGACTTATCAGGATGCTATTGCAAATGCTACGCCATCTACGAAAGCAATCCTGTCTGTTTCAGATACGGAACAACTGGAAAATGATCTTGCGAATAATCAGATTGATTATACACGCATTGGAAATACGACATACGTTTTGAATTATGACAGTTCTGATTCTGCTCAGACAGCAGTGTATGAAACATTTGCCAACAATGAGCAGATAATGGCAAATACAGATACAATATTTACTGTAAGCGGAACTGAAAAATATCGAGATACAAAAAAACTCACAGTTTCAGAGAAAGAAAATATTCCATATGGAATGACTCTGAAAGACTACTGTGCGCAGAATGGCAAGAAACTTGTTGCGGTAATTGATACTGGAGTTAATGACTATGCAGCTGAATCTAAGAACTTTACTGACGAAAAGACAGCAAGTGATGAAAACGGACATGGTACTGCAGTTGCAAGAACAATTCTAGACAACTCGAATGGAAAAGCAGTTATTCTTTCTTTAAAGGCAATGAAGAATGATGGTACTGGATATGCTTCAGATATCATCAAAGCAGTACAGTATGCAAGAGAACAGCATGTTGATGTAATCAATATGTCTATTTCTGCATTGGATACTGGATCTTCTTCAATTATCAAGCAGTTTGTGTCTCAGGCTGTAGCTGATGGAATAACAGTAGTAGCTTCTGCAGGCAATTTTAACAGTTCTGCACAGTTATATGTACCTGCAAATGTTAATGGAGTAATATCTGTTGGTGCTATAGATGAAAAAATGAATAAAAAAGCAACATCCAACTATGCAGCTGCATGTTATGAAATAGCTGACAGTACGTCAATTGCGGCTGCAATTCACACAGGAAAACTTGTTTCAAATACAGAAGAAGAGACAATAAAAGATTCTGATATAAATTACGATACATCTAAAGCTGATTCCTCATTGGTTTCTGAATGTGGCAGATTTGTAGCAACTAAAGACAACAATGAAAAAGCAGCAGTTGTAGAATACGGATTGAATTATTCTGATGAAGTGAAAGCGAAAATTCAAAACAGCGGTGCAAAGTATATAATTTCTTCAGATAAAGAATTAATGAAATATCTGGATGAAAGTACAACACAACTGTATGATCAGACATATAATGCTTATCATTATTTATTCAACAGTGAAAGTGAATATCAATCTGCACAGAAAGCATTGTCAGATTTGAAGAATACATTTGTATATGGAAATGCAGTCAATAATGCCTTTTCAATACAGTGGAATAAAGAAACTTATTCAGGATGGGTAAATGGAAGAGTATGGCAGGATGGATCGCATACTGGTGCATTTAGAATATGGTTTGCAGCATCAGCAAGCAACTGCAGTGTTTCATGGCAGGCTCAGTTAGCAACTAATGGATGGGTTGGAGCAGGTGCATCAGGTGGCGAACATATCAATGTTTCGATAAAAAGAGGTAATGCAACCAAACAGTCAATAAATACAACCAGTTATAATGGACTGGGTGGAGACGGTAAAAGTGGCACTGAATCTTGGGCAGTGCTTGCAACCAATTCATTTACAGATTACGCACATAACGCAACGTATTCATGTTCTGTAGATTTTAGAAATGCAGGACTTTCAGGAGATATTGGAAGTCGTGTAATAACAGTCAGTTTAAGTGGACTGACTCCTGGATACTATCTGGATTTAAACTTTTTTGATCCATCAGGAACTCATAGAGATGATGGATCTATTGGTACTGCAAATTTTACAGTTAATGGATCTGCAAACAATAATGTAAAAGACTATTATGGAACAGGTTTATCAAATTACTCCTATTCATTATCGAATATTTCTCTGAACGCAGGACTTAAATTATCTTCTGTTAATTCGTACAGTGGAGCAGGTGTCTATGAGAATAGAGAAGTTGAAATAAAAACAGCATGGTCTAGGGTTACTGTAAATCCAAATGGTGGATCATGGAATGGAAAGAAAGATAATACTACATTGACTGCTTCAAAAGTGAATGATTCTTTTGACTTGGGTACTCCAACAAGAGCAGGTTATATTTTTACTGGGTGGTCACAGTCTGGCGGAGGATCCTTGAATGGAAATAGATATTCCTATGGAAATTCAGACGGAAGCATAACAGCAAACTGGAAGAGAGGAACATTTACTTTAACGGTTGACGGAAACGGTGGAACTGTTGAAAATATCTCTTCTAAACAGTACACTATGATGCTTGAGGAAACTGCTAATAACGCTATAGCAAGTTCAAAGTTCACCAAGACTGGATATACATTTACTGGTTTGTATACATCCAAAGACGGTGGAGTGCAGGTATATGATGCGAATGGAAACTGCATCAGAAACTCTTCCTACTGGAATAATGATGGAAAATGGATATATACAAGTGATCTGACTCTGTATGCACACTGGAATGCTAACAACTATACTTTGACAGCACATGCAAATGGATCTAATGCAACTTTGGTTGGAGATAACTTCAATAACAGTACTGATGCATCGGTTACAGTAACCTATGACAGTCCAAACTATTATATTTTAGGAACTGCTTCCAGAACTGGATATACTTTTGAAGGATTCTATACTGGAAAATCAAAAGACGGTTCTAAAGTATTTGATGCAAACGGTGCAGCAACAAATGAAGGTACATACTGGAAAGACAACAAATGGCATTCAACAAATAATCTTGATGTCTACTCTGGATGGACAGCTCATACATACACAATAAAGTTTGACGGAAACCAAGGATATGTTCCTGCAGGTGCAATTGAAACTGTTCAGGGAAGCATGAATGATCAGGGAAGAACATATGATGATGGAATAGCATTGCCAGATACAGGCTTCACATGGCAAGGTCATACTTTCTTGGGATGGTCTACCAATGCTGATGCAACTGTACCAACATGGGATAACAAGTCAACTGCAAATATTACTGCAGATGACAATGCTGTTGTAACACTGTATGCTGTGTGGTCAACAAATCTGTATACTGTATCAGTTAATCCTGCTGAGGGAACTTGGAATGGGACTGCAGAAGTTCAGAAAAACACACAGCCTTGGGGTACAGAAATTGATCTAGGACAGCCTGTTCCAAATGACAAGACAGCTGTTATTACATATACAAATATTGACGGAGCAGAAAATGCCCGTGAAAGTGATACGATCTCTTGGGTTTTCAAGAACTGGAGCCTTGCAGATAATGATCATGGCTTCTTTGAACAGAAGTATGGAATGCACGCAAGTGAAAATGGTAAATATACTTTCCAGTCAAGCAATGATACTATTACCGCAAATTACTACTACACATCAGTTACACTGCCAAGTCCAACAAAAGAAGGACTGACATTCTTAGGATGGTATAAAGATGCTGATTTCACAAAGAAGGCAGGCAACGGTGGCGAACTGTATAGAGCATCTGAATCAGAAGCACTGTATGCAAGATGGGAAAAGAATACATTCAGCTATTCTGATACTATTCAGGCATTCATGCAGGACAAGAGTGGAACAACAGAAGGTGTGTTTATCCGCAAGGTAAATGGTTACACTGGACAGCAGTTGAAGGATGTAGATGGTGTAGGATTTGTGATTGGATTGTATAAAAATTCTGTATCACAAAGCACTCTGACATTAACTGTTGATACTTCAAAAGGTGTCTTTAACAGGCAGAATAATTTGATTATCGGTCTTAATGAAGCTGATGAAAATGGCTACTATAAAATAGATGGCCTGCTGGAAAAAGGAGCTACATATGTAGTACATGAGATTTCTGCACCTGCAGGATATACACTGGACGACGACCAGACATTTACTTTTACAGGTGACAAGAGACAATCCATAACAGTCATGGACTATCCATTCCCACCGAAAACTGAAAAATATTCAAAACTAGACAAATATAATAGACCAATTGGAAATGCGAAATTTCAGCTGAAAGATGAAACAACTGGAGAGATAGTAGCCGATGTAAATAATGCATTGAGTACTGACAAAGATGGAAACTTCAATAATTCAAAGATGTTTAAACTGTGCAAAGCTGGACATAGATATAGTCTCACTGAGATTGAAGTACCTGAAGGGTATGAAAAAGCCCCAGTAACGTATTTTACGATGCCTGAAAGAAATGGTGAGGAAATGCCAATCATTCAAATTGAAGAACCAACTAAAGAGGCATCTAAGTTGAAAATCAGAAAAGTAGATTCTGATGACAATCCACTAGAGGGAGCTACATTTGATCTGTATATGAAAGATGATCAGGGAAATATGATTGCCTGCATGATGGATAAGAATACTGGAGAATGGGTAAATGAGGCTGTAGAATCAGAAAATGTTGTCAAGATGAGTCTTACAACAGATTCCAATGGAGAAATTACTTTTACAAATCTACCTTTGAGAGCTTCTTATACTGGATCTGAACCAGATTTCACTAAATCATACTATCTGGTTGAAACAAAATCTCCTGACGGATACAGTCTGCTGACAGAACCAGTTGAGATCAGACTGCCAGATGATGGAAATACGGAATTTACATATACTGTAAAAGATGATTCAGTTGTATTAACACTTGAAGCAGGCGGTAAAGGATCAACAATGATCTACTGCTGTGGTGCAGTGTTACTGATTGGTGCTTTTGTTTCATTGAGCTTAAGAAAAAGAAAGGCATAAAAAGACATAATGATAAAGAGTCCTGAACAGGACTCTTTATTTATCTTGGCTATTCTGTTTTAAATCACTCAGATCGAATGAAATTACTATATTATCATTTTCATCAGTGAAGGACAGTTTGCAATGATTCATTTCTGCAAGTTTTAACAGATCAGACAGCTTGAATGCATCATTTACATATTTCGTATGAAGTGATTGAGGGGCAATATTTAAATATCTTGCATAATCACTTGACTTATAGCCATTTAAAGATAGTAAGGATACGATTTTATTTTTTATCATAGTCACCTCTAGATAACTATAGCACATTTCTTTATGTTAATGCTATAGCCTTATTCTCTATAAAAATATTTTAGAAATATGGCTCTTCTAACATAGAAATGGGTAAAAAATGGTATGAAAATATCATTTTTTCTTTTATTTATGCAATTATTTCAATGAAAGTGATCTATTAGGAAGTGGTATTACTATTTTTGAGCATATTAAAAGTATCAGGTCTACCATGTTCCTGAAATTTTTGAATCCATATGATC
>OLPU01001008.1_pt1 | contig 22513 bp, 22 predicted proteins | sample 1673111 | NCBI WGS metagenome assembly OLPU01 (sample SAMEA3136755, study PRJEB25190) | human gut metagenome | reverse complement strand
ATCTCGTTATGGAGCTCGCCAGCGTCGTCGAAAACCTCAGCAAGCTCGGCGCGCCCGTGAGCGGCCTCAAGCGGTTCATTGAGAACGTCCGCGATTCAACCAGCCACGACGACAGCTGATCGCCGCACGAAAAAAGCGCCGGACATTCGTCCGACGCAAGCGTTCAAAACGCATAATGTGACCACATGCTGATAATCTTCACCGTCTTTTTTTCCTCGTACACCTGATAAACCAGCCGGTGCTTGTGGTTGATGCGGCGCGAATAGCTCCCCTTGAGCGTGCCCAAGAGCGACTCATACGGCGGCGGATTCTGGAACGGATCCCGCTCCAACAGCGCCACAAGCGCCTCCACCTTGCCCCCCAGCTTCGCCGCCTTCAGCTTTGGCAGCGCCTGAAGCGCACGCTTTGTGTAGACAATCTCGTACATCACCACACCACCTCATCAGCCGGCACACAATCCTCCAGCGGCGTGTTCATCCCCTCCACAATCTCTTCCTCCATGCCCGGGATCGACATCAGATACAGCGTTTCCATCATGTTGTTGTAATCCTGCTCACTCAGGAGCACCAGATTGCCCGTTTTCGTCGTGATCTGCACAGGATCGCCAAACGTCACCGTCTGCTCCATCATCTTGTACATATCCTTGCGAAAATTTGTCGCATTGACCGTGATCATACGCGTCACCTCCATTACGTACATTATAACGCACGCTTCGGACAAACGTCAAGCGTTCAACACTCTACGACCGAAAGGAATGATATTATGACATTCGCGATAGCTGGAATAGTTACCTGTCAGCGTGTGGTCGCGATATTTCGCAGGCAGCGTCTCGCCATCAGCGAGCATACGGATCACATTTTCCAGCAGTGCGATATTGTAGCCGCGCTTAACGATGCGCTTGTAATCTTTTTTGAAAGAATTGAGAAACTTAATCTTCAGCATTCAGCGCCTCCATCAGCTCTTCCACGCTGTTGTACGCTTTGCTGAGGCCTATGCCCTTTCTTGCGTCGTCAAGCGCCTTGCGCGTTTCAGCGTTTGGCATCTCCGCGCTGACCTCGAACGGAATGCGGTATTCGCGCACTGCCTTCTTGGCGAAGATCGTGAACGCCGTCGTCATGCTCATCCCCACATCGTTGCAAAAGGTCTCAAACTGCTTTTTCAATTCCTTGTCCATGCGGATGTTTACGTTCGTCATTTCGCTCATGGTTCTCACTCCTTGTTCGTCGTTATACTGCTATCATACGACGATTTATTGACGTTATCAATAATTCTCCAATAAATCAGCGCACGAAAAAAGCGCCGGACATTGCTGTCCAGCGCGTGGTATGCAAATTAAAACGCCAGCTTTTCTGCCTGCGCCTCGTGCGTCGCTTTCGCGCCGTTGAGCCAGATCTGGTTGGCGTCGATGGCGGCCTGCACCTGCTGTGGGCCAGGGGCGCCGATGGTCTGGCGCTTATGGATGCAGGTGTCGATGGAGATCTTGTCGTAGATGTCCTCCTCGATGAGCGGCGAAAATCCCTTGAACTCTTCCATCGTGCAGTCGTCCAGGGCCTTGTCATTCATGATGCAATAGGCCACCGCTTCGCCGACAACGGCATGGGCATCGCGGAAAGGCACGCCCTTGGTCACAAGGTAGTCGGCAAAATCCGTCGCGTTCGTGAATCCGCCGGCGGCGGCGCGGCGCATGTTCTGCTCCTTGAAGGTGGCGGTGGCGAGCATTTTCTCAAAGATCAGCAGGCATTTTTTCCAGGTATCGACGGCATCGAAGACGCCCTCTTTGTCCTCCTGCATGTCCTTGTTGTAAGCCAGCGGCAGCCCCTTCATCGTGGTGAGGAGCGCCATCAGCGCGCCGTAGACGCGGCCGGTCTTGCCGCGCACGAGCTCTGCCACGTCAGGATTTTTCTTCTGCGGCATGATGCTGGAGCCGGTGCTGTAGGCGTCGTCGAGATCGATGAAGGCAAATTCCTGGCTGGCCCAGAGGATGACCTCCTCGCAGAAGCGGGAAAGATGCATCATGCTGATCGATGCATCACTGAGGAATTCCAGCGCAAAATCGCGGTCGCTGACGCCGTCCAGCGAGTTCAGGCATGGCCCGTCAAAATGCAGCGCCGCAGCGGTTTCGTTGCGGTCCAGCGGGAAGGTCGTGCCTGCCAGCGCGCCGCTTCCCAGCGGCATGATGTTGTTGCGATCGAGCCACGAATCCAGGCGCTGGTAGTCGCGCTTGAACATCTCGAAATAAGCCATGATGTGGTGCCCCAGTGTGATCGGCTGGGCGCGCTGCAGATGGGTGTAGCCCGGCATCGCCGTTTCCAGATGCTTCTTGGCAATCGCAAGCAGCGTCTCGAGGAATTCCAACAGCTGCGCCTGGATCGTCAGCACCTCGTGGCGCAGATACATGCGCATATCCACAGCGACCTGGTCGTTGCGGCTACGGCCGGTGTGGAGCTTTTTGCCGACGTCGCCGACCTTCTCCGTGAGCAGGACTTCCATGTTCATGTGGATGTCTTCGTCGGCTGGGTTGAAATGCACCTTGCCGGCTTCGATCTCCTCGAGAATCTCGCGAAGACCCGCCACCAGCGTGGCTGCTTCCTCCTTCGTGATGACGCCGACATTGCCGAGCATCGTCGCGTGGGCGATGGAGCCCTGAATGTCCCAATAATACAATTTCTGGTCAAAGCTGATAGAGGAATGAAAATCCTCCATCAACTTGTCGCTGTCTTTTGAAAAACGTCCGCCCCAAAGCTTTGCCATGATGCGCCTCGCTTACTTTTCGAGGTTACGCTTCATCAGAGCGTTGACCTTGAGTGGCAGGCCGAAGAGGTTGATGAAGCCTTCTGCGTCAGCCTGGTTGTAGACCTCGTCTTCGCCGAAGGTGACGAATTCTTCGTTGTAGAGGGAGTATGGGCTGGTCATGCCGGCGGTGGTGACGCTGCCCTTGTAGAGCTTCAGGCGCACTTCGCCGGAGCAGGTTTCCTGGGTCTTGTCGATGAAAGCGTCGAGGGCTTCCTTGAGTGGGGTGTACCAGAGGCCATCGTAAACGAGCTGGGCATATTTCACAGCAGCGTGGGCCTTGAATTCCATGGTGGAGCGATCCAGCGTCAGGCTTTCCAGACCCTGATGCGCAACGTGCAGGATGGTGCCGCCAGGGGTTTCATACACACCGCGGCTCTTCATGCCGACGAGGCGGTTTTCCACGATGTCGAGGATGCCGATGCCGTGCTTTGCGCCGAGCGCGTTGAGCTTTTCGAGCATGGCCAGCGGCGTCAGCGCTTCGCCGTTCAATTTCACAGCGTTGCCCTTTTCGAAGGTGAGGGTGATGTATTCTGGTTCATCTGGCGCGTCTTCCGGACGGTTGCAGATGAGGTAGAGATCGTCCAGCGGTTCGTTGGCAGGATCTTCCAGATCCGCGCCTTCGTGGGAAAGATGGAGCACGTTGCGGTCCATGGAATATGGGCGCTTCTTGGTGACAGGCACTGGAATGTTGTGGGCGTTGGCGAAATCGACAGCGTCTTCGCGGCTCTTGATGTCCCAGATGCGCCATGGCGCGATGATCTTCGTTTCTGGGCTCAGGGCCTTGATGGTGAGCTCGAAGCGCACCTGGTCGTTGCCTTTGCCGGTGGCGCCGTGGGCGATGTAGTCTGCCCCTTCCTTCTTGGCCACTTCAACCAGCGCCTTGGCGATCAGCGGACGGGCGCAGCTGGTGCCGAGCAGGTAGCCGCCTTCGTAGATGGCGCCACTGCGGATCACTGGATAAACGTAATCGCGCACGAATTCTTCCTTCAGATCAGCGATGTAGACCTTGCTTGCGCCGGAAGCCAGCGCTTTGTCGTGGACAACGTCGAGCTCGTCGCCCTGGCCAACGTCGCCGCAGACAGCGATGACTTCGCAGTTGTCATAGTTTTCCTTCAACCAAGGAATGATGATGGAGGTGTCGAGACCACCGGAATAAGCCAATACAACTTTAGACATAATATTTTTCCTCCCAATATCTTAGAAATTAACAGGTTCTCAAGCCATGATCGCAGCCATGATGGCTTTGTGGGCGTGCATGCGGTTTTCGGCTTCGTCAAAGACCACACTGCGCTCGTGCTCGAGCACATCCTCGGTCATCTCGTAGCCGCGATAAGCCGGCAGGCAGTGCATGAAGATGGCGTCACTCTTGGCCAGCGCAAACAGATCGGCGTCGATCGTGTAGCCGGCAAAGGCCTTGGCGCGCGCTTCCTTTTCGTCCTCCTGGCCCATGCTTGCCCATGTATCAGTATATACAACATCGGCATTTTTCACAACCGCTTTCGGATCATTTGTGAGCACGAATTCACAGCCGTTTTCTGCAGCGATGCCCTTGGCGTAGGCCATGATCTCCGCATCCGGCTGGTAAGCGTCCGGCGTAGCGATGCCGACGTTGAGGCCGCACTTGAGCATGCCGATCGCCAGCGAATGGGCCATGTTGTTGCCGTCGCCAACGTAGCAGAAATTCAGGCCCTTCAGATGTCCCTTCTGCTCCTTGATCGTGATCAGATCGGCGATGATCTGCGTTGGGTGGTAGGTATCGGTGAGGCCGTTGATCACTGGCACGTCGGCGTATTTGGCGAAGGCTTCCACCTCAGCCTGCTCGTAGGTGCGGATGAGGATGCCGTCGACGTAGCGCGACAGCACGCGCGCCGTGTCCTGCACAGGCTCGCCGCGGCCGATCTGCAGATCGCGGGTGCTCAGGAAGAGCGCCTGCCCGCCCAGCTGATACATCCCCACCTCGAAGGACACACGCGTGCGCGTCGAGGATTTCTGGAAGATCATCGCCAGGGATTTTCCCTGGAGGTATGGGTGCGGAATGCCTTTTTTGAGCTTGTCTTTGAGATCCAGCCCGAGATCCACAATGTACTGGATCTCTTCGCCGGTAAAATCACGCAGGGTGAGAAAATCTCTGCCTTTTAAGTTCATTGCTGTTCTCCTTTCGTTCCGTTGCTGTAAAAGATGATGTTCTTGAAGCCGACACAGGCAGCGATGTAATACGGCCGCAGCTTGAAATATTCCAGACTGCTCAAAGCCACCACGATCGGTTCGGCGTCAGCGTTGAGGAAGGTGATCACACAATCTTCTCCCTCTGCCGCGAAATCAACGTTGTACAGCCAGGCGCTTTCAGCGGCGCCAGCGCGTTTATATTTCAGGTTCACGTATTTCAGCTTGCCCAGGGATTCATAAATGGTCTGATGGGCAGCCTCTATCATCTCGCGAGGACCGTTGCAAACGATCTCCTTGTCGATCATCGGCGCTCCCTCCTTTGTTATTGCACGTGGTCGTTGCTCCACTCCTTCTTCACTCTACCATCTTTGAGCAAAAATTCAAGGGTTTGTGCGTCGTGATCGTGCAAAACATCGCGATATTCTCTGAGGTGCTTGATGATCTCGTCGATCTCATCCACGAGAAAGTCGGCATTGCGCAGGAAGAGATCCGTCCACATCTTCTCGTCGAGACGCGCCACCCGCGTCAGATCGCGGAAGGAGCCGGCGCTGTAGCCTTCCTCGCGCAGCATCGTCGGGCTTTTGATGTAGGCGCTGGAAACAACGTGCGCCAGCTGGGAGGTGTAGGCGATGATCTGGTCGTGGGTTTCCGGCGTCGACGGCACCAGCTTGCGAAAGCCCAGGGCGTAGACATACTCTTCGAGCTTGGCCCAGTCGACGTCGTAGTCCAGCTCAGGGTCCTTCGTCATCACCAGGCTCGCGCCCTGGAAGAGATTGACCAGCGCATGCTCGTAACCGAAGAGCTCGCGCCCGGCCATCGGATGCATGCCGATGTACTGCGGCCCGTTCTCGAAGAAATACGCGCGGAAGCAGGCCATGATGTCGCGCTTCACACCGCAGACATCCAGCACCAGGCCGTTCTTGTTCATCTTCTCGTGGTTTTCGGCGACGAAGTTGATGATGTTCTGCGGCGTCAGACAAAGGATCGTCACATCCGCATCTTCGAGATCCGGCTCACCGGCAATGTAGCGGATGGCGCCTTCGTCCAGCGCCAGAGCCAGGGTTTTGTCGTCCTTGTCCATGCCGACGACCTTGGCATCGGTGTAAGCAGAAAGCGCCTTCGCCAGCGAGCCGCCGATCAGCCCCAGACCAACGATCAGGATCTTCATGCCAGCACCTGCTTGAGAATGTCGATGGCGTCGTCGATCTCGTCCTTCGTGATCACCAGCGGTGGCACAAAGCGCAGCACCTGCTTGCCAGCTGTGCAGATGAGGAGCCCAGCCTCAGCAGCTTTCGCCACATAATCGCCAGGCTTCACGCTCTCTGCAAGCAGGAGCCCGAGCATCAGCCCGCGGCCGCGTACCTCCAGCACCTTTTCGCCGTCAACCAGCTCAGCCAGACGCTCGGCGAAATAATCGCCCTTCTCATGCACACTGGCCAGAAAAGCCTTGTCGAAGATCACATCGCAGACAGCGCAGGCTGTGTGCGCAGCCAGCGGATTCCCGCCAAAGGTCGACGCGTGATCCCCCGGCTGGAAGGCTGCGGCAACGCTGTCCTTGGCGAGCATCGCGCCCATTGGCACACCGCCGGCGATGGCCTTAGCCATGGTCACGATGTCCGGATGCAAGTCGTATTTCTGATGGGCGAACGCATAGCCCGTGCGACCCATGCCCGTCTGCACCTCGTCAATGATGAAGAGGATGTCCTTCTCGGCGCAGACCTGCTCAACGTGCTTGAGATAGGCTTCGTCCAGCGCGATGATGCCCGCTTCGCCCTGGATCACCTCGAGCATAATGGCGCAAGTGTCGTCATCGATCATCGCGTCGAGCATCTCAAGGTTGTTCGCTTCCGTGTATTTGAAGCCTTCTGGCAGCGGCGCAAAGCCGTTCTGGTACTTCGTCTGGCCGGTAGCCTTGAGGGCGCCCATCGTGCGCCCATGGAAAGACTGGATCATCGAAATGATGGTGTGGCGGCCCGTCTTGCTGCCGTATTTGCGGGCCAGCTTGATCGCCGATTCATTCGCTTCGGCGCCGCTGTTGCAGAAAAACGCCTTGCCCAGGCCGCTCGCCTGGCAGAGCTTTTCCGCCAGCTCGATCTGCGGCACGTTCCAGTAGAGGTTGGAAATGTGGATCAGCTTTTCAGCCTGTTCCTGGATGGCCTTCACCACAGCCGGATGGCCGTAGCCCAGGCTGTTGACGGCGATGCCGCTGACCATGTCGATGTATTCTTTTCCGGTGTTGTCTGTCAGGATCACACCCTCGCCCTTTTCGATGACGATTGGCGCCTGACTGTAAGTGCCCATGATGTATTTTTTGCCTTTGGCGATCATTTCATTGTTCATCTTGTTTTCCTCCTACGACCATGGTGCCAACACCATCGTCGGTGAATAATTCTAAGAGTAAGCTGTGCTGCATCTGGCCGTTGATGATGTGGGCGCTGGCCACGCCGTTTTGGATGGCGTGTTGGCAGCAAGCCGCTTTCGGGATCATGCCGCCGGAGATCGTGCCGTCTGCTTTCAAAGCGTCGAGGCCGTCGGTCGTCACCTGGCTGATGCGCTGGCCGTCCTTGTCGAGGATGCCATCGGTGTCTGTGAGCAGGAAAAACTTGTCGGCCTTCAGCGCCGCCGCGATCGCTGCCGCGGCAGTGTCGCCGTTGATGTTGTAGCGTCCACCCTGCTCGTCCAGCCCGATCGGCGAGATCACAGGGATGTATTCCTTCTCCAGGGCGTTGCGGATGAGCGCCGGACGGATGTCGGTGATCTCACCGACATAGCCGAGATCGACAGGATGATGCTCCTTGTCGTAGTGGAGCTTCTTCTTCGCCTGGATCGTGCCGCCGTCGATGCCGCTGAGGCCGACTGCGTTGCCGCCGTGCTTCTGCAGCAGGGCGACGATCTCCTGGTTGACCTTGCCGACCAGCACCATCTGCGCAATGTCCAGCACCTCGCTGTCGGTCACGCGCAGGCCGTCGACAAATTTGCTCTGGTAGTTTTCCTTTTCCAGCTGATAATTGATATCCGGCCCACCGCCGTGCACCAGGATCGGGTTCATGCCGACAAAACGCATGAGCACGATGTCGCTGATGACCTTTTCGCGCATCTCCTTGTCGACCATGGCATGGCCGCCGTATTTGATGACGATGGTGGTGCCGTAGAATTTTTTGATGTAAGGCAGGGCTTCAACAAGGACCTCTGCCGTGTGGTTGCCAAATTCCATTGTTCTTAACTCCTGTAATCTGCGTTGATCGAAACATAATCGTGGGTGAGGTCACAGCCCCAGCCGATCGCTTCGCCGTTTCCTTCGTGAAGATCGATCGTCACGTCAACGGTGTTCTCCGAGAGGATTTCAAACGCCTTGTCTTCGTCGAAGGCCAGCCCCTGGCCATTCTGCGCCACCAGCAGATCGCCGATAAAGATGTCCATCTTGTCGGGATCGAAGAGGGCGCCGGAATAGCCAGCTGCACAGGCGATGCGGCCCCAGTTGGCGTCGCGGCCGTACATCGCCGCCTTGACCAGGCTCGACGAGGTGACAGCGCGGGCGATGGTTTTGGCGTCGCGCGTCGTTGGCGCATTCAGCACCTTCACAGCGAAGAGCTTCGTGGCCCCTTCGCCGTCGGCAACGATCTGCTTTGCCAGGCTCACGCAGACCTCCTTGAGCGCAGCGGCGAAGCGCTGATACTCCTCTGACTTGGCGTCGGTGATCGGCGCATTTTCGGCGCAGCCGTTGGCCAGCACCGTCACCATATCATTTGTCGAGGTGTCGCCGTCGACAGAGATCATGTTAAAGCTGTCGCCGATCGCATCCGAGAGCGCCTGCGCCAGCAGCGGACTTTCGATGGCAGCGTCTGAGAGCACAAAGCCCAGCATCGTCGACATGTTCGGATGGATCATCCCCGCGCCCTTGCACATGCCCCAGAAATGCACCTCTGTGCCAGCGATGGTGATCGTGGCACTGGCGGTCTTAGGCACCGTGTCCGTCGTCATGATACCGCGGGAAGCAGCCTCAGCGCTTTTCGCCAGCGGCTGGAGGGCGTCCTTCGCTTTGGCAATGCCGGCGTTGATCTTGTCGACTGGCAGCGGCATGCCGATCACGCCGGTGGAAGCGACGATCGTGTACTGCTCAGGAATGGCAAAGGTGTCCGCCAGCGCCTTTGCGACAGCCTCTGCGTCGTGGATGCCCTGCTTGCCCATGGCTGCATTGGCCACGCCGCTGTTCACGACGATCGCCTGCGCCTTGCCCTCCTGGGCGAGGTGGGCCTTCGTCACCACCAGCGGTGCTGCCTGGAAAAGATTGTTCGTATAAACAGCTGCGGCGGCTGCCGGCACATCGGAAACGACGACAGTCAGATCGTCCTTCGCTTTTTTGATGCCGCAGTGGAAGCCGCAGGCCTGATAGCCTTTCGGAAATTGATTCATGGTGTCCTCCTTCTTCGTTGTCTGTCAAGGGCAGAGCGGGAACTGCTCCAGCCCCTGGGTTTCTGGAAAACCAAACAGGATGTTCATATTCTGCACAGCCTGGCCGCTGGCGCCTTTGACAATGTTGTCGATGGCCGCGCAGACAACCAGCGTCGTTTCATTCACAGGATGCAGCGAAATATCGCAGAAATTCGAGCCCATCACCTGCTTCGTCGCTGCGTATTCGCCAGCCGGACGCACGCGCACAAACGGCTCGTCGTCGTAGAAGCTGTGATAGAGCGCGTCCAGCGCTTCCGGCGTCATCGGCTGCGTGAGCTTCAGCGTCAGCGTCGAGAGAATGCCGCGGTTGATCGGCGCCAGGTGTGGATTGAACACCAGGCCGACGTCGCTGTCAGCAAGCTGATTCAGCTCCTGCACGATCTCCGGCAGGTGGCGATGCTTGCCAATGTTGTAGGCGACGACGTTTTCGTTGACGTTGACAAAGTGGGAGCTCTCCTTCAGCGATTTGCCAGCGCCGGTGAGTCCCGAGTCGCTGTCAGCGACGACAAAAGCGGGATCGAGCAATTTTTCTTTGCAAAGCGGCGCCAAACCGAGGATAATAGAAGTTGGGAAGCAGCCAGGATTGGCCACGAGCCGGCTTTCGCGGATCGCTTCGCGGTGCAGCTCCGGCAATCCGTAGACGGTTTCCGCCATCCATTCCGGGCAGGCGTGGTCAGCGCCGTACCATTTTTCGTACACAGCCGCGTCGTTGAGACGGAAATCCGCGCCCAGGTCGATCACCTTGACGCCCATCTCGACGAGAGCCTTGGCGTATTCCGACGATGTGCCGTGGGGCAGCGCCAGAAAGACGACGTCGCAGTCCTTGTAATTGTCAAGCGCCAGATCGCAGAAGCGCGCATCTGTCAGCTCGAGCACACTCTTATGAAGATCAGAGACCGGCCCAGTCGTGCTGCGCGCGCCGATGGCGACGAGCTTGACACCGCCGTGTCTCAGTAATAAACGGATCAATTCGGAGCCGGTGTAGCCTGTCGCTCCAATAATACCTACATTGATCATTGTGACACCTCCAGGATGGAATGAAATTATTATACGACTCGTTGCATAAATATGCAAGAGTTTTTATGTTAGAAGGGAGTAAAATTATCATGAGAAACGCTTCTCTCGTTTATTTTCTGCCAGATCTCGACGACGGCAGCGGCCGCCGCTTTCTGGATCGCGGCGGCCGTGACCGCCTGGATCACATCCTCTACCCCTACATGCATACCAACGCCGTCACCACCGTCAGAACCTACAACGCGCAGAGCCGTTTTGCAGCCGGGCTCGATGAATACGCGAATGACATCTATTGTAAAACGATTGTCGCCGTTGGTAAAGCCCTTTATCGCGAGAATCTGCGCCAGGTATTGAAAAATCTCCGCGTGCCTGTCGATCATCCGCAGAGCGCGCTGCCGCAAAACGCCCACGCCGACTACGCGCGGCTGAACCACCGCCTGCATCTCATCGCCGTGCCGGACTGGCAGAGCGCCCTCGCCCTCGGGGACACCCTCGACGGCTACTTCGATCTGCTTGCCGGCGACAGCCTGGTCGCGCTTTCGCGCCAGATCGGTGCGCTCCTGAGAAAGCGCAGCTGGTCCATCGCCACAGCAGAAAGCTGCACCGGCGGCGCCATTGTCAAGAGCCTCACCGATGTTTCCGGCTCCTCCGACTATGTGCGCGGCGGCGCCTGCACCTACACCGCCAAGGCCAAGGAGCGCGTGCTCGGCGTGCCGCCGGAAGTGATCGCCGCCCACGGCATCGTCTCCGCAGAAACGGCGCAGGCCATGGCGCAGGGCGCGCAAAAGCTCTACGCCAGCGACATTGCCCTGGCCACGACCGGCGTCGCCGGCCCTGGTCCCGACGCAGACGGCAATCCAGAAGGGCTCGTCTATGTCGGCCTGGCTGTCGGAGGATCTTGCGTCGCTTATAAATATACGGCGGATGCGCATATTCCTCTCCTCGACCGCGCAGCCATCCGCATGGGCTGTGTGCGCTTTGCGCTGGAGCAGCTCAGAAACACGCTGCCAGGATAAGCCAAAGAAAAAGTACACGACTGCGCGTCGTGTACTTTTGTCTCAGATCTTATTCAGCGCTGTCCACAAGGGAGTCGCCGCTTTCTGCAGTCGCAGAGCTGTCAGCGGCAGCATCGGTGCTTTCAGATGCTGCTGCGGCATCCTCTGTCGTTTCGTCAGCGGCAGCTTCTGTGGAAGCGGAGCCAGATTCAGCAGCGCTGCTGTCTGTGCTCTGTTCAGCTTCCATGGCTTTCTGCGCTTCTTCGGTGAGCTTGTCAGGATTGTAGTCGTCAGAGAGATACTCGATCGTTGCGTCTTCCCGCAGCGCGCTCATGGCATCGTAATATTTGGTCTGAACTTCCTGATCGGTGAGCTGCTCGGTGAGTTGGTCCTTGACTTCGTCAAGGCTCTGATGATGGGCAGCCTTTTTGTCCTCGCAAAGGATGACGTGGTAGCCATAGCTGGTCTCAACTGGTTCCTTGGTGTATTCACCTGGCTCCAGCGCGAAAGCAGCGTCGGAGAATTCGGTGATCATCTGATCAGCGGTGAAATATCCCAGCTCGCCGCCCTGCTGAGCAGTCGCCGTGTCGGTGCTGTATTCCTTGGCGAGCTCAGAAAAATCTGCGCCGTCATCGAGCTGCTTGATGATGTCCTCGGCCGTTTCCTTGTCGTCGACGAGGATGTGCTTCGCGTCTACCTGATCGGCAACGTCAAACTGATCGGAGTTTTCATCGTAGTAGGACTGGGCATCGACGGTGATGTCTTCCTTGAGGATGTCCAGATATTTATCGTAATAAAGCTTTTCTTCAACCATGCGGTCGAACATATCGTCACTGACGTTGTACTCGTCGAGATAAGCCTGGAAATTTTCTTCAGAGCCGTAGGTCTGATCGATCAGGTTCTGACGGAATTCACTTTTCTCATCGTCGGTGACTTCAATGCCTTTGGCTTTTGCATCCTGCACCATCAGTTCTGTCTCAACGAGACCGTTGATGATCTGCGCTTTGTAGTAGCCGGAGAAGGAATCGTCGCTTTCCAGCTGGTTCTGCTTGAAGATCTGATCGATGCGGGCATCCACATAATTTTTGGTCAGGGCAGTATCGTTGACCTTGATGACGTCCTCGCCGCCCATATCGTCGCTGCTGCCGCTGCATCCAGCAAAAAGGCCGGCAGCCATCACTGTTACCAAAAGCATTGCAAGTGCTTTCTTCAAAATAATCACGCTCCTAAAAAATCATTACCTCACTTATTATACTGAGAGCTTTCGCTGTTTACAATCTCTTTGAGCTCGCCGACGACAAGTTTTAATGAATCTAATAATTTGTCGGAATTTGTTTTTCTCGACGCGTCCATAACGACGAAGGTTTCGTCGCCAATATTCTTGAGCATCAGCAGGCCAATGCGCCGTCCAACATAGGCAACGAGCTGCTGAATATCAAAATTCGTCGACGGATCGATCTTGATGTAGATATTCTGCTTCCGCTGTTTGATGGAAAGGATCCGCGCCTGGCTGGCGAGCTGCTTGAGGGCGACGAGATCCAAGAGGTTCAGCACTGGCTTACCTGGCATGCCAAAGCGGTCGACGAGCTCGTCGTACATCTCGCCCAGCTCGTCGGCGTCCATGATGCTGTCAAGCCGCTGATAAAGCCCGATGCGCAGACGTGTGTCGGAAATGTAGTCCTCTGGGAAATACGCCTGGATGTTGATATCGATCTCGGTATGGATCGGCGGCAGCTCGATGTCCAGCTCGGCGCCCTCTGCCCGCTTCATTTTGCGGATCGTATCCTGCAGCATTTTCAGATAGAGCTCGAAGCCGATCTCGGCGACGTGGCCGCTCTGCGCTGCACCGAGCATATTGCCGGAGCCGCGGATCTCAAGATCGCGCATGGAAATTTTGTAGCCGCTGCCGAGCGCCGTGTATTCGCGCAGGGTGTTGAGGCGCTTGCGCTGTTCCTCACTGAGCAGCTTGTCCGGCTTGTACATGAGATAGGCGTAGGCGACGCGCTTGCTGCGCCCGACACGGCCTTTCAGCTGATAGAGCTGCGCCATGCCGAAATGGTCAGCGTTGTGGACGATCATCGTGTTGACGTTCGGCATATCGATGCCCGTCTCGATGATCGTCGTGCAGACGAGAATGTCTGCCTCCTGCTTTTGGAATTTCAGCATCACATCCTCGAGCGCCGATTCCTTCATCTTGCCGTGGCCGATGATGACGCGCGCGTTCGGGAAAAGCTCACGGTATTTTGCAGCCACCTCTGGCAGATGCTCGACGTTGTTGTAAACGACGAAAACCTGCCCGCCACGCAAAAGCTCGCGGCGCACAGCCTGCTCGATGACCATCGGCAATTCCTCGATGACGTAGGTCTGGATTGGCAGCCGGTTGTCTGGCGGCGTCTCAATGATGCTCATGTCCTTGACGCCGGTGAGCGAAAAATACAGGGTGCGCGGGATCGGCGTCGCAGAAAGGGTGAGCACGTCGACATTTTCCTGCAGAGATTTGATCTTTTCCTTGTGCTTGACGCCGAAGCGCTGCTCCTCGTCGATGATGAGCAGCCCCAGATCGGCGAATTTCAGCTTGTCGTTGAGCAGCTTGTGAGTGCCGATGACAATGTCGAGCTTGTGGATGTTCAGGTTCAGGAAGATCCTGTTCTGTTCCTTGGTGGTGCAGAAACGCGTCAGCTGCGCGATCTCTACGCCAAAATCCTTCATGCGCGCGGTAAAGGTTTCATAATGCTGCATCGCCAGGATCGTCGTCGGCACGAGCACAGCGACCTGTTTGCCATTGGCGACAGCCTTGAAGGCGGCGCGCAGGGCCACCTCTGTTTTGCCGAAGCCGACATCGCCGCAGACAAGACGGTCCATGGCGTGTGGTTTTTCCATATCGGCCTTGACTTCCTTGATGGCTTTGAGCTGATCGTCGGTCTCAACATACGGGAAGGTGGCCTCGAAGGCATGCTGCAGCTCGTCGTCCGGGGCAAAGGCGAAGCCTGGCTGGATCTGACGCTTGGCGTGGACCTCGAGCAGCTGCTCGGCCATATCCTCGATGGATTCCTGGATGCGTTTCTTCGATTTGCTCCAGTCGCTGGAGCCGAGCTTGTTGAGCTTCGGCCGCTTGCCCTCCTGACCGACGTATTTTTCCACGAGGTGCATTTGATCGATCGGCACGAAAAGCCGGTCGGCACCGCGGTACTGGATAAGGATGTAATCCTTCTCAACGCCTTCGCGCACGATGTGTTCGATGCCGAGATAGAGCCCGATGCCGTGGTGCTCGTGGACAATGTAGTCGCCGACCTGCAGATCCTCGATGACAAGGCCGCTGCGCTTTTTCTGTGGCTTCTTCGGCTGTTCCTTTTCGGTCTGCACATTGAAGACGTTCGCGTCCATGAAAATGCAGCGGTCGACAGAAAAGGCGCAAGCAAAAGTATAATCCTCAGCCAGAAGCACGATCTCCTGATAAGGATCGGCATCGGCAAGCTTCTGCACCTGATGATACTGCAGGCTGTACTCATCGAGAAGATTTTTCAGCAGGGTGAGCGGCTCCTCCTGGCTGTTGTAAAAGATCAGCGTGTAGCCGTCGCGCACATACTCCTGAATGTCGGCGATGAATCGGTTCACCGGATAGGCCTTCAGAGGATTGGCCGTGACTGGATAGTAGCGCACCTTCTCCTCGTGGAAAAGGCGATGCTGGGCGCGCACTTCCGAAAGAAACACGCTCTTTGGCCGCGCCAGCAGATCTTCCAGCACATCCAGCGCAGGCAGCGATTCAATCTTCGACGGCAGGATGTAGCCATAGGTGAAGAGATCGCCGAGCTGCGAGAGAATGGCTTCGTGTTTTGTTTGCAGGGCGCTGTCCACGACTTCTGTTTCGTCAACGCAGAGCAGCGCGTCCTCGGGCAGATGGTCAAAAAGCGTGGCCTGAAATTCTGGCGCAAGGTAAGCGTAATAGCTGAGAATGCTGGCATCGCTTTCTTCGCCGACGTGCGCGAGACGCTCCTGGAGCTGCTTCCGCACATCCTCTCCTGCGCGCGCAGCCGTTTCAGCGAGCTCGCCTTCGATGCGCGTGACCAGCGTCTGACGCACAGCGTCGGTGAAAAAGGTGTCGTGCGATGGGATCACCGTTGCACTTTCGACATTCTGCTCACTCTTTTGGGTTTCTGCAGAGAAGAATCGCAGCGAATCGATCTCGTCGTCAAACCACTCGACGCGCAGCGGACGCGGATAATTGGGCGAAAAGAAATCGACGATGCCGCCGCGACGTGCAAAGGTTCCCGGCTGTTCGCAAACGCTCGCCGCTTCATAACCGAGGGCGAGCAGGTGATCGAGAAATTGCTCCTGCTCCACCTCCTCGCCGACAGCGAGGCTTACGATACCGCTGACAAAATAAGCCGGCGTCGGAAAATGGTCGAGGAGCACCATGGCGTTCACAACGAGCACGCAAGGCAGCTGCTGCGCCAGCGCATAGAGCGCAACGACGCGGTCGCCGTCGTCCTCCTCCTTGGCCAGCACCTCTACAGGCAGATGGGAACGCTGGAAAAGCGCCAGCACCGGACGCGCGAGCACCTTGCGCAAAAACACAGACACCTCATTAACGCGCCGGTCGTTCTCACAGAGGATGACGATGGTGCGCTCAGCGTCTGTACGCGTCAAAAGCTCAAGCATGGCGTTGCGTCCGCTCTGGTCGAGCCCGTCCCAGAGGACACGGTCCTCACCGCTGGCAAGCTGCGCGAACAAGGTATTTAAAACGGAAAATTTCATTCTGGTCCCTCCCCTGCATTCTCTTCTCTGCACACAAAAAAACAGGCTGCCGCGAAAGCAGCCTGTCGGATGTCTGTACTCAATTGTATTTGTTCATTGTCGCCACGATGCCTTCCTGCAACCAGAACGAAAGCCATTCGTCGACATGCGAGAGCACATCGTCGATGACCGGCGCTTCGTCCTTGTGAAAGCCCGAGAGCACGTGACCGATGACATTGTTGTGGTCGTCGTGACCGATCCCGACCTTCAAGCGGTCAAAAACCTGGCTGTTCAGATGAGCGATGACGGATTTGATGCCGTTGTGCCCACCGGCGCTGCCCTTTTGCTTGAAGCGGATCTTACCGAGCGGGAGATCCATGTCATCATGAATGATGATAAAATCGTCGATCGTGTCATAATAATGGATCAGCTGGCCAACTGCTGAACCGCTGTCGTTCATGTAGGTCTGCGGTTTCACGAGGAGCACCTGTGTGCCTGCGATGATGCCTTTGCCGGTCAGCGCGCGGCACTCCTTCTTGCTGACAGAAATGCCATACTGCTCGGCCAGACGGTCGATGGCCATAAAACCAACATTATGGCGCGTGCGTGCGTAATCTTTGCCGGGATTGCCCAGCCCTACGATCATTTTCATGATGAGAGAAAATCACCTGCCTGTGAGAAATTAAAACATTTTGCTGACGGAAGCGTCCTGAAAAATACGCATGATGGCTTCACCGAAAAGTGGCGCAACAGAGAGCACCTTGATCTTGTCGCAGTTCTTGTGCGCAGTTGGGATGGAGTTGGTGGTGACAACTTCGGTGATCGGCGAAGCGTTGAGGCGGTCGATAGCTGGACCGGAGAGCACTGGATGCGAGCAGGATGCGTACACTTCCTTGGCGCCGCGTTCCTTAAGCGCAGAAGCTGCGTTGGTGATGGTGCCAGCGGTGTCGATCATGTCGTCGATGAGGATGACGTTCTTGCCGTTGACTTCACCGATGATGTTCATAACTTCAGAAACGTTTGGTTTTGGACGACGTTTGTCGATGATGGCCAGTGGCGCATGCAGGAGATCTGCGAATTTACGCGCACGGGCAACGCCGCCGATGTCAGGGGAAACGACAACAATGTCATCGAGACCGAGGGATTTATAGTAGTCAGCGATGATCGGTGCAGCCACGAGATGGTCTACCGGTACATCGAAGAAGCCCTGGATCTGCTGAGCGTGCAGGTCCATGGTGAGAACGCGACGCGCGCCGGCTTTGGTGATAAGGTTGGCGATGAGCTTTGCGGTGATCGGTTCACGGCCTCGGCTCTTGCGGTCCTGACGCGCATAGCCATAGTATGGCATGACGGCGGTGATGCGACGTGCAGAGGCGCGGCGCACAGCGTCGATCATGATGAGAAGTTCCATGAGGTTGTCGTTGCCTGGTTCGCAGGTTGGCTGAACGATGTAAACGTCCTTGCCGCGTACGCTTTCGTCGATCTCAACATTGATCTCGCCGTCGCTGAAATGGCTGACCACGCTGTCGCCGAGAGGAATGCCGACATAATCGCAGATTTCCTTAGCGAGTTCTGGGTTGGCATTACCGGTAAAAATCTTCATATGGTCCAATGACTTGTGCATTTCGATATCTTTCATTGTGAAATCCTCCCTTATTTCTTCCAGTTTTCCCTTACTACAAGCGGTGGTCGTGTGACGGCCAGCGCATTTTCGACGACGTCTTTTGATAATGTAGAACCTGCACCGATGACAACGCCATCGCCGATGGTGATCGGTGCGATCAGATTGGTGTTGCTGCCGACAAATACATCGTCGCCGATGACGGTGCGATATTTGTTTTTGCCGTCATAATTGCAGGTGATGGTCCCGCAGCCGACATTGACGCGGGCACCCATGTCGGTGTCACCGATGTAGGTGTGGTGCGACACCTTGCTTTCGTCGGCGATGTTGCTTTTCTTGATCTCGACAAAGTTGCCGATCTTCACATGCTCGCCGATCGTATTGCCCGGACGCAGCTGAGCGAATGGACCGATGGTGGTGTGTGCGCCAACGACAGAATCCTTGATCACCGACTGACGCACGACGACGCCTTCGCCGATGGTCGAATCTGTGATGCGACTGCCGGACTCGATGACAGCGCCGGATTTGATGACGGTGTGTCCAAAGAGATGAACGTTGGCTTCAAGGATGACATCTGGCTCAAGCACAACCTCGTCTTCGATGAAAACAGACGCTGGGTCTTCCATCGTCACGCCCTGCATCATCCAGTATTCGTTGACGCGTTCGCGATAGAGCTTTTCTGCGCGTGCCAGCTGCACACGGTTGTTGACACCGAGGCTTTCGTCAGGATTTGCGAGCAGATAAGCCGCCGTTGGCTTGCCGGCTGCATAGGCGAGCTTCAAGAGATCGGTGAGATAAAATTCGCCCTGGGCGTTGTTCGTATCCAGCGCATCGATCTGTGCGATGAGGAATCCGAGGTCAAAGCAGTAGGTGCCGACGTTGATCTCCTGGATCTTTTTCACTTCGGCGTCGGCGTCTTTTTCTTCAACAATGGCGCGAATCTGTTCGCCATCGTGCAGAATGCGGCCATAGCCTGTTGGATTTGGCACAACGGTTGTCATGACGGTGACAACATTTTTCTGCTCGGCGTGCTGCGCCATCATCTCAGCGAGGCTTTCAGCGCGCAAAAGCGGCGTGTCGCCACAGGTCACGAGGACCGTGGCGCCCTCGGTTTCGGTGACGTCCTGCTTGAGCACCTCCAGCGCCGTGCGCACAGCGTGGCCGGTGCCGAGCTGTTCCTTCTGAAGCACAAGCTTGACAGAATCGTCGAGCACTTTTTCTACCTGGTCGGAACCATGTCCGATCACAACATACTGATTCTCGATCTGCGCCTTGCTGGTCGCCTCAAGAACGCGACTGAGCATTGGCTTTCCGAGAACGCGATGCAGCACCTTCGGCATCTGCGAACGCATTCTGGTGCCTTTTCCGGCAGCGAGAACGATTGCGTACTTATTCATCCCAACCTCCACGATACAAATTTATTCCACAGTTTATTATACCAGAGAGCGCCCCCAGCACAATAGGTAAAATGAAATTCCGAATTTTCCATGTGCTCTTCAAGGGAAGCGTCCTCCGACGAGGGCGTTCCATGATTTCATTGCTCTGCGATAATATTTCCACCGTTTATTATACCATGAGTCGCTTGAAATAACAAAGCGCTGGCACAAACAAAACGCAGCCTGCCGGAAATGCGTTTCAGAAGCATTTCTGACAGGCTGCGAACGATTGTCGCCAAAGACTTGACGATCAGTTTTCAATTTGGACGCCTGAACGAACGAGATCGGCGCTGCAGGTGGACGTGAGGTAGACATTCGGGAAGAGGGTTCTGATCTTCTTGAAATTTTCCCAGGCAGCGTGCTCCGTGGCGTAAAGCCCGAAAAGCGTTGGGCCGCTGCCGCTCATCAGCACATGCTCAGCGCCGTGCTCGAGCAGACGTTTTTTGCGCGCCTCTGTGCGCGGCTCCACGCGGAAGCTTGGCGCCTCCAGCGCGTTGTAGAGATGGCGTTCGACAAACGGCGTATCGCCAGCGCGGATCGCGTCAAGGAGCTCGGCAAAGCGCGCTTTCTGCGGATGCAGATCTGTTGGCAGGATCGCCTTGTAGACTGAGGCTGTGGAAACGCCGTAATCGGCACGCACAAGCACGACGTGCATCTTCGGCAGCTCCGGCAGCGAACGAATGCGCTCGCCGCGTCCTTCAGCAATGGCCGTTCCACCACGCACGCAGAATGGCACATCGGAACCGATCTCAGCGCCGAGACGCATGAGCGCCTGCTCGCTGAGGCCGAGATCGAAGAGCTGATTGCAGCCAACGAGCACAGCGGCGGCGTCACTGGAGCCACCGGCCATGCCTGCCGAAACTGGGATGTTCTTTTTGATGCGGATGGAAACCTGTGGCATGTCGGTCTCCTCCTGCAAAAGCAGCGCAGCGCGCATGGCGAGATTGTTGCGGTTATTCGGTACGTAGAGCGAATCTGTGAATACAGCATTTTCGTCGGCGCGCGCGATCTCGATCACATCATGCAGGCGTACAGACTGCATGATCATCTTGACTTCGTGATAGCCATCTTCCCGCTTGCCGACGACATCGAGAAAAATATTGATTTTACCAAAAGCTTTAACGGTAACGTGCATTATTTCTCCCTGCCCTTCACTTAAAAACCTTTTTGTGCCAGGCGGCGTTCCACAAAGCTGAGAAGTGTCGTGATGACAGTGATCAGGATCAGATAGATCACAGCCGCGGTGACATACATTTCAAATGGCTTGTAGAGAGAGCCGGAATAGATCTGCGCCGTACGCAGGAGGTCTGTCACAGTGATGGCGGAAGCCAGCGCTGTATCCTTGATGAGGTTGATAAACTCATTGCCGAGCGGCGGGATCAGTCGGCGATAGGTCTGCGGAATGATGATCTTCTGCATGGCCATGCGACGGTTCATGCCGAGGGACAACGCTGCTTCCATCTGGCCGTTGTCGATGGAGAGAATGCCGGAGCGGATGATCTCTGCGATATAGGCGCCACCGCAGATACTGATACCGATGATGGCCGCTGTGAAGCTGTCAAGATCGATGCCCAGCGCTGCAGACAAACCGAAATAGATCAAAAACAATTGCACCATCAGCGGAATCCCGCGGAAAATCCAGGTGTAGAGCGACCCAACGATGTTGAAGATTTTGATGCTGGAAATTTTCATCAGAGCGATGATCAGCCCGATGATCAGCCCGAAGAAAATGCTGATCACTGCCAGCTCGATCGTTGTGATCGTCGCTTTCAGGAGATAAGGCAGTGTCTGGATAATAACGTCCCAATCCCAGTCAACAGCCCCTAATAACATGCTACTCATACTTCTTAAAACAACCTTTCTTTACAAGCGAATACTCACCCGCATGACCAGGTGAGTATTCGCGAGGATTTTTATTCGCCGTAGGCGTTTGCATCCAGACGTGCTTGTGCGTCAGGAACGAGAGATTCGGTGATGTCCATGCCGATCCATTTCATGGAGATTTCTTTCATGGTGCCATCAACGAGGAGCTCGTCAACAGCCTTCTGGATGGCCAGCTGCAGATCGCCGTCTTCCTTGGAGAGGGCGATACCGATCTGGTTGGCCTGCTTCCCTTCGCTGGAAGGTACGTCGCCAACGTGGGTGTATTTGCCGCTTTCCAGAAGTTCTACAGAACCGAAGCTGTCAATAGCGAGCGCGTCGATGCGGCCGTTGTCAAGGTCAACGGTGATCTCTGGGAAGGTCTTGTAGAGGGTGAGGTTTTCCCCTTCCACAAAGCCTGCTGCCTGGAGATCCTTCGCAGCGGTGGAACCGAGCTGGGTGCCGATGACTTTGTCTTTGTAATATTCGATGTCGTCCATACCATCTTCTACATTTTCGTTGAGCACGAGAATGTACTGGTCAGCGACGCCGTATGGCACATAGTTGACTTCTTCAACGCGGCTGTCCCACATGTTCATGCCGCTAATGATGGTGTCGAATTTGCCAGTCTGCAGAGAAGCGATGATCGCATTCCAGTCGGCTGGAACAAATTCAAATTCAACGCCGAGCTTTTCGCCGATGGCGTTGGCCATGTCTACGTCAAAACCGATGATCTCGTCGGTCTCAGCATCGTGGTAGCCCATTGGTGGGTAGGAATCATCGAGGCCGGCTTTGATGACGCCAGCTTCTTTGACGCGATCCAGCGAGCCGTCGCCTTTGACAGTCGCTTCCCAAGGATTTTCTGCTTCAATCTGAGTGACGTTCGCATCGGAGGCTGCGGAACTTGCTGCTTCATCCGAGCCACCGCCACAGCCGACGACACCAAGTGCGAGCACTGCTACGAGCGTAACAGATACGAGTTTCTTAAATTTCATTTCGGAACCCTCCCGTTTTTTCTTTCATCTGGCCCGCCCATTACCCTATAAGGCACACGCCGACCATTTCTTAACTATGGTAGCAGTTTACCATAGTAAAGCACTGAATGCAAGCAGAATTACAGACCTTCAGCATAAATCTTCATTTTTAATGACATTTTATTTTACAAATCCGCGAGAATCCGCTATACTGAATTCTGTACCCGAAAACGGGTCGTATACGCCTGTAGCTCAGTGGATAGAGCGCCGCCCTCCGGAGGCGGGTGCGCAGGTTCGACTCCTGTCAGGCGTGTTTATTTCATATATAGAAGGGCCCTGTCGGCCCTTTTTTTGTGCGCAGGCACTCTGTCTGGCACAAAGCATCCATTTTCACTGATCATTTTTCTAAATTTCTCAGAAAGGAGCGCGCCTATGTCTCTCATTCTCAACTGCATCCGCCGCTACCGT
>OLPU01001006.1_pt1 | contig 22553 bp, 19 predicted proteins | sample 1673111 | NCBI WGS metagenome assembly OLPU01 (sample SAMEA3136755, study PRJEB25190) | human gut metagenome | reverse complement strand
TTGCTTCTTTTCCTGCAAGTTCTTTTGCCTGATATTCTTCAGGGAATGTAACTTTTACATCTACGTCATCGCCAACTTTAGCGCCAACCAGCTGATCTTCGAATCCAGGAATGAATGTGTTGGATCCAAGTGTCAGAGGATATTCTGTAGCCTGTCCGCCATCAAAAGGTACTCCGTCTACAGAACCTTCGAAATCAATTGTCACAATATCGTTTAACTGAGCTGCACGATCTTCAACATTGATAGTTCTGGAGTTTTTCTCCTGTTCCTTTTTAACTTCTGCCTCTACTTCCTCGTCTGTTACTTCAATTTCAGACTTCGGTACTTCTACACCTTTGTACTCACCTAAAGTTACTTCTGGCTTAACAGCTACTTCTGCGGTAAAGATCAGTGCCTTACCAGGCTCTGTCTGTACCAGATCGATCTTTGGCTGAGAAACGATTTCAAGTTCGCATTCTCCTAAAGCTTTGCTGTAATGCTCAGGAATCAGAGCGTTGACAGCATCTTCCAGGAAAACTCCCTTTCCATACATCTGCTCAATCATTTTTCTCGGAGCTTTACCTTTACGGAAGCCTGGGATAGAAATTCTTCCTTTGGCTTTCTGATATGCGCTCTGCATAGCCTTTTCTACATCTTCAGCGGAAACTTCAATGGTAAGTTTCGCCATGTTTTTCTCCATTTTCTCCACCTGTAAACTCATGTTACATGTTCCTCCTTAATTTTCAGGTTATATCATTTTAATTTTTGACACTATTCGCTGCCTGGCAGCTCTATTTTCTATATATTTAAGTTCAGGTTCCGCTCCCACTATTGCAGAAGCGGGAGAACTCCTTATACTCATCTATATATTTACAGTCATTGTAGCAGTATATCACAAAAAAATAAAAAGTGCTAGTGTTTTTCACATAAAAATCGCGGTTTTATCCATCTTTTTTCTTTTTCCGGTATATCTTCTATGCTCTGTATACTACAGATTCTGCAATTTCCTGTGCTTTTTCTTCTCCCTCCAGCTGAGTGATAATAGAAAGTGCAAAGTCCACGGCAGTCCCCAGTCCACGGCTTGTAGTCACATTCCCGTCAACCACTACACTATCTGTACTGGTTATTGCTCCGTCTCTCTCAATCACATCCATAAATGAAGGATAAGCAGTTGCCCTTCTGCCTTTCAGGAAACCAAGCCCTGAGAAAACGCTGGGAGCGGCACAGATTGCCGCAATTTTCCTGCCATCATCGTAAAATTCTGTAAGCAGTTCTGTAAGTGGCTTATAGCCTGCCAAATACTTTGTCCCCGGCATACCTCCCGGAAGGACTAACATATCTGCATCTGAAAAATCCACTTCTCCGAATACCTCATCTGTCAGAAGACAAATACCATGGGCAGTCTGCACCTCTTTTGTGTTTTTTATAGAAACCGTACGAATATCTACTCCTGCACGGCGCAGCAGATCCACAACTGTAAGCCCCTCAATATCCTCAAAACCATCTGCCAGAAAAATATAAACCTTTTTGCTCATAATCATTTCCTCCTGTTCATCATTTTATCAAGCATATACTATAAATTCTTTTTTATAACAAGTATATTCTTCCCATCGGAATAGCAATAAGACATTTCATCCATACTTTTTTTAACCATATAAATGCCAAGACCGCCAATTTCCCGTTTTTCTGCGGTCAGACTGATATCAGGATCTTCTTTTTCCAGTGGATTATAGGGAATTCCCTTATCTGAAAATGTTACACAGACCATTTTCGGATTATCCTGGATCTGAAATCCTACAGTCACCTTTCCTCCCTGCTCACCATAGGCATAATATGCAATGTTGCTGAGAATCTCATCAATCGCGATATCTATCTGCATTCTGACTTTTACAGGACAACCATAGCTGTCCAGAATATCATCTGCAAATTCTGTTACCTTATCTATGTTTGCGGCAACAGCATCAACAGTTATTTCCTTCATTGGCTAGTCCCCCATTTTCTTTGTATACTCAAGGCACAGCATTGTAATATCATCAAACTGATCATTGTCTCCTACAAAAACGTCAATATCCGCCTTTACAAGCTTCAAGGTTTCTTCCGGATTACTGCTTAAGCACTGCTGATTCAGAACATGATCCAGTCTGTCCATTCCGTACAGCTTTCTGTCTTTATCCGTTGCCTCCGTCACTCCATCTGTATACTGGAATATTTTGTCTCCGATATTCAGCTGAAGCTTTTGTTCCTTATATACGATGTCCTCTATCCCTGCAAGGACGAAACCAGCACGTATTTTGTAGGCTTCATAGGTGTTGGTTTCCCTGCGGTAAACAAATGGCATTTCATGTCCGGCGTTTACATACCTGAATTCACCGGTCACAAGATCCAGCACACCCTCAAAGGCTGTAATAAACATTCCGTTTTCATTGGATTCACACAGAATATTATTGACCTCTGTAAAGACCTCTCCCAGGTCTCTGCCCGGCTGTGTGTGATCCTTGATCAGGGTTTTGCCGATAACCATGAAAAGGGCTGCCGGGACTCCCTTGCCGGAAACATCAGCCATAACAATCGCCATATGTCTGTCATCAACCATAAAGAAATCATAAAAATCTCCGCCAACTTCCTTTGCGGGTGTCATGGTCGCATAAATATCCATCTCATCCCTGTCAGGAAATGCAGGGAATATGCAGGGAAGCATAGAAGCCTGGATCTGTGTTGCCACATTCAACTCTGCTCCAATACGCTCTTTCTCAGCAGTCACCCGGGTAAGGTTATCCATATAATTAATGATGCTTTTCTGCATGGATTGGGTTGCATGATAAAGTTCTTCTATCTCATCTCTGGTATGAATATCAAGCTCTACGATGTTGTTCTCATCATACCCTTCCTCGCCATTGCCAAATTTGTGTGTTGCTTCCGTAAGCAGCTCAATGGGCCGGGAGATTCTCTTTTTGATTTTTCTGGATATGCCCATACCGGCAGCCAGGATGATCAGAATGCAAAGGCATACCATCAGTACAGTAAAACGAATGGTATTTCTGACAATCTCTGTCATGTCAATATCTACAAAGGCAACTGCACATTTCTCTCCATCAGATGAAAGTACCGGCTCTCCCGCAGATGACAGCCATCCAAGCTCTGTTCTGCTCACAGTAGGTTCCAGGCGTTCGTTTCCTTTCAGTTTATCAAATCTTTCCGAAAGCTCTTCCTTATAGCCAAGAGTCAGATAGCCTGACGAAGGATCAAACAGATACACACTGGAATGATCCTGGATCATCTGAATATACAGATATTCAATATTCATATCTGCCTGTATAGAATGAAGATATTCATTTATCCTCTCATAATTCTGATACATGCCTTTCGCTTTAAGCCAGTCTATGATCGGCTGTTCATCATCAGCTGCTACTGCTTTTTCCTGGATCTGTTCAAATTCCTCTGTGTCTATCTCTTTACACAGTTCTTCGATAAAATCCCCATTTACCTGATCTGATACCGTCTTCGCGATTTCAAGCGCTTTGTCATTATAGAGTTTTCTATACTGTCTGTTATTCACAAGAGAACTTCCAAGAAGCATTAAAACCCCAACCACCAACATAGAACCGATGAGAAATTTAATCAGTTCAACATTCAGCTTTCGTCTTTTTTCCATGCTCTTTGACCTCCTTTTTTGTCTCTGTGTGCTGCAAATGTGGTGCTGATCAGGAAAGCTGCTGAAAGCACACTCACAAGGATCAGCACAAAGATAAGACCTCTGCCTACACCAAGGACCAGCACATAGCCAAACACAAAGGAACCCAGAGACTGTGCACCGTTCTCAAACAGGCTGTAAACCCCAAGTCCTCTGTCATATCCAAACCGTTCTACATCCTTCAGATCTGTAAAATAACTGGTAAGTAATGGAATCCCAAAGCTGTCTGCAACTCCAATCAATGCCAGTGCAATCAGAAGAGATGGTATATTCTGAAGCATTGCCACCTCCAGAAAAGCTGCTGCATAAATAAACGCAGCTGCTGCAAGCCCCAAATGCTTCCATCCTCTGTTGGAAAAGAATTCCGTGAGAGGAGTTCCCAGGATCAGTACAAAAATTCCGTTTAAAAGATAGGTATATCCAATATAGGTTTCCGAAAGTCCCCATTCAGAACCAACAATAGGGAACATATAATTCAGGAAATATCCACAGATCAGAAGCGGAATCATCATCAGCAGGAAAAAACTAATAATCCTTGGACGAAAGATAAACTGAACAATATTCATATGTGTATCTTCTGTTTCGCAGTTCTCCTCTTCGTTATCTGAAGTATATTTACTCATATACTTATTTGCTACCAGAAACAGCAGCACACTGAGTACTGCAGTGACAGCAAACAACGCTGTATAGGACATCCATTGCAGAAGGAAGCCACCAAACACAACTGCACAGTTTGCACCGCTCAGGGAGGATACACTGTAATAGGCATAGGCTCTGTTCTTCTCCTCATCAGGAAGCTCCACGATCATGAGATTGACAAGTAAAAGCAATACTCCCCAGCCTGCTCCAAGAAGCAGGGAGCTTAACGTAAGCAGCCATATATTGGGAACCACTCGCAATCCAAGTCCTGCTGTAAGCAGTACAGAGCTTACAAAAACAGATCTCTTTGCCCCAAGCTTATGTATTACCTTTCCGCCAAGCGCTGAGAAAATGGCGCCGGATAACACCTCTGCAGATATAGGAACTGCTGCAAGCATGGCCGGTGATAATCCCTGTACTGACATCTTCTCAGAAATCTTCATTGCATAGATGGGAAGAATCGCACAGGTCAGATTTGTAAAAAAGAAAACAAGAAATACAATAAATCTGAAAATTTCCACAGGAAGTCTGCTATTGTTTTCCTCCTGTTTTCGTCTTTTCAGTTCCTGCCTTCCCTTTATAAAATAAATCACCTCAAAGGTAAGCATGAAAAATACTATCATAATTGCGATCAGGTTGATGATCAAAGACACCTGGATCTCTCTGCTTTTCTCTGTCAGACTGTTCATATCTGTTCCGACTTCTATAATCCCAATAATATCTCCGCTTTTATCCCGGATGGGACTATGGATAAATACAAAGCTTCCGGAGCTTGAATTTGTAGCATAGGTTTTTGTAGCCCCTTGCTCCATAACCTGCTGAAGATCTGTGCCTTCATATTCCCAGTCATAAGGATAAGCCACACAAATATCCTCCAGGGTATAAACCAGGGTAACAGTTCCGTCTTTTACTTTATAAAGCACACAGTACAAATCCTGTGAACTGTCAGAATCTGAAAAAAATACATCCCGTACCACCTGCCGAACCTGTCTGTAATCCTCATTCATAAAATCAGAAGGCTTTTCCAGCCTCTGAAATGCATCTGCAGGAAGTCTGTTTGTTACTGCTGATGCGGCAAATTTCTCTCTTGTATAGGTTTCATGGACCAGCAGACTTTGAAACTGCGGAAACAAGGTGCCAATAAACAGAGCCGCAACTCCCACAATAATCCCTATGACTGCCATGGTAATCTTTGCATAAAAGCTGAATTTTTTTACCAGTATCTTTAACAAAGTCACCGCAAAAAGCAAAGCAGCAGCGACAATCACTGCACAGGCAGCCCACAGCAGACAGTTCCATACCTGCAGTTTTCCTGATAACGGAACGTCCCAGAACTGCTCATAATCCTCTCCGTTCCACAATATAACAGAATAATTAGTGGAAGAAACCAAGGTTCCCGGTGCACTCACATGATATGCAATCTCTCTTTCCTTCAAAGTCTCTTCCACAGTAAGTCTGTCTGTATTTCCTGTATTTCCTGTATTTTCCATATCACAGAATATCCGTATAATATCCCTGAGACCTATATCGGCTGAATAAAGCACTCCATCTGAGTAACTGATTTCCTGCGGAATACTTCCGTCAACTGTATCACTGTCATAGAGCAGTTCATCCTGTCCGCTGTCTGTATATTTATAAATTTTACCATCATAAGTCACATAAAACAGGCTATCACTGTGTCTGTCATAAGCACAGCACAAAATCCTGTCCTGCGCATCAGCAACAGAAAAAGCCTTTGAGCTTCCCTGTTCTGTATTGCTGACCAGAATACTGTCATCTTCCTTTTGCATGTAGATCACACCATGCTCTGTGGGTACCATTCCCACAATGTTGCGCCTTACACTGCCTTTCTCTGCTTCTACAGAAGCAACCGTTGATATATATTTTCCCTTTGATGACAGTTTGACGATTCCTTCCCTGGCAATCTGAACGCCCTGCTCAATACGGACATCATGAAGATACACATTTCCGTCTCCGTCTGCCACAACCCGCTCGGCACTCAGAAAACTTTTATCAGAGGCACATGTCTGCCATAAAAGCCTTCCGTCAGCAGATATTTTCAATATTTTCCTGTTGGAATCATCAATCACATAAGTACATCCATCCCCATCTCCGGATGCATAGGATACTGCAGAAAATGTATAAGGTTTAAAAGGATTGGTAAACATCCATTCCCGGCCTGCATACACTACAAGCACAGAACATACTGTCAAAAGCAGCACAATTATTAGAATCCACTGTTTTTTTCTCTTATGTTCCATGCACCTTAACCTCTTTCTGTTAATGTAAGTTTTGATAGCAGAGTATGGGCAGGCGCCATATGCTCTTTATAATAACGCAGATTTTCAACTCCCATATCTTCTGTGTAATTGATCGTATCTGCAGACTGCAGATATCGTTCAAAGCTTTCCCGCAACAAATACTCATTAATTCCCTTGATCCGGTTAACTGCATTTTTATACTGATATACACCAAGTCCGTTACGGCAGCTCACAATACAAAGTCCTGCCATTTTTCCCTCTACCCGTACAAGGATTCCATTGATTCTGATTTTATCAAAAACAGGAACCAGATTGTCGATCACCCGGAGCAGGCAGCCACAGTGGCACTCCTCACAAGTTTTCTCCCCACACCATTCCCTTTCCATAAATTCCCGGATCTCCTCCCGATGGAAAGGGGTTATCTCTTCTGTCTCATATGCAAATCTGCGTTTGAAATAATTATAACGGTAACGGTCATCCTGCGTATCCATACCTGCCAGAAACTGCTCAGGCGTAAAGGTATAATCCATATAATCACGGTTATCCTCTATCTCAAACTGAATGCCACTGGCTTCATAATAAGGAAGCATCCATGGAACCACATCCATAATGATCAGCTGTGCATCAAATTCCGCAAAATCTTCCTTCAAAATCTGCATAGCTTTCTTTATCTTTTCCTCCGTATAGTTCCCCACAAACGGAACAGCCACCGGGTACCCTTCTGTATTCAAATATGTAATATTGATTAAAAGCCCTTCTGCTATTTTAAAGTAGGTGGGATAGGAATCCCTCCATCCGATCAAATTCAAAAAGCTGGTGTTGGCTGACCAGTGTTCATTCATACTGTCATAATACGGATCAAACAGGCTCTGATCCTCCACTCTAAGTTCCTGATAACCACGCGCAAGGAAGATTTCCAGCATTTTCTGTGGTATTTTATAATATTTTTTTGTATCTGATTTCATACGTCCTCCTCTGAATATCAGTGCATAATCTCCAGCTATGATCGTGAGAAATATTTACAGCTACGCACTTACAAATATTATATCTCCATTTTTCAAATATTCCAACATAATATTCATAAAGTTGTTGGTTATATTCATTCTTTATAATAAAAATATGGCTTTGCGAAGCTATTCCACAAAGCCATATTTTTATTCTATTCTATCGTCAGGATATCTGAAAAGCCAGTCACTTCAAACACATCATTTATCACATCATTTACATTTTTTATGATCATGCTTCCCTGCTTGTTCATAATCTTCTGAGCTGCAAGAAGAACACGCAGTCCTGCTGAAGATATGTATTCCAGCTTTCCAAAATCAAAGACTAACTCTGTAATCCCATCCAGAGATTGTTTTAACTCTCCCTCTAATGTGGGGGCTGTGATGGTATCCAGTCTTCCCTCCAAAGTAATTTCCAGTTTTGTTCCTTCCAACTTCTTATCAATTGTCATAATGCGGCCCTCCATTACGTGTATATACGCATTTTGTTAAAATGTTTTTTATATAGTAACACATAAGTTCTATTTTCTCAATATCACACATATTTTTCTTGTCTCATACTCATCATAGGTGTTATCATAATCATAAAACTGTACCGCCATTTCATATTTAAGGAGGAACATTTCTCATGGAAATCGAACGTAAATTTTTAATATCCAAGGAAAATCTGCCCAAAAATCTTGACTCTTATCCACATCACAGGCTGGAACAAGGCTATTTATCCACCGCACCGGTAGTCCGGATCCGCAAAGAGGATAATAATTACTATCTCACCTACAAATCCAAAGGTCTCATGACCCGTGAAGAGTACAACCTTCCACTTACAAAAGAATCCTATGAACACATGCGTCCAAAAGCTGACGGAATCCTCATCTCCAAAACCCGCTATCTTATCCCGGAAAAAGATGGACTCACCATTGAACTGGATGTATTTGATGCTCCTTATGAAGGACTCTATCTCGCAGAAGTGGAATTTTCTTCTGAAGAACAGGCGCTCAGTTATAATCCACCCGTATGGTTTGGCGAAGATGTTACGAGCTCCGGTAAATATCATAATAGTCGTCTGAGTCAGGGAAATTTATAATAAAATAAAACAGCTCCGAAATATTGTTCTGTTAATATGTATTTGCAGGAATTGTAGTAACTCTTAGGTTCTGGAAATTCGCGTTATAAAAAATCCGCTCACTGTCTGAGCCGCTTTGCGGCGAGTTTGAGCGGATTTTTTATGGTTTTAGCGGATTTTCAGAGCCTTAGAGTTACTGAGATTACATCTTTTTACCTTTTTCAGCAGCTCCATTCAGAGCTTCAAAAATAGCACTTCTGAATCCATTCTGTTCCAGGATTCTTACTCCCTCAATGGTACTTCCGGCCGGTGAACATACCATATCCTTCAGTTCTCCCGGATGCATGCCTGTTTCCAGTACCATTTTTGCGCTTCCAAGTAAAGCCTGTGCAGCAAACTGATAAGCCTGTTTTCTTGGCATTCCTTGGGCTACCGCAGCATCTGCCATTGCTTCTATGAACATAAAAACATATGCAGGTGAACATCCGCTTACAGCACTTACTGCGTCCATCAGACGCTCCGGAACTACTTCTGTACGTCCAAAGCTGTCTGTGATCTCACAGATCTGAGCCAGTTCTTCTGCCGATACTTTCTCATTGGCACATACACCAGTCATACCCTCCCCAACCTGAGCAGGAGTATTCGGCATCATTCTTACCACTTTCAGAGGCTGTCCACATTTTTCTTCTAACCAGGCAAGCGTTTTCCCCGGCGCAATGCCTACAACTGTGTGTTCCGGTGTCAGTTCATCTTTTACTTCATTCAGCACTTCTTCATAAAACTGCGGTTTCACGGCCAGGAAAACCAGTTTTGTGTTTTTTACCACTTCATGGTTATCCAGGGTTGTAACCACTCCCAGCTTTTCTCTGCTTCGTTTGCTTCCTTCTTCTGTAAGATTGGAAACAATAATCTCATCTTTTTTATAAAGTCCTTTTTTCAGCATACCACTGATCATGGCAGAAGCCATATTTCCGCATCCGATAAATCCGATTTTCATAAATCTGCTCCTCTCTTGCAATTCCTGTTGTTTTCTGATAATTTATAACTGCTTTTTTCATATCTTTTTCTTGTTATAGATAATGATAATCATCCAGCAATCTGCCGTAAAATACTGAACAGTTACAGATAATTATAATTCATTACTGTCCAATATGACTGTAAAGGGACCGTCATTCACAAGCTCCACTTTCATATCTGCCCCAAATTCTCCCTGCTCGACAATATTAATGTGTTCTTTGCATCTGGCAATTATGTATTTGTACAGATTTTCAGCCATATCAGGAGCCCCTGCTCTTATAAAGGAAGGTCTGTTTCCTCTTTTACAGTCAGCATATAATGTGAACTGGGAAATAAGCAGAAGACTTCCGCCCACCTCCTTCAGGCCAAGGTTTGTCTTACCGTTTTCATCTTCGAAAATACGCATATTAACCATTTTATGAATCATTTTATCTGCGATTTCAACGGTATCTTCTTCTCCTACTCCGATAAGAACCATAAAGCCCTTGCCTATCTGACCTCGTACTTCACCATTAATTGTCACTTTTGAATGCATTACTCTCTGAATTACAAAACGCATAATTCACTCTCCTTAATCAACGGATTTCTGTCTGTTGATAGATAGCATAGCACATTTTTATCCGTTTTTCCATTGTAAAGTGTCACCTTGCAGCTGTTATCTCAAAATCTTGTTACTCGTCACTCCGTTCTCAGTAATGCTGCACAATTTCCTTTCATCATCTTATAGTAAACCGGGATCAGAAGTGCACAGGCTCCGATCCATGCCATTGGGCTGGCAATACATACAGATGTATATCCGATAATTCCGGAAAGACCTACTGTTGCAGCGATTCGCATAACCAGTTCAATCATACATGCAGCAAAAGGTGCTTTGCCATTCTGCATGCTCTGGATGGATGTACGGTATACTGCCAGCAGTCCAAGCACAAAGTAAAAGGGAGCTACAATCGTCAGATACATATCTGAATAGTGATAGATTTCTTTTGTGGGATCTGAGAGAAACATTCTTACGATCGGATGTCTCAGCAGCAGAATTCCAATACACATGATCAGGTTAAATGCTTCTGTCTGGATCAGGCAGGCGCGCACGCCCTGACGGATACGGTCCCATCTGCCTGCACCAAAGTTCTGAGCCACATAGTTGGAAATTGCGGTCATCATTGCATTGTTTACCAGTACAGAAAGCTGGTCTGCTTTCGATGCTGCGGTATATCCTGCAACTGCTGCAGTACCCAGTGAGTTTACCACTGCCTGCATGGCAAGCTGTCCGATACACATGACAGACATCTGGAATCCCATAGGAAATCCGGTCTTCAGGTGCAGGACTGCCGTGTCTTTTAAATCTGTAAAATCTTCTCTGTGCAGATGCAGAATCGGAAAATTCTTCAGTCCTACAACCAGACTCAGCACTGCGGAAAGGAACTGTGACAGAATAGTCGCCCATGCAGCACCGGCCACTCCCATATGAAACGGTACAATAAACAGGATATCAAGAAAAATATTTAATACAGATGAAAATACCAGAAAATACAGTGGTGTCTTACTGTCTCCCAATGCGCGTAGCATATTTGAGATCATATTGTAAAAAACGGTAGCACCTGTGCCAAGCAAAACTACAAACATATAGTCATATGCTTCACCGGAAATATCAGCAGGAATCTGCATCCAGCGCAGAATCTGATGAGAAAGCAGACAGCAGATCAGTGTCAGCACTACTGTAAAGGCAATACTCAGAAGCGCGGAAACCGCAACGCTCTTGCGCATTCCTTTTTCATCCTTTGCCCCGCATTTCTGTCCCAGACAGATACCAAATCCACCTGTGAATCCATTGATAAAACAGAATACAAAATAAATAATAATACTGGTGGAACCTACTGCTGCCAGGGAGTCTGCTCCCAGCGTTTTTCCTACGATCACAGAGTCCGCCAGTGTATAAAAAAGCTGAAACAGATTTCCCAGAATTACAGGAATCGCAAATTTCAGCAGTGACCGGAACGGATTGCCTGTAGTCAGATCCATCTCTTTTGATCTTGCCATGTTTCTTACTCCTCTCCTTGCACGATGTGCATACCAACGTTATAATTGTGGTTAAAATAAGCATTGTAAATGAATATATCCTGTGATAAATTGTCAGATCGTATTGATGCTCATGCTTCTGTGAGCAATTCATCACAGCGTACATATAATAAAATCGGAGAACTGTAATATGGCTATGCGTAAAATTCTTGTAGATGAAACCAATCGCGAACTTTGTGAACATGGAACTGTCGGTTTTCCCATGACCGTTAATCATGATGACCTGTGGGCATTTGAAGGAAAAAGTGTACCTATCCACTGGCACAATGACCTGGAGATCAGTCTTCCCAGAGAAGGAGAAGCTATCTATCAGGTGTACCGGAAAAGCTACTCTGTCAGACCTGGAGATGTTCTTCTTCTGAACCGAAATGTACCTCATAGCTGCCACTCACCTAATAACAATCATGCCAGATACAGTACCTTTCTGACACGTCCGGATTTCATATGCGGCGAATACGGAAGTGATGTGGAACGCAGATGTTTTCGCCCTTTTCTCCAGAATTCTGCTGTCCCCTGCATCCTTCTTACTTCCGGAAACTCATGTACCCGGACTGTGATTCAAAAGCTCAATGAAACAGAAGCACTCTTTGATCAGAAGACCTTCTGTTATGAGTTGAAGATTAAAGGGCTTCTCTGTGAAATTTTCGGTATGATTCTCTGCGAACACCAGAATGATCTTGCAAAATTTATTCCGGCCAACCAGCTGGAACTAGAAAGGCTGGAACAAATGCTGGATTATCTTAATACGCATTTTGAATCCGTAATCTCTCTGCAGGAACTGGCAGACCAGGTTCATCTGTCCAGAGAGGTCTGCTGCCGCCTGTTCAAAAAAATGACCGGCAAAACAATTACCGGCTATCTGGAAGAATATCGTGTCAACCAAAGTCTGCCTCTGGTTCAAAGCTGCCAGTATTCTATGATCCAGATTGCAGATATGACAGGCTTCAGCAACGCCAGCCGTTTTGCCCGGGCATTCCGCCGACAATTCGGATGCAATCCCGGTGAATACAATTCTCTTAAGCTGCAAAAGTGCTAGAGCGTGTCTGAAAAAGGCTTTCTGCAAGATGTGCGTCACAATTTGTGGGATATTTTGCCCGGATGAGGGCGCCGTAGCGGGCTACGGCAACTGAATTCGGGTGAAATATCCCGCAAAGTGGGGCGTGCAGATTGCGGGAATGATTTTTCAGACACGCTCTAACCTGTATCTGTTCTTTTATATGGTTATCCTTCTGCCGCATGGATATTATATTAGAATTCCATATTAGAAACCATTCCGGAATTGATTTACATGATACAGATATTGATTTTTCAGGACCTATTATTTTCCAAAAAAGAACAGCCCCTCTGACTTATTATACGTCAATGAGACTGTTCTTTTTATTATTCGGGGGCAATCCGATATTCGTAATCGAAGCCGGGGACTTACTTGATTTGGTTACATCCCAAGTGTGTCATTTACCAGAATCACATGGATTCTGTCTTTATGTCTGGAATATCTGGTGATCAGGAACTGACAGCAGATGGTATCCGGGGATTTGCAGTTAAAGCATTTTCCGGTTTCCTTACATGGAGTTTTGATATCAAATCTCTGTGCATTAGCTGTAGCTGCTACATTTCTGGCACGCTTCATTGCGCTGTCAAGATCCGGACAGACTTTGTTTATACCTACAATAAAGATTACTTTTTTCGGGCCCTGGGCAATGCAGGATACACGGTTGGAATTGCCGTCAATATTGACAAGGACACCATCATCTGTGACTGCATTGGCACTGGATAAAAAGAAATCTGCATCATAGGCTGCCATAAGTCCCTCACGAGGTTCAAGCTTTGCGCGGTCAATATAATTATAATCTCCATCCTGCAAAGCTTTGACCAGACCGATCTCATGTGCACTCATGCATCCGCCCATGGCGATTGTGCTTCCGTTTGGGATTAGTTCCAGGGCCTGCTTTAATGCTGCTTCTTTATCTTGTGCATAATACCCGGACATATTGCGGGATTCCAGTCCCTTGATCACTGTTTTTGCCAAAAGTTCGTTTCTTTTTTTCATGTTTGCATCCATTATTGTGTCCTCCCTCTGATAAAATTTAACATTCCACTTCTCAGTTCGTAATTTACATAATAAGACACAAATTTCATAACTGTAAATCTGTGCATCTCATAAACTATTATACCAGATATTTATTTTGCAGAAAATCATTTAATCTGAATTTTTATTTTCTGCTTCAGGATTTATTCATAATTGTTGTCTGGTAAGTTGTGATATTTTCTGATAGAATGGACATATAAAGGAGGACAGGCAGAAATCCTTACAAATGATAAAAGCCAAAAGAACAGCCGAAAACATTTTCAAAGCACGAATGAGGACTATACTTAACGAATAAGGGAGTACCTTATGGCAAACGCTAAACACGAAGATGCTGTTATGAAAATGGGCTTCGACTATTTTCGGAATACGATTCTTAAGACTCTGGGAATTGATTACCAGTATGAAGAAATCGGACCAACAGAGCTGGTGGAACTGACTATTCAGTCTTTGTATATGGACTTTACCTTTCTGACTACGGGTGGGTTCTATATACATACAGAGTTTCAGACTACGGATAAAAAAGAAGCGGATTTGCGAAGATTCCATGCATATGATGCAGTATATTCCAACAAGACAGGGAAGAAAGTTATTACTTACGTCATTTATTCCGGCGGGATTACGAATGTGAAATCTGAACTGGACTGTGGGTTATATACTTACAGAGTGCAACCGATTTATCTGAAAGACAAGAATGCAGATGAAGTATTCCGGAAATTAAAGCAGAAGCAGGATAACGGTGAAGCTTTTACGGAAGATGATTACGCAGCTCTTTCCCTGACACCATTGATGTCCGGAAAAATGAGCCGCAAGGATATGTTTAAAGAAGCTATTCGTCTGGCAAAGCCCAATATCGAACTGAGTGCCGAAAAGACAACCGCAATGTTGTATACACTGGCTGATAAATTCTTAGATAAGGCTGAGTTAGACGAAATTAAGGAGGTAATCAGAATGACCAGACTTGGACAGATGTTAATGGATGAGGGAATGGAACTTAAAGAAACCGACTCCATTAAAAAACTTATGAAAAATATGAACTGGACCATTGACCAGGCAATGAACGCTTTGGAAGTTCCTGAAGATAAACGTGAAAAATACCGCAAGACAATCACTCCTGACAATTGACAGATAAAAGTACCGCCATATTGACTTATTATATGTCAATGTGGCGGTATTTTTCATCTTATTTGTATTGTAAAATTATCTCCTATTGGTATTGCTGAGTCTATAGGGCTTTCGCCTCCATCATATACATAGGTTGTAGATTCTTCGTAGATATCATCAGAGGAATCCTTATCCATTTTTTCTTCAGACACCTGATGAGCTGTGTCGTTTTTTACTTCATATAATTGTAATGTGATTGTGTTTGCTTCCGGGGAAATTTCTTCATATCTGGGATATAGACCTATCGTTTGCCGGAACATAGTTTCCTGACCATTTCTTCCTGTTTCCTGATAGCAGATTTTGTTTCCCTGATCGTCTGTTCCAATCAGATAATAATCACTGTCAATATATACTGTTCCATGATACATTCCGTAAATTGTACTTTCAAATGGATTCCATCTGAATTCTGTGAGATTCAGGACATTGGAATCCATTTTAATATTCTGATTCAGATTTAAATCCACAGTGTTTTTTTCCAGCTCTTCTTTTGATGTTTTAAGTTTAAATGTATAAGGTTCTGTATCAGCCTGTGTTTTCTGAACATTTTCCCATGTATCAGCATCGTCCATTGCAATCGGCCAGACTTTGAACTCTATGTTTACAGTTCCCTCAGTGTTGACTTCTTCTCCGATTGTAAAATCTTCCACTGTTATTGGATTTTCTGAGAAAGCATTAACTGTTCTTTGGCCTAAGCCCTGCTGAATTTCCTGACCGTTAATGCATACTTCTGTATATAAAAGTTTGTCTTCCACCGCATCCTTCATATCTGCGTCTGAATCTTCGCTGTCGGAATACGCAATCCATAAATTTTTGCTGTCCATCACAATCTCATTTAATGTTATGGTGATTCCATCTCTTGAAATGCTTTTTCCTACAACATTTGTATAAGAATCGGTATCACCGTTCTTAATTCCCAATGCCTGTCCGATCCATGAAGTTACTCTCTGTAATGCTGCTTTTACATCTTCCTGATATCTTAATGTGCATCCAACCATAATAAGCAATATGATCCCGGCGACTGCTGTTTTCCAACTCCTTTGTATATGGAAAAAACGATGCTGTTTTTTCCATGGTCTGGAAGCTTCGTAAATATATTTATCATCCAGATCACCAATCAGTTCTAATGTCTTAAATCCTTTTTCCATATAAATGTTTCACCCTTTCCCATAGTTTCTTTCTGCTTCGATAGAGACTGGATTTGATTCTGCTTTCCGAAATTCCATGCCGGGCTGAAATTTCACTGATGCTGTCCATATACCAGTAGCGTCGTATAAAAATGTCACAATCACCTTTTTTCAGGGATTCCAGAAATTTTTCAAGGATTTCCAGAATCTCTTTTCTCTGGATTTCATCATTCAAAGAATATGCTGTTACATCCTCTATCTCTTCCAGTTCTTTGCATAATTCTAATATGTGCTCTGTTGACCGTTTTGCAGCTTTTTTCCTGCGAAAACAGTCAATTGCCAGGTTTCGGGTTATTTTTCCAAGAAAAGCAGACAGAATTGCCGGTTTTCTGGGTGGTATGGAGTTCCATGTGGCTAGCCATGTATCATTGACGCATTCATCGGAGTCTTCCTTATCATACAGAACATTCCAGGCAATACTGAAGCAGTACTTGCTATACTTTTCTTCGGTCGCCTGTATGGCTTTTTCTGATCTGTCAAAATACAGATTGATAATTACTGTATCTTCCACTTTTTTCACCTCACGTTTCTTTTATTTTGCCTTCATAAGATAAGACGGATTTTGAATGGTAAAGTTGCAGTTTTAATAAAAATAATTTTCTTTTTCCAGAGTAAATAATACACTGTCGAAAAGTCAACCTGTCTTTTCAAAATTTCGACTGGAGAAATGAAGTATATTCTGATAAAATAGGCATATAAAGGAGGACAAACGGAAATCCTTACAAATGATAAAAGCAAAAAGAACAGCCGAAGACATTTTCAAGGCACGAATGAGGACTATACTTAACGAATACGGGAATACCTAACCGATTTATCTGAAAGACAAAAATGCAGATGAAGTATTCCGGAAATTATACCGTCAGTCAATTACTCCAAATAGTTAACGGATAAAGATACCGCCATATTGACTTATCACAATCAATATGGCGGTATCTTTCTTAATACAGTTTCTTACATTTTCTATCTGTTCATTTCATTGTACTGCACAATCTTTCTCATATTTCCAACCAAAAGCAATGTCAGTACCATGGTTATAATTTTAAACGGAATATTCATATAACCCTTACACAAATCCCAATATATGGCAATGCACATAACAGCAACAGTGCCTCCTGTCAATATGCACATGGACATTTTTGAGACATACAGGGCTTTTCTCGCTTTGGTTTTATCGAATTTGAAACCTATTTTCAGATGCCGTGGATAGATATTTTTATATCTGTATGTACTCAGTACAATCCCCATCAGTCCATAGGAAACTATAATGCAGCTTCCTCCTGCTGATAAAAAGGGAAGAAATGTTACTGATTGTGGAAATATACCCAGATTTTCCAGGATATTTACGAAAAAGTTTATAAGGAATACAATTCCGCATCCACATCCCATCATCATGCCAAGCTGATTCTTCTGTCTCATGGCGGTATTAAAAACTACGAAAATCAAAACTGCCAGAACACAGCATAAAAGTATGGCTGCAATTGTTCCATATACAGATGACAGATAGGTCAGAATATAATCCGCATTAAAGGCCGGCAGATTTCCCATTACATCTGATTCACTTTTCCCTATCCATTTATTTTGCTGCCAGAATGAATGTAGCATTCCGGTGAAATAATCTTCCTCTCCACCACCTGAAAAAATAGCCTGTAAACGTGCAATCTGATATTCTGTCAGGCTGCTGCTCAGATACCTGATCAGAAAAGCTGCCACAGGCATAGCCAGAAAACCAGCCCAGATTCCGCAGATGGCTTTCTTTTTTCTCACAGTAAACCAGTTCTTTTGAATTGCGATTGTCAGCATAACCAGCATAGATACCAGCATCATACAAGCTGTCATAAACGCAGGCATGGCACAGACCAATATAACCGGTGCAATCATCCATATGATTGCTCTCATCAAGCCCTTATATCCCCATCCATGATATTTATACAAAATTGCTCCATATATGGGAACATAAAACAGCATCAGAGTCTGCATGGATATTCCTCTTCCTCCCGGCAGTACAATGAAGTATCTTGCCCCATTTAACTGATAGCCGCCCAACAAGGTAACCAGACAGGAAAACAGTAAAATGACAGCAATTATTTTCGAAAATCTTGCCAGTACAGTGTAATCCAGAAGATATAAAATCATCATAACTGCAAGTCCGATCACAACATGGAACACATATCTGTCCGAACCGGCCGCAGCGTTCTCACTGATTTTTCCGGCAATCCCTGCATGTATCAAAACGCCTGCAATGCTGATAAGAACGATTATCCCCAGAAGTTTCCATGCAACCTGAGGTCTGTGGACACTGTCAAGAGAGATTCCTGTTTCCACAGGATCTCCCATATCCCGGACAGCTTCCCTCTCTGCCTGTTCACGATCCATGCCTGCCTGCATATTTGCCTCGATCTGATCTTCTATATGATCCTGAAGTTCCTTTTTTACATAAGGCCGCGCTTTTTTACAGCGAATCTGTTCCAGTAATGTTTTCAGATATTCGTCCATAGATCACACCTCCATTACAAGCACGTTGGTCACTGCTGCAGAATACTCTTTCCATTCTTCTACTTTCTTTTCCAGAAATCCCCTTCCCTGTCTGGTCAGGCTGTAATACTTTCTGGTCTTTCCGGCTGCTTCCTGTTCGTATACTGTCAGAAATCCCTTATCCTCCAGACTGTGCAGCAATGGATATAGCGTTCCTGCTTTCAGCTCAAACACGTTCTGAGATTTCTGCCGCAATGTATCGATCATCTCATATCCATACATATCCTTTTCTGACAGCAATTTCAGTATAAGCATTGTCATACTCCCGGAAACCAGTGATTTTTCAATAGACATCGTATTCACCTCCTATTGTATAGATTGTCTATATATCGGTTATCTATATAATATAAGAACCTATATGCTATGTCAACTGTTTCTGGAATAATTTTGAAAACTTCACTGCTACGGCAACCGAGTTCAGGTATCTACATACTTTTTCGGACAGAAAAACCACCGCATTGTCATATAGTAACACAATGCGGTGGTATAAATCTCTCAAAACAGATCCAGCATACTGTCCAGATAGATTTTTTCTCTGACATGTATCTGGTATTCCGGCTTGGTCATGTAATAGAGCAGAAATTCCAGTATCAGAGCACTTCCGAGTCCTCTTCCTTCTATTTTAAAATTTGAAAATCCCATTGGCAGATAGATATCCCGGATATCATTGATTCTAATAAATCCTGGATTCTCCATAGCTTTTGAAAAAAGATAGCCCCTCTCTCCTTCTGGTGCCTTGCAGTAATGTTCCGGGCAGTTTTCGCCCAGATTCTTGCGGCTGACCGTTTCATAGCAGGCTTTTCTGTCCCTGCATCCAGCCCAGCAGCATTCATTGCAGAGAAATTCTACTTTGTCCTTCTCAGCCTGAGACAATGTATTTAACTTATCAAAAGCCTTGTTTAGCCGGAAATCCGGCACAACATAATGGAAATCTTTTCTCCTGATTTCTTCCTCAAGCTGTGTAAAATCTGTCAGAACCTTGGTAGTGGAGGAAACAAAATAGAGTCCCGGATACTGCTCCTTAAGATGTTCCAAAAGCAGTTCTGAATAAATGATCACACCGTTTCGCAGTTCTCTGTTTCTCTCAAACAACCGGCACAGTGCATTGCATTTTCTGTCTGAAAGGTGCTCCTGGCGAAGCAGGGAATTGCTGAAAGTCAGTCGGGCAGAAATCCCATATTCCTGCATCAGTTCAAGAACCTCCTCCGGGTCATTCTCTCCGAAGCCAGCCCTGCCTCCACCCCAGATACAGTCTGCCGGAGCACCATATATGGAGCCAATTTCACACCAGTCGTAAAAATATTCCCTGTGTTCCCGGAATAAAGGCAGGAACATCCGGTACAGCTCATAAAACTCAAACAGCCCGGGCAGGTGAAAATATGCTTTCTCCTTCATTAATTTTCCAGCACATCCTCTATAGTTTCCGAAGCATCTTCAAGGGCATCCAGGGCTTCGATCAGTTCATCTGCTTTTCCTGTATGTGTCTCCTCTTCTTCATACTCATCAATCAGTGCTGTCAGCTGATCTTTTATCTCTTCCAGACCTTCATAGATTTCCTTTAATTTTTCTTCCCGTTCCATTACGGATGAAAGCTTTACAACTTTAGACATTATGATACCTCCCATATCGCATTTTCTTTAGGAAAAATTATAACACTGCCCTCTTTTTATGTCCATATGATCCTAGAGCGTGTTTGAAAAATGCTCTAAGAGACTTGTGATACTTGTTTTCTCTGTGGTATTCTATAGGTATGATCATTGCGTTACGCAAAATATAAAGTGGAGGATTTTTATGTTAGTTTGTGATTATATCGTAGAATCTATTGACGGTGACTATGCACATCTTCGCAGAACAGATCTGCCTGAAGAGGAATTAAAGCTCGTAGCACGGGCACTTCTGCCCTTTGACATCACAGAAGGATGCAGATTACATTATGAAATGATGCAGTATAGTATCATTGACTGATTGGGCAGTCTCCGACTCACAGCAAAATAATTTGCATCATTGATTATCACATGGAGCAAAAAGAAGTGTCAAGAAATAGTTTCTTGACACTTCTCCACCCATATCTACTCAATATGATTATATGCTTTTTCTTATTTCCTCTCCAAAAATCCCTTGGTTTTCCCCATAACATCCTGGAGAATTTTCAGGTTTTCCAGTGTATCTGTTGTTTCCAGTGAATGGTTTGCATTTTCATAAGTATACATTGGCACCTGCTGTTTTTGTGAAAGAGCCTGTACTTCAGAAACAATACTCCATGGATCTGAAGTTCCGATAAAGGCAATGGCTTCTCTGTGAGCAAAATTGTAGGTGTATTTCAATGGTGTGTATAGTATCTGCCGGCATCTGATGCTGTGTTTCTCTGCATATGCGGATGCTATGATCGTGCCTACGCTTTTTGCGACAAATAATATTTCATCATATTTGTCAAAGTCAATGGCAGAAAGACTTTTCTCTGCCTGTTCATAAAGGCTTTCGAATGCCTGCTGCATTTTTTCTTCATTTCCCCGGATATTTCCGCCATCATAAGTATAGCTTAATGCAATTGTTTCTTCATAGCCACATTCCTGCGCCAGCTTTCGTGAATAATATAAAAGCGGCTTGTCACAATGATACCCGATACCAGGGAAAAATACTGCTGCCTTCATGTTCTGCTCTCCATTTAATAACTGCTCTATCATTTTTCATCAGATTGCCAGAAGATTCTTGATTGCTTCCATATAAACCAGAACTGCCTCTTCCATACCGGATACGAGAATAAATTCATCTGCGCTGTGGATACGATAATCAATTCCCGGCTTCTCAGGTCCAAATGCAATGATATTCTTAAGAGATTTTGCATAAGTTCCACCGCCGATCACCATCGGTTTGTTCTCTGTATCACCTGTTACATCTGTGTAAGCTTTGTATAAAGCATTTACCAGTGGGGATTCTCTTGGGAAGAATAAGGCATCACCAATTCCCAGAATCTCTATACGTCCATTCTCATCCTCAAGTCTGCCCTCACACATCCTGCGGACTTCATCTGATTTCAGTGTTACAGGTACTCTGATATCAATTGTACAGGAGATCACATCATTCTCTGTTTTGATCATACCGTTGCAAAGAGTAAGTTCGCCATACTCATCTGCAAATTTCAGTCCAATGCCCTCACCATCGCAGGATGTGCCGATATGTGTATTATAGAATTCCACAAAATCGTCCTTAAATCCTGCTTTCTCGAGACATTCAAAAGTAACACCTATTGCATTGACGCCAAGAGTCGGAGTGCTGGCATGTGCCGGAACTCCCTTTGCATAAATACTGATCTGTCCATTTCCCTCTGTTACCTTATATTCCTGAAGCTTTGTCTCTGCAAGTACAGCTTCCAGTCTCTCCTTCAGTCCTTCTTCGGCAGGAACAACTATTGTGGAGGAATCGCATACTGCGTTAAAGACAAACCCTCCATCTGCAGAGATGATTTTCGTGTTCTTGGAATAGGCCATCATCTGCAAAAGTCCCTTTTCGCCATGAATACACGGGAAGCTGGCATCCGGGGTAAAGCCGCAGGATAATTCTTCTGCCACTTCATTATAATGTTCCATACATTTGGAACCTGTTTCCTCATTACATCCCATAATGAGACGTACTCTCTTGTTCAGCTTCACACCTGAATCGCGAAGAAGCTTCATTGCATAAAGAGCTTCCAGAACAGGTCCCTTATCATCTGTTGTTCCACGACCGTAAACATAATCACCCTCACGTGTCAGTTTAAACGGATCATAGCTCCAGTCGCCGCCTACAGGTACGATATCCAGATGTCCGGCAATACCAACAATTTCATCACCCTCGCCCATCTCTGCATAACCACAGTA
>OLPU01001005.1_pt1 | contig 22561 bp, 17 predicted proteins | sample 1673111 | NCBI WGS metagenome assembly OLPU01 (sample SAMEA3136755, study PRJEB25190) | human gut metagenome | reverse complement strand
GTTGACGACGCCATTCAGGCGGCGGGGGGATTGTCAGAAGATGCCGACACTTCTGTCCTCAATCGTGCCTCACTTCTATCCGATGGGATGAAGATAACGGTTCCTCGCCAAGGAGAGGCGGCTCGGGAAGGCTCTCCGGCTGTTGGAGATGCACAGGTTTCTTCGGATGCATTTACGGCAAAATCTCTGATCAATATCAATACCGCCTCGTCAGAAGAGCTTCAAACGCTGAATGGGGTTGGCCCATCGACGGCTGAGGCGATTATCACCGACCGTGAGGAAAACGGCCTTTTTGCTACCACAGAAGACCTGATGCGCGTCTCGGGCATTGGTGATAAGAAGTTTGCGAAGATCAAGGACGCGATATGCGTGTGAAGCGCATGCCCGAGTTTCCTCCACGCCCCTTTATACCGCCGCTTTTTTGGTGCGCGCTAGGTTCCATCGTTATATCGATGGTAATGCTCGAGAATGCTTGGGAACGAGCTAGAGCGGGAAGATGGTGCGGCTTTTCTTTTATCCTGCCGGTTGTTGTTTCTTTGGTTTGCATTGCGTGTCTGATGTGCACCCGTGTTATGCGTCATTGCAAGGCTGCAAGCCTATTGAAGGCATTGCGTCTTGCTTGTCTGTGCTTAATTGCGCTCGTTTGGTCGGTGTGCCTGTGGTCGAATGGTATGGCCACTCAGATTGAAGAGGTCAAAGGGACGGCAAGCTCCTATGTCTTTGAGGTTATCGGCGATTCTAATCCAGGGGAGTACGGTTTTTCCTATACTGCAGTGGCAAAACGAAAAGACGGATCAGGCACGACCTTTCGCGTGCGTGCGACGGGAGAGAAGAGCCAAATGCGCGGCGATCGGTTTTGCGCTGTTGGCAACTTTGCTGCTCTTGGCGATTCCGATTGGGCGCGTTCTCGGTTTTTTAAAGGTGAGGTGGCACGTCTATCGCTGCACAAGTGTTATCCGGCAGAGCATGAGGTGTCCAACGATGTTGTCCAGCGGGCACGACGTTTTCTTTTGAATCGTCTGAATCCGGATTCTACTGAAGAGGGCTCCTTGATCGCTGGTGTTCTTTGCGGCTATACGACCGAGCTGAATCGCGGGTCGATTCGGGAAGATTTTGCTGCATGCGGCCTATCTCATCTGATTGCTGTTTCGGGAAGCCATCTGGCGATTGTTGCGTGTCTTGTACAAAACGTGCTTTGGCGGTGTGGTCTTGATTCGCGTAAATCGCGTGTCCTTATGCTTGGAGCCTGTTGCTTTTACACATTGCTTACCGGTGCGGCGCCATCGACAATTCGTTCGGTTTGCATGGTTGGCTGTACAAATGTTTCGATGGGATCCGGTCGCCGCTCACACGCCCTCTCATCGCTTTCTTTAACGCTGATCGTCATGTTGGTCATCTGGCCAAATCTCGTATTCGATTTGGGATTTCAATTATCGGCGTTGAGTGTCGCGTCGATTTTGATATTCGGACGCTACGTGTCCTATGCTTTGCACGTGCTGCGGCTTCCATCGTTTATTGCCGAGGGCATGGGCATTACGCTGACGGCCCAGATCGCGACGCTTCCCTTGACGACGTTGGTATTCGGTCAAATATCCCTCTTAGCCCCGGTGGCGAATGTGATTATCGCGCCTCTTATTTCACTTCTTTTGGTTTTAGGGGTCGTTGCGGCGACGGTCCTTTGGATTCCTGGCATATCGGCTTTTCTGGCATTGCTTCTTCATTTGTGCTCACGGGTCATTCTCTTTTTTGTTAGCGCCTTGGCTGCGGTCCCCTTTGCGAGCCTGTATGTTTCTCCACTACCTTATGCCTGGCTTGTACCGCTAACTTGCGCTGTTTTGCTTTATTGGTCGTGGCCTCGGCCAAGCGGACGAATTGTCCTCGTATTGTTTTCGCTTGTGGTTGCGCTTGTGGGCATCGACCTCCTCTATTGGGGACGCTTTGCTCCACCGCAAATCACCGTTCTTGATGTTGGCCAGGCCGATTCCATCCTCATTCGTGATGGGGACCGCTGCGTTTTGATCGATGCGGGGGTAGACGATACCGTGCTTGAAGCGTTGGCTTCCGAGCACGTCCTTTCTTTAGACGCCGTTTTGGTAACGCATTGGGATAAAGATCACTACGGAGGGCTATGCGATATTGCAAAACGATATTCTGTGGGAGAGGTCATCGTGGCTCAAGGGGCTGCCCAGCAGGCGCCTTCCGAGATTGAAGATAGCGGTTTGAATCTTGTTGAGGTTGAACGGGGCGATGCTATCCATGTGGGTAGGTTTGTCTGCACCGTAATGTGGCCCTGCGAGACGGTTGACGGGGACGATAACGAGGACTCCCTTGTACTGCTTGCGCAATATGTCGAAGGTTCTGCACATTTCAGCATGTTGTTAACGGGAGACTCCGAGGTTGATCAGGAACATGAATATGCGCCTGCAGTAGGCGATATCGATATCCTGAAGTTAGGGCATCACGGCTCTGCTAAATCGGTTGACATGTCGTTGCTTGAAGTGCTCGATCCGGAGGTTGCGATAGCATCGGCGGGGGCTCGTAACAGCTACGGTCATCCTGCGGATGAGTGCGTCGCTGCACTTCAAAACTACGGTGCCCGCTTTTACTGCACGATAGACGATGGCTCGGTTTCGTTTTTTCCTGACGCACGGGGAATACGTGTGCATTGCTCCGGCTCAAGGGGCGCCGCGTTAGAATAGGCACAGCATAACGATGATATAAAGGAGGTATTGTGGCGGAGGCTCCACTGCTTTGCGGCTATCTGATTGTCGGTGCCGATGAGCTCAAGCGCTCTCGCGCCGTGGCCCGCATGAAAGCGCGCTTGGAGAAGAGCGGCATGGCCGCATTCAATCTCGACGAGCGCGATATGACACATGATCCGCAGATTGCCGACATCATCGCCTCTCTAAACACCCTTCCCATGGGGTCTGATTTTCGTCTTGTTATTCTCAATGGTTGCGACAAGTTGCCCAAGGCGGTAAGTGAGCCTTTGGTCTCTTATTTTGAGAATCCTTCGCCCACTACCGTTTGCCTGATTGTGGCCAACACTCTTGCAAAAAGCACGCGTCTTTATAAGGCGGTCGCAAAGCTTGGGCCCAAAGCTCTTGTTGATTGCGCGCCCAAAAAGGGTCGAGAGGTTCCGCAGCAAGTTGTCTCTATGGCTCGGGCTTACGGCAAGACGATCGACATCATGGCCGCCGAGGAACTGGTGAGCAGAGTTGGCGAGAATTCCCGCATGCTCGACAATGAGCTCAAGCGGCTTTCTGCCATGTTGGAGGGGGAGAGCATCTCGCGCTCCGATATCGAGGCGCTGGTCGCTCGAACTGCCGAGGTCAAGCCATGGGACTTACTCAACGCGGTTTCGGCGCGCGATATGAAGCGTGCGCTTGAGCTTTATCAGCTTCAGCCGCCGCGCAGCGAGGTTCGACTTTTTTCGCTTTTGGTTACGCGTCTGCGCGAGCTTATCTGTGCCAAAGCACTCGATGCCCGCGGGGAGGGCAGAAACCTTGCCCAGGTTTTGGGCCTTCAGGGCTGGCAGGTTCGAAACCATGTTGGCTGGGCGCGCAAGTACAGTATGGAAGAGCTCGTTTGCGCCTTGCGTACTGCCGTTGATGTCGAAGCGGCACTCAAGGGGTCTGCAGATTCCGAGCTTGCCCTGCGCCTTTGGATCATATCGCTCATCGAACGAAGCTAGAAAAACCCGCGAAGCGTGATCGTCACGTTTCGCGGGTTTCATAAAGAACGAGCCCACATTGCTGTGGACCCGTATAGCGCACGAATATGTGCAACCTGTAGGTTAGTTAAGACCGTTGACCAGGTTCTGGAGACCGGACTTGCGGTTGGCAGCCTGGTTCTTGTGGATGACGCCCTTGGCGACAGCCTTGTCGAGGGCGCGGGAAGCGCGGGTGCAAGCAGCGGAGGCAGCGGCCTTGTCGCCAGCCTCGACAGCAGCCTGAACGTGCTTGGTCAGGGTCTTCAGCTCGGAACGAATCGCCTTGTTGCGAACGCGAGCGATCTCATTGGTGCGGATGCGCTTCTTCTGAGACTTGATGTTTGCCACTTCTGGATTTCCTTTCGGTTTCTCTTCCGCCTTCTATCCGGCCTCTGAGACACGGTTGTTGAGGTCACAAGCGGGAAGTATAGCACGGGAAATGCTGCATGAGAAGCGCGAATGCTATGGAATAGCCGTGTTTCTCACGATATATGCATGAGCGCCTAGCTGTTTTGCTCCCTATGGTTCGGGTATGATATCCCGCATGGATACTCAAAATACTTCACATATCAGAAATTTCTCCATCGTCGCGCATATCGATCACGGTAAGTCGACGATTTCGGACCGCATTCTCGAGCTGACGAATACGGTCGATGAGCGTGACATGGAGGCGCAGCTTCTCGACTCGATGGATATCGAGCGCGAACGTGGCATCACCATTAAGAGCAATGCCGTTCGTGTCGACTATACCGCCGACGACGGGGAGACCTATCAGTTCAATTTGATTGACACACCCGGCCACGTTGACTTTACGTACGAGGTCTCGCGCTCTCTTGCGGCGTGCGAAGGCGCGGTGCTCGTTGTGGACGCCACGCAAGGTGTTGAGGCCCAAACGGTCTCCAACGCCTCGCTTGCCATGAACGCCGATCTCGACATTGTTCCCGCAATCAACAAGATCGATCTGCCCAGCGCCCATCCCGATGAGGTGAAGACCGAGATTGAAGATGAACTCGCCATTCCCGCCGATGACGCCGTGTGCGTTTCGGGCAAGACCGGCGAGGGCATCCACGACTTGCTTGAGGCTATCGTTTTTCTGATCTCGCCTCCGAAGGGCGATCTCCAAGCTCCGCTCAAGGCCCTTATCCTCGATTCCTATTTCGATGAGTATCGTGGCGTCGTCGCTACGGTACGCGTTTTTGACGGCTCGATCTCAAAGGGTGATCAGCTTGTGATGATGCAGGCAGATGTCCCCTTCATGGTGGATGGAGTGGGCGTAAAGTGCCCCGCCGAGGTCCCCGTCGATTCGCTGTCCGTGGGCGAGGTCGGCTTTGTCGTCACGGGCCTAAAGGACCCCGAGGCTGTTCATGTGGGCGATACCCTGACGGCTCGAGACCGCTCTTGCGACGCTCCCTTGCCTGGTTACCGCGAGGCCAAGCCTATGGTCTACACCGGCATCTTCCCTATCGACAACAAGGATTACGAGAATCTTCGCGACGCGCTCGAGAAACTGCACGTTAACGATCCCTCGCTTATCTGGGAGCCGGAGACCTCCGTGGCACTTGGCTTTGGTTTCCGTGTTGGTTTCTTGGGTTTGCTGCATATGGAGGTTGTCAAGGAGAGACTCGAGCGAGAGTTTGCCCTTGAGCTCATCGCCACGAGCCCCAGTGTGGACTATCACGTCTTTAAGACCGATGGCGAGATGCTGGACGTTCGCAGTCCGCAAGACCTTCCCGATGTCACGCGCATCGATCATATCGAGGAGCCGTTCTTGCACGCCAAGATCATCTGCCCGCCCGAGTACACCGGTGCAGTCATGCAGCTTGCTATCGAGCACCGCGGCATCACGACCGATATGATCCATCTGACGAGCAAATCGGTTGAGATGCATTTCGACATGCCGCTCGCAGAGCTCATTCTTGATTTCTTCGATCAGCTTAAGAGCCGTACCAAGGGGTATGCCTCGCTTGATTACGAGTTCTCGGAGTACCGCGTGAGCGACCTTGTCAAGCTTGATATCTTGCTTTCGGGCGACGAGGTGGACGCGCTCTCCTTTATTGTCCATAAGGACAAGGCATACGGTCTTGCTCGTGGACTGTGCGATAAGCTCAAGGAGATTATCCCGCGTCAGCTCTTCGAGGTTCCCATCCAAGGTGCTATCGGCAACAAGGTTATTGCTCGTTCGACGGTCAAGGCGCGCCGCAAGGACGTTCTTGCCAAGTGCTACGGCGGCGACATCTCGCGTAAGCGCAAACTGCTCGAGAAGCAAAAAGAGGGCAAGAAGCGCATGAAGGCCATCGGCTCTGTCGAGGTCCCGCAAGAAGCATTCCTGGCGATTCTCAAGGTGGACGAATAATTGAAGACGGTTTCTTCCGCATCGGAGCGCATGCGTCTCTATTATCGCGAGCAGCCGTTTTTGCTTGCGCCCATGGCGGGCGTGACCGATGCTGCATATCGCATCATGTGCCGTCGCCATGGTGCAAAAATGGCCTTTTCCGAGATGGTGAGCGTCGCGGGTCTTGCTTACAAGAGCGAAAAGACTTGGGATCTTGTGTTGCCGGCGGCGGAGGAGCCCCAGATTTGCGTACAGCTTTTTGGCTCCAAGCCCGAGCAGTTCGCATCTGCCGTCGAGGCTGTTGAGGAACGGGTGGGGGAGAAACTCTCCTCCATCGACATCAACATGGCGTGTCCTGCTCGAAAGGTCGTTACCAAGGGCGAGGGATCTGCGCTTATGAGAGATCCTGAGCTTGCGGCCCAGATTGCAGCTGCCGCTGTAGGCAGGGCGCATGTTCCCGTGACTTGTAAGATGCGTATCGGGTATGCCGCCGGCGAGCGTGTTGCTCCCGATTTCGCGGCACGCTTGGAGCAAGCTGGAGTTTCCGGTGTTGCCGTTCACGGTAGGTTTGCGACGCAGTTGTATGCCGGCGATGCCGACTGGTCGATTATCGACGATGTGGCGTCGCGCATCGATATTCCCGTTGTCGGTTCGGGCGACGTCTTTTCTGCTGAGGATGCCGTCCGCATGCTGACGACGACTGCAGCGAGTGGCGTATTCATTGCGCGCGGTACCTATGGCAACCCATGGGTGTTCGAAGATGCCATGAATATCCTTCAAGGTAATCCTGTGCAGCCTCATACGGAGCTGGAGCGTCTTGATGCGCTGCGCGAGCATCTTCGCCTTCTCCATGCACACGATGCCCATATGGCCCGTGCCCGCACCTTTGCAACGTGGTATCTCAAAGGGATGGCGCACGCCGCCGCATGGCGCGGGCGGGTTGTTCGCTGCCAGACGTTTGAGGACTTCATGCAGCTGGTCGATCTTATTGAGAAAGACGTGCGCGTTTGTGCCGCCCTCAAGGCTGAGGGACAGGCCGTGCCTGCGCTCTTTGAGATGTAAACCATGGCGATTGAGGCCCTTTATCTGCACATTCCCTTCTGCCAATCGAAATGCGCCTATTGCGATTTCGACTCGGTGGCTGCATGCAGCCTCGATGATGCTCGCGCAGCGCAAGCTTGCTATCTTGATCGGCTCACAAATCGCGTCGATGCTTTTGGTACCGCGGGTTTGCTCGATGGCGTTCGCACCGTCTACATAGGTGGAGGTACGCCTTCGCTTTTGGGGATGCGTTTGGTCGAACTGGTGCGTTCGGTGATGCAATGGTGTGCACCCGAGGAGTTTACCTGTGAGGCAAACCCCGAGTCATTTACGAGCTCGCTTGCATTACAACTCGCACGCGCCGGCGTAACGCGTATCTCTTTGGGCGTCCAAAGCCTGCAAGAGGAGGAGCTCAAGGCCGTTGGCCGTATCCATAGCGCAACGCAGGCGCTCGATGCGATTTGCTATGCGAAAGATACGGGACTCGATGTTTCGTGCGATTTGATGTGCGGACTTCCTCTCCAGACTCAAGACAGCTGGGCAAAGAGCGTGGCTGGCTTGATCGAAGCCGGACCTTGCCATGTCTCAATCTATCCTTTGACTGTCGAAGACGGTACACCCCTTGCCTTGAAGGTGGATTCGGGTAGGCTGGTTCTTCCTGATGAGGATGAACAGGCAGATGAGATGGAGCTCGCGAGGCGTTTTCTTGTGGAGGCGGGTTTTGCCCCCTATGAGGTTGCAAGTTATGCCTTGCCAGGGCATGCTTGCAGGCACAACATCGCATATTGGACCGGCATTGAGTATCTGGGGCTTGGTCGCTCGGCTGCTAGCATGCTTTCTCGTGATACGTTTCGGATGTCTTCATCGTTATTTTCCGATCTTGCGCCTCTCGACGGCGCAGCTCGCATTCGCGTGCTTCAAACGGATGATGCTGCTTCTACCTTTGAGATTGAGCAGCTTGGCATTCGGGAGGCCATGGCCGAGGACTTGATGCTTGCATGCCGAATGACTCGTGGTATACCTCAAGAGCTGCTTCTTCGGGCTTCTGCTGTCTTTGGGAAACAAATTGTGGCGGATACGTGCGCGCGGGCGATAGAACTCGGTTTGGCGACATGGGAGGCGCCTGAGGGGGAAAACTACGTTGATGCCTCGAGCGGGGGCGTGGACTTTTTCCCTGGTGCGCTTGCCCCCACACAACAAGGGTGGCTTGAGGGCAATGAGCTCTTTGGGCTCTTTTGGAATTTGGCATGATGGTTCGCTACAATAGCGTTCATCTGCGGTAAGGCTGGACTCGGCTAGAAAGGTAGCCCTCTATGGCTACGATGAACGAAAAAGACTATTACGCCATCCTGGGCGTATCCAAAGACGCTACGGCGAAAGAAATTCAAAAGGCTTTTCAGCTCAAAGCGCGCAAGCTTCATCCCGATATCAACAAAGAGCCCGACGCCGAGGAGAAATTCAAAGAGGTCTCCGAGGCTTATGCGGTCTTGTCCGACGAGCAGAAGCGCGCTCGATACGATGCCATGAGATCGGGCAACCCCTTCGCGGGCGCGCAGGGGCCTTCCGCATCTCCGTATCGGGGCGGCTATGCAGGTGGCATGGGCGGGTTCCCCTTTGGCTTCCCATTTGATGGAGCGGGCTATGGCTCCCGCAGAGGTTCCTCGGCATTTAATCCCGAGACGGGTGCCGACGTTGTGGTGGATGTTGACCTTAGCGCCGAGCAGGCGAAAAACGGCGCCCGCCGCGCGGTCAAATATCGCAGATATGAACCGTGCACGCGCTGCTCGGGGATGGGCTCTGTATCCTCTGAGCATTCGCACACCTGCCCTAGTTGCGGGGGTTCGGGTGCCATCGAGACCGATATGACCTTTCTCTTTGGCGGCGGCACCTTTAGGATCGTATGCCCCGAGTGCGGCGGTTCCGGCAAGGTCATTTCCGATCCTTGTCCGGACTGCGCGGGCACGGGGCGCACACCCGTTGTGACCGAGGCCGTTATTGAGTTTCCTGCCGGCACTCATGACGGCGACCTTATTCGCGTCTCCCAGATGGGTCATGCCGGCACCAACGGAGCAAGCGGCGGCGACCTTGTTGGCCGCGCGCGCGTTTCGGCGGAGCGCCTTGAGGGCAAGGCGGCCACTGGTTTTTATATCACGGGCGTCGTCTTGCCATTTTTGGTTCTCTCGGCGTTAACCGGCGTGTTTGCCTATTTTAGCGTGCTCGTTTTGCCGCTGATCTTTGGCGTGGTTCTTGTTGTCTCCGATGGCATCACGCATCGCAGCGGTCTTTGGTGGAAGCGGGGTGGCACGCAGCTTGTCAATGGATTTGTTAACGGACTTTTGTTCGCTATCATGTCCGTTGGCTTCACACGTTGCGGGGCATCGATGATGACGGGCATTCGTTAGCTGTGCGCTTGGCTCACCTGAGTGTTTTGGGCCTGCATGATATGGGTATAGACGTTTGCGTTGGCGCGGATGCGCCCTGTGTTTGTAATGGTTTGGGGAGGATATAAGTCGTGTCGGAGAGCAGGGACTACTACGAGGTACTCGGTGTCGATAAGGATGCCGATCAGCGAACTATCAAGAAAGCGTTCCTCAAGAAGGCTCGCCTCGTTCATCCCGACGTCTCGGACGATCCTGAGGCCGAAGAGAAATTCAAAGAGCTTAACGAGGCATACTCCGTTCTTTCTGATGAGCAGAAGCGCGCGAACTATGACCAATACGGCACAGCAGATGGCCCCATGGGTTCTGGTTTCGTTGACATCAGCGATATCTTTGGCGGGATGGGCGACGATATCTTCTCGTCCTTCTTTGGGGGCAATGCACGCTCCGGACGCGGTGCAAGTGTTCGAAAGAACGGTCGCGATATGGCCATCGCTCTTTCTGTAACGCTTGAAGAGGCCGCCCGTGGCTGCACGAAGACCATTAACTACGAGCGGCTCGCTACATGCGAGGATTGTAACGGCACCGGTGCTACCGACGGCGGCAAGCTTGTCACCTGTACACGTTGCGGCGGCTCGGGCTATGTGACCAAGGCCCAGCGTTCCCTTTTTGGCTATGTTCAGTCTTCCTCTCCTTGCCCGGATTGCCATGGCGAGGGCAGCATCATCGATCATCCCTGCGATGTCTGCGGGGGTCAGGGCAGGGTTCCCACGCACGAAAAACTCGATATCGATGTCCCTGCGGGCGTTTCCACCGGCCGTCAACTCCGCGTTAAGGGCTACGGCGAGGCGGGTCTTCGCGGGGCGCCTTCCGGCGACCTTATCGTTACCATTCAGGTTGAGGAGCATGAGCGCTTCGTACGCCGCGGCGACGACCTGTACTGCGATGTCGCCGTTTCAATCGCGCAGGCGGCACTGGGTTGCAAAGTCCAGGTGACGGGAATCATGCCCGATGAGACCGTGACCGTGACCGTTCCTGCTGGCACTCAGTATGGCGAGATGGTTAGGGCCGCCGAGTTTGGTATGCCGCGCTCCGGCGACGGCGCGCGCGGCTCTCTGTACGCTCGCGTTGTTATTACCGTGCCTAAGAAGCTCAACCGTGAGGCTCGTGAAGCTCTTGAGAAGTATGCTCGTGCCGTGGGCGATGAGTTCGAAGCTCCGCGGTCCGTGGGCGATCGAATTCGTGACGCCATCGACGACATCATCGACTAGCGAGGAAGTACGTGGCTGCACCGTTTGTTTCCGTAATCAACCTTGGTTGTCGTGTCAACCGTGTTGAAAGCGACCATATCAGCGCGGATTTGGCCCGTGCGGGTTTTTGCCTTGTTGACCCCGAGGATGCGCAGCTTGTTATTATCAACACCTGTGCTGTGACGGGGGAGGCCGAGGCGAAGACGCGCAAGGCGGTTCGTCATACGCTCTCACTTCCGAATGAGCCTCTTGTTATCGTCACGGGTTGCGTGGTTAACTTGCATCCTGATGTCCTTACTGACATCTCGTCGCGAGTCACCGCAGAGCCTTCCAAGGTTGCTGTTGTCGACCGCGCGCGTGAGCTCCTTTCGTATGATGCACGTCTTTTGGCCTGCACATCTCAAGGACCGGCCCCCCGCGATCTTGCCGATATGCTTGGTCGTTCGCGTTGGGGCGTCAAGATCCAGGACGGATGCAACCACCGATGCACATATTGCATTGTCTGGAAAGCGCGCGGTCCCGAGCGTTCTGTTCCCGTTTCGGCTGTTTTGAAACAGATCGACGATGCGGTCCAGGCTAATATCCCCGAGGTGGTTCTTACGGGTGTGAATCTCGGCGCTTACGACGCGGAGGGTTCAGGAGATGCGCACGTCGAGATCGACGAGCTGCTTGATCGCATTTTGCGTGAGACCTCTGTGCAGCAGGTTCGCCTTTCTTCCATCGAGCCGATGGACGTTTCGGAAGCTCTGCTTAAGCGCATGGGGGGGTCGCCCGACCGTGTAGCCCCGTTTTTGCATCTGCCCATTCAATCCGGTTGCTCTGAGACGCTTCGTCGTATGGGCAGACCCTATTCTGCCGAAGACCTGCTGACTCTCATTGCTAAGATTCGCCGTTACGTTCCCGAAATCGCCCTTTCGGGTGATTTGATCGTGGGATTTCCTGGTGAAACCGATATGGAATTCAATGCCACACTCGAGGTTATCGAGAAGATCGGCTTTGCCCGGCTTCATGTTTTTCGCTATAGCGCACGCCCGGGTACGCCCGCTGCAACGTATCCCGATCAGGTCGATCCACAGGTTGCAGCTGCTCGTTCTGCACGCGTTCGCGAGCTTGTGCAGCGGTCTTCGCAACGCGACGCCGTACGGCGCATCTCCACGACCGAGCGCGCTGTGCTCGAATATGGCAATCGCGGTACACTGGGGTCGTTCCATCGCGTTGTCGTGGATGATGCGGACGCGGCGCAAGAGGGATCGCTGGTCCATGTTTGCATTGACTCGCTGGATGACTCTGGGATGCTTCATGCCCATCTGGTTTGATGACGCTCGGGAAGGGGGAGCTTCTTGAATTCGACTCAAGTGCGCGTAACGGTGCCTGAGGGAATCGACGCCGGTCTCATCACCGGCCCGCAAGACAGCTTGATCCGTGCTCTCGAGAAGCGTGCTCGGGCTGAGATTACCGTACGCGGCGCGACCATTTCTATAACGGGCCCAGCGCGCTGCTGTGAGGCGCTCGTCAAGCTATTTGAGCATCTATTTGAGCTTGCCGCCCTTGGCGACGCTCCTAATGTCGAGGATTCTGTGCGCCTTCTTGATTCGCTTCTCAAGCGAGGCGGGGACGCATCAGGCATGGCTCAAGACGTTATCCTTACCTATCGCGGCAAATGCATTCGCCCAAAGACGGTGGGTCAGAAACGCTACATCGAAGCCATACGTTCCCATGCCATGACTTTTTGCATTGGGCCGGCGGGCACTGGCAAGACATACCTTGCCATGGCTATGGCTATCGCCGCACTTCAGCGCCACGATGTGGGCCGAATCGTCCTAACCCGACCCGTTGTCGAAGCCGGCGAGAACCTCGGCTTTTTGCCTGGCACGCTTGAAGACAAAGTTGATCCTTATGTGCGTCCGCTCTTTGATGCACTGCTCGATATGATGGATTCCGAGCGCGCATCCCAACTGGTGGAGCGAGGCGTTATCGAGATCGCCCCTTTGGCGTATATGCGTGGGCGTACGCTCAACGACGCTTTCGTTGTCCTGGATGAGGCGCAAAATACTACGCCCGAGCAGATGAAGATGTTCTTGACTCGCCTGGGTTTCAATTCGACGTTCGTTATTACGGGAGACGCCTCGCAGCGCGACCTTATCGGGCGCCCCGATGGCCTTTCTCATATCCAAGACATTTTGGGCGATCTTGAACAGATCTCTTTCATTCACCTGGACAGCGCCGATGTCGTGCGTCACTCGCTTGTGGGGCGCATCGTCGAGGCATATGACTCTTATGAACAAAAACGCGCTGCCGAGGGCGGGCGACACGGAAAGGGGAGTGCTCATGGGCGTGCTCATCAGTAACGATGCAAAGCTCGAGCAGCTGCTCGATACTGCCGAGATCGAACATATCGTTCATTTTGTTCTCGAGGCGGAGGGAGTCACCCGCGAGGTCGAGATATCCCTTTCCTTTGTCGACGAAGAGGAGATGCACGGTCTCAATCGTCAATGGCGCGGCATAGATAAGACTACAGATGTGTTGTCGTTTGAATGCGATTCCGCCTTTGACGAGGATATTCCTCTTGATGAGGCGCTCGAGCTCGGTGATATCATCTTGGCACCCCAGGTGATAGCACGCCAGGCCCCGGAATTTGGCAACTCGGCTCAAGATGAGTGCCGCCTCATGCTCGTGCATGGCATGTTGCATCTTCTCGGCTACGACCACATCGAAGACGATGAAGCTGAGGCGATGGAGGCGCGTGAGGACGAACTATTGCGTCTTTTGGCTGCGGCACGCGGCGATGACCCCGCCTCAATAGAGGTTGGCCCCATTACTCGCCATACTCACGATTAAGGAGCACCCATGATCCCCGGTTCTTCCAAGGACCATCCGTCGTTTGTCCGTTCATTTGGGTATGCCATCGAGGGGTTTATTACTGCGGTGCGCACGGAGCGCAACATCAACGTGATGCTGCTCGTTGGCGCCCTAACCGTCATCGCGGGCCTTGTTATCGGCCTTGACCTTGCCTCGTGGTGTATTATCGCTATTTGCTGCGGACTTGTTATTCATGCGGAGCTGTGCAATACCGCTATCGAGGCCGTTGTCGATCTCGCCACGAGTGAGATGCATCCTTTGGCAAAACGCGCCAAGGATATCGCCGCGGCTTCGGTGTATGTGTTGTCGATTACCGCTGCCGTTGTGGGCATTCTCGTGTTCGCTCACGCCCTACACCTGATTTAGGAGTTCTCATGTCTGATATTGAAGAGTTCGATCCCTTTGAGGACCTGAGCGACGACGAACTCGATGCCCTGCTCGCGCAGGGTGCTGGTTTTGATGGTATCGACACCGAGGAAGCTCCTGCTGCGGATCGCGCGCAAGGCTTCCGAAGTGGTTTTGTCGCGTTGGTTGGTCGTCCGAATGCGGGCAAATCGACTCTGATGAACGCGTGCTATGGTCAAAAGGTGGCCATCACCTCGCCGGTGGCTCAAACGACCCGCCGACGCATGCGTGCCGTCGTCAATCGTCCGGGCTATCAGCTTGTCTTTGTGGATACCCCCGGTATCCACAAGCCTAAAGACGGTTTGGGCTCCGAGCTCAATCGCAGCGCCTTGTCCGAGCTCAATGATGTCGACGTCGTGTGTTTCACCCTCGATGCCACTAAGCCATTTGGGCGCGGAGATGCCTGGGTTGCGGAAAAGGTCAAGCAGTCTTCTGCTCACAAGGTGCTCGCTATCACTAAGGCCGATCGCGCCGATCAGGCTCAGGTCATGGCTCAAATCGATGCGGCCCGCGAGGAGGTTGACTTCGAAGACGTCATCGTAACCTCGGCCAACGAGCGCTTCAATGTTGATGAGTTCATCGACTTGCTATGCTCCTATCTTCCCGAGGGACCCATGTGGTTCCCGGAGGGAATGGGTACCGATACCACCGATGAAGTTCAGGTTGCCGAGTTCGTGCGCGAGAAGGTGCTGCTTCACACGCGCGAAGAAATTCCGCATTCTGTAGGCGTTATCTGCGATTATTTTGAGCGTACAAAGAAAGTTGTGCGCATTCACGCCACCATCTTTGTTGAACGCGATGGACAAAAAGGCATCATCATCGGCCATAAGGGCGAGATGATCAAGCGTATCGGAACCGATGCTCGTTTGGATTTGGAGCGACTTTTTGATTCCAAGGTGTTCTTGGAGTTGGACGTCAAGGTCAAGGCGGGCTGGCGTGATGATGCTGCGCAGATTCGTCGCTTCGGGTATGCGGCTGACGAGTAGTTCTTGGCGGGCGGAAAGACATATCGTGTATCTGCGGTCGTCCTCGATAAGGTGAAACTCAAAGAGTGTGACCTTATCCTGACGCTCCTTGCTTCTGATGGTCGGCAGCTTCAGGCAGTTGCGAAGGGGGCTCGTAAACCGGGCGGACGGCTGGCTGCACGTTGTGAGCTTTTTTGCACCGTTGACCTTTTGCTTGCCCGTGGCCGCTCGTTGGATATCGTCTCTCAGGCCGAGTTGCTGGAAGCGCCTTTGGGGGCGGGTCCCGACTACGCACGGCTTATGGCGGCGAGTGCGGTGGCAGAAGTCGCCAAGCGCTGCTCATTTGAGGACGCCGAGGATCGATATATCTTTCCCATTACTCAGCGCGCTCTGGAGCTTTTGGGTTCGCCGCAGCTCGATGAGGTTCATCTCGATCTTTTGCTAGCGGCGTACGTATTCAAACTCCTGTCGCATATCGGCTATCGACCTGATTTTTCGGCGTGCGTATCTTGCGGTGACCCCGCGCTTTCCTATTTCTCACCGCTTACGGGTGGACTCCTGTGTGCCTCGTGCGCGGCGAGCGTTCCTGCGGCGGAGCCTGTCGACGCCGCGGCCGTTAACTGGCTGCGCTCGCTCATTGCCTTGCGTTTCGACGAACTGGCCAAAGTCGATATCGATACCTCGACGGCGTCGATGCTTCTTTCATTTGCTCACCTATGGGCGGCTACGCACCTCGATTGTCGCCTTCGTGCGCTTGAGTTCGCTTTGGGCAGGTAGGGAAGTACATGTGCAGTTCGTGCGAAGGGCCGCGGCTGTGCTATCATACCGATTTGTTGGTACCCCGATCTTGGATGCACGCATCACCGGCGGCTTCCCAGCCCGGGGCGAATCGAGGCTTTAATTGCAAAGCCGTAAACGAAAGGTGAAACATGACTGTTTCCAAGGAGCGCAAGGCCGAGCTCACCGCTCAGTTCGGCAACACCCCCGTCGACACTGGTAACCCCAAGGTTCAGGTTGCCATCCTCTCCGAGCGCATCAAGGAGCTCACCGAGCACATGAAGAGCCACCAGAAGGACTTCCACACCCGTCGTGGTCTGCTTATGCTCGTCGGCCGCCGTCGTCGTCTTCTCTCCTATATCAAGAAGAACGACATCGTCGAGTACCGTGAGCTCATTAAGGCTCTGGGCATCCGCGACAACATCCAGTAAGGATTTGTACATGCTAAGAGCGTCCTGCGCAGCGGGGCGCTCTTTTTGTGTAAGGGCGTGAATAATCACGCTCTGAAGCGTGGCGGGGGCAGGGGGTCCGCGTCACATGAGAAGCCCGCAGGCAAGGGGCCTGTGGGGTAAAGGAGAACAATGACACTCGTATCCAAGACCTTTGAGCTGTACGGCAAGACCTACACCTTTGAGTCGGGCGAGCTTGCCAAGCAGGCCACCGGCGCCTGCCTTGTCAAGCAGGGCGACACCACGATGCTCGACACCGTGGTCGTCTCCAAGGAGCGCAAGAACTACGACTTCTTCCCGCTGACCGTCGACTTCAACGAGAAGATGTACGCAGCCGGCCGCATCCCGGGTGGCTACCTCAAGCGTGAGGGCCGTCCCAGCGAGAAGGCCACGCTCACCGCGCGCATGATCGACCGTCCGATTCGCCCGAGCTTCCCGGACGGCTTCCGTAACGAGGTGCACATCGTCGCTACCTCACTCGTCGCTGACCAGGTCAACCCCTTCGACGTCATCAACGTCATGGGCGCCTCCTTGGCCATGACGCTCGGCGGCGTGCCCTTCGAGGGTCCGCTTGCCTGCGTGCGCATCGGCCGTAACGTGGAGACCGGCGAGTTTATCGTCAACCCCACCTACGAGGAGCGCGAGAACTCCGATCTGGACCTGGAGCTGGGCGGCTCTGCCGACTTCATCTCGATGGTCGAGGCCGGCGCCGAGGAGATCTCCGAGGACGACATGCTCGCCGCCATGAAGTTTGGCCAGGTGGCCCTTGCTGCTTTCTGCCAGGCTCAGGACGAGTTCGTCGCCGAGTGGGAGCAGGTCAACGGCCCCATCGTCAAGAAGGAGTACCCGCTCGACCAGCCCGTCGAGGAGGTCCAGGAGCGCATCTTCGCCCACTACGACGAGATGGCAGCCGCCCTTCGCGACGCCGACAAGCTCTCCCGTATCGGCAAGGTCGAGGCTCTGAAGGAGTCCATCCGTGCCGAGTTCACCGAGGAGGAGCAGGCCGCTTGGGAGCGCGAGATCCCCGTGGCGCTCAAGAAGCTCGAGAAGAAGGCCATGCGCACCATGGTCGTCGAGACCGGTGAGCGCGTCGACGGCCGTGCCGCCGACGAGATCCGTCCCATCATGGTGAAGGACAACTACCTGCCGCTCGTTCACGGCTCCGGCCTGTTCCAGCGTGGCCAGACCCAGGTGCTCTCCGTCCTGTCGCTCGGCATGCTCAACGAGGGCCAGCGTCTGGATACCATCGAGCCCACCGAGGGCAAGCGCTACATGCACCACTACAACTTCCCGCCTTTCTGCACCGGCGAGACCGGCCGCATGGGCAGCCCCAAGCGCCGCGAGATCGGCCATGGCAATCTGGCCGAGCGCGCTCTGCTTCCGGTGCTTCCCGACGAGAACGAGTTCCCCTACGCCATCCGCGTCGTCTCCGAGGTCATGGAGTCCAACGGCTCCTCTTCGATGGCTTCGACCTGCGGCTCCACGCTCGCCCTTATGGACGGCGGCGTGCCCATTAAGCGCCCGGTCTCCGGTATCGCCATGGGCCTGATCCAGGAGGAGGGCAAGACCGTGGTCCTGTCCGACATCCAGGGTCTCGAGGACTTCCTGGGCGACATGGACTTTAAGGTCACCGGCACCACCGAGGGCATCACCGCCCTGCAGATGGACAACAAGGCCACCGGCCTCACCTTCGACATCCTGGCCCGCGCTCTGCAGCAGGCCAAGGAGGGTCGCGCCTTCATCCTGCAGAAGATGCTCGATGTGATCCCCGAGCCGCGCCACACCACGCGCAGCACCGCTCCGCGCATCGTCTCCATCCAGGTTCCGACCGACAAGATCCGCGACGTCATCGGTTCCGGCGGTAAGGTCATCCGCGGTATCCAGGATGAGACCGGCGCTTCGGTCGACATCCAGGAGGACGGCACCGTCTTTGTCGGCGGCACCGGCGAGTCCGTGGACCAGGCTGTCGAGCGCATCAAGCTCATCATCAAGGTTCCCGAGCCGGGCGAGGAGTACACCGGTCGCGTGGTCTCCATTCAGCCCTTCGGCGCCTTCGTCAACCTGCTGCCCGGTAAGGACGGCCTGCTGCACATCTCTCGCGTCGCCAAGGGCCGCGTGGAGAAGGTCGAGGACGTCCTCAACGTGGGCGACGAGGTCAAGGTCGTCGTCATCGAGGTTGACGATCGCGGCAAGATCTCGCTCGATCGTCTTGACAAGCCCGAGGCCCCGGCTCGCGCCGAGGGTGCCTCTGAGGGCGACGGCGGGCACTTCCAGCGCCGTGAGCGTCCGCGTCGCGAGCGCTCCGAGCGCAGTGATCGCCCGCGCCGTCCCGGCGACAACGGAGGCCGTAAGCCCCGCCGTCACCACGACGCCGAGTAACAGCTCCACATAAGCAGTTCAACAAGGGCGACTCCGTACAGGGGTCGCCCTTTTGCTTGCGCCCGGGAGGGACGCATATGAAGTTTCCTGCTCTACAGTCCTGCGCAAGACGAGAAACCGGCGGGATGGACCAGTTCAGATGGGGCTTTGATGCATGGGTGGTCTGTTGGTGGGCAAATGGGTATCATACTGTGGTTACTGCGTCGACTCTGTGATGCATGTTTGTACGTTCCCGGCGGTCGGTTTGCCAGAAGCGCCCCGTCGGTTGTTCCAGACCCGTTTCGAAGAAAGGAAACCACACTAACCTATGGCAGCTAAAAAATCATCTCCCTTGAAGATCATTCCGCTCGGCGGTCTTGACGGCATCGGCAAGAACATGACGGTCTTCGAGTGTGGCGACGACATGGTGCTCGTCGACGCCGGTCTCATGTTCCCGGATGACTCCCAGCCTGGTATCGATCTGGTGCTTCCCGACTACACCTATGTTCTGGAGAACGAGGAGAAGCTCCGCGGTATCGTCGTCACCCACGGCCACGAGGACCACACCGGTTCGCTTCCGTACCTGCTGCAGGACCTCAACAACAAGGTGCCCATCTTCTCGAGCAAGCTGACGCTTGGCTTTATCGAGGGCAAGCTTTCCGAGTTCCGCATCCGCGCACCCAAGTTCCGCGAGGTCAAGGGCGGCAGCCATGTCAACCTCGGCGGCATTTCGCTCGACTTCTTCTCGATGACGCACTCCATCCCCGGCGCTCTGGGCGTGTTCATCCGCACCAATCAGGGCACCGTTATGCACACCGGCGACTTTAAGCTCGACCAGACGCCCATCGACGGCGTCACGCCCGACTATGCCGCTATCAGCCGCTTTGCCAAGCAGGGCATCGATCTGCTGCTTTCCGACTCCACCAATGCTACGGTTCCCGGCTTTACCAAGTCCGAGGCCGAGGTTGGTCCCAACTTGCTGCACGCCATCAAGAACGCCCCGGGTCGCGTGTTCGTCGCGTCGTTCTCGAGCCATATCCATCGCCTGCAGCAGATCTGCGATGCCGCCCGCAAGTGCGGCCGTAAGGTCGTTGTGACCGGTCGCTCCATGCTCACGAACACCCGCGTCGCGCGCGAGCTGGGCTACCTCAACATCGACGATGCCGATATCATCGATGCCTTCGATATCGATAACCTGCCCGACGACAAGATCGTCGTCATGTGCACCGGTTCGCAGGGCGAGCCGCTGTCGGCCTTGTCCCGCATGGCCAACGGTGAGCACAAGACGCTCTCTATTCACGAGGGCGATACCGTCATCCTCTCGGCAACTCCCGTTCCTGGCAACGAGAAGGCCGTCCAGCAGGTCGTCAACAGCCTGGCCAAGCTCGGCTGCGACGTGTGGGATAAGAACCGCGCTCTCGTCCACGTCTCCGGTCACGGTAGCCAGGAGGAACTCAAGCTCCTGATGGCCATGGCCAAGCCCACGTACTTTATGCCGGTTCACGGTGAGGCCGTGCATCTGCGCGCCCATGCCCAGCTGGCCCGCAAGATGGGCATCAAGGACGATCACATCTTTATCCTCGATAACGGCGACACGCTCGAGATGCGCGGCGGTATCGTCAAGCGCGGTACGCCCGTCGAGTCCGGCGTCGTCTACGTCGACGGCCTGCGTATCGGCGATACCGACCCCATCGTCTTGCGCGATCGCCAGAAGCTCGCCAACGACGGTATGGTTACCGCTGTTGCCATCGTCTCGCTCAAGCACAAGAAGATCGAGGCCATCGAGTTCTCGGGCCGCGGCGTCTCGTTTGCCATCGACGACCAGTTCTCCGAGGATGCCTCCGCGTCCATTATGAAGACGATCGAGAAGGGCAAGTTCAGCTTTACGAGCAGCGGTTCCGATGCCATTCGCAAGGCCGTGCGCGACTCGCTCTCCAACTTTATCTGGAGCCGTACGCGCACTCGTCCGATGATCATCCCGGTCGTCATGGAGGTTTAGTTTGGCGCGCGGATCTGCACAAAACGCCAAAGGCAATAAGGCCAACAACCAACCGGCATCTGCTAAGGGTGCCGGTTCCCATCTGCGTGCCAATAAGGGCCACGAGTCCGAGTTCGATGATTTCGAGCCCTTGGTCGAGCCCTCGGCCAACCGCGATATCGCCGGCGTGGTCATTGCCGTTTTGGCGATTGCGTCCTTTATTGCCGTGATTTCGCCGGCGACTGCGCCCGTTACGGCTGCGGTTGCCGGTTTCTACCACTTGGGCTTTGGTCTGGGCGCCTACGTGCTGCCGATCGTCATTTTGCTGTTTGCCGCCACGCTCTTTTTAGGCGAGGACTCGCCGCTCAACGCGCGCTCTGTTGCGGGCGGCGCCGTGGTCTTTATTGCCGTCGTCTCCATTCTTTCGTTGATGGTGCCGGGTACGAGCGACTCGTGCGACCTTATGTTCACGCCGCAAAATCTGTCCGCCTCGGGTGGCTACATCGGTGCGTTTATTGCGAGTGCGCTGCAAAATGCCCTGGGTAAGCCTATCGCGATGGTAGTCCTGCTGGGCCTTGTCGTCGTGGGCTTGGTCATCATTGGCTTTTCGGTGGGCGGCGTTTTGCGCTCTGCCCGCGACCGTGCGGCAGATTTTGCCGAGCGCCGTCGTGCCGACGTCAACGCGAGTCCGTGGGGTGACGATGAGGCCCTGTCGGTGCCTGGTATCGCCCGTCCGCACCTGAGCATTTTTCGTCAAAAGGGCTCCGATGCGGCCGTGACCACGGTCATGGGCAATGATGTGGACCCGGTTTTGGACGATGACGACGAGGATCCGTTTGTCGACGTGTCCGATGCCGTGGAGGCTGAGCGCGCTAAGACGACGCTGCTGCCGCGCCGTCATGCCAAGAAGAGCAAGGCCACACCCAAGTTGAATACAAGTGAGCCCGATCCGTCTTGGTCCGATAGCGAGATTGAGCTTACCGAGGGCGATGACGAGGACGACGAGGGTCTGATTGAGACCGCAAAGACAACTTTGCTGCCGCGTCGCCATGCAAAGCGCGACCAGGTAACCGGTCAGCTTTCGATGGAAGACGACCCCGATAAGATCGACGAGTCCGAGCCGCCGTTTGCCGTGAATCCTGTCTCGGCAGCACCTCAGATCCCCGACTTCTTGAAGCATCCCAAGGTTGCCGATGCGCCTGCCTCGAGTGCTGTCGAATCGGCTGCGGCTAGCGATGGGGGAGCGGACGGCGGCGCCGCAGATAACGAGGGCGAAGAAGAGGACGGCCTCAAACTTCCGCCACTTGAGATTCTGCATGCCAACCCGCAGTCGGCTTCCTCTGCGTCTTCTGACAAGGAGCTGGAACAGACTGCCGAGTCGCTTCAGTCCACCTTGCTGGAGTTTGGTCGTAGTGCCCGCGTGGTCGGCTGGATCGCCGGCCCCACGGTGACGACCTTTAAGCTGCAACCTGGCGAGGGCGAGCGCGTGAGCAAGATTTCGAGCCTCGAGGACGATATCGCGCTATCGCTTGCTGCCCAGTCCGTGCGTATCTTTGCCCCGATCCCCGGCACCTCGCTTGTGGGTATCGAGATCCCCAATCGCAAGCGCCAGAACGTCAACCTGGGCGACGTGCTTCCCTATGTGAAGGGCGGTCCGCTCGAGCTCGCCATCGGTCGAGATGCCGAGGGTACGCCGGTCGTCGCCGACCTTGCCAAGATGCCCCACCTGCTGATCGCCGGTACCACGGGTTCCGGTAAGTCGGTCATGATCAACTCCATCATCACGACCTTGCTCATGCGCGCCCTTCCCGAGGACGTTCGCCTGATCATGGTCGACCCCAAGCGCGTCGAGCTTGCGGGCTATAACGGTCTGCCGCATCTTTACGTGCCTGTAGTGACCGAGCCCAAGCAGGCCGCGAGCGCTCTGCAATGGGCCGTGTCCGAGATGGAGCGTCGCCTGAAGGTCTTCGAGCGTCTCAACGTGCGTAAGATCTCGACCTACAACGAAAAGCAGGCCGCCGGCGAGTTTGAGCATTACGATAACCCGCCGCAAAAGA
>OLPU01000986.1_pt1 | contig 22913 bp, 24 predicted proteins | sample 1673111 | NCBI WGS metagenome assembly OLPU01 (sample SAMEA3136755, study PRJEB25190) | human gut metagenome | reverse complement strand
GCTTCAACTCCAAAATTAGAAAGTGTTTCTTCAAGCTTATTAGCATTATCTATCAAGTCTTTTTTATCTTCATTTTTAAGTTTTAATTTAGAATTTATATTTAATAAATCCATTGTAGGAAAAGCATATTCTTTTTTTTGTACTTCACCTGATTCATTTAAGGATTCTTCAATTTCCTTACTTACAACTTCTTTATCATCATGAGATAAATTTTTGTTTATCTTTTTAGTTTCACTACCTTTAGCAACAATATATTCTTCTTGCATCCCAGATTCACTAGAGAAATCTTTATCTAAATCAAAGTCTTGAAGAGGATTTACATCTTGTAGCTCAGAATTTCTCATAAAGTCTAAAATTTGTATTTTATTATTTATACCTTTAATAAAATCTTCTTTCTCGTTATTATCATTTTCTGGAACAATAACTTCTATAGTATCATTAGTAACCTTTCTTTCAGATTTCTTACTAACTTTACTTTTTTGATTTTTAACGTTGCTTCTTCCACCTCCTACAAGTCCATCTATCAATCCCTTACCTTTAACATATATATCATATAATGTTATATCCATTAATAAGATACTTCCTATAGCAAACAATGTAATATATAATATGTAACTTCCTATATATCCTATTAACATAGATAAAGGATAAGCTATTATAAATCCTAAAAAGCCACCATGCATACTATAATTAGTTGAAAACTTCATTTCTCTAATTGTATCTATAAATCCTTTACTAATTCCTTGCCCTACAGCAAAATTGATAGAAATAGTACTACAAAACAACCAAATTACTACAGCCATTAATGTAATACTAAAAAACCTTCTAGAATATTTAATAGTTCCCTTTGATTTTATTGTATCTATACCAAAATATATTAAATATATCGGAATGATATAAACAACTACTCCGATAAAATGATACATCACTCTTCGTGTAAATATAGATAAAATCCCAGCTAAATCTGTATATGTTGAAAAACATAATAAAATTCCTACAGCAACATATATTATAGCTTTGATATCTCCTTTCTTTTCAATAGATGAATCTTTTTTCTTTTTACTAGTATTCTTCTTTTTACTGCCCGTTCCCATCAAATCACCTCTGTACTTAAAACATCATTTTAGTAAATTTTATTATATTATAGCTTATAAATATTTTAAACACATTTCAAACAAAAAAGAAACTCCTATATGGAATTTCTTTTCATTGTTTTCATATTTTATTTTTCCTCTTCTTTTTCCTTTATTAATTCATTTAATTTAGCTAATGCTTCTTTTATACCTCCAACTTTATCAATTAATCCGCATTCAACTGCCTGCTCTCCAATCAACATTGTTCCCATATCATTTAATAATTCATCTGACTTTAACATCATTCTTTCTAATTCATCTTTATCAATTTTTGAAGTTCTTACAATAAAACTATTAATTCTTTCTTGCATCTTCTTAAAATAATGGAAAGTTTGAGCTACCCCTATTACAAATCCATTCATTCTAACAGGATGTACAATCATAGTTGCAGATGGTGTAATAAAAGAATAGTCTGCTGATGTTGCTAATGGAACACCAATAGAATGTCCTCCACCTATTACAATAGAAACTGTTGGTTTTGATAATGAGTAAATCATTTCTGCTATGGCCAATCCAGCCTCTACGTCTCCTCCTACTGTATTTAAAACAATTAATACTCCTTTAACCTTATCATTTTGTTCCATGGAAATTAATTGTGGAATTAAATGTTCGTATTTTGTTGATTTTGTTTGTGGTGGTAATACAACATGCCCCTCAACTTGACCGATTATAGGAAGTATTTGAATACTTTGATCTGGCCCAGTCATATTGGTATTTCCTAATTCTCTGATTTCAGATAGTTTTGCTTGGTCCTTCTTCAAACTTTCCTCTTCATGTTTTTCACTTTCATTTCCAGTCTCATTTTCACTATTTATATTTCCAGTACATTTCAATTCATTTTCATTTCCGTATGTAACATTATAATTAACATCCATAAAGTTATCCTCCTATTTTTTTCATTTAACCTCTTATATCTAAAACTACAGCATAAAGTATTTTTCCATTTTTATATGTCCCTTCAATTCCAACTACAATTTTCTTATCATAATTAGGAACTCTAATACTTCCTCTAGTCATTTCTAATTCAGTTATTTCATCATCCCATATATACGCACGAATTTTTTTAGGTTTTTCACTAAACTCAAAATTTATCAACTCACCTGGTATTACCTTTAATGAAGATTTCTTCAACAAAACTTTATAATCATCATAATTACTACCAGCAAGTTCACTTTCTGTATTTTCATTTGTTATAGTAAAGTTATAACTACATAAGTATTTAGTAGAATGTTTCCCTCTTAATCTAACTATTAACTTAGGAATTGATTCATTTTCTTTTTTATTATCATTTTGTTTTTTCTCTTCTGTAGTTTTTTCAGGCATATTTTCACCATTTTCAATTTCATTTGCCTTTTTTTCTTCTTCTTTTTTTCTTATATCGTCTAATCTTTGCTGATCAACTTTGTGACGTTCCTCCTTTAACTCTTTTTTTACATCTTCTAACCTTCTATATGGCTCACCCTCACTGTTTTCTTTCGATTCTCCTTCCTCACTCTCAATAGGTTCTGAATATACTAAATTACTATTTATAGTTAGTAATATAGTTAATATTAAGTTAAATAAGAAAAATTTCTTTCGCATATAACAACACCTCTAGAGTTTCTTTCAAAAGTAGTTTTCCCATAATACAAAAATTAATTTATAATAAATAAAAAAGTGTACTAAAAAGATAATACACTTTTTAGTACACCTAGCCATGAATTACCAGCATCCTCCACAGAAGAATAATAGTATAATTATCCACCATGCCCAGCCGCCACCGCAGCCTCCAAAGCCACCACAGCCACCGCCACAGTTACCGAATCCTCCACCATATCCTCCGTAGCCGCATCCGTATCCGCTATTGTTACAACATTGATTGCAACATTGATTGCAACATGGTTGACAACAACAATTGTTTCTACAACAGCAGTTTCTTCTACAACACTTCTTTGACATGTTTCTCATCTCCTATCATTGGTACTTTAATATATAGTATTCAATTTCACATTTTATGGTTCTACATTTCGTAATATTCTTTTTAAATAGACACTGTTAATAATTTTTGTTATCATTAAATAAGTAAACTTAGACAGCTCAAGTATTGAGATAGCTTTTATAAATATGATTTTAAGATAGTAAATTTATAAATACTTTTATGAAAAAAGGAGTGATTAAATGAGTACAACTAGAAATAGATTAGTAGCACCTAGAAATGTAGTAAACACAAAAATGCTATATTCATTTTATATATTAAAGGAATTATCTAAGGGTGAAGTAATGTTCGGTAATAAAGTACTTGAAACATTTAGAGATGTATTTCAAACCTCTAATTTACCTTTTCCTGTATCATCAAGCACTATTTATGAAACATTTTATGATTTAGAAGAAAAAGGTTACGTAATTAGCAAATGGACAGGTGATGAATTTTTAAATAAGAGAAGCAAAAAAATATATTCCATTACAGATGAGGGTATTTACTATTATAAACACCATATAGCGGATTACATTCATAATTTAGAAAGAACTAAAAGCACTCTTGATTTAATGATAAATATGCTAAAATAATATATATTAAAAAGATGACTTAAGAATTTAAGTCATCTTTTCCTTTATAACCCATATTACATATCACATCTAAGGATTTTAATATATCCCTATATCCTTTTTTCATAAGAGAATCACAATAAAGTTCATTAAAACTCAAACAATCAATATTCTTCGATAACAATTTAATATAATTTTCTCCATAAAGCTTTATTAAAATATTTTTGAATGAATTTTGGATTACTATTCTATCATTTAAATCCTTACTATTAGAACCTTCGATTTTCTTTGAATTAATTTCTAAAATTCCATAAAACTGATAAATATAACTAAGCTCCTTTAATGAATATTCGTCACATAAAGTTGCTATTATTTTGTGATAATCCTTGTACATAGGTATTGAATAAGACACTTCATAATTATCCATATTTTGAAGCACTCTTACACTTTGGTAAATTGCATTACAAAAGTCCAATCTTATTATATTGGCGTTAATATACTTTTCCTTTGCATTACAATTTTCCTGATAATTTAAATTTTCTCTTTGAATTCTAACTTGTTCATGTAATGAAACTTTATTAATAAAAATACTGCAAATAGCTCCAATTACAGAACCTAAAACTAATCCACCCGCTGAGATTAATGCTGTAACAAGTGCAATCGGCAACAAAACTCACTCCTAATAGTTGATTACAATTATAGTATTATCATTATTTTTTAAAATATTATTATATATTTGTATAATTTTATGTCTATTTTTGTTTTCGTGCATAAAATAAATAATAATAAATTTTAGGGAGGATTATTATTTGGAATTAAATTCAACATCACAACCTACAAAATATATTAAGAAGTTAACTTTAGAAAAATGTTTGAATTGTAATAACAAATTAACTTTATATTTTTATACAAAAGATTATAATTCTTATACTTTTTTGGATATAGTAATTAGAAATACTAAAAATAGAGATGAATTTATTTGTCCATTTACTATAAATTCACCTAATTCTATAACAATTGATTTAAATAACATTTGCCAATGTTTAACTGATTATGAAGGATCACTTTCTATTGTAGCTAAATCATCACATACATTATTTTCTATAACTCCAATTTTATCAAAGGAAAAACTTATTATTGATGGTTTTTCACATAAAAGTCCTTATAAACTATATATTAGAACCCTAGAAAATGGCGAACTTAGATTATCAAGTATAATAAATAAAAAACTATAGGGGATAATCCCCTATAGTTTAAATACTACTTATCAAATACATTTCTTTAGTTAACTTTATTTTTCTAAGTTAACTTTATTTAAATTTAGTTTCAATTCGAATATTTCTTCCTTTAAACTTATAATAGTTTCATTAGCATTTTTTAATTCTAATTCTTTTCTATTTTCAATTTCTCTAATTAAATTATTTTTCTCTTCATTTATTTTTGTAATTTCTGCTGATTTATTTAATAAAACTTCTTGAATTCGTTGATTTAAACTATTGCTATACTCTTTATACTCTTTTTTTTCTCCATTCAATATAGCAATTTCATTTTTAAATCTATTATTTTCACTTTCTAAATAATTAATTTTTTCATTAAGAATATTTACTTTGGTTAACTTATCATTTAACTCCTTTATTTCTTCTTTTAATTTATCATTTTCATCCTTTATAGCCTTATTATCACTTGATATCTCTGTTAATGAATTAATATGTAATTGCAAATTTTGAATTATATCAGATTTTTCCTTTAGTTCTTTTTCTACAGTAGAAAGTGCAGAATTAACACGTGAAAAGCTATCTTTTACATCATTTAATTCATAATCCTTCTTATTAATTTGCTCACTAACATCATTACATACCTTTTTCAAATTTGTATTTTCATCTTGAAGTATAGATATAACTTTGTCTTTCTTTTTTATTTCATTTTTAAGCTTTGTATCATATTTATCTTCTAGATAAGTAGCCATTTCTAAAGAATTAATAAAGCATCCTTTTAATGAATCTATCAAAAAGTTAAATCTATCAATTTCACCTTTTCGATCATTATATTTTTCATCATTTTCTACTATAAAGCTATCATATTGATTTAACAATGTAGTAATCATACTTTCAGCATCATCAAAACTACTTTGAAGCATATTAAGCCTGTCTTTTGTTGACTTTTTTAACTTTAACCCCTTTGTCTCTATTTTTTCCTCTATAACTACAGGTTGAGTCTCTTGAATTTTTTCTTGATTTTCAGTAGTTTTTTCATTATTTTCTCTAATTTCGTCCATTTTTTAAACCTCTTTCTTTTTCCTCTTTAGTTAACCAAAGTTAGCTAAGTTAACTTTGGTTAACTTAGTATTATTATTATAACATATAAAAAGTGTATTTTCTACGAAAATTTAACATAATTTAATCCATAAAAACTGCTCACATTCCCGAATGTGCGCAGTTTTTTCTTAAACTATTGATTTTAAGCCATTTTCATGGTATTATATTTTTATAAAAATATAAAAAGCGCAGTTTAAAAATATAAAATGCGCAGTTTTATTTTTAAGCAAAATCGATTTGTACGAGAAAGGAAATTTTAAATGGATTTAAATGATGAAATGCTCGAGATGATGAAATTCTATAAATTTTATAAAAAAATGAGAGCATATGAAGAGAAAAATGAGTTTACCGAAAAAATGCAAGAAATTGATATAAAAACAGAGGGAGCAAATGAAATTTCTAAAAAAATGCCTCCAAAAACAGAGGGAGCAATTTTAAATAATAAAAAAGACCATAAAAACGATGAAATTACAAAAGAAGAGGGTAAAAAAAAGAATTATAAAGCAACTAGGCCATTAGAAGTTGAGGAATACGAACAAATTATTAAATTATGTAAAGAAGGTTTTACATATACTGATAAAAAGACAGGAAGAGAAAAAAAGTTTAGGCCAAACCAACCTTTAGCTTTTGCATTAGCACTTCAAGCAACTCTTGGTTTCAGAGCATCAGATATAGTTAATTTAAAAGTTTCAGATTTTAACAGAAGTAAATTTGCTATAAAAGAAATAAAAACAGGTAAATGGCAAAATAGAGATTTAAATGATGTAATGTATAATAAACTATTAGAATATGTAGTTACTAATAATTTAGATAAGGATGATTTTATTTATCCTAATAAAGTTAGAAACATGCAACAACAATTAAAAATAATAACTGATTATTTAGGATATAAAAATATAGGTACCCATTCATTCAGAAAACTTTTTGCTCATACATTATACGAAGAATCTGGCCATGATATAGAATTAGTTAGACATGTATTAAATCACTCTGATATAAAAACAACTATGCGATATCTTGGAGTAAGTATGAAGAAATTAAGAGAGATGAGTAACAAGATAGATTTCTCTTATGCTTTATAAAACAGAGGGAACAAGCTATTATAATTTAATAAAAAAGACAGTAGGTAGATTTGTATTTTACACAAATCCATCTACTATCTCCTACTGTCTCATCTATTCTCCCTATCTCCCTATTTATTTGCCTTTAAATTTTTATAATTTAAACCTAACTTTTAAAGTCAACCTCTTCTTTTGCACCTTCTTCACGTAATTGATTAATTCTCATATTAATAAATATATCTAATTCATTACTTGTCAATTTTTTATATTCAATGTTCATACCTATTATTCCATCTCAGAAATGAATTTGCATTACTATATACTATCTTTTTTTAATACTTCCCTTGCTCTATATATAGAATCCTTAGCATTATACCAAGGTTCATTTGCATATCTATAATCAAATTTATTAATAAACCACTCTAAGTCACTTTCTAATTCCTTACAATATTTCATTTGAACATTAATTATTTCTTGCTTAAATACTTCATAGTCTTTTTTGCTAAACTTTTCTTTAGCTGAATTAATGAGAAGTTTATTATGCTTGAAACAAAAAAAATCTTGTGATCTAAAGTTTTCTCTAAATGCTTCTTTATTTTTCCACAGTTCTAAAGTAATATCAATGTCACTGTTCATAGCCTTTAAATTTACTTTTTCACAAACAAAACATTTCTTTTCATTAGCTTTCTTTATAAAGAATTTACTTACTTTATTCTCAATTTGTCCACTTTCCATTTTTCTTATTTCTAATGTAATAAGTTTTTTTAGCATTATTGCCATTCCTAATTTATCTCTCATATCTTCCATTTTGCTCATATGATAATCACAAAAAGTATACTGTTCTCCAAACTTTGGAAAGAACTCTAAGTCCATAACTAAATCTGTAGATATTGCATTTAAAACTTGATTTTCAAAATCTTCTATGCATCTACATAATGCACACTTTTCTTTTTTCTCAAAACTTTCGTAAATTCTAATATGCTCAATACTAAGTTTCTCTAATTCCCCTTTATCCATAAAACCCTCCATTTTAACATTCCAAAATTTATTTTTTCTTCTTTAATTCCAATAATACTTTTTCACATGTTACAGGAAGCTCATAAAATCTAATATTAATAGCATCATAAATTGCATTTAAAATAGCCGATGCTGTTGGAATCATTACTGGCTCTCCTATTTCTTTTGCTCCATAAGGACCTGTTGATTCAGTCTCTTCAATAAAATATGTTTTTATATTTGGCATATCCATTGATGTTGGAATAATATAATTTGAAAAATTAGAGTTTTTAATTTTTCCTTTATCTAAATTAACCTCTTCCATAATTGCATATCCAATTCCCATAGAGCATCCTCCTTCAACTTGTCCTTCTGCTAAAGTTGGATTAATAATTTTCCCACCATCATTTACTGCAACTATTTCTAAAATATCAATTTTTCCTGTTTCAGTATCTACATTTACAGTAACTCTTTGAGCACAAAATGTATAAGGCCAGTAAGGATTACCTTGACCATCTTCATTTATTTTAGAGGTATTTGCTTTAAAGTACCCCTCCTCTAATATAGCAATATTCTTTTCAAGCATGATTTGTAAAAGTAATTTTAACTCTAAAACTGTTTCAATCTTTTGATTTTTATCTATAACTTTATTAATGTTATATCTTAATTTCTTACATGCACTTAAAACGGCATTTCCAGTATTATAGGTTTGACGACTTGCAGCTGCAGTTCCTGAGTCCATCATTAAATTAGTACTAGTATTAATTATTTTTACTAAATCTTTATTTATATTAAGAGCTTGCGATGCAATTTGCCACATTACACTTTCTCCCCCTGAACCAACATCAGAAACTTCAACATAAATTTTTACAATTCCACTTTCCTCAATTTTGGCAATTGCCCTTGATTCATCAGGAAATCCATTGCCATATCCTGTTCCATAAAATATAGTTGAGTAACCAACACCTTTCTTATTCATATAACGACCCTCTTATAATTCAATATTATCTATGGAAGCCAATTTACTTATACATTCTTTAATTCCAACACTCTTATCAAGAATTTGACCAGTAGCAGTTTTACTTCCACATTGAAATGTATTAATATTTCTAAATACCAATGGATTTATATTAAGTTTTTCTGCCAATATATCCATTTGTGATTCATATGCTATTGGCACTTGTGCTGCACCAAATCCCCTCATTGCTCCACAAAAAGGATTATTAGTATAAACTGCATAAGCTTTAATATCAACATTTGGAATTTCATAAGGACCTGTTGCATGTACAGCAGCCTTTCTTATAACATTAATTCCCCATGAAGCATAAGCTCCAGTATCAGCATAAATTCTAGCTTTTAATGCACATAGCCTTCCATTACTTTTAACTGCTGTTTTATAGTACATTTTCATCAGATGCCTTTTACTATGAGATATAGTAGATTCTTCTCTACTATATATAATTTTAACTGGTCTTTTAGTTATATAAGAAGCAATAGCTGCATGACATTGAGGATTAATATCCTCTCTTGCCCCAAATGCTCCCCCAATAGTCATATTAATAACATTAATATTTTCTTCCTTCATATTTAAACATCTTGCAACTTCTTCCCTATCATAATGAGGATATTGTGTTGCAATATATAAATCCAAAGTATTATTTATGGCATTATAGTTTGCTATTGTAGATTCTGGTTGCATAAAAGCATGCTCAGTCATTTGAGTTTTATAAGTATTTACACTAATAAATTTAGCTTCTTTAAATCCTTCATCTATATTTCCTTTATTTATTTCTACAGAAAATAGAATATTATTTTTCTCACCTATTACAGGAGCATCTTTTTGTATTGCTTCCTCAATAGAAAATACACCTTTATATTCTTCATACTCTATTTTTACTTTTTCTAAGGCTTCTTTCAAATTTTTCTTATTATTAGCTATTACTAATAAAATGCAATCTCCAACTCTTTTAACTACGTCTTTAACTAAGATTGGTATATCCTTAAATATAACACCATGACTAGTTGATCCTGGAATTCTTGAATAATCTATTACATCAATTACTCCATTAAGTTTTTTAATTTCATCTATATTAATATACTTTATCTTCCCATATGCTATGGTACTTCTTTTAACCCCAGCATAAAGCATATCTGGTAATTCTAAATCATCTGGAAATAGTGCTTTTCCTAATACTTTTTCATATGCATCAGGTCTTATTATACTTTTTCCAATCAAGTTAAAACCTCCTAAAGCATTAGTAACACTTTCTATTTAATTTTTCTTCGGCTAAAAGAACAGCTTTAATTATCTTTACATACCCTGTACATCTACATAAATTCCCACTTAAAGCCTTTTTAATTTCTTCTTCTGTTGCTTTAGGATTTTTATCTAATAATGCTTTTGCACTTAATATCATTCCTGGTGTACAATAACCACATTGCACTGCACCAACTTCAATAAACGCTTCTTGAATTGGATTCATTTCATCCATGCTTAATCCCTCTATAGTAATAATCTTCTTACCATCAGCAGAAGATGCTAACATTAAACATGAATTAATTGCTTTTCCATCTAATATTACTGTACATGCACCACATTCACCTTCGCTACACCCTTCTTTTGTTCCTTTAAGTTTTAATTCATCTCTTATAAAATCAATTAATCTTAGAGATGGATCAATATTTCTTATATAATCTATACCATTTACATTAATAGAAACTTTAATTGAAAACACCTTCTATCCCTAATGCATTATTTATAGCATGCTTGTATGCACCTTTAACTGCTTCCTTTTTAAACTCAGCAGTACTACGCCCTTTAATACTATTATAAACTGAATTCTCTAGTTCATTTAATACATCATTATCTAATAAATTTGCTTTATTTTTATTTAATAATAAATTTTCTAATTGCGTGATTTTAAAAGGAAATCTACCAGCTGCACCAACCGCAACACTTATGTTTTTAATAATATCATCTTGAATATTCAAGCTTACAGCAACATTAATTCTTGCAATTGCTAATGAATTTCTTTTCCCTAACTTATAATACCCACTATAATTATTTTTTTTAGGTATTATAAACTTAGTTAATATTTCATCAAATTTTATTTTTTCTTTTTCATAATTTTTAAAATATGTTTCCACCTTAATTTTCCTAGTTCCATTTATAGATTCAATAATCATTTCGCTATCCAATGAAATTAAACATGGAATAGAGTCTGCTGCTGGTGCTGCATTTATAACATTACCACCTATAGTAGCAACATTTCTAATTTGTGGCGAACCCATATGTTTACTACATTCATATAAAACATTAAAATACTTTCTTACTTTTATGTTTTCCTCTAATTCTGCAAATGTAATCATAGAGCCTAAGCAAATAAAGTTTTCATCTTCTTCTATTAAATACAACTCATGAATCTTACTAATATCTATAATTTTAGTTAATAAATCTGATTCTTTTCTTATACTTATTATTAAATCAGTTCCTCCAGCCAATATTTTAGAATTTTCATTATTAAATAATAATATTTTGGCTTCATCTAAAGTTTTAGGTTTATAAATTTCCATTGTTATTCACCTACTTTAGTGTGATTTAAAATTTTAAATAATATTTATAAAAGCAATTTTTAAATTTTTGGTTCCTTTACTACGTTTCCACGTACATATCTTTCTATTATATTTTTTTCTTTACCTTTATATAAGAATTTTTGAACTCTTTCTTCTAAAGATAAATTGTTATTAATATTTAATGCCATATCATCAATAACCAATGCATCAAATTCATACCCTTCCTCAAAGCTTCCTACTTTACCAAAGAATTTTCCTCCACCCTTTGTCGCTAAATAAAATAATTCTGCTGTTGAAAGTTTTTCATCTGTTTTATTACTATAAAGCCATTTTAAATTAGATACTTGAGCTGAAGACACAATAACTTCTGGCATTGATAATGTATGTCCACCAGATATATCTGAAGCTAGTCCTACATTTATACCTTTTTCAATTAATTTTCTAATAGGTGCAATTCCACTAGATAAATTTAAATTTGAAGTAGGACAATGTGCAACAAAAACTTTACTTTTTGATAATAGCTCTATTTCATTTTCATTAAGCCATATGCAATGAGCCATTATTGTTTTATTTTCTCTAAATAGATTTGCTTTATAATACACATCAGAATAATTTTTAGATTCTGGTTCTAAAGTCTTTACAAATTCAATTTCATTTGTATTTTCACATAAGTGAGATTGTACGGGTAAATCATATTTTTCAGCAATTTCTCCTAATCCCTTAAGCATTTCAAAACTACATGAAGGTACAAATCTTGGCGTTATTATTGGTTTTACTAAGCTATATTTATTTATATACTCTTTAGCTATTAGCTCCGTTTCTTTTAATGATTGAATAGTATCTTCTATTAGAACATCTGGACATTCTCTGTCCATATTCACTTTGCCTACATATGCACCAAGTCCAGATTCATTAAATAAATCGAACAATAATTTTGTACTATCTTTATGTATAGTGCTAAAAACACAACATCTTGTAGTTCCAACATTCCATAGTTCTTTTATTAGTAATCTATAGACCCTTTCTGCATATTTTAAATCACTATACTTTGATTCCTCAGGGAAAGTATAGCAATTTAGCCAAGGAATTAATTCTTTATCTACACCTAATCCCATATTAGGAAATTGAGGTGCATGTAAATGTAAATCTACAAATCCAGGTATAATTAATTTATCCTTATAATCTATTACTTTTATATCTTTATAATGAAATGGCAATCCATTGTAAATACCTTTTATGATACCATTCTCTATTATAATTATTTTATTTTCTTCAATTTTGAATTTTCCAAAGTCTTGTGTATATACAAAATTACCCTTCAGCCCATATATGTTTTTCAAAATAAATTCTCCTCTCAGTTGTTCATTTTTTTGTAATAGTGACTTTTTAGTTGCCATAAAAATTTTTTGATACCCTGTACACCTACATAAATGACCTGAAATTTCACGTTTAATTTCTTCATCTGTATAATTTTTTCCACTTCTAACTAAAGAAGTAGTTGTTAAAACAAGTCCAGGAGTACAAAAACCACATTGAATAGCTCCCTCATCAATATAAGCTTGTTGAACATTGCTTAACCTTCCATTTTTAGCTATACCTTCTATAGTCTCAATATTTTTCTTATCAGCCCAAACAGCTAAATAAATACAGGAGTCTATAGGTACATTATCTATTAATACAGTACAAGCACCACATTCTCCAACAGAACATCCTCTCTTCACTCCAGTTAGAAATAACTTATTTCTCAATACATCTAAAAGAGATTCTCTTATATCGACTTCTAAATTATAGTCTTCACCATTTACATTTATACTTATCTTCTTCATTTTACCATTATTCACAAAAATTCACCTCATTATATATAAAATTTTCCTTCATTATTTTCTTAATTAAAGTTTTTATTAAATGTAATCTATAATCCTTAGATCCTCTCCATGAATTTCTTGGGCTAGACTCATTCATTGCAATAGTTGCAATATTATTAATAACACTTTCTGAGTATTTTTTACCTATGCCGTAAGCTTCAGCTTTAATACACCTCAATGGAATTGGTGCTGCAACTCCTAAAGCAATTCTTAAATCATTTATTTCTCCTTTATTTTCCTCACAAACTATAGCTACACCTAACATTGATATATCTAATGCATTTCTATTAGTAAATTTAATATATTTACCTTGCTTATTAATATATTCTTTTTCTTTAATTAGTACTTCTGTTAATATTTCATTTTTATCTATTTTCACCTTACCTGGACCATTATAAAAATCTCTAATTTCAACAATTCTTTCTCCATTAACACTTTTAAGTTTTAATAACGCATTTAATGCAAATAGGGCAGGTACGCTATCTGCTGAAACTGCTCCATTGCATATGTTACCCCCAATAGTTGCTATATTTCTTATTTGTGGTCCACCCATAGATACTGCAGCCTCACTTAATATAGGTATTTTTTCATTTATTATTTCATTTCGAAATATCTCACTAAAATTAGTTACTGCCCCAATTGAAATAGTATTATCCTCTAAGAGCTTTATACCTTTTAAACAATCAATATTACGTATACTAAGTAAATTTACACTTTCCATTTTTCCATGTCTCAATTTAATCAATATATCAGTACCACCACATATTATTTTGAAGTTATTATTTTCATTTAACAACTTTAATGCCTCTTCTAATGTTTCTGCCTCTTTCAATTCATTAATATCAAACATAATCTGTCCCCCTATATTAATCCACCTTCTTTAAATTTTTCAAATACACTTTGAGGATTCATAGGTATTTTATTAAAAGCTACTCCAGTTGCATCTAAAACTGCATTTCTTATAGCTGGAGCTGGTGAAATTGTAGGATTTTCTCCTAATGACTTTTGACCAAAACTTCCTGCAGGATCAATAGTTTCAACAAAATCAACTCCTATTTTAGGTGTATCTAAAATTGTTTGAAGTTTATAATCCAATAAATTATTATTTAATGGTTGTCCTGTTTTTTCATTAAATAGCATTTGTTCACTTAAAGCATAACCAAGCCCCATACTTACTCCACCTTCAACTTGTCCCTCTGCTATTTTCCTATTTAATATTTTTCCTGAATCATGAACATTATAAATTTCTAGTACCTTTATCTTTCCAGTTTCAATATCAACTTCAACTTCTGCAAAGGTAACACCATATGCTACGGCATTAATTTTTACATTTTCAGATATATCAGTAGTAATTGGATTTGCAAATTCTCTATCATAATATGACTTTAATGCTATATCGCTTAATGAACAAATTTCATCACCCATTTTTTTTCTATTATTATTCCCTCTCTTATGTCTAATTCATCTATATTTAATCCACATTTCCTACTTGCAATTTCAAGCACTTTATTTTTAACTTCTTTTGCAGCCTTTTTTACAGCTGCCCCTGTAACAAAACTTTGTCTTGATGCATATGCTCCTGTATCAAATGGAGTAATATCCGTATCTTGAATAGAAATAACATTAACCTTTTCAATATCTATTCCAAGTACTTCAGCTACCATCTCACTAAAAATTGTATCACTTCCTTGTCCAATTTCAGTTGCACCAACTTGCAGTTGAACTGAACCATCCTGATTCATTACAATTCTTGCTCCTGCTATTTCTAATGATACAGGATACGTTCCTGAAAAATAGCTAAAGCATGCCATTCCTACCCCTCTTCTTTTGTTTCCAGTAATATTTTTATACCTTTTCTTTTTTTCATCCCATCTAATTAAGTCTTTCCCTTTTTTTATACACTCTTTAACTCCAAATGATCTCACCTTTATTCCACTTAATGGATCCTCATATCCTAAACTTATAAAATTATTTTCTCTAAACTTTATTGGATCCATATTTAATTTAATTGCAATATCATCTAGATGGCTTTCTAAAGCAAAGCAAACTTGTGGAATACCATATCCCCTCATTGCTCCTGCTGTAGGTAAATTGGTATATACTGTAGTAGGTTTCACTTCAATAGCTTTAAAAGAGTATAATGGTCTAAATTTACTTGCTGCACTCATTGCAATAGAATGCCCATGAGATGCATATGCCCCATTATTTACCTGATTATTCATAGAAATGGCTAATAATTTTCCATCCTTAGATATAGCAGTTCTTATTTTATACTTCATGGCATGTCTTGTTCTTGTAGATGCAAAAACTTCTTCCCTATCTAATGAAAGTCTTACAGGTCTACCATTAACAGCTAAAGTCATTGCTGCTGTTAGTGGTTCAATTATAACATCTTGCTTATTACCAAATCCTCCACCAACGAAAGGTTTTATTACCCTAATTCTTCCTATTGGTATATTTAATGCTTGTCCTACAATTCTTCTTACTATATGAGGTATTTGAGTTGATGTTACTATTACAATCCTATTATTCTCATCAACATATGCATATGCATTTTGACATTCTAATTGGCAATGTTGAACAATACTAGTTTCATATTCACCTTCAAATACGTAGTCAGCATTTTTAAATTCTTCATTTATATCTCCAATTTCTATCTTAGAAGAGGCTATAATATTATTTGGTTTATCTTCATGAATAATAGGGGCTCCTTCAGCTATTGCATCTTCTGTATTAAATACAGCATCTAAAATATCATAATCAACCTTTATAAGCTTTAATGCTTTTTGTGCAATTATCTCATCTTTTGCAATTACAGCTGCAATTGCATCCCCTACATATCTTGCTTTATTAGTTAATATCAATCTATCTTCAACATCTCTATGATTTTTATCTAAAGAATAAGGATGACCTGCAGTTGCAAATCTTATGTTAGGTAAATCCTTATATGTTATTACAGCTTCAACTCCATCTAAACTTAAAGCATCATCTATAAATATATTTTTTATCTTAGCATGTGCATAAGTACTTCTAAGCACCTTTCCTACTAACATTTCTCTTTCAAAATAATCCTCAGCATATTTTGCTTTTCCTGTTACTTTGGCAATTGCATCAACTCTATTTACACTTTTCCCTAGTATCTTATATGACATTCTTTCACCTCACTTAAATTTTTTAATTATTTGATTTATATAATATGTTCATATTATATAAATCAAATATTAGTAAAAATCCTTATATTCAAAAATTAAAAATAAGGTCTTCTTATAAATAATCCTTCTGATTTAAAAATATCCATAACAAATCTTAATTCAGTACAACCAAAATCCATTATTTTAATAGTCCAATCACTTATTTCAAGGCCTATTTTTAATTCATTAAATATTAAATCCATTCTTTTAGTAGGAATTGATAAATTATACATACAATCATCAATAAATCTATTGATATCATTGTGATATTCTTCAAAGGATAAACTTTCTTCCTCATCATGGGATAACTTAAATATTTTATTATCATATAGATATAATTTACTTAATGCTAAAACAAATTTATTTAATATATTATAGCTATTATTATTCAGTATACTTTTCTCAAAATCAGTATATTTATTTAAATTATTAACTGTCCTTGGCAATATATCTATTGTATAAACTTCTCTATATTCTTTTTGTTCATAATTTTCGTTTAATAATTTTTGAAATAGTACTTTTATTGCTTTACTTTCTTTTACATTATTTTCATTCATAAAAAATCACCTCAATATTATTATTGACCTTTTATACATATATATTATTTTTAATTACACTTTATTTATAAACATAAAAAATAAGGTATTTCTAAACTTTCAAATTCAGAAATACCTTATTAAAATTAATCTTCTATATATTCTTTTCTTAAAACTTCTATTTCATTTTTATATCCATCAAGCTCATTAGGTGTTTCTAAGAAAAATGGTAAATGCTTAAGTTTTGGATGATTTATTATTCTACTTATTCCTTCAAGCCCTAAGCTTCCTTCCCCTATTTTTTCATGCCTATCCTTATGACTGTTAAATGGATTTTTACTATCATTTAAATGTATTGCTTTAAGTCTATCAAGACCAATAATTCTATCAAACTCTTCTAAAACATTATCTAAGTCATTTACGATATCATAGCCAGCATCATAAACATGACAAGTATCTAAACATACTCCTAAATGATCCTTTAATTCAACTCTTTCTATTATTTGAGCAATTTCTTCAAAACTTCTACCTATCTCAGTACCTTTACCAGCCATTGTTTCTAATAATACTGTAGTTGTTTGTTCTGGCTTAAGTACTGTATTTAGCATTTGAACTATATAATCTATTCCAGTATCCACTCCTTGTTTCACGTGGCTTCCTGGATGGAAGTTATATAAATTATGTGGTAAATACTCCATTCTTACTAAATCATCTGCCATCATTTCAGTTGCAAATTTTCTAGTATTTTCATCAGCAGAACAACCATTTAATGTATATGGTGCATGAGCTAAAATTTTAGCAAAATTATTTTCTTTCATAATTTCTAAAAGTCCATTAATATCTTTTTCATCTATATCTTTAGCTTTTCCACCCCTAGGATTACGCGTAAAGAATTGAAAAGTGTTAGCTCCTATTGATAAAGCTTCTTTTCCCATATTTTTAAATCCCTTTGTTGTAGATAAGTGGCATCCTATGTTTAACATCTCTAATCCTCCAATAGTATAATTGTTATTAATATAAATATACTATATTATTACTCTAGTATCAACTAATAATAATTATTATATAATATTACATTTATAATTTATTATCATCTTCATCATAATTTTCTCTATCAATTTCCTTATTTAAAATTGATACCATAAATTCCTCTATATTAGAATACCCATAATCAGAAGCTAAATTCTTTAACATGTATTTTTCCTCTTCATCAACTTCTACTATAATTTCAGTTTTATATTGCTTATTAATTTTTTCTTTTATCCTCTTTTCCATATCACTTTTTTCTTTTAAAACCAAATAAAAACCATATATAATTAAAGTGCTATATAATACAATAAATAACTTATGTAACATACTACCATAAAAAAAATCCACTTTTTACTCACTCCTCATAATTTTCTAACCAGGGATCATATATACATATTTTCTTTATATATTCTTCTATAGTAATATTATCTTTTATAGCCTTATCCCTTAATAATTTTTCATTTTCCTTAGAAAGTCTTAATATAATAGTTTCGATTCTTTCATTCATTATAAACACCTCTTTGTAATAATATATTATGTAAATAATATATTATTACAAAAATTTGTTACCTTAATATATTATATAGATATCTAAATTAATCAAAATAGAGGTAAGGAAGAGTAATAATATAAAAATCTAACTACTCTTCCTTATAGCAAATTATAGGAGTACCAGCTTCAATATTCTCATAAATCTTTTTTGCCAAATATTCAGGAGCATTAACGCAACCATGGCTACCGGAAGTTTTATATATTTCTCCACCAAAATCACTTCTCCAACTGGCATCATGTATGCCAATATTACAATTAAAAGGCATCCAGTACTTAACATCTGAACTATAATTGCTTCCTTTTAATGTTGCATTTTTTTGTTTATAATTTAAAATATAAGTTCCCTGTGGTGTTCCATTACCTCTACTTACATTACCAGTTACAACATCCCCCTGAACTATTAACTTGCCATCTTTATAGAACCATAAACTTTGTGTAGTTAAATTTATTTCAACATAAGTGTTTCCAATATCATCATCCCTTGTTCCAAGGGCAGTTTGTGTGTAAATAGGTTCTTTCTTTATTTCTTCTCCATTTTTTATATTTTCAATTAAAGCCTCTTTTTCTTTTGATTTATTAATCTTCCATCCATAATTACCACCTACTACATTTATGGTTTTTCCAGTACTAGATTTAAAACTACGTGTTTTACCATATGTATCATATTTTTTACTCAATTCATTTAAATATTCCTTAACTGCTTCCTCGTTAACAGATATATTCATTGATGAATCTACATCCAACCAAGTATTAATAATACTTCCATCTAAAATCTCTATTTCATTATCAAAGATATAGTATATTTTTGAATTTACATATTTATTTAATTCATTTTGAGCTTGGATTACTTTTTCACTCGTAGACGTAAACTTAGGATTTTCATATGCATTTATTTCATCTAAATTAATACTTCTTTCACCTAATATTATGGAGTTTAATACATAAGCATAAAGCAATTCCTTATTTACCTTATTACCATATACCTCTTTAATAATTTTATATTCTCCATTTTCATATTTGAAACATGCATCTAATGGTTCAATAATATTTTCATTATTAAAACATCCTAACTTTTCTAATTCTTCTAATAATAATTCTCTATCAAAAGAATAAACCTCATTAATTATATATTTATTATTTGAAAAAATATTTATTAACCAAAGTGCTGGATTTTGCCTGTCTTTTATCTCCTGTGCTTCATTACTTCCTTCATATTTAAAATTTATATTACTCCCTTCTATTGATTCCGTGATATTATCTCTTTCTTCTAATTTAATAACATAATTATAAGATTCTTTTAATAATAAATCATTTGCCTCATCAACAGTCTTGCATGAAACATTAATTCCATTTATATAAGTTCCAAAATAATAATGTTTATCAAAATAAATTGACATTAACACATAGATACCTAAAATCATTACTATAATTAATGACACTAAATAAACTTTCCCCTTAACTTTTTCATCTTGCATTTGCTCTCACATTCTCCTATATTATTGCTTGTACATTCTATTATTATGTAATTACTTAGTAATTTAAAACAAATATTACTAAATAAAAAAAATCATGATGAAGAGGTATTCTCGTATCATGATTTCTTTATACTTACATTAGCGGAGCTATCAGTTTTAAAACTCTTCCACAAATTTTAAAAATCACATTAATATCTTTATATTCTTTTATAGTTATTTCTTTACATTTATTTAAAGTTTTTATAAAATCTTCTTCTATACTTTTAATTACTTTATTCTTATAAATAAAAGTAGCACATTCAAAATGAAGATATAAACTTCTAAAGTCTAAGTTTATAGTTCCTACAACAACTTTTTCATCATCACTAGAAAATAATTTTGCGTGAACAAATCCAGGAGTATATTCATATATCCTTACCCCAGCCTGTAATAATTCACTATAATAGGTTTTAGCCAACATAAATGCTGATAGTTTATCTGGTTTACTAGGTAATATAATTTTTATATCAATTCCTCTTTTTGCAGCATATGTTAATGCAGTCATCATCTCATTATCTATAATTAAATAAGGTGTCATTATATGAACATATTTTTTCGCTGTATTTAATATATCTAAATATACACTTTCCCCAGCATTTTCACTATCTAAAGGACTATCCCCATAAGGCATTATATATCCATCAGCTTTATTTTTTTCACTTTCATTATCAACATATATATATTTATAAAAGTCATCATGACTCTTTTCATCAATATCCCACATTTGTAAAAACATTAACGTGAAACTTTTTACTGCATTACCTGAAAGTTTAACTGCAACATCTTTCCAATGCCCAAACCTTTCATATCTATTTATATATTCGTCTCCAATATTAATTCCCCCATTAAAAGCAACCTTCCCATCAATAACAAGAATTTTTCTATGATCTCTGTTATTTTGAGATGTAGATAATGCTGGCTTAACTGGAGAAAACATCTTGCATTTGATTCCTTTATCGATTAGTTTTTTTGGATAATTATACGGCAATAAGGATAATGAGCACATACCATCATACATTACCCTTACCTCTACACCTTCTTTAACCTTTCTCTCTAATATTTCTAATATAGAATTCCACATAAACCCTTTTTCAATTATAAAATATTCCATAAAAATAAATTTTTTAGCCTTTTCTAACTCAATAATCATATCCTTAAATTTATCTTCACCTAATGGAAAATATTTCACTACTGTATTATTATAAATAGGATATTTCCCTATACTAATCATATATCTTGCTAAATTAGCTACTTGCATATCTTCTCTTTTTAACTCATTAATAACATTTTCATCTTGTGATAAAAATTTTTGTGTTTCATCAATAACCTCCGATAATCTATTATTTATTAATTTACCACCTATTTGAAATTCAACAAACATATAAAACAAAGCTCCGAATATAGGAAAAACTAATATCGGTATCATCCACGCCAGTTTAAAATAAGGATTACCTTTTTTGTTCATAATATAAATTACTAATATAGTAGTGATAATATTGAAAATTGTATATATATATATGCATATCCTTTGCTTAGCCAATTAAATGCACTAATTAATATATAAATCTGTATCGCAAGTAAAAATATTATAATAAAAGTTCTCCCATAAATAATATGAAATACCCTTTTCTTATTACTTTTCATACTATCCCCCTAAACTATTTATCAATCTTACCTTAGTAATTTGAATATGAAAAAAGCAGTAAATTTATACTACATTTACTGCTTTCATAAAAAACTAAATTAAATTATCATTACTTAATAAATTATATAATGTTGGTTCAAAACTAAATGTATTCATTAAGTTTTGAACTTCAACTAATGATTTTTCTTTTTTCTCTTTAGATATATTAGCTTTAGATGCTCTTATTAATATATTTTTAGGAGAATGTGCAATATCAATAAATTCTAAAAGCTGTGTTTTATACCCGGCGCACTCTAATAAATTCGCTCTTACGCTATCTGTCATTAATGCGGCAACTCTTTCTTGAACTATTCCATATTTAGTTAATATTGAAAGTTCCTCTGCTTTCATTTGTGCATTAAACTCATGCTGACAGCATGGAACTGAAAATATCATTTTACTATTCCATTTTATTGCATTATACAACGCATAATCAGTTGCAGTATCACAAGCATGTAAAGTAATAACCATATCAACCTTATTATTATATTTAAATCCGTTAATATCTCCTAATTCAAAATGTAAGTTATCATAATTATATCTCTTAGCTATTTCATTGCATTTTTTAATTACATCTTCTTTTAAATCTAATCCAATCATCTTAACATTTATATTTTTAATTTTCACAAAATAATAATACAATACAAAAGTTAAATAAGATTTACCACATCCAAAATCTAAAATTGTTAATTCTTTATAATCATTTTTTTTAATTTCATCATCAATTATTTCAATAAATCTATTAATTTGTTTATATTTATCATACTTAGAATTAACTACTTTACCTTCTTTAGTAAATACCCCTAAATCTATAAGTGGTTCAATAATCATACCTTCTTTTAATATATAATTCTTTTCCTTGTTATGTCCTTTTGTAATAATTTTAGAATTATCATTTTTCTTTTTACCTAAAAATATCTTTCCCTTTTTAGATATCT
>OLPU01000985.1_pt1 | contig 22916 bp, 14 predicted proteins | sample 1673111 | NCBI WGS metagenome assembly OLPU01 (sample SAMEA3136755, study PRJEB25190) | human gut metagenome | reverse complement strand
AGCCGCCGAAGCGGTGCTTAAGCCGCAAGGCGGGAATTGTGCGGTGTTGCCTTAAGAATAGCTCCACCAGGAAGATCTTGAAAAGGCCCGCCATTCCAAGCGGGTGCATGAATAAAATATTTTTTCACATTTCTCACCTTTCCCTCAGAACATTTGCCAACAATCAAAAAGTGCCCATCCCACAACGGCATGTCATCCGCCGCATGTGGGGTGGGCACTTTTTGTTTTGTGATTTTATCGGAGCGCGGTATTTCCATCGTTCGGGCATAAAAATTTTCCTGCCGCCGTTGCCCACGGCTGGGGAATCATTATCTTATGAACAGATTAACCTGCGCAACCAAGCCCCGGCAGCTCTGCCTTAATTGCTTCGCTGTCATATTCATTGTCAGGCTCTTTGACCAGCTTGACCTTTTGCCCGACCTCAAAAGGCTTGCTGCCAAAATGGAACTTCAATCCGGTGATCGTGATAAATGCTTTCATAGGGAACCTCCTGTCATTTGCATAAACTGTTGTATTACCAATCCAACTCGTCCATAGCGTCATCTACGCCTGCTGCGTAGTCCGGGTCGCTGTCGTAGCGATCCTCATCGTAGTCGTCATCATCGTAGATGGCATCGTAGCCATCGTCATAGGAATCATACGTCTTGTAGGATTTTTTACTGCTTGAGTAAGAGCTGCTGTACGAAGATTTGGAGCTGTAAGAAGCGCTGCTCTTGGTGGAAGATTTGGAAGGGCGATGTATCCAGCAGTAAGCTGAGTCCTTATCCGCTTCTCTCGTGCAGCCGTCCTTGATGCAGGTGTATTTATGTTTTGTGCTGGAGCTGCCGGACGGTCTGGAGCCGCTGCCGGAGACGCTGGAATTGTTCTTAGTAGGTTTATGTACCCAGCAATAGGCGGAGCCCTTAGCCGCCTCTCTGGTGCAGCCACTCTTGATACAGGTATACTTGGCAGCGAATGCGCCGGTGCACAGGACGCAAGCAGTCAGCGTAACGAGCACTGCGCAAAGAATTCTTTTCCAAATAGTCTTTTTCATGGTAAAGTCCTTTCTGTCGTGTGTTGCATTTTATCTGTGGCACTTACTGTCAGAAGTCATCACTGCCAAAATCATCCGAACCAAAGTCGTCTGAACTAAAGTCATCAGAATCAAGGTCGTCCGAATCGAAGTTGTCCTCATCGTTATCGAACTCATCCATGAGCGCCTTACGGTTTTCCTCTTCTTCCCGGATACGATCCATTGCCAGAGAATAGTGAACATATCCGTCAATGCCCTTACCGTAGACCCCGAAATCCATATCCTTCAGCATAGTAGTTACCTCCGCTTTGTATTGGGGAAGGGAACTGCTCCCTTCGATACTTCTATTATAAATCATGGCCTGTCCTATAATTTGTACTTTGAACACATGACGCGAAATTATACAATTCTCTGCTTTGATACAAACAAGCGCTCTCTGTAAATTCACCTTAGATGATTGCAGAGAGCGCTTGTTAGATTTACTATCACTGCTTGCCGGGCTGGGCGGCTTTGCGGCTTTCCTTGCGCTGCTAGATGGTAGCTATGCACAGGCAGCGGCTTCGGCGATTGCGGCACTGTTACTGTGCCCATTTGCAGTACCGATGCTGTTATCCTTGGCAGGAAGTGCCTTGATTGTCGCTGCATCGGCAATATTTGCTTGGCTGTTCTGAAAACAGAATATGACGATGAACCGCTGTCGGCTGCGCAGCGGTTTTTCTTTTTTTCAGATAGCATTCAAAAAGTCATAAAGTCGGGATACCTTAATTTATTTTTACCTGTCTTGTCCCTTCGGAACGAACCAACAAGAATTTCTTGTGAGTTGCCTCATAGTCCAGCTCACCGTTTTTGTATATTCCATCGATCCTCACCTTCACCATCAACTTTGAAACCGCCAAGCGTTACCGTGAAGCCAACAAGATGCCCCACCAGTTCCGTCGTGCAGCGTGGACCGACCTGACCATGGAGGTGTATCTGTGATGGTTCTGGAAAGCAGCTCCGTGTTAAACGCAATTCATCTCATACATGAGCAAACAAATAAGGCCCACCGCCAAAATTGACGGCGAGCCTTATTTTATGCTCGCTTTTTAACGATAACTCGCTACAAAAGTCTTATGCTCTCGGATTTTTAATGGCAGCCTGCTTATTGGGTCGTCATCATAGGTATGTACCCAAAAGCGCGTACTGTTTGCATCCTCAAGTATCCTACTGACGGCCCCATCTCCTTTCTCTGACTTTGTTTTTCCCGACATGATTCTTTCTGCCGAAATCGAATGATAATTATACGTTCCGCGCACATTGCATTGAACAGTGCATGACTCTTGAAATAGATTTAGTTCCCAGATGAACTTTTGTCCATCGATGGAGAAAATTCTCGGCACAAATCTATCCAGAAATTCCCGACTGATTTCACCGTTTGGAAACGGCTCTTGCCAGCTGAGTGCTTCCTCTATCTTTTCGCTATTGGCCGCTGCGTTTTCTGGTTCCCGCTGGTATTCTTCCAAAATCTCCTGTCGGTGATCCTGCCAAACGGTTTTGTAGATTTCTCGCGCCATCAGTTCGAGCTTCCATGCTTGCACATTGGGAGCGCTGCATTTGGGCGGTTCGCTCCTCAGCGACCTCTGATAACAGATATATCGGACAATGCCTTTTTCTGCACGGAACGCCCGCATTCTGGCTCCGCAGCCGCAAAACAGGCGGCAAGCCCATTTGTCGGTGTGCTCGCTCTTTCCATACAAGTAAGCCTGCGTTATATTGCCGTCTTTGTACGACTGCCATGCATGTCTGCGGCGCTGACATTTATCCCATAGTTCCTCTGAAATGATTGGCTCAAAACTGCCTTTCACCAGAATGTAATCCTGTTCGCTGTTCTTGATGCTTTTATGGCTGAGGAAATCATCAATATACGATTTGTTGTATGTCAAATACCCTTTATAAATCGTATTCTTGGTGATTGAGAGAACCTGACGCGCGCTCCATTGTGGCATTCCAGATTTATTCGGTGCGCCTTCTTGCGTTAGTGTCTGGGCTATCTCGGTGCCATTTATGCCATCAGCATACCAAGCAAAAATTTTTCTGACAGTCTCTGCCTGACTTTCCTGCACCACAAGCGTATGAGCCTTTTTATCACGCTTATATCCAAACGGTGTCGGTCCCGCAACATAGGTGCCTTTTTTCTGTGACGTCTGAATGCCTGCCTTGGTGCGTTCACTCATTTTACGGCTTTCATCTTGCGCAAGGCTTGCCATAATGGTCAGGCGAACTTCTCCATCGCCACGCATCGTCCAGATGTCATCATTGACGAAGTACACTTCAACGCTGTACTGTTTCAGCTCACGGGTCGTAACCAAAGTATCCACCGTGTTTCGGGCAAAACGGGAAACCTCGCGGGTCACGATTAGGTCAAACTTTTTTCCCGGGCATCTCGCAGCATCTTCATAAAAGAAGGCCGGGTTTTCATGCCAGTACCTGAGATTCCTTCATCGGCGTATTGCCCAACCACCGTCCAATTCGGATGATGTTCTGCAAGCTCCAGATACCAGTTCATTTGATTTTTCAGTGCTGATATTTGCGCCTCAAGTTCCGTGGACACACGCCCATAGAACACGACTCTGCGCGGGCAGTTTTGCTGGTCTGCTTTATCATATTGCATCGGTTTTCCCTCCTTCCCCATCAGTATAATACTGCATTCAGTATTTTCAAAATGTACATGTCAATGACTCAATCATGGTATAGAAAAGCCGTGGAAGAAGGTTTCTTCCACGGCATGATCTTTATACTACTTTTTCAATAAGGCACTGATGTTTCTTCGTTTTCTTGTCATAGTTGATAGCTACCAAGAGAAGATTTCCTGTATAGCCCCGCAGCGAATCCGGATATTTCTTTTCCTTAATCTGCTGCATCGCAGTCTCCGCCGTTTGGTTCCACTTCAACTCCACAACAAGCGCCGGATAGTCATTTCGGTACTCCGGTTTTGGAACGAAAACGAAGTCTGCGAAGCCCCTGCCTGTGGGCAGCTCTCGAACCGGCTTAAAGTAATATTGCATAGCGCTCAGGTATGCAATCGCCAAGACGCTGCTCAAGGAGTTTTCATTGTTGTACTGGATGGCAGAAACATAGTCATCATGGATTTTCTCAACCTGAGTGGCTACTGCATCGCCATCCATATCCAATGTCGCATCCAGCAACTTCTCAGACTCCTGCTGAAACAGCAACATCTCATTCCAATGCTTGCTTTCCACCGCAAGTGTCAATTCCTGCCGGATTTCCTCATTCGGAACGAACGCTGTTTTTCGGTTCTGGTCATATCCCAAGTAGCCAAGATGGATCATATATGTCAAAACATCATCTTTGCTTTGGATATTAACGGTATCGTTCTTGAAGGTAGCCGTGTTTACTTTAACTTCCCCACCGGAAAGCATTTCAATGATTGCCGTTTTCAGCCCATCATAGTTCATGTTGATAAGGGGAACGATTGCTTCATAGGAAGCCGTTTCCGACCAGTAGCTCTTAAACTCTCCCTTCAGCATAACGCTGACAACAGCTCTGGGATTATAAACTTGGTAATCCCGCAGCAAGTAACCATCGTACCACTTTTTTACCTTGTCAAAGTCTTTGTGGTACTCCTCGCAAAGATTCTTAACTTCTTCTTCCGTAAAGCCAATGAAAGGTGCCAACGTGCTGGCACTGACCATGGTAAACTCATCGAAGTTATTCAAGGCCGACTGCGTTTTTTCCTTTTTGATTGGCAGAATGCCGGTGAGGTATGCAAGCTGAATGTATTTTGTCGGCTCTGTACCTTTGAATAAGCCTCTCAGGAAATAGATATATTCTTCTTGAACAGCTTTATTGGTTGCTTCATCTCGGATCAGAATATCCCATTCATCAATAATCACAATAAATTTCTGACCGGTCGAGTTTCTGATGCGCGACAAAGCGTCCGCCAATGTCAACACTTCGTTAGGGAGTACTTCAGGGTAGTACTCTTTTAGTTCCTCCAAAACTGATTGCGTAATGTAGGATACAATACTTTTGATGTCTGCACAGCTGGACAAAAACCATTGTACATCTATATGGATCACATCATACTTGTTGAGATGCTTTTTGAAGTCGCTACTCTTGCCGATTGTAAGCCCATCGAACATCTTTTCTGAATCGCAGCCTTTGCTGTAATAGGCTGCCAGCATATTAGCCGTATAGGACTTACCAAATCTCCGGGGGCGGCTATTGCAGATGTATGCTTCTGATGTATCAAGAACGCTGTTGGTATATTCCAGCAGACCCGTTTTATCCACATAAATTTTTGAATTCAGTGCAACTTGAAACGCACTATTGTCCGGATTCACGAATCTTCCCATTTCGCCAAAGCCTCCTTCAGAAGTCATTTATTTCTAAACATTCAAATGACATTAGTATAGTCATATCGTACCATTTATCGATACAAATAGCAAGTTAGAAATTTCCCTATAATAGTACAAAAGCGCCGCAGCAGGGATTTCTTTCATAGCATGATCTATCATCGCAGACACCTCATCTGCTATGACGATGATTGAATTTTGCCACATGGAATCCTGCTTTCTGCATATAATCTTCAAAAATATGTGCAGATAAAACTCGAAAGGCGCAATAAGCCACAAATTGTGATAATTTCCCTTCGATGAATCTGTCAGATGTCATCTGTTTGAACCATTCGGAATTCCCGAATAGTTGCCATCACGGTCTATTCCTCATCCGAATTATAATATTACCATTTACTGATTCAAATAGCAAATCTAGCGTCATTCCATAACGGCACAATAATGCCGTGGAAGTATTTCCTCCACGGCACGATCTGTCGTTATAGCTGTGCGTTTCTCTCCCTCTGCAAATTCCAGACAGGCAACCCTTCCCGGCGCTTTGCCTCGCATCGCTTTGCAGCCATGCGATATGTTTTCTCGCATCTTGGCACGCTCGTGGAATCCAGTCATGGCGCTGCTTCCCCAATGCGGTACAGCAGAGGACGCTATTCACTTTTTCGGAGGTTTGGAACCTCCTAATACATAAGAGAACAGCGAATCGGATTTTTTCCACAACTTTTTCAATTTTCTTTTTTTACCAGAAATATATCCACACGCATATCTTTCCACAAACCGGGGTGGATCTTAATCCCACGCGCTTTCTGATACTCATAGGCTGTCACAAAGTCAACCGCAAAACTCAAAAGTGGTATCTTTTCATCCAGCACGCTCACCTGATTTTCTTGACAGCTTTCCAGCCATTCCACCAACTTACGCTTTCTTTTGGTTCGGCTCATGTTCAAAAAGAAATCCTGTGGACGACATATTGTCGCGCAATCGGGTCCTGCACTTTCTTTATCCTGCTTGCCGATTTGCTCTTGCTCAATATCATAGGGAACGCCACTTTTATAGGTAACCATCGCTATCGGCTGCCTTTCCGATTGGATAGGCATGATCTGCTGCACATTCATCAACTGCAACATCCAAATGTAGCGGTTATTGCTTTTTACAATCCGGTTGGCATACCTGTCCAGAAAGCCCAGCTCTATTTTAACATCCGGAAAAGAGGCATCATCGCCGAGTGCAGCCTCGATGCTGTGCATATCTAACCTTGCTTTAGGACGCTGTTCCTGTATGGAACTTTGCAGTAAGCCTTCGGCATTTATAATCTCATTGTTGATTTCCGTACTTCTGCTTAAGAAATCATCCATAGTTATGCCTCGGCTTGCCCGCTGGCTGACAAGATCGTCCAATTCCTCATTCAGCGCAGAGAGCTTGTTCTCCAGCTGGTTTCCATCATTCGGTGTGCCGGTAGTGTTCAGATTTGCACCCAACATCCGCAAAAGACCCAGTATATCCTCGGCATTTTCTTTCCAAACTGTACAGAACACTTCCCTTGCCATCAATTCCAGCTTCCATTCAGATGCGTATGGTGCCGGACAAGGAATACCGTTCAGTGCTCTGGCGGCATCTTTCTTTTTGAACATTTTCGACCGTGCACAGATAAGCCGCATATTTTCCCCACCGTTGGCCGTTTTATCGTAGCCTTCGATTTGGAATCGCATTCCACAATCACAAAACAGAATTTTTGTCCATTTATTCTGCGGGAAGGACACTCCAAACTTATGGGCACGGCCATCTTTTCCTTTTACAAAAGCAGCGCGCTTGCTGCGGATCTGATTGCAGGTTTCCCATAGCTCCTCTGAGACGATTGGCTCAAAGTCTCCCTTTACAAGAACAAAGTCCTCCTCGCTGTGATTGATGCGGTTATGGCTGAGGAAGTCATCAATATGGGATTTATTGTAGGTCATATAGCCCTTGTAAGTGGGCTTGCGGAGTACCCGTGACACTTTGCTGGCCGTCCAGCTCAGGCCACCGCCGCCATCCTTACGGTTTTCTTCTATGAGCATTTTGGCAACAGTCGTTTCTCCGTGCCCCTCGGCGTACAGATTAAAGATTCTGCGTACCGTTTCCGCCTGTTCCTTATTGATTACATAAGTTCCATCCACACGGTCATAGCCGATAATATTACCGCTGCCATAGAGTACACCTTTCTCACGGCTCATCTTCTGTCCAGCTTTTACGCGCTCACTGGTCTTGCGGCTTTCATCTTGGGCAATGCTCGCCATAATGGTCAAGCGAACTTCTCCATCGCCGTCCATTGTCCAGATGCCATCATTTACAAAATAGACTTCCACGCCGTATTGCTTCAGTTCGCGTGTGGCATTCAGTGCATCCACCGTGTTGCGTGCAAACCGCGACAATTCACGAGTGACAATCAAGTCAAAGCGGTGTTCCTTTGCGTGCTCTATCATCCGCATAAATGATGGACGTTTCTTCATTTGGGTACCGGTTATGCCTTCGTCTATGTACTGCGCTACAACGGTCCAATTAGAATTGCGCAATGCAAGGTCTGTATACCATTCCATCTGATTTCCCAGCGCAGATAGCTGTTCCTCATGTTCTGTTGAAACACGACCATAAAACACCACCCTACGCGGTCGATTCTTGTAATTTCCAATATAATCTGTCATTTCGAACGCCTCCTTGTTCTTTCATTGTACAAGGGGCAAATTCATAAGGGAAATGTACAAACACTGGTATACTTGCCATCCTTGCATGAGCGTTGCTGCTCTATACTATAAGAGTACGTTCTCTTGATTTTTTTCCACAATCACTATTTTTAGTTCATTGCACTTGGCATACATCAAGTAGTCATGTCACGTGGATAGCATTAACAAAAATGACCCTGCACGATTCTGTGCAGGATCAAAATATATATTCGTTTTATTTTCGTATATAACTGGTTGATGGGCCGGCTCCGACTTTTTCGACATATCCAGCTTTCACAAGTTCCGTCAGTGTTCTCTCCATAGTTACCTTGCTAATATCTGGGCAGAGTTCCATTAATTCCTTTTTGCTGAATTCCCAACCTTTTGGTCTATCATAGCCTTAATTCGCTCTGGCTTAGAAAGTGTGCGGTATTTCAAATGTTCCACACGATTTTCAAATTCGTTATACGCTTTTAGCGTGATTCCAAGATAATATTTCATAAAAGGCTCATAGGTATTTTCTCTGCTGTGCCATCCAATAGAACTGGCTTGCAGAGCCTCATAGTAGCTGCACTTTTCCTGCTTATCTATTATATATCCGACCAGTCGCTGTACAGTTTGATTAAATTTGGCGGTATCAATTGTATACATGGTTCTGCCTCAATTCAGTCAGGTGATTTATTGCTTTTATCGATATTATAAAGCATACGCATCTGTTTGTTAAGCCAGCAGTCATAAAAGGCTCTATCGTGTGCACCAATTTGTCATTGCGCACAAAGCGGATGGCGATTTTTTGTCATGTTCGAATCGCTGTATACCACAATACAAATTTGCGTGACTTGTAATAATCATAAAAGAGGAGCCACATAGCATGGCTCCTCTTTTTGGCTCTACTTTACCGTGGTGGTCTTAATCATCAAATCCAAAATCAGTAACCTTCAGGGTTCGGCAATTTTCAGAAACCGTTCTAACGGTCGTGCTGGGAATGCCATCAGGCGCGGTTACTTCAACCTCCAGTGTCAGTTCAACATGGCTTCCGTCCACTGCAGTCAAATGCTGAATAATCTCCTGCAAATAGTTCTGCACATCACGATTCACGCGCGTATTGTCCAGTTTCGCGCTCATATAGAAGTGCTTATTGCTTGCAGCAGGCTGTACACCACCAGAATTGTTTTCCGTGCTGCTGGCACTGGCTCCGCCATTTCCAGCGCCCATCGGATCAGCAGTAGCATTACCGCTATCTTGTCCAAACGGAATATCTGTTGATGTCGCTTTTGGCTTTTCTGTGACCAACTGCTTCAAAGCCACGCCAGTCTTTACCAGCAAATCCGACAGGTTGATTCCCATAACCGTAGTATTAAACTTTAGATCAACATAACGGTCGTTAGAGTAACCTGCGGCCAAGGCAAAGAACTCGTCAGAATTCACACCTCTGCAAATGGTATCTTCCAAAACGGCGTAATTTGCCAGACGAGGCAGATAGCAGTAGGTGCTCAGATACTCCCACAATTTCTTGACAGAAATATCATTGGCATCTTTCCACAGCAAATCATCCAAACACATCTGTAATAGTGCCGGAGCCCAGTTGGTGATGACCTGCTCACTTTGGATCATCTTACGAGCAGCCTTGGATACGATGCTTTCGTTACCACCGCTAATATCTGTTATCTCCCACTGGATTTGCTTCATGTCTCCGTACTGGTCGATGAAAGGCACCATCAGCCAGCGGTAGGCTTCTTTCAAACGAAGTTCCACGGTATCATTGCTGCGGGTCAGGTTGCTTTGCGTCTCGCGGATTTGGTTACCGTCAAGATTCAGGTCATCCTTGTCCGACATAATCGACTTCCAAGCGATGAATCGCCGCACTTCCAGTCGCAGGGATTCAAGCTGGTTGACATCTGGAGCAACAAATGCCAGCATATTGCGGTAAATTCGGGGAGATGTACCGCGATTATTGAAGATGTCGTTGACAGCTTCTTGCGCAGGCGTTGTTGTCTTAGCCCGAAGATTATAGAAATCCTTCGTCTTCAGGATCACCAGTCGAACTGCCTGATCGTCCGTAACGTCCAAAGACGAATTGGGGCAAACATGGATACCGGCAAACGGATTTTCCTTGCGCACTTTCTTCAGGCGAGACTCAATCTCTGCATCAACATCTGCCAGCATTACCTGAGAAGCGCGATCCTCTGCCGTTTTACGCAGCGTGGGGCGCGTATCATACCAGTAACGGCTACCGTTCGGGTTATTGTAGAGATAAGACAGCGAGCCATGCAGTGTGTTCAGCGCATCGTTGAAATCTGCAATATTCTCGCCGGGCTGCACAACGCCCAGCCGGATTCTGGACGCTTCCAGACCGCGAACAGACTGGTCACGGCTGGTCGGCGCGCTGCCGAGCATAACAGTGCGGGCAACACGGCGGCAGGCCAATTTAATACCATACCGGGATGTTGATTTATCCTTCTGATACGGCACAGAATCTTTACCATCAACCTCATGGTCAATAATGCTGTTCCAAGTATCCGGCAGGTGGCGAACCAGTTCGTCACGGACATTGGGCATATCGAGGGGGATGGAGCCGGGCATAATCATGGCACTGGCATCGTTTGCCATCCATAGTTCATGGATAACCGCAGCCATCAGGCGCAGCACGCCACGTGTACGCTGGAAGCGCTCCAGCGTTGCCCAATCATCGTACAGGCGATCAAATACTTCCGGATGAATCGGGTAGCAGGACACCATACGGTTCCGATACTCAACTTCCTTGGCTTCCAGCGGGAAGTCTGCCGGGTTCTCCTGATACATCTGGCTGAATGCAGTGCAAACAGCATCGCGCGCTGCCGTGTTCTTGCAGTCAAGGAACAATCTGCGGCGCACAACTTCAAAGCCTTCGTTGGCGGCAACAGGCTTCCAGATGGACTCCATACGCCCAAAGGTATGCTCAATCGTCTCCAGCGCAATCTTGCCGGCCTCGCCGCCGATTTCAATGGCAGACTCCGGGATAGAAGCAACCACGATGCTGTTATCGCTGGCGCGCGCAGCCTCAGTAATTTCCTGAATAAAGGTGATGAAGTTGTCATACGAGCCAGCGGGCAAGCCAGAAACGCCGTAAAGTTTCTTCGCATAGGCAACCAGCTCGTCCATCAGAATCAGGCAATGACCGCATTCATTCAGCAACGTTTTCAGGGTTTCCGATCCGGGAGAAACGCCGTGCCGGTCAGCTTCACGAATCAGCGCATACAGGTCTGGGCGACCGGCAGAGGTCACCAGCTGATAGGCCATCTCGCCCCAGATCGTGTTGACCGTATAACCGGGCAGATTGGCAGGGTTCTTCTTTTTGTTGGGGTCAAGGGATGTACCCACCAGAACTGCCACATTTGCTTTCGGCAGTTCGGTCAGACCGGCTTTATCCAGAATCGGCTTCAGGCTGGGAATCTTATCCACAGAGACACCGCTCTTGACCATATGGTACAGGGCCAACATACTATGGGTCTTGCCGCCGCCGAACGCTGTTTTCAGCTGGATGACCGGCTCACCGCCGACACCGGCAATGCGCTGTAAGGATTTCACCAGCAAGCCAGACATACCCTCGGTAATATAGGTGCGGGCAAAAAATTCCACAGGGTCACGGTACTCAAAAGCACCCTCGCCGCGGGCAACCTGTGCCAAGTCAGCGGCAAATTCTGCCGTCTGGTAGCGTCCTTCTGCTACATCGGGGTGGGGCTGGATAACCTCTCGCCAGCTGGGTAAGCCACCGCCCACGCTGCTGTTCAAAACACCTGCAACCGTGCCGGGTCTCGCAACGGGTTGACTGGTCGCTGCGGCCGCAGAACCGGCAGCAGAGCCATAACGAATCGTGCGATACAAATCGCGGATTTTATCGGCAGCTTCTGTATCAAAGGCAGCACAAAGCAGCGCCATTGTATCCAGCGCGCGCTCTGCATAGGACTGCTCAAGGTCTTGCTGCCCAATATGTGCAATCTTATTGCGTACACCCATCAATTCCTTTGCCCAGGTGCGGTAATCAATGGACAGTTTGATGCCAAACACATCGCGCCATTTCCGGTCAATCAGCCGCAGGCAGTTGGCAACATCCAGAGAATCTACCAATTCGCCATAGTCACCATGATCCGGCAAATCACGCACCTGATCGGACAAAGTCATTAAAACTTCCTGCCACCAGCCGTTATGGTAGATGCTATTCATTTCACGTCCGATATAGCCAGCCATAGACGGATGCAGAGTTTGGAATCCCTTTTGCACAAGGTTATAGTTCTCTTGCATGGCTAATTCTCCTCACTGTTTTCTTCTATTGCAGCAAAAAACTTGGCAGCTTCCTGCGCGGCAAGTTGTAGGGCATCTTGCACTTTCATTGCGGAACCATCCGCATTGAGAACTTTTTTATAGCTCGTTGCGATGGACAAGCCAACGCCCAGCGCAATGACAGGTCGGTCATACTCTGCAACGTCAGCGGTCAGCACCTGTTCCAACTTCTCCGGCATTTCACGGCTGAGCATGGCTGCCAGAGAGCGCCGTATCGTGGCGACCTCGTTGTTGTTTTTGCGGAACACCACCGCCACGCGGAACGATTCCAGCCTGTCGCTGGCTTGCTCAGCGCGTACCGGCCAGACTGCGGTAATCGTAAAACCTGCATCTACGATGCTTTGCAGCAGATTGGCAAACCGGCTCTCTGCTGCACCATCTGCTGCGGGGGCAAAAATCATCTGCTGGTCGGCCTTACTGTATTGAAAAAACAGGACAGACGGATATGTTTCACTCGCCGCCGGTGCAAAGCGCTGCATCAAGGTTTCCAGCCCAGTTTTATAGGCGGCTTGCGCTGCGGCAGCATCGCCGCCGTAATGCTCAGCAACAGAGGAAAGTTCCTCTTTGGATGTTACGATTTTTTCAAACAGTTCCGGGTAAACGGGCTTCAGGCATTTGCGCAGCCAGATATAGAAATAATCCGACATATCCGCGTAGCCTACATTGTCGTAGTAGGGCAGTTCTGCAAACAGGATTGCGTTTTTCGGATACTCCCTGTGGACGGCATCCTGCTGTGTCACATGGACGCTGCCTTGCATCGGCAGGCAGGCAACAGAATCTGCAATAGAATCCACAATCGCAGAAAAGCACCCCATTGTGCCGACAAACGGGTTTCTCTCGGCAAAGGTCCATGTCATGGGGATAGCCTGCCGCGTTATGGCGGCGCGCGCGATTTCACTTTGGCTGTTCCATGTGCAGATCGTTGAATGGTAAGTGGTCATCTTGCTGACGGCCAACGCCAGATAGGTGCCGACTGCCTGCCCGTAGGCCAAGGCACCATTTCCGCCATCGGCAAGAGGACCGCTGCTGTCGCTCATACCAACGGCCAGCGCGTCCGAGGCGACTTTGTCAACCACCCGCGGGATCAAATTGCAGAAAGTAGTCAGCATTTCCAACTGACGTGCGGTAAACAGGTCTGCGTATTCGGTCAGCCCGAATCCGGGCGGGCTGAACCAGTGCGCGTTGGTGGAGATACTGCCCGCCGACAGGTCGTCCGGTTTGGGCAGTTCGCAAGCGCGTATTTGCACAGCGTCCGGCTCAAAATACACTTTTTTGTCTGCATCCGTGCCGACAACGGCCATTAGCTGCATACCCAAGCGGTGCTGCTGACCGGCCTTTTTGACGTAATCATCGGTGGCAAGATCACCGCAGGCAGGGCACTGAAATTTTGCACCGGCGCTGCCGACTTTATTGGTTGCCTTTCCCTCCGGGCAGATGCCCTTATGGATACGGAACGCAAATTCATCGCCATTCTGCACCGGTTCCGCCCAATACGCATTGCCAGGGCGCTTGGACAGCACAAAGCTGCTTGCCAGCGGCATTTTGCATTTGCAGGCGGGGTTCGGGCACTCTACGGTGCGCACCCATAGCCATGCAAAGGGCTGGCTGCCGTTTACTTTCGGGTACAAGTTTGTGCCCACAATCTCAGCCTGACGCAGCATCCAGTTGCCATAATAGCGAATGTCCTCGGCCAACGCGGGCTGGTCAAAGGCTGCACCACGGCTTACGGGGGAAATATGGGCAAACCGTGCCGGGATTTCTGCGGCCGCTTTTGTCAGCAGCGCCGCCACGGAGTTCAAGTCGCTGGCTTCGGTCTGCAAGCCCATCTGTTGTGCTGCCAGCACCAGACCACCGAAGCCGGAGAAGCTATCCACAACACAGGGTGCATCTTGTTTTTTTAGCTGTTCGTGTGCCTGCGCCACACAAGCGGCATCACCGTGCGCAAGCCCCATCAACAGGGCCTGCTGGGCGGTGTGCGCCGGGGCATCTTCTGCGGTATCGGTCAGGGCTGCATACAGCAGTGCGGTGCTGGCGGCAATGGGGCTGCGGTTCCACCACAGGTGCATATTACCGGGGTGTCCTTTGCGGACTTTTTCCCCGATGGATGCTGCTGCGATTTCCTGCAAAGGGAGCGCAGTCTCAATAATTTTACGAATGGGGATTCACTCCCTACGATTTATTTTCAAAGGTCAAAAAGGTTCAGCTGTTCGGGCTGCTCCAGTTTCAGGGCTGCGGCGCGGGTCTGGATGTCCGGCCATGCAACGACCAGTGCGTTATAAGCATAGCCCTCGTTTGTCCACTTTTTCTGCTCGGCAATCGTGTACAGGCGGTAGGCCAGATCCTTGGCGCGCTCGGCGTTTGAACCCATCATCGAGAATACGATCTGGGCGCAAGCCTCGATGCCGCCCTTGGCCATGGCGCGGGTAAGCTGCTGGGTCAGGAGCCAGATGTTCTTTTCCTCCGTGTTGACGGTTTCGGGCAGTTCATCGCGCTCGATCAGGTGAACCATGCCGGCCTTGGCGTAAAGCACACCGTTTGCCGCCAGCATCGGGATGGAGGTACTCTTGGCATTGGCAAGGACTTCTGCCTCACCATAGCGCATTTCGTTATAAGCGTTCTGGGTGTACAGGTCTACGCAGAAGCGGCTGGCGGTGTCAAGGTCGCCGACCTGCTCGTTGAAATAGAGGTCGATTTCCTCGTTGATGACTTGCAGGGCGCTGCGCACCGACATCGGGGTGCCGTCCGCTTCCAGCACACGGCGGTAACGGCTGAACACACCCATGCCGGGACCGATGGCGGACTGTGCCAAGTCCACAGGGGCGATATTACTGCGCTGCAGTTCCCGCAGGGCAGGACGCAGCTCTTTGCGCAGGGTCGCAATCAAATTGCGGCGGGTCGTCTGCGGGGCATCTTCCGGGCGTTTGCGACAGACTAGAACGATGGAGGAAGCAAGGGCGTTTGTGCCGGATGCAATAGAACGGTTTGCCATCTCTGTGCGCATCGGCCAAGTGCCAGTAATGGCAAAGCCCGCATTGATGATGGCGGAAAGCATCGTTTCCCAGCCGGAGGATGCGGTGGTGTTCGTGTCTGTATCGGTGTCGCTCTGCTTATAAGCGTAGTAGATGGTGACCGGCACATCTTTCCGCGCATACTTGTAAATCTGCTTGCAGGTGGCCAGCATACCATCCTCAAAGAAAGTCTTGGCTTCGGCAGTGCTGCCGTTATGACGATAAGGCGTTGCAATCAGTTCTTCCGCCTTGGGAACCATCATGGTGCTGAACAGTTTTGGATAAGTATCTTTCAAGGACTGCCGCATCCATACATAAAAGAAATCGGACAAATCCGCATAGCCGATGTTATCATAGTAGGGCGGGTCGGTAGATACCATGATATTGCGCAAACCGCAATCGCTCTGGGCATCATACTGGCCCACTTCAGCATCACTGGCGGTTGGCAGTTCTCTAACGCACCGAACTACCCAATCAAGCATATTAGCATAACTGCCAGAAGAAGAACAGAATGGATTGGCTTCTGCATAATCCCATGTCATAGGAATCGCCTGACGTCCAAATGTGTTTCGTATTTTTTCGCCAGAATTATTCCAAGAACAAATGCTTGAATGATAATCCGTCATTTTATCTATGACAAAAGCCAAATATACACCAACAGCTTCACCATAAGCGCACGCACCAGCGCCGCCCTCGCTCAAAGGCAGATGGTCGTTGGGCATACCTGCAACAACAGCATCCGCTTCTGCTTTTGCTTGTGCTTCCGCTACCAATGCGCTGAATGTTGTAAGCGCCGTTAATTGTCGATTTGTAAATAGCTTATGAAACTCATTCAGCCCGTAAACATTTGTATTTAAATGCCCCGGATAATAAGCAAGTTGACCGTCCGGATAATCGGCTGGTTTTTCAATTTTTGCTGTTGTATTTTGCTCATTGTCTGGAGAAATATAGATTCTACCATTTTTTCCTTCTGCCACGACTGCCATAAGTTGCGAACCCATCCGTTCTTCAACGCTTTCGGTTCTTATATATGGATAAGCAATCGGGGCGCCACAATGAGCACAAACTGCACCTTTTCGATTAACCGTTCCATCAAGTTTTGGCTTGCCTTCATGCCGTACCACATAGACTACTTTCCCGCTTTCAAAAATCGGTTCAATCCATGCTTCGTTGCCTTTCTTTTTAGACAGGGTAAACGAGTGAACCAGAGGTGCCTCACATCCGCAAGCCGGGTTCGGGCATTTTACCGTTCGCGCCCAAATCCAAGCAATCACAGTGGCTTCGCCGCCGCCCTGCTCTTGGGGCACTTTTACTTTGGGGTACAGGTGGCCGATGCGCTTATAGGCTTCTTGCTTCATCCACTCGCCATAATAGCGCACGTCCTCGGCTAGTCCAGTTGCCCGCGGCCACGCACCGCGCATCGCACTCACCTGCGCATCGGGGTTGACTGGCGGCATATCGGCAAATTTGGGCGGGATTTCAATCATCGCCTTGTTGATCATCACCGCCACCGGGTTCAGGTCGTGGGCGTGGGCTTCCAGCCCCAAGCGCTGGGCTTCCAGTGGGATGGCCCCGCCACCGGCAAAGGGGTCCAGCAGTGCAGGCGGGTCATTGTTGGTGCTTTTCAGGATTTCGGCCTTGGCGGCATCCAGAACGTCCTTGTTGTTGGAGTTTTCCCACACGACCAAATCTTCCAGAATCTTAAAAAGCCGCTGGCGCTCCCGGTTCTGTTCTTCCTCGGTCGGGAACAGTTCGGGGTGGGAGGACGGGTCATCCACCAGAGAGGACCAGATGACTGCGCGGGCTGCTGCCAGCGGGCGGCGTGCCCACCACAGATGCAGCGTAGACGGATGCCCATGCCGAATCGACTTTTCACGCGCTGATTCGGCATTGATCTTTTCCAGAGGCAATGCGACCTCGATCAGCTTTTTAACCGCCATGTTCGTAACCTCATTCCTGATACAGAATCTCTGATTTCGCTATCAAATCTTGTATATCATAATTCACGCCGGTTGCCGTAAAGTCCGGCGCATTGGTAAAGGGGTGTTTCAGGTAAATCGTGCGGGTGGCATCGCCGTCCACTTCCACAATGGCAAGGATAAATTCTTCCGGCTTGTTCAGCGCGGTCAAAATCTCGTTCTTGCTCACCGTCACCGTGGTCGCACCTTTGGCGCGGCCCTTTACCTCAATAAACCGCAGCGCGCAGCCACCGTTGCGCATTGCTTCGGGAATCTTGGATTCCACATCGTAACCGCACTTGATGGCACTAACATCGCTGGGCTGGTAGCCCTGCTCTTTTTCAATCTGCATCACGGCGTTCATGGCCGCATACTCAATGCTGCGCCGGTCGCCGGTGCCAAACGTGGGCGAGGGTGTGACACCCATCAGCTGGTACAGTAACCCTTTGGGAATCACCAGCACACCGCCCGTAACGCTGGGCGGCATCGGCGCAATGATGCGTTCTTTTGTAATCTCAGCCAGCCGGTTCTGCATCCGCGCTGCCAGCTCCTCGGCGCGGCGCGCCGCCAGTTTGGAGTTTAAGCGGGCGTTGGTCTTGCCGGCAGCTTCTTTCTGCGCCAAGTCTGCCGCACGGAAATCCCAATACTGAATCTCGGAGGTCATACGCTCTTTTACCGCTTTCTCCGTCTTGTTCAGCATGGTTTCCCGGCGTTTTTTGACTTCCGCAAAGTGGCTGGGGATCAAATGCTGGATGGCATAGCCCTTTGCCATGTTCTCCACATCGGTGCAAAGCCAATCCTGCGTCTGCACCCAGCTGCGGATCGCATTATATTGTTCCTCGGTGGGGGTGCGGTAGTCCAGATAAGGCGCATACCCGGCAGAGGATGCCGAGCCGTCCTGCTTGATCTCCACAAAATGAATGTTCTTGGAAATCGTTCTGCGTGAGCCATCTTTCAGGAGCATGCCATCCTGAATAGAATCCTCGATATAGAACAGGATGCGGGCATCCTTGCTGTAATCTTCGTTGTCGATCAGAATCGTGCCGCGCTTCATCACGTCAATATTGCGCTCCCGCACCAGATCAATGACGGCTTCCAGCAACGGGTGACCGGGGCAGACAAGCTCTGCCTGCACCTGACCGGGAATCCGGCAATACTGCTTATCAAAGCAGATGCGCTCGTAACGGTGTAACACAGGTTCGCCGTAACCGATCTGCATATCGCGGTTGCGGACTGCAAACGGCACCGAGATAATCTCATAACGGCCTGTTTCGCGCCTACGAATCTTGCCGCCCACGCTGCGGAACGCTTCAAGGAAGAACGCCTCGATGAAGTGCGGCTGCAACTTGTGGGCTTCGATGCGCTCCATGTCCTCACGGATATGGTTGACCATGTTGACATCCATGACATCCTCGGTCAGCGCGCGTTCGTCCAGCAGTTTGTGGAACGACTCGCGGTTCATGGAATGGTCTACGACTTGATCCAGCCGCGCACGAACCTGCGGGTCGTTGCCGTAACGCACAGCATCAATCAGCAAATCGCGCAGGGAGCGGTTTTCAAAGGTGACCTTGCCCAGAATATCAAAGACCTTGCCGCCCAAAGACTGGCGTTCTTCCTCCAGTTTTTGGAACAGACGCTGGAAAACGTAACCCTCGCGGGTCTCGTTGGCGACCAAGTTCCACAGGTGGCAGACCTCCGTCTGCCCGATACGGTGAATACGACCAAAGCGCTGCTCCAGCCGGTTCGGGTTCCACGGCAAATCATAGTTGATCATCAGATGCGCGCGCTGGAGGTTGATGCCCTCACCGGCGGCATCGGTGGCAATCAGGATGCGAACACCGATGTCCTGCTTGAACAGTTCCTCGACCTTGCGGCGCTCATCGCGCAGCATACCGCCGTGAATCGTAACCACGGCTTCCTCGCTGCCCAGCAGGGAACGGATTTTGTCAGCGAGATAGTTTAGTGTATCGCGGTGTTCGGTGAAGATAATCAGCTTTTCGCGCTGACCGTTGGCATCGAACATCGCGCTGTCATCCTGAAGCAGCTTAGAGAGCTCTTCCCATTTGCGATCCACGCCCTTGACGCGGACTTCGTTTGCCATGTTTTCAAGGCGTTTCAGGGTGCGGATTTCGGCTTCCAGCTCTGCAATCGTGGCAGCAGCGGAAGCGTGATCGACTACTTTTTCTTCCAGATTTTCGCGCTCGTCTGCGGAGTAATCGTCCTCATCGAAATCGTTCAAATCCGGGTCACGGTATTCAGCGGCGCGCTTGCCGAGACGTTCCTCCGACAAACGATGCTCCAAACGCTCCCGCCTGCGGCGCAGCGATTGGTAAATGGCCTCCGGCGAGGATGCAAGGCGGCGCTGCAAAATCGTCAAAGCAAAGCCAACGGTGGTTTTGTGATCGTTGTTCAGATTGTCCGCGCGGTTGAACTCCTCGCGCACATAATCGGTAACTTCCGCGTAGAGCTTGGCTTCCTCCGGCGAGAGGTCATAGTTTACCGTGTAGGCAATGCGCTCCGGGAACAGGGGCTTGCCATCGAATTTTAGCAGTTCCTCTTTCACCAGACGGCGCATGACATCACTGACGTCCACGGCCTTTTGGCTGGTGCTGTGGATGCCCTCGAAGCGGTCGGGGTCTACCAGCGAAAGGAACAACTGGAAATCTTCTTCCTTACCATTGTGCGGTGTAGCCGTCAGCAGCAGGAAATTACGTGTAATGTTGGAAAGCAGTCTGCCCAGCAAAAAGCGCTTTGTGTATTTGACCTCACCGCCCCAGACGGTAGCGGCCATCTTGTGCGCCTCATCACAGACGATCAGGTCCCATTCGGTGACTTTCAGTTTTTCCTGCAATTCATCGCTGCGCGCCAGCTTGTCCAGCCGGGCAATGCACAAATCGACCTCGGAAAAAACATTGCCGCTTACTGCGGATTCCATTCGGTCATTGGTCAGGATTTCAAAGCGGATGTGGAATTTAGAATAGAGCTCGTCCTGCCACTGTTCCGCCAAGCTGCCGGGGGAAACAATCAGGCAGCGTTTCAAATCGCCGCGAGCAATCAGTTCCTTGATAAACAGGCCGGTCATAATTGTTTTGCCGGCACCGGGGTCATCTGCCAGAACATAGCGCAACGGGAGCCGCGGCAGCATTTCCTTATATACCGCAGAAATCTGGTGCGGTAAAGGTTCCACAGAGGATGTATGTACGGCGAGATAAGGGTCAAACAGATGGGCGAGGCTGATGCGGTATGCTTCGGATACCAGTTTGAGCTGGTCGCCGTTGGCGTCAAAACTCCAAGGCAGGTTCTTGTCCATGACCTCGATACGGGATTCATCTTCCCGGTACAAAAGCTGCTGCCCGGACACATTCTGGCTATTTCTATAGGTGATGTCGATTACGTTGGTGCCATACCATTGCACAGCAACGATGGTGACAGCCTCGTTGCCGGCAATACCTTTTACAGAGCTGCCAACCGTAATGTTCTCTAGTTTAGCCACATTGCTGCTCCTTCCATATAGTATTGGGAGAAACCTTTACTTTTTCTTTCTGTACTTGCCGGACTTAATCCGCGCATCCGTAGGCTTTTGGGCATCTGCCGGGATTGCCCATGTAGAATCTATGCGGATGGCACCAGTGATTCTATCCTCTGCACAGAGGATTTGAACACGCCTTTTCGACAAATTCCACTTTTCGGCAGTCTGCCTGATAGAAAGGTAGTTCATGCTGTCGTCCTCGTCTGTTTTTAGTGGCAGGGTTAACCAAAATTACAATTATCCATTATTTTAGTATAATCTCAATTGCGAACAAAATCAATCTTTTGGAGTGACTTTGCTTACGTTTCGGGAAATATTTTATGCTCTGTGGGCCTCGGCACCTGATTAGGCACAATTTACTTGGAATCAACATCATTTTTCGATTTTGCACCTTCTTTCAAAGCAGCTTTAAGAACTTCTATCTTTTTTAATTCGTTATCATAGTAATTATCCGCCAAATCAATATGCATTGATTCCAGCCACTGTTCTGTTTGTGAATCGACAAAGTCGCCAATAGTTTCTGACAGTATTGCATAGGCGCCTTGGCACGCACCTACTTTTGCAGGCCGCATCTTTTCCAAAGCTATACGCTTTATCTCCATCATTCCCCTATAAACCAGATCTTCAGCCATCTCTTCAGCTTTTTTTATTGCTTCAATTTTCTTGTCGAGATCATTGAGTTCCAGCTTTTCCATGCAGTATTGATTCCAATCAAAGGGAATCTTTTCAAACACATCGTCAGAAAGTACTTTTGTCCAGCACTTCGTTGGCGAAAATGTCTCAGAGTTTGAGTCGTATCCTTCCAATAAATTTAGCACACATTTTTCGTCAATACGTAATTTCTCACAAATGCTACGCACTGTCATATCACAGCTTCGCACAGTTGTTGTCCCATAAAGATAATCTAATGAGCATTCAAATATTCGACTATAAGCAAGAAGATACTTGCTTTGCACATTGAACGCACTTTTCTCGTTAAAGTGCGTTTGAACCATTCGCCTGATTGCATCTATGTCATGCGCTTTATCTTTTACAACTTTACCGTACTTATTTTTTCTCCGCGCGGGTTCGACAAGTTCTCGTTGTTCTTCATAAAGTCTGGTTGCCAGCTGTATCGGTGATCCTATTTCATTTTCCTTGGCAAGCATCATTAGCTTGCGTCCAAATTCTGGCAATTCTTCAAGTTTAACATTTGCAAGAGCCATAATTCCAACCTCTTGATCAATATATTAGATAATATTATCTGAAAGGTCAAACTTATCAACGTAAACAGTTATCATTTTGGACTATATTATCATTTACATTATTCTATCATAGTGGTACCATATAAGCAAGAAATATCTCACTACAATACTGCATACGGAGGTATCTGCATATGTCAAATCTCGGAAAGCAAATCACCGAACTTCTGATGGACTCAGGGAAGTCTGCCCCCTCCATAACTCATGCATTAAAATCACTTGGTAACGGGAGTATGCAAAAAGGGCTTGCACGAATGAGCAATTATTTAGTAGCCGATGCTACCGCCAAAGGACTTACCAGAGGACGACTTGAAGGCGGGCTTGTGGTTTTTTCCTCAGCAGCGTTTATCTGCTTTATATACCACAGAAGGGCTACACTTTTCCGAAATCAAGAGGGAGAAAAAATATTGAGTGCCTTGGAAGCATCTTCCAATTGTACTGCTAATACAGAATGCTCTGCTAACAGTATTGAGGATACATCAATTTCAAACAAACCCGATTTGCAATAGTCTATTCTTAGTTAAAGGGGGTTCGGTATTGCACCGAGCCCCCTTTATTACATCACTTTCTGCTTTTTGACATTGACGGCACCACTGTCCTGCGCAGCATATCCGCCGTACTTGCTACATTTTGGAGCGTAATATACAGCTTCATTGCATCGCGCTTGATGGGATTTTCCTCAACAAGAGCATCCATTGTTTCCTGCAATTCATCCAGCTTCCGTATGATAAGCCTGTAATCAGCCGGTGGATATTCAGCAGGAATCGTATCTGCAATCAGGCAACGGATATATTGTTCTCTGG